>WNGA01014129.1_pt1 | contig 10119 bp, 9 predicted proteins | sample 5400061 | NCBI WGS metagenome assembly WNGA01 (sample SAMN13153366, study PRJNA577476) | soil metagenome | isolation source: 100 cm soil or saprolite under grassland replicate 2 | place: USA:California | collected 2016-06-15
TGTTCTAGCATGTCAGGTACTTTCTGTTCCCATCGCTGCATCGACTCGATGAAGCTGAGAGGCGTCCGGACGTCCTGAGCGGCCACGAACCTCGCGATGTGCCGCCAATCGGCGGGCGCGAGTCGCGAGCCAGTGACCAACTTGTCGATTGCCTCCAGACCTGGTTGCTCGTATTCGCTGGCCAGCCACTTCTCGAAGTCGTCAAGTTCCTGCCCTCCTGCAAAGACCGTGTACAAATCGCGACGATAGGCAACTCCCCGAATCGGTCGTCGTCTCCATTCCGGGACTGTTGTGGCGGCCACCAGAATCCGGTACGCAAATACGTGCCTCCCGTCGTGCGACCATCGTCGCAGCGCAGCCATCGGGACGTAGTGGCTATCGCGAGCGATGCCGGGCGACCGCGCGTTGTTCATTGAAGTGTCCGGCTAACGTGATATGGTCGGAACAGGTTTATACGGCCTAGTCAACAGAGCCAACACCGCTGTCTGTGCGGTCGGCCACCGATCTTTCAAGTAGTTGCGAAGGTCGCAGATAGCGACTGTCGTGTTACGCAGCATGGCGGCGCAATCTAACCCCGGCGTGTGTCTCCCACCGCCCCTGCCCCCATGACAGACACATCCGGCCGGCGGGATTTTCCATCGTGCGGTGGTCACCCCCCGTAATACACCTTGTCCCCGAGCTCCTTCAGCCACAGCGTGGCGTCTTCGAACCGTCCCTCCGGCGTCTTCGCGAGCCCGACGTCGACCACCTTGCCCACGAAGATCGAGTGATCGCCCTTCTCCACCGTCGCCTCCAGCGTGCATTCGATGTACGCCGGGGCATTGGTCAGGATCGGCGCGCCCGTCGTGCCCGCACGGAACGGCTCGCCCGAGATCGTCTGGCCCTGCCGCTCCGCGGGCTTGAAGAACGTGAAGGCGAGGGCCTGTTGCCCTTTGCCCAGGACGTTCAGCGCGAAGGCTTTCGTGTCCTTGATGAGGGCGTGTCCGTGGGAATCCGCCTTGACGCCGATCGCCACGAGCGGTGGCTCGAACGAGGCTTGCGTCACCCAGTTGATCGTCGCCGCCGCGACGCGACCGTCGGGGTGCGCGGCCGTGAGCACGAACAGGCCGTAGGGAATCATCCGGAGCGTGGTCTTCTTGGCGTTCGGGTCCATGGGGTCCTCCTCCTGTCAGCGCGGCTGAGCATATACTATCGCTCACCACCAGGAGGAGGACCGCCATGCCGGTGACAGAGCTCAACCACTACTTCGTCCGCGCCAACAATCTCGAGGAGACGAAGAAGTTCTACTGTGACGTGCTCGGCTTCGAGGTCATGCAGCGTCCGACGTTTCCGTTTCCGGGCTACTGGCTCGGGGTGAACGGCAAGATCCAGGTGCACATGGGACCGGACGGCATCGACAACGCCGAGCTGTACTATCTCGGCACACCCAAGGGCGCGGTGACCGATCACGCCGGCGTCGTCGACCACATCGCCTTCCTCGCGAACGAGCCCGGCGGGTTCATCCGGCGGTTCAAGGAGCGCGGGATCGAGTTCCAGCCCCGGTCGCTGCCCGAGTTCGATCTCTACCAGATCTTCATCAAGGACCCGAACGGGCTCACCATCGAGCTCAACTTCTTCGGCGTCAAGGACGTCGCGGACTGGGGCGGGGAGGACTACTCGAAGATGCCGCAGGCGGCCGGGATGCGCGCGTGACGGAAGCGCGCGGCTTCGCCGGCGTCGATTACGACGAGGCGATGCGCAGGGCCCGCGCGCTCGTGCCCGTACTCCGCGAGCGCGCGGAGGCCGCGGAGGTCGGGCGGCAGATGCAGAAGGAGACGCTCGACGACCTCCACCGGACGGGGCTGCTGCGGTTTCACCAGCCCCGGCGGTGGGGCGGCATGGAGCTGCCGTTCGTGGCGCTGTTCGACGTGCCCGCCGAGATCTCGCGTGGCTGTGCGTCGACGGGATGGAACGTCGCCAACCTGGGCGTCCATCACTGGATGCTCGCGCTCTATGACGAGCGGGCCCAGGAAGACGTCTGGGGCCCGAACCCGGACGTCGTGATCCCTTCGGGGATCGCGTATCCGCAGGGGCGGGGCCGACGGGTGGATGGCGGCTTCCTGATCAGCGGCTTCTGGAACTTCTCGAGCGGCGTCGATCACGGCGACTGGAACATGCTGGCCGTGATGGTGCGCGACGGCGAGCGCGTGGTCGATCACCGCATGTGCCTCGTGCCGAAGTCCGACTACGAGATCATCGACGACTGGCACACCCTCGGCATGCGGAGTACCGGATCCAAGTCCGTGCGCGCGACCGACGTCTTCGTCCCCGAGCACCGGGCCCTGTCGATGTACCGGGCACGCGGCGGGAGCGAGTTCCCGGGGGCGCGCGTCAATGCGAATCCGATTTACCGCGTGCCGCTCGCCGCGCTCGGCTCGCACTGCCTGGCCGGCGCGGGTGTCGGCAACGCGCAGGCCGCGCTCGAGCTGACGATCGAGGCCATCAGGGAGCGCAGCACGACCTATACCGCCATGCGCATGCGCGACTTCCAGGCCGTGCAGCTTCGGGTCGCCGAGGCGGGCGTGAAGATCGACGCGGCCCGGCTCGTCATTCGCACCGACTGCTTCGAGGCCGAGCGCATCGCCCGGGACGGCCACGTGCCGGCGATCGAGGAGAAGCTCCGGTTCAAGCGGAACGTGGCCTACGCGATGGCGCTCTGCACCGAGGCCGTCGACACGCTGCACGCGCTGGCCGGCGCCAACGGGATCTACGATCGCTATCCCATCCAGCGTCTCTTCCGCGATCAGCACGCGCTCGCTGCGCACATCGGCTTCAGCTGGGATGCCCAGGGCGCGCCCTGGGGTCTCGTCATCCTCGGCGGCGACTTCTCGTCGCCCACGATGTAGATGGGGGGTGCGGGACGCACCCCCCAAGCCCCCCTGGTTTGCGCCTCGAGCGAGCTGGCGCTCGCTCGCGTCCGCGGACTCACGAGTCAGCCGCGTAGGCGCTCGAGGGATTTTTTGAACTTCTCGCAGGGATCCTCGTTGTCCACCGCCGGGGTGAACCAGACGTAATCGAACGGGAGCGCGTGATCGAAGCGCGCGGCATAGCCATCGGCGTCCGGGCGCTTCGGGTCGACCTCGAGGAACGCGACGCTCGCCGTGCGCGCCGTGGGGGCGATCCGTCGCAGGTAGGCGGGCACGCCGCGATCGGTTCTCACGTGGCCGGCGCCGGCGATCAGGACCGCGCCATCGGATCCCGGAGCGGTCAGCAGCGCCTCGGCCATCTGCGCGTCGCGGGCGCGCTGCACGACGATCATCGCGTCGACGAGATTGTCAGGAGCATGCCCGCAGTGGGCGTCGCGGATCTCTTCGGCGAGGGAGACCCGCACGCCCGCGGGGAGCGCCTCCGCGAGGCCGTGACGCCGGATGAGCGCGGCGTCCAGCGCCCCCACGCCTTGCCGGCTCACGGCTCTCGTCCGCTCGGGATCGAGATTCGCGACCACGATCGGCAGGTCGGCCTCGAGCGCCGCCCGGGCGATCGGCTCGTAGATCGACCATGCGGGCCAGCCCGACGCCTTCCAGTTCACGGCCTCGCCGATGCCGGCGGCGTCCCGCGGCCGCGCCGAGAGATGACGGGCGAGCGCGCCCGCCTGCGATGGCGTGAGCATCTCGAAGGCGACCGCCGGACGGCGCCCCGCGGCCGTGAGCGCGGCGAGCAGCCGCGCCTGGAGCGCGTGGTGATCCGGGTTGTCGTGCTTCTCCCCGAGCAGCACGTACCGCGCCTGCACGATCCGCGCGACCGCCGCCGCCTCGGTCACGAACCGCCCGGCCGCCACGTCCCAGATCCGGCCGACGAGCCGATGCTCACGCCCGACGGGGGATTGCCAGGAGACATCGGTGACGCCCGTGCGGCAGGCCGCGAGGAGGATCAGGAGGGTGCACAGCGCCCGTGATGGCGATCGCACGGCGACGCGGCGCGGTGTCGTCAGCGGCTCTGCGATTCGGCGGCAGCCACGAGGACACGGAAGAGATTGCGCGCGGCCGGGTCGTGGCCGATCAGCTCCTCCGGATGCCACTGCACACCGAGGACGAGCGCACGCCCCTCGGGCAGCTCGACGCCCTCGATGACGCCGTCCGGGGCCCAGGCGACCTCGCGCAGCCCCCGTCCCAGCCGTCTGATCGCCTGATGGTGAAAGCTGTTCACCTCGACCTCCGGCGTTCCGAGCGTCGCGCCGAGTCGCGTGCCCTCGCTCATCACCTTGACGGGGTGCGTAGCGTGATCGCGTGGCTCGGGTTGACTGTGGGCGAGGGGGCTGCCCGTCTCGCTCGCGATGTCCTGGTAGAGGGAGCCGCCCAGCGCCACGTTCAGCACCTGGATGCCGCGGCAGATCGCGAGCAGCGGCCGTCCGTCGTGGAGCGCGCGCTCGGTGACTTCGATCTCCAGCCGGTCGCGCGCCGTCGACACGCCATACACGGTCGGATGCGGAGAGTCCTCGGTGAAGCGCGCGGGAGCGACGTCAGCGCCTCCGGTGAGCAGGACGCCGTCGAGGCGCGACCAGAGCGCGTCGAGCGCGCGGTCGTCGAGGTGCGGAGGCAAGAGGACGGGTATCCCACCGCCTTGCTGCACCGCCACCAGGTAGGCGTCGTTGAGCCACGCGCGTGGTGGCGTCTGGTCGGGGGCGCCGTCGGCGGTCCCCGACATGGTCACACCGATCAGTGGTGAGCGCGTCATGTCGGCAGCGTAGCACACGGGTTTGGCGTATGATGGCCGCACTATGTCACTCGACTCCGCGTCCGACCACGTCTCGTTCCCCACGCAGCGCCCGTCGTACACGCCGACCCATACCGTCCAGACGATCGGCTCCCGCTGGGCCGTCGCCGCGGGCCATCCGCTGGCGGCCGAGGCGGGCGCGCGGATGCTCAACGGTGGTGGCAACGCCGTCGATGCCGGCGTGGCCGCGGGAATCTGTCTGGGCGTCGTCCACGTCGACATGGTCAGTGTCGCCGGCGTGGCGCCGATCCTCGTCCACCTCGCCGCGAGCCGCGAGACGTGGCAGGTCACGGGTGTCGGGCCCTACCCCGCCGTCTCGACGCCGGAGTACTTCCACTCGCGCCACGGTGGTCAGATCCCGCCCGGGCTCGGCCGCACGGTCGTGCCCGCGGCGCCCGACGCGTGGCTCACGGCCCTCGAGCGATGGGGCACGATGTCCTTTGCGGACGCGGTGGGGCCGGCGCTCGAGCACGCCGAGCGCGGCTTTCCGTTCTCGAGCTTCTCCGCGTACCAGATGGACGCCAACGCCGACAAGTACCGGAGGTGGCCGAGCTCGGAAGCGCTCTACCTCCGCGAGGGGCGCGCCTATCGCATGGGCGAGCGCCTCGTCCAGCGCGAGCTGGGCGAGACGCTTCGCCGGATGATCGCCGCCGAGCGGCGCGCGGGCGGGTCGCGCGCCGCCGGGATCCGCGCCGCGCGCGACGAGTTCTACCGGGGGGAGACCGCGAAGCGTATCGTCGAGTTCCACCGGTCGGAAGGTGGCCCGCTGAGTCTCGCCGATCTCGCGGACTTCTCCGTGGAGGTCGAGCAGCCGCTGACGACGACGTTCGGCCGCTACGAGATCGCGTCGTGCGGGTTCTGGTGCCAGGGTCCCGTGCTGCTCGAGATCTTCAACATGCTCGAGGGCGTCGATCTCGAGGCGCTCGGACACAACTCGCCCGCGTATCTGCATCGTCTGGTCGAGACCATCAAGCTCGCGTTCGCCGACCGCGATGCGTATTTCGGCGATCCCCGGTTCGTCGCGGTCCCCGAGGCGCTGCTGTCCAAGGCCTATGCCCACCGGCGACGTGAGCTCCTCGGCGAGCGCGCGTGGAGCGAGATGCCGCCGGCCGGCGATCCCGATGCGCTCGCCGCCGCGCGCCGGCGCGAGTCGGCGCTTCCCGTGGCCGGTGGCTCGAGCGACACGCTCGACACGAGCTACGTCGCCGTCATCGACGAGGCGGGCAATGGCTTCTCGGCGACGCCGAGCGATCCCAGCGTGGATTCGCCCGCGGTGCCGGGCGTGGGATGCGTCGTGTCGCCGCGCGGCTCCCAGGGCTGGCTCGACCCCGCGCATCCCAGCGTGGTGGCGCCCGGCAAGCGCCCGCGGCTCACGCCGGCCCCGGCGATGGCGTTCCTGGACGGCCGTGTCGTCATGCCGTTCGGGACACCGGGCGGCGACGTGCAGCAGCAGGCGATGCTGCAGGTGTTCCTGAACGCGACCGTCTTCGACATGCCGCTGCAGGCGGCGATCGAGGCCCCGCGTGTCGCGTCCCGGAGCTTTCCGGACTCGTTCTGGCCGCACGCGTATTCACCGGGCAAGCTCGAGATGGAATCTCGCATCCCGCGCGAGACCCGTGAGGCGCTGGGCGCGCTCGGCCACGACGTCGCCCTGTGGCCGGAGTGGGAATGGCGGGCGGGCGCCGTCTGCGCCGTACGCGTCGCCGCCGACGGCGCGCGCTGGGGCGGGGCGGATCCGCGGCGCGGCGCGCACTCCATCGCGCGGTAGCGCGTCAACGTCGCGCAGAGCGAGCGCCGTCTAACCCGGGTGGTCACGCGCGGCGTGCTCGTGGTCCTGACGGTGGGAGCGCTGACGCTCCTGCCCGGACCGGTCTGCGCCCAGGTCTTCCTCGCCTCGGCACCCCATCCCGAATTCTCGATCGGGCCCCTGTTCATCGGGGGGATCGTCCGCCCCGATCTGGGCCCCGTCACCGTCAGCGTCTCGTGGAGCATCGTGCGGCCCTCGAAGAGCGAGCCCGACGTGGGGCGGCAGGACCTCTACCTCCTGTGGCCCGCGGAGGTCGCCGCGGCGACGGCGCCGGGCCCCGCCGATCCCGACGTCCCGCGCTACCTCGAGGCGCGCGGGTTCGCGATCCTCGCCCAGGGACGTCTCGTCCTGCGCAAGCGCGATCGCGCGAAGCTCGGCACCGGCGCGGAGAGCGACCCGGTCGGAACATTTGCGTCGTTCGCGACCTTCTTCAAGCGGGGCACCAACCCGACCCAGTCCGGCGTCGGGACATTCATCAAGATTCCCTGGGCGCCCGAGTTCGCCGACCCGCTCGCGTTGACGAACCTGACGATGCCCATCAAGGATCTCCTCACCCCCCGGGCCGCGAACTGGGTGGAGGAGCTGTTCTGGGGTCGGCGGTGGGTGCTGACGCTCAGCTCCGGCAGTGTGGGCTCGCTCGCGCTCTATTCCCTGTACTTCGAGCATCGAGACCGCGTCGTGCGCCTCGCCCCCGACGTCTCGCTGTTGCTGGCGAACTTCGCCGACGCCGACCACCTGAGGATCGAGGAGATCACGCCGGCCACGGCCACGCGGCGTGGAAGCCGCGTGCGCGCGGGGACGGAGGTCGTGTCGCTCACGCTCGCGCCCAGTGAGGGCGTCGTCCCCCAGGTGCTGAAAGTCCAGTTCAACTATTTCTCGGGTCGCATCGCCTGGCGGCCCATCGTCGTGTCCGCGGTGTTCCTGCTCCTCGGCAACCTCGCGGGCGTCCTCATGTTCGGCCAGCAGTTCGGTCGCGCGCTCCGCGGCCGGCTGCACATCGGCCGAACGCACGCGGACGGCACGGCCCGGCAGACCGGTGTCATGCTGGCGCCCGAGACGCTCTCGGCGATCCGGCCCGGTGAGAGCACGTACGCGGATGTCCTGCGCCTCTGTGGTCACCCTGAAGAAGAGACCGAGCAGCTCCAATCGCCGCCGCGCCGGCGCCTCGTCTATCGCGGGCGCCGGACGATCCCTCAACGGCGACTGAACCTCGGCTGGGTCGCGACCGTGAACGGCTGGAATGCCGAGGAGCACGAGGTCGTGGTCGACCTCGAGGGCGACCGCGTGCACGACGTGCAGTCCCGGATTCGCCGCTTCCGCCTTCCGTAGGCTATAACGCGGACGCGGGGGCGGCGGCCATGGGACGGGTGGTGATGGGCTCGTCGCGGATCAGCAGCGTGAGGGCGGCGGCGAGCAGGGCCAGGAGGGCCGCGGAGAGGAAGGCCGGGCCGTAGCTGCCCGAGATCTCGTAGATCCATCCCGCCGTGGCGGCGCTGAGAGCCGCGCCAACCTGATGCGCGAAGAAGATCCAGCCCGACAGCTCGCCCACCGAGTAGCGCCCGAAGATCGAGGCCGTGAGCGTCGTCGTCGGCGGCACCGTCGACACCCAGTTCAGCCCGAAGATCGCCGCCCACAGGTGCAAGGACGGCGCGTTCCAGACGTACAGCAGAAAGACGAGCGAAAAGCCGCGGATGAGGTAGTACGTGGCCAGCGGCCCTCGCCGTCCGAAGCGATCGCAGAGCCAACCGGAGGCCAGCGTGCCCGCGACGTTCATCGAGCCCATGATGGCCAGCGCCGTCGATGCCTCGAGTTGCGAGAAGTTGTGCTCGAGGGCGTGGGGCACGAAGTGCGTGAGGATCAAGCCGACGGACGTGTAGCCACAGACGAAGGACGTCACCGCGAGGAGCCAGAACTGCGGATGCTGGGCGGCTTCGAAGATACCGACGCGACCGGCGCGCCGCTCCGCCGCCATCTGCGCCGCCGTGAGCGCCGGCCCGGTGGCGCCATAGGCGCGCTCGCCCCGGTCGGCCGGGTCGTTGTGGATGCGCCAGAGCGCGAGCGGCAGGACGATCCCGAGCAGCCCCAGCCCGAGCCAGGAGAAGCTCGCGCGCCAGCCGAGCCACACCATCAGGAGCGTCGCCAGCGGAATGATGATCAGCTGTCCGGCCGACATCCCGCCGGCGGCGATCCCGATCGCCAGCCCTCGGCGCGTCTCGAACCAGCGGGCGGCGATCACGGAGCCGGTCGCCAGGCCGATTCCGCCGGAGCCGATGCCGATGAGCACGCCGGTCGTGAGATAGGCTTGCCACAGCGCGTGGACCGCGGAGGCGCCGATGGCGCCGGCTCCCAGGAGCATCAGCGCCACGACCGTCACCCGGCGCGCTCCCCAACGGTCGGCGAAGCGGCCCGCCAGCGGGCCGGTGGCGCCCAGCAGCAACAAGGAGAGCGCCGCCACGCCCGACAGCGCGCCACGTGACCAGCCGAGCTCCGCCTCGATCGGCTTGATGTAGATCCCGAACACCGCGCGCAGCCCCGACGAGGCCCCCATGCAGACCGTGATCGCGGTGAGGACGATCCACGCGGGATGCACCCGTCGGACGGAACGCTCAGGGGGCGTCACGCCCGCTAGGATAATCGATCGCTACGCGAGTTGGGGGGTTTGGGGGGCCATTTCGGGGCCCCCCATGCGGTTAATCACCGGCTCCTCGCGGATCAGCAACGTGAGGGCAGCGGCGAGGATGGCGAGAAGCCCGGCGGAGACGAAGGCCGGCGTATAGCTGCCGGAGGTCTCGAAGACCCAGCCCGCGATGGCGGCGCCGAGCGCCGCGCCGACCTGATGCGCGAAGAAGATCCACCCGGACAGCTCGCCCACGGAGTAGCGCCCGAAGATCGAGGCCGTCAGCGTGGCCGTCGGCGGCACCGTGGAGATGTAGTTCAGCCCGTAGATCGCCGCCCAGAGGTGGAGCGACGGCGCGTTCCAGACGTAGACGAGGAAGATCAGCGACACGCCGCGCAGGAAGTAGTACGTGGCGAGCGGTCGAGCCCGAGCCCGCCGGCGCCGATGCCCATCAGGACGCCGGTCGTCAGGGCGTCTGTTAGCCCGGTCCATCGGGTTCGCCTACACTGAGCGGGATGATGACCCACAGCGCTTCGGAAGGGAACCAGCTGCCACGGGATGCAGCAGGGCACTTCGATCTCAACGAAGGCACGAGCGGGATCATCGCCATGTCTTCCTGCGACGGGGTTCTCGAAGTTTACAAGCAGGACCTGACGTACCGGATTCAGACGCCAGGAACGATCGATCTAGACCGAAACCCTGGCAGGCCTGGAGCGTTCACGTTCCACGTTTTTCGTGTTCACCTTCAGGCGATGCATGCAGCTCAGGCGCCCACGGCCGAAATGGCCGTGACCCCACCGTCGATCAGGAAGTCTGCCCCGACGACGTACGCGGAATCGTCCGACGCGAGGTAAACTGCCAGCTTCGCGATTTCCAACGGATCGGCCATCCGCTTGCGTGGATTGTTGGTGCGGAGGACGTCCGTAAGCGCCTCGCGCTGCTC
>WNGA01014131.1_pt1 | contig 10118 bp, 6 predicted proteins | sample 5400061 | NCBI WGS metagenome assembly WNGA01 (sample SAMN13153366, study PRJNA577476) | soil metagenome | isolation source: 100 cm soil or saprolite under grassland replicate 2 | place: USA:California | collected 2016-06-15
ACGGCTCGTGGTAGCGGCTCGGCTTAGGCGGCTCGGGAAGGTAGGCGTAATCGTCCGCGTGGAGTCTGAAGAGCGTCAGGACGTACTCTCGCCAGACCGTCGGCGTTTTGCGCGATGTGAATTGGAGGTAGAGGATCGCAGGTAACAGCGAGAAGTACGCGATGACGAAGATCTTGAGCGCGACGACTTTGCCGTCCGTGTCGAGCAGAGTGGCGAGCGCGATCACAGCGCCGACGAGAAGGACGAACATCGAGTAGTGGTAGAGGCGCCGAAGCCCGACCAGCCAGAGCGGGCGCGTCGCAGTCACGAGACTGGTCGCATCGGCGCGAGGGCGCCAACTTCGGTTCGAACGTGGAATCGGGGTTTTGACACCCTTCACCGTCAGAGCGGAGCCGCTCGGCGTTCTCGCCCGTTGTCTCGGCGTCACGAGGACCCTTGCGCCAGCAGCCAGCGCGTCGATGGCACGCGCGCGACGGACCCCCAAGAGCGGGTCGGCGCTCGTTCCACAGCCCAGCGCTCAGACGCGACATCTCGGTCGCGCCCCGCGTCCGCGCCAACAACGGCCGGGCTGCCAGCCCGAATCGAGTTTCTTTACCCCACACGATCTGCAAGCAAATCGACGACTTCTCGTTGTGGCCGAATTGCGCACCCCGATGCTCCTACTCGTTGACTTGCGGGAGCAAGAGGCGCGCGCTTTCGCGTCGTTCCGGGTCAATCGTTTGCAATACTTCTGAGGCTCGCTCGATCGCTTCGCGCTTGCCCAAAGAGAGTCCAGACACATATAGGAGCCACGCTGCGTATGCGGAGGGATCCGCCTCCATCAGGTTGGCTGGTACGAGCACTGCGAGCTGAAATGGATTGTACGGTGCGGTCGTGGTCTCATCCTCAGGCCTAAGAACGATTGTCTTTACTTCTTTTCGGAATTTTGCGTAGCTGCGCGAGGCATGTTCTGCTGCGTAGCGAAGCGCCTCGCGGGTCTGTGAAAAGAAGCGCTGCGCATCCTGCGCGAGCGAGCTCTCACCAACGAGGAGGGATATATCGTCGTACGAGCTCTGTGGAAGCTGCCGGGACAGGCGTCTTGCGAGAGCGCGCATCGGCGCGCCTGTTACGCGAGTCCACCAGCGTCGGAGCGATCTCATCGCCTGCACCGCCGCACGGAGCGCCTCTTCCGCGTGTGCGGACGCGGCGGCGGCCAACGTTGGCGAGGCGGCCGCCGCCGTTCGGTGTCCGCCGTCGAGTTGGCGGCCTGAGCGACCACTAGACCCGCGGCAAGGGTCGTGCCTATGCTCGAGACCACCACCCCCAGATAGGTATTCTGTTCATCGTCGTTTTGCGCCGACGGCAGCCGCTGCACTCGCGAATACCGAGGACTCGTGCGAGCGCGGAAACCAGATCGCCAAGACCAGTCACGCGGTTGCTGTGTGCGTCGAGATCCGGAAGATGGAACGGAAGCGTTCGTTCGAACTCGCGAGCCTCGCTCTCGGACAAGACTCGAACGTCTTCATGATGTGTAAGTTGATCTTGGGCCGCTTCCTTTTCGAAGCTGACGTAGGCGCTAGTGTCCCGATAGACCACAAACGCATTTGCGTCTATCGAGTACTTGGGTAGCGCGGTCGCGGTCGTGCTCGAAACGGTCGGCATTTTCACCCATCTTCGGGACGTCGACTGTGCCGTCATCGGTCGCAGCAACCTGCGGCCCAACGACACCACCAACTGCAGTCGCACGTTGAACATGCGGCGCAGCGAAGGACACACCCACCACATCGCGCGACGACACACCAGAAATATGCCGTCCACGTGCCCGAGCACGAAAATAGCGCGTTCAGACATGCTGACGCGCAGTTGCTGCGGAGGCAGCCTACCCACGCACTCCACCAGCTGTTAGCTTCGACGACCTTGTCTCTCTCGATCGTGAATTCCCGCGCCTGGCTGAAGTTTCCTCGGGGCGCCTCAAGAAGCATTTCGTAGGTCTCTTCCTGGTCGCCCGCCCTGATCGTCGTAGTAGCGACAGCGCCTTGATCGTCGCCCTTTGAGATCGACTGGCCCACGAGCTCGAATTCGATCTCACGGACAGGCTTCCCGCGGATTCCGGCCTTCGGACGCACGTCCTGGTTCGCCCTCGTCTTTACGCGAATTCCGAATGTTTCCTCCGGTTGATCGTGGGCTTGGTAGCCGCGTCGCGTCGCTTCTTCCTGCAGTTTCTTGAGTTTGGGCCGGCCCTGCAGATGTTTCTTGAACTGATCGTGTGCCGCCTTGTCGTCGATGATCTCTACGACTTCAGAGGTGATTGCAACTGGCCTCGCCATTCTTCACTCCCTTCCTGCAGTGAGGTCGTCGAACTTTGCGCTAGCCCTTGGATATCGTCTCGCGACCCGCCTTGCGATGTCAGCGGTCGCGGCCTGCTGCGTGCTCGGCACGAATCGCGAATAGTCACGGCTCGCACATGTCGCCGGGCCAACAACCGCGTCGTACCCTCGACTGAGCGCTGTTGCGTCACCTCCGCGGCGGAGGAGGCCGGGGACGCGAACCAAACCCAAGACCATTCGCCTCGAGCTGACGCACGCACAAGCTGGGCGCGCTGCCCGCGGGGGCCGCAGCAACAGACAAGTAGTTCATCGAACCCCCGTCTATCGCACTCCGGCGAATCTATGCCGTCGCACCGGCGCCGTCAACCTTGAATCAGCGGTTCGACTGCAACGCCCGTAGGGTTCGTAAACTCGGTCGGCTGGATTTGCAGGCCATTCGCGCCTGCTTGGCTAGGCCGCAATCGTGCCCATCGCGCGGCCGGCGTGGCTCGTCCCGCCTGCGGCGAACGTCACGGAAGCCGTCCTGCCTGCGATCAAAGCGGACGCCTGCTGTCGCCCTGCGGCGACGCGCCGCGACGCGTTCGCTGCCCGCCCTGAGTGGCGAGGTGGGCCGTTTTGGTCAGCAGGATTTGCCTGCAAATGACGATGACCGAGTTTACGAACCCTACGCGCGGCTGCCGTTCCCGGAGAAGGAGGAGCCGGAGGAGGCTTTTGCCCTGAACGGGTCGCAGAAGGCCCTTCGAGCCAGGATCGCCCGGGAGTTGAAGCAACATCCAAAGATGGTCGACCGCTGGGTGTCGCAGCTGCGAGCAGAGGTGCGGAGGATCCGGACGAACAACGGCTGCCCGGCGAGGCGGCAGAGCTTCTTGCTGCGCTCAAGCCGATCTTGCCACCGACGCTCTACTCCAGGAACTTCGGCCCGTCGAAGAGGACGCTCTAGCTTCGTACGCTTGCGCCCTGCGCGACCCAGGGCACGATCGGCGGCCCGGCCGCTAGTCCAGCACGGCCACCGCTTGGCGCAATCGTCGGAGCTCGGTCAGTGTGATTCGCCTGTCCGCGGCAGCCCAGTAGGCCATTAGCCCGACTCCTTGGATGCGCCGGGTTGCGGTGTCGACTGAGTCAGGCTCGGTGGGAGGCCGGCTGGTCAGCGAGAATGCGGCGGCGAGTCGCTCGGGCGCGAAGCCCACGAGTTCGGCGACGATCCGCAACGTTCGTGAGACGAGCTCTGCGCGGTCGCTGCCGGCCAGGAGCATGTTCGAGAGGATTTCCCGCTCAGTGGCGCGATTGCCGAAGCGGTCGCGCCCGGTCGCGGTGGCAGTGAGGCTGTACACGGCGCCGGTATCGGGGAACGTGACGTCGATCCTGGCATTGCCGGGGCCGTCCGAGCGTCGAACCGTGATTGCGTCAAGGCGCGGAGGTTTGCCGACCAGTACCTTCACCCGCTGGCCGGTTGACGCGTCACTCGCCGTGAACGACCAGTGGATGGACGGACCACGGCCGCCGAACAGGGCGCGGCGGTGTCGCGGCTTGTGGAGGACGATCTCGTTCAGCTCCTCTGCGACCGGTGATTCGTCGTCGGTGCTCGCCGTTCGGTCACGCACCGGGGCGTACCGAGATGCGACGGTCAGACGCCACTTGTTTGCGCGCTGAGCGCCCGGAACGACGCGGCCTGGGGCTCCCACGGAGGCGCCAACGGTGGCAGGGTCAGCGGGCGCGAGCGCGGATATCGGACGCTCGCCGACGACGGGAATCGTCAGCCCGACCGCAGGCGGATGCAGATTCACCTGCGAACCCGACTTGGTCACGAGGCGAATCGACGAAGGGGTGGCCAGCGGCAGCGTCACCCGTGTCGGCGCTCTCGAGCTGCGCGTGGCAAGCGCCGGTTGGGAGAGCCCTTTCGCCCCGGTCACCTGCAGTCGGGAGATGAGGCGATCAACCGGCCGTGTCTTGCTCGTGGGCACGACCGTGACCTGCGCGTCGGCGACGAGCGCCGGTCTGCCGTTGACCAGGCCGGCCCGTACCGAGGACGGCACCCAATGGACTGCGGCACCGACGCGCCGAACCTTGAGCGGCGAGACGGCTGGTCTCTTCTCGAGGAAGACGGCCTCCGTGGGACCGGTGTCGACGCGGCGGACCCTGACCAGGTGCACCCCTTCGCCGTTGCGATCGCCGCGGTCGGTGTCGCCGACCTTGGTGGTCAGGGTGACGTAGCCGTACAGTTGGTCGCGAAACCCGGGCAGAGCTTTCGCAGCGCGGCAGAAGTTGAAGTCGACCCTGATGTCGTCATCCACGGCCGCAGATGGGGTCGCGCCGCCTTCCACGACCCTGAGGAGCAGCTGGCCGTTGTATTCGAGTCCGTGCTCGGCGCCGTCGTCGGCGTCCGAGGTGTCCCGCAGGAAGGGCTTGATCAGCCTCTCGGTGGTGAGCTCGAGCCTCGGCGGCGTCCCGATCGGTGGCGGCCCGAACGGCGGCGGCCCGACCAGGGACACCGCGACGCTGAACTCCCCGGTGCGCGGCCACTTCGACCACGGCCGCCACCCCGGGACGTCGAACGACGGCAAGTCGTAATCGCCGGGACGATCGAATCTGTTTGAGTCGTCCTGCAGCGTCAGCAGGCGTGCAGACGACTCTGTGCGCCACCAGTACAACTCGGAAGGATGGATCTCGGGCCGCATGTCGTGGCCGGTGTCAGAGACCCACGGTCCATAGGTGCACAGCTCATCTCCTTCGAGCGCCGAGCTCGCGGTGCTCTTGTTGAACCACGGGTTCTCGTAGAACCCCTCGTCAGGCGTGATCTCCCCCTCGACGATCAACTGCTTGGACGCCTGATCACCGATCAGTACGGTTCGCCGGTGCCATTCGCTGGTTACTCCGTAGCGTCGGGCGACGTCGTCGAGGATGAACCGGAACGGCTGGCTCGGGTAGATGTAGCTGTTCCAGTCGGCTTCGTCCCCGCCACCGTCGTAGAAGCCGAAGTCGGCGAGCGTGCCACACAGCGTCTGCTTCCCGACGCCCTGCGGGACCCAGTCGGCCGACGACGCGTCAGCCCTGAACACGCTGATCCACCAGCCGACGGGATCGCGCCCGGCAATGCCGGCTTGATTGGCGGAGACGAACTGCCACCTTTCGATCTGCGCCGTGGTGCAGATCGGGCACGTGCTCGTAGTCAGCGAGTAGTTCGCGTCGGCGGCCGCGGCAGCTTGCTGCGGGCGATCGCGCGTCGCCCTGCCGCCCTTCGCGAGCGACGCCGGCGAAATTGCACACAGCGCCGCCGAGAGCAGCACGGCCGCCGCGGCGCGAGTGACAGGTCGGAGATTCCTAGCGCGCAACTGCCGATACGATCTCGAAGGTCCCGGTCACCGGCGGCACTAGCGCCACGCGCTTACCGCTCCCTCAGGGATCCTGTCCCGCGCCGCAGTAACGATGTGGAGCTTTCGACGGCCAAGAGGCTTCTCCCGTTGCCGAGCAGAGCCTTATTCAGGTGCGTCTTGGTGTCAACACCGGCTCCGCAGTCTGACCCGCGCTGAGGCTCAGCGGATCGTGGCCCACCGATCAATCCTGGCTTCGCTCGTTCACCGAGTCGGTGATAGACCAGGGAGGCAGGAGAGGTGGTTGGGGATCCGGCCTTCGATCGCGCACAGGACCACGCTCGCCGTCGCGGCTGGCGCGCTGGCGGCGACGGTGTTTGCCAGCCTCGCGGCATCGGCGCTTCGGGCGGACCGCGAGCGGCATTCGCCGACCGCCGCCGGGGCACCAACGCAGTTGCCGCGGCTGATCGGAGACAGCACGTGCCGGTGGGGCTCCGCTGCCTGCAACCCGCCGGTGCGTAACCTCGTGGCGCAGTTCCGGACCCTCCGCGATCACGGTGACCTGCTCGGTTTCCACATGAACGGGTCGCCCGACGTCGACGCGAGCAGGCATTGGCAAGGGATCCAGCGGCTCATGCCCGGCCAGGGGCGCTACGTCGCTGTGTCCCGGTCCGGCCGGGGCGTTAGCTTCGTCGTCGTCCGGATGGCGTCCCGCGACGCGGGCGGTGCACGATTCCGCTCGAACCGGATCGGCGTTCGTTCGAGTCTGGTGGCGCCGCCGATCGGAGATCAGGTCGTCAGCAAAAGAGCCTCCGACGGCGGGTTCAACCATTCGGGCGGGATGCAGGCGGTCGGGCGCTATCTCGCCGTCGGCCTCGAAGAGGGCGATCGCTCCCGTGTTGTGTTCTGGGACCTCTCGAGGCCCGAACACCCGCGCCGAGTCGGCCGGCTCGAGCACAGGACGGGGGTGACCGGAGCCGGCACCGTGTCGATGGCGCGGCTTCGGCGCGGTCGCTTCCTGCTCATCGTCGGCGGTACGGACGCGAACATCCTCGACTTCTACGTCTCCCGCGCCGCGGGGCTCGATCAGCCGAGGTTCAAGCTCGCGACGAGATGGCGAGAGTCGCAGCTCAGAACGACGCTGCCCGACGGTGACCGTGAATTCGGGGACTATCAGAACCTGAGCCTTGTCGCGGACACGAGCGGGAGGCTCTATCTGGTCGGTACCCATCGGAGCGGCGAGCTGCCCGCGGGCGCGGATTTCGCAGACCTGTTCCTGCTGGAAAATTCGGGCAACACGGTGGCCATCACCAAGGTCGGCAAACGCCACCTCTACTGCGGCGTCCCCTTCGCGGGCCAGCAGTGCAACTTCGACGCTGCCGGCGGCGTCTACGTTACGCCGAGCCGGATGCTGCTTCTGTATGGGACCGAGCACGCCAACAACGGCCCGCAGGCCTCTGTGATGACCGAGGAGTTCCGCACCGTTCCCCATCAGGCGGCCTGTGGCGCGATCGATCAGGCCTGGATCGAGCTCTATGACGACTCCGGCTTCGACGGCGACCGCAGCATCATCATCGACTACGTCGACCGCGACCGTCGCGCCTATACGAACTACGACCGCGTCGACGGTTTCGAGGACAAGGCCTCAGCAGCGTTGTGGTGCCTTCCACGAGGCTGGCGCTACCGCCTGTACCGGCACAAGAGTCCGTGCGGCGGCCGTGCTGTCGATCTCGTTGGCTCGGGAACTCCGGATCTCGACTCCGACTTCGGCGACAACCGCGGGGCGGTGCGCGACTTCGGCGACGCGGTCTCATGCTCAAGCTGGATCACGCCATAACCCTTGAGCTCTTTACGAACTGGTCGGCCCTCATCCTTTGCGCCGACACAATTTCCGGCCTGATGGGGTGCAGAATGCATCACCTGCAACGCGTTGGCGTATCGCCACGCGGGGGGCCCAGCTCGAGCGCTAAGCCTTTAGCTCATCCCGCTCGACATACGACATCAGTGTTGTCAGAGCTGACGCGAATTTTGTACCCATTTTGTACCCATCTGAGCTGATCTCACGTGATCGAGCATGCTCGAAGATGGCTTAGACAAGCCAATCTCACCTCAGATGGCCTGGATCGGCTGGTCTCATAACCCGGAGGTCGCAGGTTCAAATCCTGCCCCCGCTACTGAGAAAGGCCCGCAAGCGCGGGCCTTTCGTTTTCTAGGTTGGCGGTAAGTTCCGAACTTTCTACCCCCTTTTCTACCCCTCCCATTTCTGTGATGCCTCGTTTCGAGCAAAAAGCGGCGCTTGGTGTTGCCAACCTGGACGCCGGCCTTACCGCACGCGCGTGGAGCGCTTTACCCTTAATTAGCCATAGAGTTTGATGCGCGAGCGCCAATAAGGGAGAGGGTAGGAATGAAAGCTGAATCGGAATCGCCAATTCGGACGTTCGCTCACGGAGACGATGCCGCATACGAGGAATGGGTCGGACAGCATGGCGGTTACGTCCTAACGCAGCGGAGCTCGCGGAGCGGCGAGTTCATGCTTCATGACTCTGAGTGTCTGCACCTGGGACTTTACGAGCGGCTCGTTTACGTTGACGACACGGCCACGCCGGTGGGCCAAGACGCGCCAGCCGCTAGAGGCTTGATGTGAAATGCGCTGCGCTGGCCGCAGCCTCATGTGGGCGGCAGTTGACATCTCGTTGCGCTCGTAGCAGCCTGTCCGAGACGGAGACGGCTGCAGGAGGCTCGCTGGTCGGCTCCAAATTCCTCGGGGGAGGGAGGCAAGCATGAGGCTTCTACTTGGCGGACGAGTCCTTCTCGTCGCGCTCCTCGCGATCGTGTTCGCGGCGCTGGTGGCGCTTCCAGCCGGGGCGACGGTCTCCGGCACGAACGGAAAGATCGCATTCGGTTTCGGAGACGTTTTCACCATCAACCCGGACGGTACCCAGGTGCATCAGATCGGTGTGCCCCGAAGCACGGGGTGCCCCAGCTGGTCACCGGATAGCAGCAAGATCCTTTGCAACGTGTTCAGCGAGAACGGTCCGCAGCCGGCGACCGCGAACCCGGACGGGTCGGACTTTACGTTTCTGAACCAGGACCTTCCGCTCGATCTCTTCTGCCTCTTCTGGTTGCCTGACGGCTCCCGCCTTCTCTGCCACAGCGAGGGGATCCCGAACCCGGCGGACGCCGGCCTCTACACGGTGCGGTCGTCCGACGCGGGCGACCTCGTGCGGGTCACCACCACCCTTCCTGGCGGCTTCGACGACGGGTACGGCTACTCGCCAGACGGCTCCAGGATCCTGTTCACCCAGTTCGACTCCAACCGCAACGGCACCCTGTTCTCGGTGAAGCCCGACGGCAGCGACCCGGTTCAGCTGAGTCCTCCGGGGCTGTCGATCATCGATCTCGATTTCTGGGATCAAGTCGGGGCGGACTGGTCACCCGATAGTTCACGCGTGGTGTTCGCCGCGCACAAGCCGGGCGGGCGCGTCACCACCGCACTGTTCGTCGTGAACGCCGACGGGACCGGCCTGCGTCAGATCACCCCCTCGGCTCTCGGCGCACTCTCCGCCCAGTGGTCGCCGAACAGCGCCCTGATCGCCTTTACCAGCGGCTGCTGCCGTCTCCACGAGGCGTGGGTCGTTCATCCGGACGGGACCGGGCTCAGACCGGTCACGACCCCGGTCTTGGACGGTGGGGTCTTCTGGACTCCGGTCTGGTCACCCGACAGCACCAAGCTCCTCCTCAACAGACAAGACCCCAACGGCGAGACTTCCTTGTGGACCGCGAACACCGACGGCTCAGGCCTGTCGAAGCTGACGAACACCGAGCGCCTGACAAGCTACGCATGGGGGAGCGCACCCGCTGATTAAGTAGGACGTCCACGCCGAGTCCTTGCCCTGGCGGGCGGTTCGGCGGCGAGCCTCCCGCTTTCACATCAAGCCTCTAGCGGCGCGCCTCGTGTAGCGCTGAGCGATGTGGACTGCGCGGCCAGCGCGGAAGCCAAGACCACGGACGCAACAAGAAGCAGCCTGTGGGTCCCAAGAACGCGATTTGCTTAGAGTCGGTTCGCCCGATATGCCGCTGGGCCGACGTTGACTGACCATTGATGGGCGCAGACCCGGCTCGCCCTCAGGCTGCGGTTGCTCGCTGGTCGCCCTGCGCGTTTGTTCCCGGCGGGGCCGCTCCAGACTGTCGCCCGCCGCTACCGGCAATCGCTATGCGGCCAGTTCGTACTCGTGCAGCAGGCCGCCGAGTCGATCACACCGGTGGACGCGGCCCTCGTAGGGCGGCTTAATGATTGCCATCGGCTTGAGGACGGGCGGTTGCTGCTCGAGCGCGCGGTGTGGGCGATGCAGGTTGTGGTGAACGACGTAGGCGCGCAGCACCCGCTCGAGCTGCCCACGTGAGACGATCAAGATTCGGTCGAGACACTCGCGCCGCACGCTGCCAACCCAGCGCTCCGCGTGCGGCTTCGCCCGCGGCGCCGCGATCGGCGTCCGGATCACCC
>WNGA01017654.1_pt1 | contig 10118 bp, 5 predicted proteins | sample 5400061 | NCBI WGS metagenome assembly WNGA01 (sample SAMN13153366, study PRJNA577476) | soil metagenome | isolation source: 100 cm soil or saprolite under grassland replicate 2 | place: USA:California | collected 2016-06-15
GCCTATTCCCGTTCCTTCGTCCTCTACCCAATTCGTGAGCACCAAAACGCAATCTCAAACCTGTGGAGAGATTGCGTATTCGGTGCAGGAAAATGACACACTTGAATCGATTGCGACTCAATTTGCGACGTCCAAAGAAGAAATTCGATCCGCAAATCACATGAAAACAGAGATCGTAACGACTGGTATGAAGCTAATCGTTCCGGTTTGTAATTTCACGCCCACAGGAACAGCGAATACACTCACAATAACATTTACGCCGATACTGCAGCCGATCACATCCACACCGGGCGGTTAAACGGCGATCAAATATATTAAGTAATTATTACACGCAAGCTTGTCAGAAGCTTAAGATTGAAGTATAAGTTTCTGAACTTCAAATTGACATAAGGTCTTATGGATAACGAAAACAAAACTCCCTGGCTCGAACGCTCCATCCACCCTGCCTTACCGGCGATCACCAATGAAATAGTCATCTTTGCAGCAATCATCGTATTTGCTATTGTCACGAGGTTTTACAACCTGGGTGCGCGAGTGATGAGTCATGATGAAAGCTTGCATACCTATTTTTCATGGCTTCTCTACCGTGGACAAGGTTATCAGCATACGCCCATGATGCATGGTCCACTTCAATTCCATATGCTTGCGTTGCTCTATTTCATTTTCGGGGTATCCGATTTTACGGCCCGTATCGCCGCAGTCTTGTTCAGTATTGCGACAGTTTGGATGGTCTGGTCTTGGCGTGACTATCTGGGTAAATGGGGAGCACTCGTCACGGGGCTCATGTTGGTCGTTTCACCGTATATGCTGTATTACGGACGCTATGTTCGTAACGAGTCGTTTACGGGTGTTGCAGGTTTATTATTGTTGTACGGCATCCTGCGTTACTTGGAAAAGGGCGAAAAACGTTACTTGTATTTTGTCACAGCCGGCGCGTTGCTTCACTTCCTGACAAAAGAGACGGCTTTTATTTATGCAGCCCTGGCATTAATTTACCTAGGCATTTATTTCATTGCGCGAATTACACGTCAACCCTGGGAAAATAATCCGGGCTTGTATAGGGCGTTTGTAATCGTCCTGGCGTTGGTCATACTGCTTGGGAGTGTGGGGTTCGGAATCGGGCTTGCGAATCGACATGCCGAACCAGTCACGGGCGGAGAAACACTTGCACCAGCGAATCCAACCGGTACATCATCGCCGCTCGCTCTGCCATCGAAAGGCCTAACAGCATCTGGAGTTTTGCTCGGACTGGCGGTTGTCGGCCTCGTCATCGCGTTATATATCTTGTTTGTTGGCTATGGATGGGCCAACCTGCTTCAGGAACGGTCCTTTGATCTAATGATCCTCTTAGGCACGTTTGTCCTGCCTATGCTGACTGCCTTCCCCATTAAGTTCCTTCAATCCAGCCTGAACATCGCCATCCCTACCGACGCGGCTTCTGTCAACGCGTTGGATGCGCGCGCTGGAATCGCGATTGGTGGAAATATGGTGTCTTCTTCTGGGGTCTATTCACCATTTTTTATACAACGGTCTTCACGAATGCAGCGGGATTCTTTACCGGTGTGATTGGTTCTCTGGGCTACTGGCTTGTGCAACAAGGTGTACAGCGCGGAAGCCAGCCACCCTATTATTACATCCTAGTACAGATTCCGATGTATGAGTTTCTCCCTGCAATCGGAATGATCGTGGCAATTGTCTTAGGGTTGAAAAAGCTACTAGTGCCGAAGCCGGTTGCGGCTGAATCTGATGCGCCGTCTGATCTGCCATCGGATGCGTCAGTGGAATCTCAATCCCGGTTCAAGTTGTTCTTTGGGTTGCTGACCTTTTGGTCGATTGCAATCATCGTTGGACTCTCTCTCGCGGGAGAACGTATGCCCTGGCTGACATATCATATGGCATGGCCGATGATTTTGCTCACAGGCTGGGCAATCGGACAGATTATCGAATCGCTCCTGACAAGATTACGAGAGGAAAAACCCGGTCGCATTGCGCTATCTATTTTGGTAATGGCTGTATTTATTCTTGCGGCTTTTAATACACTGCGCTTTATGTACGGGGCAACACCGCCATTTCAGGGCACACAGTTGGTACAGCTTCAGGCAACTGCATCCTTCTTGCTGCCGTTGATTTGCGTCATCCTATCTGGCGTCTTCCTGGGCTACCTCCTGAAGGATGATCTCGCTAGCCTGAGCATCGTTGCACTATTCCTGCTGGTGCTCGTGACATTTTCATCCAGTATCATCAATGGCGCTAGCCTGCTGTCACTTAGCTCCACAGTGGGAATTGATCCCGGAATGATCAACGCAAGCTGGCTTAAGTTTGGCGCGGCGCTAATCGCCCTCATTGGAAGTATTGTCGGAATCGTTTATGTTTCCCGTTTGCCGCATAAAAGTACATTGATAAATATGGTTGTGCTTACAGCGTTTGGGCTGCTTCTTGTACAAACTGCTCGCACCGCTTTCCGGGCAAGCTATATTTTGTATGATGATGCCATGGAATATTTGGTATATGCCCATGGTGCGACGGCAATCAAAGATGTAATGGCACAGGTCATTGATATTTCGGAACGCACAAACAACGGACTCGGGGCTGTCGTTGCCTATGATGCAAGCGCACCAGACACCGGCGTATCGTGGCCTTTTGTTTGGTATCTGCGTGACTTCACAGCCTTGCGTTCTTTTGATCAGCCCACGCGTTCCCTGCGCGACGCGGTGGCAGTGATCGTTGACCAGAAAAATTTTGACAAGATTGAAGCCGCGCTGGGAGACAATTTTTATAAATTCGATTACATCCGTATGTGGTGGCCGAACCAGGATTACTTCAATCTGGATCGGGCACGCGTCTTGAACGCTATTACCAACCCGCAGATCCGGGAAGGGATTTTCGATATTTGGTTCAACCGGGATTACACACTCTACTCACAGGCAACGGGAAGTTCGAGTATGACACTCAGCACCTGGCAGCCTGCGGACCAGATGAGGCTTTATGTCCGAAAGGATATCGCCGCCCAGATATGGCACTACGGCGTGGGTCCGTCGCAAGCACCAGCCGCGGTAGACCCGTATCAGGCGGGTACTATTACCTTGTCAGCGGATCAAATCTTCGGCTCTGACCGCTATCCCCCGGGATTGAACGCGCCGCGCTCCATTGCTACGGGGCGCAATGGCGATCTTTACGTGGCAGACTCCCGAAATCATCGCATCCTGCACATTGGATCAGATGGCAGCCTTTTACAGCAGTGGGGATCGTTTGCAGACCAGCAAACCGGAAATGCCCCCATCGGCACCTTCAACGAACCGTGGGGTGTCGCGGTTGGACCGGATGGTTCTGTATATGTTACCGACACATGGAACCATAGAGTCCAGAAATTTAACGGAGAGGGTCAGCCCATCAAAATGTGGGGCCAGTATGGACAGCCGATGCCGGATATTCCCGAATCGAAGAGTTCCTTCTGGGGTCCGCGCGGGATCGCTGTGGATTCAAAAGGGCATGTATACATAGCGGACACAGGCAATAAGCGTATCGCTATCTTCGACTCGGATGGCAACTACATTACTGAGTTTGGTACCGGGGGTTTAGATCCCGGTCAGTTCGATGAACCGGTCGGTGTAGCAGTCGGTAATGATGGAACGGTCTATGTCACAGATACATGGAATCAGCGCGTCCAATCCTTTGCTGCCAGCGAAGATGGGACAACCTTCGTGCCGTTAGCGCAATGGGATGTCAATGCTTGGTTTGGACAATCGTTGGATAACAAGCCATTCATTGCGGTAAGCCCCGACAATAACGTATTCATTACCGATCCTGAGGGCTATCGCGTCATTGAATTCACGAGCGATGGAAAGTTTGTGCGCACCTGGGGCGATTTCGGTGCGGGAGCGGATGAGATTGGACTCGCCTCTGGCATCGCCGTAGACCCAGCAGGGAATGTCTGGGTGACGGATGCAGGCAATAATCGCATTTTGAGGTATACGCTGCCACAATGAACTTCTCATAAAAACATCCCACAGATTTAATCTTGAATCTGTGGGATGTTTGATTTAACGGAAACTAGGATGTGTATGCAAAATCACCTTCATATGTCATTCTGAGGAGCGAAGCGACGAAGAATCTCATTTCCAAAAGCAATTTCTGGAATAAACCAGAGATTCTTCGCTCCCGATGGTCGCTCAGAATGACATTTCTCTAATTTGCATACCGACCCTAGTATTTATGCTATTTCTTTATATTTCCAAGCCAGGCAAAAACACCCCCTCCCAAAAGTGCTACGGCAATGATACCAATCACCGATCCCTTAATTCTCTTTGTTGAGGCAGATAGGGGCGCGCGTAACAGAGTCGATAACAAAGTCGGCGCGGGAATAGTAACGGTTAAAGTGGGCAGATTTGTCGTGAATGGGATCGCGTCTATGGTTGCAGTCTCTGTCGGCGCTGCAGAAGGCAAGATCACTCCCTGCCGAATCAGCAGCTTGGTGCCGGGGTAAATATTGTTATCGAACAGGTTATTCAACCGCTTGATCTCGTCAATTTTGGTGTTATAGGAAATTGCAATCTGGCAGAGAGTCTGTCCCGCCTTGACCTCGTGAATCAGATCGCCGTCGGCGTTGGGAGTGGACACCACGACTGGAATCATTACACTTCCAGAGGGCGAAGCAGTGAATCCACCTGCAACGGATGTTCTCGTGGCTTGCGGTTCTCCACTCATCGTCGGGCGCGCGCAATCGATGACATAATACGCTCGTCCCCCATTGACCGTAATCCCTGCACCGATTTCAGTCAAATTCGGAGAGGTCATTGTATCTACGTGTACTGAGTCGCCCATCCATTGAATGACGGCAGCCTGCGCCGTCATTCCTTCACTCCCAGAAGTGATATTCTCCGATCGGAAACCTCCAAATGACAAATCTCCCGCGAGCGGATAGCCCGCTGATAATAAACGGTCAGTAACGGAGGAACCACCCGCACCTGTATGCGACACACTGCCCGTCGCGGCCATATAATCCGCTTGATTCTGCGCTGTGGACATGAGGATGGAACTTATGCCGTACGGAGCAAGACCATAAGAAGCGCGCAGAGCATTGACGGCATTAATGACGTCGTACGGCGAAACAGTAAGACGCGGCACCTGTTCTGTTTCAGCATAGATTACGGATGTAGAGGCAAGGATGATAAGAGTTGTGATGACAAGCGCGACCGTCGAGTGCAAGACGAATCGAGACATAAAATAATTATAATGCCGGCGAAATGCTTGGGGTGAGCTGAAAAAATTTGTCTGTTTTCTTTTTTATGTATGCTGGGATTGAGACTATAATCTGACAAATAGCCACAACTTCATACGGAGGAGATAAGAAATGGCAGAGGCAAAGTTCAAAATCAAAGGCAAGGGGAATATTCCTGGTTATGACACAGATCTGGAAATTGAAGTCAACGATCAATACGAGGCGTACAGCAAGCCAATCCCTGACCCGACACCGTTTGAGAATGGTGTCATTACGTGGTTCAACGCATTTGGTGTGAAAGAAAAAATCACCGGCAAAGACGCAACCATCCGATACAAAGTAACCCTACAGAGGCTGGCTGAGAAAAAACGACTCTTTTATCTCGATAACAACGAGCCGCAGGAAATAACGTCGTTTGAAGAGGCAGGCAACGGGAAGGTTAAATTCACACTGGATATCGGTGATCCCCCCACTGGCACCTATCCTTAGGATAGGTTCTGAGCGTTCGCGCGTTCATACCAAGCCTGCTGAAGCGCCAAGCGCCAGGGCACATTTTCTATAAACCTCTTGCGCGAGCTTTCGTCCCGCAATTTTGAGACTTGCGTTTCAAGCAACTGCACTGCCGAGTGCAGCACCACCGGAGCGCGCGGATCTCGCATTTTCTCGAGCGCCAAGTAACAAGCATAATAAACACGCAAAGGTTCTTCTGTTCCCTGCAATGCATCCCCGTTTTGTAAATAGGGAATGATCGTTTCCGTTACCGACAGCGCCAAATCTGGTTTATCCATCCTCAGCATCGTCTGGATCAAGCCCGCCTGCGGTTCTGCCTTCAATACGGGCTGTCCCATTTCCTCTCGAATGAGGATGGACTTTTGAAATGCTACCTCTGCTTGCCATGGATCATTCTGCAATAAATACGCATAACCCATGTATAAAAATGACCAGGCTTCACCGGAACGGTCACGTGTTTTTTGGCATAGTTCCAAGGCTTTTTGCGAATACTCCAGCGACGACTGTCCATCACCGACCACACCCGAAACTGCGCTCAAGTTTACAAGCGTGTTTGATTCCAGGTAGGTGTTGCCAATTTCCCGGGCAACAGACAATGCCCGCGCATAAAATGAAAACGCGGCCTCAAAATCGCCTTGCATTCCCGCCACCCAACCGAGATTTCCTAATGCCGTTGATTCCTGGGAGCGTTCCCCCCACTCATGAAGGATGATATATCCCTTCTCATAGTAGTCGCGCGCAAGTGCATAATCCTGCAAGACAAATCCTGCTGAATAACCAAGATTCCCCAACACTCTCGATTCGAGTTTTCGATCATTTGTTTCCCTGGCAATGGCAAGTACTCGCTCAAAATACTCAGGCGCAAGAGAGGGATCCTTTTGCTCGATGGCGATCAATCCCATAGACATAAGAATATAGCCCTCGTAAATGAGGTCGCCATACTCCTGTGCCAACTGTCTGCCTTCCTGGGCGATCCTCATGGCATCCGCCAACTGTCCCATCCTCAACAGCGCCAGCGGCCAAACCTGATAGGTCTTTAGAACAATATCTGCCTTGCGAAGAACTTGGCTTAAAGCGATCACACGTTCGGCGTGCTGAATCACAGCTGGGTAATCGCCACTAACAACAAAATAGTGTGTAAAAAGCATCTCCACCATGGCTTCACGCTGAGGGTCAGCGAGTTCATATGCCAGTCTTAGCAGGGACTCCAAATCCTTTCGATGTGAAAGCTGGTCGCCTAAGCGTTTGAACAGGTCAACACGGTCGATCAGCAAATCAAATTGAGCCGCTATATCACCAAATGAAGTGAATGCTAGGGCGCGGGATAAGTATTCAATTCCCTTCGCATTCTGATAGGCATCCGAAGCGGATTTGCCAGCGAGCGTGTAATAGCGCTGGGTCTTTTCGCGCAATTCGGCGCGCTCCGCATGGTATGCCAGCTCTGCATAATGGAATTTCAAATCATCGGCGTAGATCTTCTCGAGGGCAATCACTGCCAGGGAATGCAATTCCTGTCGGCGGGCGCGCATTTGCATGGTATACGCGGCATCACGTAGCAAACCATGTGTGAAAATGTAACGACCATCTCGCTCACTTGTCCAGATCGCTGACTGTTCCGCATCGAGCACATATTGCTCGATGACGTCTCCTTCGGCTGTCATCTCAGTAAGCACACGGAGCAGGAATTCGCGACCAAAGACGGAAGCAGTTTGAACCAGCTCTTTTACCTTGCGCGAAAGTTGATCGAGCCGCGCCACCAACAACGCACCAATGTCGCTCGGCAGGAATGAGTCCCGCATGTGTTTTACTGGCTTCCAACTGTCCGCGCTCATTTCGAGCAAGTTTTCCTCCTGCAAATAACGGATAATTTGTTCAACAAAATACGGGTTGCCCTCTGAACGATCCATGACGAGGTTAATCAAATTAAGCGAGGGGACACCGCCTAGCAAGATCTCCACCAGACGCGCGACTGCTTCACGGGCAAGCCCGCCTAGAACCATCTGACGATCTACCAAATCATCGCTCTCGAGCACGGGATTGTGACTCTCGATCCGTGAAGTCGCGAGAACCGCAATGGGGTAAATTTTATCGGCTGCTACAAGCGAGCGTTTCAAACGCGGCAAAAAATTTAGTGAGTCCTGGTCAATGAACTGCACGTCTTCCACAAACAAAATGAGGGGCTGTCGTAGACTCTCTGCTTTGACAAGCGAGATCAACGCCAGGATCGTGCTGTTGTAACGCGCCTCCGCATCCAACTGTTCGTAGAGTGAATCCACCCAGAACAGATCCACCAGCGCCCCCAACACGGAACGCAAACGAGCTAGCTCCTGCGCCGGCTCGGAGTCAGCGACAGATCCGATCACGTCATCCAGCTTGCAATCAAAGATTTGCTTGCGAGTGACTGCAGCCTGCGTCGTCGTAAAACCGAAGTAATGAAATAACCAGCTACGAAAGGGATTGAAGGATTGTCGCAGAATCTGTTCTGCCTGGCAAAACGCCCACAAGGCTTTATTGGTTTCGAACAATTGCGAAGAGCGGAACCCCTGCACAAGTCTTCCCTTGCCGATGCCCGCCTCCCCTAATACCAATAGGACTCCGGCAAAATCACCTTTCCAGATGGGGTCGATAAATTTCTGCAATTGCGAAACTTCCCTTTCGCGCCCGATCATTTCCCCCAGATATGCCGATTCAGCATTGAGGTTGTAACTCTTCAAGCGATTCACGCGTTGTTCGGCAGAAAATCCCTTGAAGCGCTGCGTTCCTACATACTCGATCACAAAGCGACTCGATATTCGCCGTGCAATCCGGTCATCGATCCAAATTTCACCCGTAGGTGCTTTCATCATAAAACGCGATGCCAGATTAACTCCCCAGCCATAACACGTATAATCTTCACACATAATGCTACCCAGGTAGCCAGCATGAGCAACATAATACGTTATCCCTGCGGTAACCGGAATATCGAGTCGCGATTGAAGATCCAAAATAAAGTTCAAAGCACGACTGATATCATTTTCGTACGCGACGGGTGCACCCCACAACATCAGCATATTGCAACCTTTATCGCCAAAATCCACGCGGTTGAGTAAGCCACCGTATTGCTCGCGCAGATTGAATAGGATGCGGGTCACTACCTCTAATTTTTCATTTGTCATATCCGGGAAACGCATAAACAGGTTGACCACCTGCCTGAATTCTCCACGCGCGTCCTGCGCAATAATCTCTTCGGGCATGAAGATACGCGAGATATCCAAATCTACTGGCGGGAAAACGGTTGGAATGACACTCGGCAGTTCGGTGTGGAATCTGCTCAATTTATAAAAAGAAGCGCTGGGCTGCGTCTGGACGAAATCGCCTACCAGCGCGTTCAATTTTTCCGTAATGAGAATTTCCCCAATTCCCGCCTGTTGTTCTGCATACGCACAGTCATCTACGGCAGACCCGCGAAAGAAGTACGTCGCATTCTGTCTATCGTCTGAATGGAGAATACCCCACGACACGACTCCGCTCGTCAAGCCAATCCTCGCCGTGAACTGGAATGTACCGTAAATTGTATGGCGTTGTGAGTTTTCAGCTAATCGCCGCTGGATGAGCAATGCGGAAGCCAGCGCATTCAATGCTATGGAGTGCGCGTCTCCCTCGATGGGATAGAGTGCCATAATCCCATCGCCCGCGAAGCCGACAATTTTTCCGCCATGATTGAAGATACTTTCGACCAGTGGATCAAACACGCTATGCATTAAATTGGCGAGCACTTCGGCGCCATGCTGTCCGTGCTGCATAAGCGTATCCGTCATGGTGGAAAAACCTGATAGATCGAGGAACATGCCGACGGCGGGAAATTCCCCGTTAAAAATTCCCGCCCGATATTTTTCGACGATGAGTTCAGGAACGACGCGATGCATGTGGAAATTGTAGCATGTATAATGACCTCATGCCAGCGCAGGCGTATGAAATTCGAAAATGTGACTCCTGTGGACTCCGTTACCCGCTTACAGTAGGACATGCCATCGGTACGCGCTGTCCCGTTTGCATGGGAGAAACGCACCTCGTTCTCAGCCGACCATTGGCGACGGAACTCATGCGTGATGCGAACCTCGGCCTTTCTCACAAACCGAGCGTGCAGCGGGCGGTCATTATGGATAATATCCGTTCGGCTTGGAATGTTGGATCGATATTCCGTAGCGCAGATGGGTTCAGGTTTACCCATGCGTATGTCTGTGGAATCACACCGACGCCTGATAACGACGCAGTGACCAAGACTTCACTCGGCGCGGAGGATTCGGTCCCGTGGTCTTATCACAAAGACGCAGTGAAACTAGTGACGGGCCTGAAGAAAGAAGGCTGGAGAATCTTTGCCCTCGAAGAGCATCCACTGGCAAACGAAATC
>WNGA01035508.1_pt1 | contig 10118 bp, 9 predicted proteins | sample 5400061 | NCBI WGS metagenome assembly WNGA01 (sample SAMN13153366, study PRJNA577476) | soil metagenome | isolation source: 100 cm soil or saprolite under grassland replicate 2 | place: USA:California | collected 2016-06-15
TACTGGGCGGTTGAGACCACCGGCGTCCCGAACCACGACCTGGCGGCTGATCAGTCGTTCTCGCTGACCGCGAGTACGCCGAACCAGACGATCAGCCTCACGTTCGTCGACCCGCGGCAGCCCGGTGCCATCAAGGTCACCAAGACGCGTAAGCACGCGGCGGACAGAGCCGGTGATCACCCGCAGGCTGGCGTGAGCTTCACGGTCAACGGCGTCACCAAGCAGACCGACGCCAACGGTCAGGCATGCTTCGACGGGCTTCAGTTCGGCGATTACACCGTCCACGAGACCGTGCCCGCCGGCTACCACGTCGACGCGAACGACAAGTCGGTGACGGTGGACAACTCGGCGAGTTGCTCCGACGCCACCTACGTCGGCGAGACGGTGAGCTTCCACAACACGCCGCTGACCGACATCACCGTCTCGGTCAATTCTCAGGTGGACGGTGGTACATCCTCGACCGTTTCCGGCTGCGTCTCCTTCACGACGGGCGCCAACGGCGACGGCTCGGCAACCGCCACCGACCTCGAGCCCGGCACGTACACGTGCACGGTGGTGATCGATCCATAGAGAGGAGCTGAAGACGCGAGAACGAGTCCGCACTCCGCGGACTAAGGTCGAGGGGGCCGGCGAGAGCCGGCCCCCTTTCGTCTCGCTGCAACGAGCTCGTCAGTTGACGGTGAACGTCGTCGTCAGCACGCCGACGTTCCCCATCCAGTCGTACGACTTGAACGTCGCCGTGTGTTGTCCGAGTGTCGTCGACCAGCTGTAGTTGATTTGGCAGGTGTACGAGACGTCGTCACAGGCTTTCGTCGACACGTAAGCGTTGTCGAGGTAGAGCTCGATCTTCTTGACCGCGCGGTCGTCGTTGGACGAGACGGCGACGTTGTAGGAGCGGCCGGTGATCGTCGTTCCATCCCCCGGGCTCGGCCAGTACAGCGTCGGGGCGACCGTGTCGGACGAGTAGACCTTGTACCAGCTGGTGGTCGAGGCGGTCTGAGTCGACCCCCCTCGCTGCACGGTGACCGTCAAGGGAGAGTCCCCATCTGCGATCACGCTCGGCGATGTGACATACGCCCACAGGTAACCCGAGGACGCCGACTTGAGGCTGATGGTGCTCGTCGGGAGGGAGACGGAAAACCCGCTTGGCGCTGAAACGCTGACGACGAAGCTGGACGACCCGCAACCAACGTCGTAGTCGATGACGTCGATCGCGTACGTGAGCTGCTGACCCGCCATGCCATACGATCCGGCTGAACCCCAGGCCCAGTTGTTGTCGACAATCACGGCGGGCGTCTTCTGTGTGCAACTCCTCTTGCCACCGCCACCGTTACCCGCGACTGCAGCAGGGACGAGGGCTAGGGTGAGCGCGGTGAGGACGGCAAGGATGACGCTTGCGGCTGGTTTTCTTGTCATTTGCATGCTCCTGAAGGTCTCGTGGACACGGCGACAAAGCTCACTAGTTGCGCTAAGGATCGACAGCCGCAACAGAGGCGGCATCCCTCACAGGGGTGATCCGCCGCCCGACGGACTGACGATCGGCCGAGTCGAACGACACACTCGCGCTATTCGGAAGGGTCTGTTCCGATCCTCGCGGGAATCGCGCTCTTTCCGCAGATGTGCACGCGGTGTCGAGGCTCCCTCAGGGCTCATCGAGCCGGCGCGTTAGTGTCGCCTCCAGCGGTTGTCGAGGCGCAGCTCGAGCGAGAGCTCGCCGCGTTCGTCAACCACGCCGGCGCGCTCGGAACGAACGTGCGTTTAGGGCGAAGCACTCAGCGCGAACGGATTGCCTGGAAATCCGAGAGAGCCCGCGCGCGGATTCGAACCGCGGACACCTTCATTACGAGTGCTGATCAAGTGTCGTCGCGGGACGCGTCGAGTCGCGCGAAGCCGCATGAGTCCAAGGCTCGTGCACGGCCGCGGTGGCGGCCGAAGACCTCGAACGACAAAGACGTAGACCCCGCGTAGACCCCGCTCGGCACCAATGCACCCGCTCCAGGCAGACCGACCCCGAGTCTCCCCCGGCTTCTCCCCGATCGCGCGGTAGGGATCACCTTGTACTTCGAGAGTTGATCCGCCCGCGGCAGAAACGCGGCGAAGGTCGGTGCGTCCATGAGCCGTTTCCAGAACGCCTCACCGTCCGAGGAGGCCGGCGCTGCGCAGAAGCGGGCACCGGTGGTTCCTTTCGCTCTGGCAAACGCGGGAGGAGGGACCGAGGCGGGTGAGAAACGTTTCGGCCAGCCGGGGCCGAGGTTGTCGTGGGTGGGAATGCGATCTAGCCTCGTAGGCGTGCTGGTTTGTGCGAGCTGCGGGCATGCGAACAGCGAGGGCGCGAAGTTCTGCGAGGAGTGTGGCTTCTCGCTCGCCCCTGTGCCCGCGGGGGCGAAGGAGCAGCGCAAGACGGTGACGGTTCTCTTCTGCGACCTGACCGGCTCGACCGCCCTCGGCGAGACGCTCGATCCCGAGCGGCTGCGGGCGCTACTCGCCCGTTACTTCGAGCGGATGAAGGCGATCGTCGAGCGGCACGGCGGCAGCGTGGAGAAGTTCATCGGCGACGCCGTGATGGCTGTTTTCGGCGTGCCGGTGCTGCACGAGGACGACGCGCTGCGCGCTCTGCGCGCGGCGGCCGAGATGCGCGACGCGCTGCCCGAGCTCGGGCTGCAGGGGCGGATCGGCGTGATGACAGGCGAGGTCGTCACCGGCACCGAGGAGCGGCTCGCGACCGGCGACGCGGTCAACGTCGCTGCCCGGTTGGAGCAGGCGGCCGAGCCGGGCGAGGTGCTGATCGGAGCGCCGACGCTCGCGCTCGCCGGCGACGCGGCCGAGGTCGAGCCGGTCAAGCCGCTCGTGCTGAAAGGCAAGGCCGAGCCGGTTCCCGCCTACCGGCTCCTGAGCGTGCGCGAGGCGCCGGAGCGGCGGCACGAGGCGCTGTTCGTCGGACGCGAGCGGGAGCTCGCGCTCGTCGGAGAGGTATGGGAGCGTGTGCAGGCCGAGCAGCGCTGCGAGCTGGTCACGCTCACCGGCGACGCGGGCGTCGGCAAGTCTCGGCTCGGCGCGGAGCTTCTGGCCTCGATCGAGGCGAGGGTCGTGCGCGGCCGCTGCCTCCCTTACGGCGAGGGAATCACCTACTGGCCGGTGGTCGAGGTGCTGAAGCAGCTCGACCTGCTGCCCCCGGACGAGGCCGCCGCGGAGGCGATCCGCTCCCTGCTGGGCAGGACCGATGCGCAGACCTCGGCGGAGGAGATTGCCTGGGCCTTTCGCAAGACGCTGGAGCAGGCTGCGGCGGAGCGGCCGCTCGTCGTGGTCTTCGACGACATCCAGTGGGGCGAGCAGACGTTCCTCGACCTGATCGAGCACGTCGCGCTCCTCTCCTCCGGCGCAGCGATCCTGCTGCTCTGCCTCGCGCGGCCGGAGCTCAGCGAGCACCGCCCCGCCTGGCCGGTGACGCTTCGGCTCGAGCCCCTGGCCGACGAAGACGTCGAGGAGCTGATCCCGGAGCGGATCGCCGACGAGCTGCGCGCGAGGATCGCTCGCGCGGCGGGCGGCAACCCGCTCTTCATCGAGGAGATGCTGGCGATGGCCGGCGAGGCGGAGGGCGAGGTGGTTGTCCCGCCCACCCTGCGGGCGCTGCTCGCGGCGCGCCTGGATCAGCTCGAGACCGCCGAGCGGAGCGTTCTCGAGCGGGGCGCGGTCGAAGGCGAGATCTTCCACCGCGGCGCCGTCCAGGCGCTCGTACCCGAGGAGACCCAGGTGACGCCGCGCCTGGCCGCGCTCGTCCGCAAGCAGCTGATCAGGCCGGACACACCGCAGCTCGCGGGCGAGGACGGCTTCCGCTTCCGCCACCTGCTGATTCGTGACGCCGCCTACGACGCGCTGCCGAAAGCGACCCGCGCCGAGCTCCATAAGCGCTTCGCAACCTGGTTCGAGGAGCACGGCGCCGAGCTCCTCGAGCTGGACGAGATCCTCGGCTACCACCTCGAGCAGGCCTGCAGCTACCGAGCCGAGCTCGGGATGCCTTCCGACGACGAGCTGGCCGGAGCGGCCAGGCGCCGCCTGACCGCCGCCGGCCGCCGGGCGAAGCTCCGGCAGGACAACGCCGCCGCCGTCAGCCTGCTTGAGCGCGCCGTCGCACTCGTGCCCCCGGGCGAGATCGACCTCGCCCTCGAGGTCGACATCGTCGACGCCTTGTTCGAGACAGGTAGGGGAGGCGACGCGCTCCGGCGCGCGGGTTCCCTCGCAGAGCGGGCCTCGGCTGCGGGCGATCGCGTGGGTGAGCTGTGCGGGGGGATCCAGGAGGGCCTGCTCCGCACCTTCCTGGAGCCGGAGGGCGCGACGGACAAGCTGGACGCGCTCGTCGGAGGCCGCCGGCAACGACCTCGCCCTGTACATCGCCTACTCCGCGCTCGGGCAGGTGGCGAACATGCGCGCGCAGATGGACGCAGGGCTGGAGGCATTCGAGCGGGCTGCCGCCCATGCTCGGCAGGCAGGCCTGCCGCACCAGTTCTTGGGGTGGCGCGGCACCTTTCGCTTCTTCGGCACGACACCCGTGTCTGGACTGCTGGCGTGGCTTGACGAGAACGAGCCACGACGAGAAGGGCGGGACCTCTGGCTCCGTGCGTGCCGGGCCGGGGCCCTGGCGATGCTCGGTCGCTTCGACGAGGGGCGCGCGATCCTCGTCGAAGCGCGTGAGGCGCTGGCCGAGCGCGGCGCGGGAATCCAGCTCGCGACGACGACCGGCATACCTTCCGTCGAAATCGAGCTCCTGGCCGGCGATCCCGCTGCTGCCGCCGAGCTCGGTCAAGAAGGGTGCAGGATGCTCGACGAGCTGGGGGAACAGTCCCAGCTGTCGACGGCGGCCGGGAAGCTGGCGCAGGCACTCTACGCGCTCGACCGGCTCGACGAGGCCGACGCCTGGGCCGGCCGCGCGGCGGAGCTCGGAGCGAGCGACGACGCGTTCACGCAGATGCTCTGGCGGCAGGTGAGGGCGAAGGTGCTCGCGCGCCGCGGCGAGCACGCCGAGGCGGAGCGGCTCGCGCGCGAGGCGGTGGCTGTCGGCGAGGAAACCGACATGCTCGACGCGCAGGGAGACGTGTACGCCGACCTCGCCGAGGTGCTCCTGCTCGCCGGCAAGGCCGACGAGGCGGGCGCCGCGCTCGAGCAGGCACTCGAGCGCTACGAGCGCAAGGGCAACCTCGTCTCGACGCAGCGCGCGCAGACGCGGCTCGCCGAGCTCCGCGCCACAGCGTCGAGATGAGCGTCGAGAGCCGACGCGCGGATTCGAACCGCGGACCCCTTCATTACGAGTGAAGTGCTCTACCAGCTGAGCTACGTCGGCGTCGCGACAGTGTAGCCCCGCTCCCGCGCAGGCAGGATCACGCAATGGGCCTGCTCGGCGACCTCGCGTCGGACCTGCTCGACGCCGGCGACGGGCTCGGCGGCTGGGCATACCCCATCGTCGGGGCGCTCGCCTTCGCGGAGGCGGCGCTCTTCGTCGGCCTCGTGCTTCCGGGCGAGCTCGCGGTCGTCGCGGGCGGCGTCCGGGCGGCGCGCGGCGTGATCAGCGTCCCGGTGCTGATCCTCGTCGTCTTCGCGTCGGCGGTCGCCGGCGACGTCACGGGTTACGCCGCCGGGCGGAAGCTCGGGCGGCCGTTCGCGCTCCGTTACGGGCGGCGCTTCGGCGTCACCGACGAGCGCCTCGCGCGCGTCGAGTCGCTGCTGCGCCGGCACGGCGGCAAGGCGATCCTCGGCGCGCGCTTCGTGGGCTTCGTGCGCTCGCTCGCGCCGTTCGTCGCCGGCACGGCGCGCATGTCGTTCCCCCGCTTCCTCGCCGCCGACGTTGTCTCGTGCGCCGCTTGGGCGATCGCCTTCTCGCTCCTCGGCTACGTGTTCTGGGAGAGCGGCGAGGCGGCGCTGAAGGCGGCGCAGTGGCTGAAGTTCGTGCTTGCGGGGCTCGTGCTCCTCGCCGCGGCCGCATACGTGATCGTGCGCCGCGTTCGGCCGCGCGCCTGATCGGCGGCGCCTCTTCAGGTTCCGAGCGGACAGGTCCACAATGGATGCATGCTGCGGCGCGTCCTCCTTCTGCTCGCCGTGCTCGCGCTCACGACGGCCGCGGGTGCGAGCGACACCCGTCGCGTCGCCGACGTCGTCGACGGCGACACGCTCACGCTCGCCGACGGCGCGCGCGTGCGGCTCGTGCAGATCGACACCCCGGAGCTCGGCGGCGGCGAGTGCTACTCGCGAGCCGCGGCGAAGGCGCTGCGGCGGCTGACGCCGACCGGGACGACGGTCGCGCTCGAGCGAGACGCCGCACTCGACGCGGTCGATCGCTACGGGCGCCTGCTGCGCTACGTGTGGCGCGGCTCGACGAACGTCAACCTCGAGCTCGTGCGTGAAGGCGCCGCGACGGTCTGGCTCTACGGCGGCGAGCGTGGTCGCTACGCGGACAGGCTTCTCGCAGCCGCGCGTGACGCGCGCGCGAACGGCCGCGGGCTCTGGGGGGCGTGCAACGTGGTCTGGAATCCGTACGGGCCTGCGACGACGTCCCACAAAGGGTCCTCACCTCGAGGGCAGCCGGGAGGATCCGCCGGACAGCGCTGCGACGCTTCGTACCCAACCGTCTGCATCCCGCCGCCGCCGCCGGACCTCGACTGCGCCGACGTCTCGTACCGTCGCTTCCGCGTCCTCGACCGATTCGTAGATCGCGAAGTGCCGGTCGAGCCCCGAGATCTCGAGCGCGCGACGCGGTTCCAGGCCGGGCGCCGCGAGCAGGAAGGCCTGCCGGTTTCGGAGCCGCGTCCGCGCCTCGATCAGCACGCCGAGTCCCGTCGAGTCGATGAACTCGACCTGTGAGAGGTCGACGACGAGGCGCTCGGGTTCCCGTCCGGCCTGCCGGATCAGCTCCTCGCGCACGGTGTGCGCGTTGTAGAGATCGAGCTCGCCCGCGAGCTGCACGACGATCCCCTCGCCGCGCTCGTCGACCCCGGCGACAGGCGCCGGGTGCAGTCCCTCGATTCGATCCCCGCCCTCTACGGCTTCGACTCCCCGGTCGTGGTGCGAGGATTCAAGCACATGCCGCAACGGCGCAAATCGCGCATACCATTCGCAACCGATGACGAGCGTCGAGATTCCGTATTCGGTCGCCGCCGCGCTCCCATCGCTCGTCGTGCTCGACCTCACCAACGAGGTTCGGCACGAGGTCGAGCGGAGCGAGCTCGAGGACGGGATCGCGTTCGTCTCCGCGGGGAGCGACGCGATCGTCCGGGTGAACGAGCGCGAGGCCGGATTCTTCGACGACGTCGAGCGCATGCTCGAGCGGCTCGTCCCCCCGGAGGAGGAGTCGCAACGGGCGCGCCTGCTGTCGCTCCTGCTCGGCGCGCGAACGGAGCAGGTGCCCTTCGTTCGCGGCACGCTCTGCCTCGGGCAGTGGCAGCGGATTCTCCTCTTTTCCTTCTCGGAGGAGGCTCCTGCGGACTGGGCTCTCACGCTCGTCGGCTGAGCCCGAGGGCACCGAGCAAGTTCCGTTGACCAGGGGGCGCTCCGGCAGTCACACTTAGACGATGCGGCAGGCCCGCTCGCACAGGCGCCTGGCCGGAGCCGGCGCCTTCATCCTGCTCGCGCTCGTCGCGGAGCTCGCGGGCCGCAGCCTGACGTTACGGCTGGATCTCGGGAAGCACGTGCCCGCGCCGAGCTACGCCGGCGCGGACTACTACCCGTTCCTGCTCGCCGGGGTGAAGGTGAGCGTGGCCCTGATGCTCGCCGCGATCACGTGGCGCTTCCTCCGGGCGCGTTCGTCCGCACGTGCCGCGCGACGCGTGCTCGCAGCCGTCGGCGCGCGGCCGCTCGAGGCCCCGCGGATGAAGATCGAGTTCTCGCTTCGCCGGTGGGCAATCGCCTTTGTGGCAACGGCTGGGATCTACCTCGTCCAGACAGACACCGAGCGGCTTGCGCTCGGGCGTTGGCCGCTGCTCTCGCCGTGGTTGCACACGTCCGCGCTCTGGGTCTTCGCAGTGCTCGCCGTCGGCGTCGCCGTGCTCCATACCGCCGTCACGCGCTGGCTGTCGGAGTACGAGCGTTACGCCGCCCAGTCAGTTGCCGCCGCGCGAGCGTTCGCGCGCAGGCTGCGGAGCACTCCGCAGCATCGCGCGGACGTCGCTGCGGCTCCGCCTCGCCGTCTCTTCGGGCTCGCGTTCGAGTCGCGTCCGCCGCCGCCGCTCCCGGCGTAGGACGCGCGCGCCGCACGGCGCGTCTCGGAACTCGACCTGGAGGAGGCATGACCACACAACCGATCGTCGAACCTCTCGCCGAAGGCGCGCTACCGCGTGAGGCAGCACCGCGCGCGCTGGCGGTCTCGCTCCTTGGGCCGCTGACGGCCCTCGCCGGCGTCGTCTGGGCGATCGTTCAGCCGTACCGCGTCACCCTGCTTCATCCACACGGTGAGGCGTTCTGGTCGCTCGTGATCGAGCCGCCGGTGCTCGTGATCGTCGCCGGGGCGCTCTTCCACCTGCTCGTCTCGCGCCCGCTCGTCCGCGACCTCGAGCAGCGCGAGTGATGCAACCCCTGTCCGAGCAGATTCACTGGCTCTTCGCCACCGGCTTCCTGCTCCTCGGCCTCTTCCTGCTGGCCGAGGCCGTTGCCGGGGAGGATGTCTGGCGGCGCCGCCCCTGGCGCAGATACCTGTGGCCGTCGTTCGCGCTCCTGCTCGGAATCCTGATGTGGCCGGTGATGGTCTTCTTCACCAGCTCGACGATCCACATGCTGGCCCACGGCGCGTGGGCCCAGGCGATGATGTTCGCGGGTGCGGCCGAGCTCGGCCTCGCACACGGGAAGCTGAGGAACGCGCTCTGGCGGCTCGCGACGCCGTTCGCGCTCGTCGTCTCCGGGCTCGCGTTCCTGCTCCACGAGCAGAACCCGTGGTTCTTCCAGCGGTCGGCGTTCCTGCACCACCTGATCGGCTGGACGGCGCTGCTCGGCTCGTCGTTCGCGCTCGCACGCGCGTGGCGCCCGCGGTGGCTGCCGGCGAATGCCGCATTCGCGCTGCTGTTCGTCGCGATCGCGGTGATGCTGTACGCCGACCGCGACACTGCGGCGATCTTCGGCCACCTCGACCCGCTCGCCGGGGACCCGCAGCCGTGAAGCGCGCGCTGGTCGTCGTGACGCTCTTGGCGCTGGGAGCGCCCGGCGCCGCATTCGGCCATGCCACGGTGCGCTCGACTTCGCCCGGGTACCGCGAGCGGCTCGACGACGCACCCGCACAGGTACGGATCACCTTCGACCAGGGCGTGACCGCCCTGCCGAATGCGATCGTCGTACGCACCGAGAACGGGCGGCTGGTCTCGGGCGCGGCACGGACCCTGCGGGGCTCGCACACGGTCGTCGCGCCGCTCTCGCACCTCCTCCAGGGCGCGTACACCGTGCGGCTGCTGATCGGTGGTCTCGGCTTCCGCCTCTTGATCGCGCGCGAGCTGCCGCCCGCCGCGGAGCGGCGCTTCTTCCAGCTCGCGGCGCTCGGCGTCGTCGCAGTGCTCGAGGTCGGCATCCTCGCGTTCGTCCTGCGCGCGGAAGATGCGCTGCAGCTTCCGTTCGGCGACCTGCTCTACGGCAACCTCGATCCGATCGCGCGCGGCACGCGGCTGGGGACGGCGTTCATCGCGATGACGCTCGGTTTTGCACTCGTCGCGGCGCTGCTCTTCCTCGCGTGGCTGTTCGAGCGGCGCGCGCTCCTGTGGGCTGCGTTCGTGATCTCGCTCGGGTTCGCGTCCGGGCTCTCGCTCTCGGGCCACTCGGCCGCAGACGCCGGCTCGTCGTGGAAGTCGCAGCTCGCCGACTGGGTGCATCTCTCCTCCGCGTGCCTCTGGCTCGGCGGCCTCGTGCAGCTTGCGGTCGTCGTCTGGCCGCTGGCGCCCGCGGAGCGGCGCGAGGCGTTCCTGCGCTTCTCGCGCGTTGCGGGAGTGCTCGTCGCGCTGATCGTGACGGCGGGGATCTACCTGAGCATCCTCCGGCTCCCGCACATGTCCGACCTGTGGCAGGAGTCGTACGGACGGGTGCTGCTGCTCAAGCTCGGCCTCGTGTCGCTCGCGCTCACCTGGGGAGCTGCGCATCACGTTCTCGCGCGTCCGCTC
>WNGA01020934.1_pt1 | contig 10117 bp, 9 predicted proteins | sample 5400061 | NCBI WGS metagenome assembly WNGA01 (sample SAMN13153366, study PRJNA577476) | soil metagenome | isolation source: 100 cm soil or saprolite under grassland replicate 2 | place: USA:California | collected 2016-06-15
ACCGAGCCGGGCTTCGTCCACGACGTGCTCAGCGCTTGGCATCCGCTCTGGGTCGGCGGCGCTGCGCACGCGCAGCTCGGCGACGAGCTGGCGGCGCGCGGGCTCGACTACCTGAACACCGAGCTGCCGACGGCTGCCGCATTCCCCGACGGCGAGTCCGCGTTCCTGCTGCGCACCGCCGACGCGAATGCGCACGAGGTTGGGCCCGAGTGGCCGGGCGTGCTCGAGCGGTTCTTTCCGAACGCCGACCTCGCGTTCGGGGTTCTCGGCACCGAGCTCTGGTCGCCGGCGGGACTGGCCTTTGGTGCGAAAGCGGTGCGCCGGCTCGGACGGGCGGGCTTCGCCGCGTTCGCAGGCGAGCTGCTCCAGACGAGCCGCGACTGGTTGATGGACACGTTCGCGTCGGAGCGCGCACACGGACTGCTCGCGCCATGGGTGCTGCACACCGGCCTCGGCCCGGACGTCGCCGCCTCGGGATTCATGACGCAGGTGATCGCGGTGGCGGTGCAGGAAGGCGGAATGCCTGTCCCGCGCGGCGGCGGCGCGAAGCTCGTCGACGCGCTCGTCCGGCTGATCCGTGACAACGGCGGGACCTGCGAGACCGCGGTCGACGTCGAGCGGGTGCTCGTGCGGATGGGGCGCGCGGTCGGCGTCCGAACCGCGGGAGGCGGCAGCGTCACCGCCGAGCGTGCCGTGATCGCGAACGTGACTCCGACACAGCTGTACGAGCGGCTGCTCGACGAGACCGAAGTGCCCACGCCCGTCCTCGAAGGAGCTCGTCGCTTCCGCTACGGGCGCGCCGAGATGCAGATCCACTTCGCGCTCTCGGAGCCGGCGCGGTGGCTCGGTGACGAGCGGCTCGGCGGGACCGCGATCGTGCACGTCACCCCAGGCCTCGACGGCGTTTCGCGCGCAGTGAACGAGGCGGAGCGCGGCTTGCTGCCCGCGGAGGCGACGATCGTCGTCGGCCAGCCACTGACAATCGATCCCTCGCGCGCGCCGGACGGCAAGGGGATCCTCTGGATCCAGCTGCAGGAGCTCCCGTGGCACGTGAAGGGCGACGCCGCAGGCGAGCTCGACGTCGGCGAGGGCGTCTGGTCGGACCGGCTGAAAGACCGCTACGCGAACCGCATCCAGGCGCGGCTCGCGAAGCACATCCCGAATCTCGAATCGAGCCTGCTCCAGCGTGTCGTGCTCTCCCCGGCCGACGTGGAGCGGATGAACGTCAACCTGCACCACGGCGACCCGTACGGGGGTGCGCTCTCCCTCGACCAGAACTTCCTGTGGCGCCCGTTCCCGCGGAATCCCGGCCACACGACGCCGGTCGACCGCCTCTGGCACATCGGCGCGAGCACCTGGCCCGGCCCCGGCCTCGGCGCCGGCTCGGGCACCCTCGTGGCCCAGGAACTCTTGAAGCCCCCGGTGCCGCAGCGCGCGCTCGCGAAGCTGCGGTCGCTCGCGGCCCGCTAGTTCTCTCCCAAGTGACAACTTGTCACTTGGCTAGAACGCGAAGATCGAGCGGCCCTTCAGCTCGACCGCGTAGATGTCCGCGGCGAGCTCGAGATGGTCGTGCAGCGCCGTCACGGCGCGCTCCGGATCGTGTGTGGCGCACGCCTCGAGGAGCTCGACGTCGAGCTCCTCGTGGCGATCCTGCACCGCGCCCTTCGCGAGTAGCACCGGACGGTAACGCTCGCACGAGTCCCACGCCGGCCGGATCAGGCGCAGAAGCCATGCAGAACGCGCCGCGTCGTACAGGGCGAAATGGAATGCGCCGTGCGCGCGAACGGCGGCGCGGATGTCGCCGCGTCTCCGCGCCTCGTCGTACGCGGTGAGGTGCTTACGCGCATGCTCCTCGTCCTCAGGCTCGAGTAGCGCCGCCGCGCGGCGCACGGCCATCCCCTCGAGCACGAGCCGGATCGCGAAGAGCTCGCGAAGCTCCTCGACGTCCAGTGCCATCACCTTTGCCCCGTGATGTGGCACGTGCTCGGCGAGCCCGAGCGCCTCGAGCTGGCGGACCGCCTCGCGGATCGGCGAGATGCTCATCCCGAGTTGACGCGCGAGATCTTCGAGCCGCAGCGGCGTTCCGGGCGTGAGCTCGCCCATGATGATCGCCTCGCGCAGACGTTCGAGTGCGGCCTCCGCCATCGTGCGGTGGCGGACGGCAGTGTCAGCGGGAACCGACAGCGGGCTTTCCAACGAGGCTGACCCTGAACCACACTTGATGAAATGTCAAACGCGTGAGAGGATCAGCGCCGTCCGGGTGCGATCTCGCTTGATTGAGGAACGGAGGGCTGCGGCGTGAGCCGGGCCCGGAGAGGAGAGGTAATGGCACGAATCGTACGGGCGCGGACCGCGCTCGTCGTCATCGCCGCTGCGGCGCTCGTCCTGGCCGCGACCGCGGCGGCACGAACGCACGCATCGCCGATCGTGATCGGCTGGGCCTTCGACTCGAAGGGCGCGATGGCGCCGTTCGACGGGCCGGCCCTCGCTGCGGCACAGGTACGCGTGAAGCAGCTGGATGCGAAGGGCGGCGTCGGCGGCCGGCCGTTGGAGATCAAGACCTGTGACACACAGGGCAACAAGCCGGCAATTGCGAAGGCGTGCGCGACGAAGCTGCTCGGCCAGGGCGCGAACGTCATCTTCACGACGTGCGACGTGGACTTCGCGGCGCCTGTCGTACAGGAGGCGATCAACCGCGGCGTGCTCGCGATCGCCCCGTGCATCGGCACCGACCAGATGGGGCCGAAGCGCTTCGGCGCGGCGGGCAAGCTCGCCTTCAGCTTCGGGAACGTCGCGCAGGACGAAGGCTCGGCGATGGCCGACTATGCCTGGAAGAAAGGCTGGCGGAAGGCCGCGATCGCGACCGACACCGTCATCGTCTACTTCAAGGACGTCACGAAGGCGTTCCAGGCGCGCTGGAAGCAGCTCGGCGGCAAGATCGTCGCCAACGAGACGTACCAGTCGCTCGGCAGCACGAACGTCAGCAACGTCGTCAGCCGCCTCGGCAACGTCGACGCCGACGTCATCGTGACCTCGACGGCAGGTGCGTTCGGCGCGCTCTCGACGCTCGTGTCGGGCCTGCGGACGCTCGGCAACGACACGGCGATCCTCAACTCGTGGGCCGGAGACGGCACGTACTGGCTGCCGAAGGATCCGAAGGTGACCAACTACTACTTCGTCACGTTCGCGTCGGCGTTCGGCAACGATCCGAACAAAGCAGTGAACACGCTCGCCAAGCAGGTGAAGGCGGGCACCGGCGGCTTCGTCACGGGCCCGGCCGCGATCGACGGCCTCGTCACCGCGATCAGGCGCGCCGGCGGATCGACAAACGGCGCGGCCCTCGCGACTCAGATGGAGAAGTTCAAGAAGGTGCCGACCATCTCGGGTCTCGTGAGCTTCTCGGCCAAGCTGCACACCGTGTTCGGCCGGCAGTACCGCGTGATCAAGATCCAGGACAACATCCCGCGCGTCGTCGGCACGATCGTCGCGAAGGTCGTCCCGAAGATCTAGCGCTTGGCGGTGGTTCACTCGAGCGAGGTGGAGAGGAGGCCCGGAGGAACGCTCCGGGCCTCCTCCGTCTCGCGCTCCTTCGAAGGGGTCGAAGCGCTTCGCTCCGTCACGCTCGAGCTGCAGCCGGGCGAGGTCGTGGGCCTGATCGGCCCGAACGGCGCCGGCAAGTCGACGCTCGTGAACGTGCTCAGCGGCTTCGACCGGCCGACGACCGGCTCGGTCGAGCTCGAGGGTCGCGACGTGACGCGCTGGCCGGCACACCGTCGAGGCCGCCACGGCCTCGCGCGTACCTTTCAGCACAGCCATGCCTTCCGTTCACTCACCGTGCGCGAGAACGTCGAAGTGTCTGCGCTCGGCGTCGGCACCCCCGCCCGCCGCGCCGCAGAGCGGGCAGCCGAGCTGCTCGAGCTCCTCGGGCTGACCACCTACGGCGATTCTCCCGCCGCCTCGCTCGCGCACGGCGACGAGCGGCGGCTCGGCGTCGCGCGCGCACTCGCCACCGAACCGCGCTTCGTCCTGATGGACGAGCCGGCCGCCGGCCTGCCCGAGGCGGAGGTTCCCGGCTTCGCCGCCGTCGTACGCTCCGTACGCGACGAGCACGGAGCCGGCGTGCTGCTGATCGACCACAACATGTCGCTGATCATGGAGGTGTGCGACCGGATCCAGGTGCTCGACCAGGGCAGGACGCTGGCACAGGGGACGCCGGCGGAGATCCGCTCGAACATCGACGTCGCCGCAGCGTACCTCGGCGAGAGCGCCGTGAGAGACGACGAGGCGTGACCGCGCTCGTCGTCGAGGACCTCGAGGTCCGCTACGGGCCGGTCCGCGCGGTGCGCGGGCTCTCGCTCGAGGTGAGACCGGGCGAGATCGTCGGCCTGATCGGCCCGAACGGCGCCGGCAAGTCCTCGACGCTGCACGCGATCATGGGCGCCGCGCCGATCGCCGCCGGAGCCGTTCGGCTTGGCGACGCATCGCTCCTCGGACGGCGCTCGGAGGACATCGCGCGCAGCGGGGTCGCGCTCGTTCCGGAGGGCCGCCGGATCTTCGGCGAGCTCTCCGTCGAGGAGAACCTCAGGCTCGGCCTCGCGGCGCGCCGGTCACGGCGCGACCTCGTCGCCACGTTCGAGCGCGTCTACGAGCTCTTCCCCGTCGTGCAACAGTTCCGCCGCCGCAGCGCGGGCGCGCTCTCCGGCGGCCAGCAGCAGCAGCTCGCGATCGCGCGTGCACTGGTCGCGGAGCCTGACGTGCTGCTCCTCGACGAGCCGTCGCTCGGGCTTGCGCCGCGCATCGTCGACGTCGTGTTCGACGCGCTCGCCGCCATTCGTGAGAGCGGCCTCGCCGTGCTCCTCGTCGAGCAGCGCGCGCAGCGCACGGTCGCTCTTGCCGACCGCTCGCACGTCCTCGCGAACGGCGAGCTGCGCCTGACGCTCGGTCCGGATGACGCAGGTGACACCGACAGGCTCGTGGCGGCGTACCTCGCATGACGCTCGCGATCCTCAACGTCGACTGGCAGACGCTGGCGGACGCGCTCGCGCTCGGCGGCGTCTACGCGCTCATGGCCGTCGGCATCGGCCTCGTCTTCGGTGTGCTGCGGCTCGTCAACTTCGCGTACGGCCAGCTGATCATGGCCGGGGCCTACGCCCTCGCATACGCCTCGGACTGGGGGTGGTCGCGCTGGCTCTCGATCGTCTTCTGCTTCGCCGTCGTGCTCGGCCTGTCGGTGCTCATGGACCGGCTCGTGTTCAGGCCGCTCCGCACCCAGTCGCCGGCGGTGATGCTCGTCGCGACCTTCGCGGTCGCGTTCCTCCTCCAGAGCATCGCGCTGCTTGCGTTCGGGCCGCTCGGGAAGATCGCCGTCGCGCTCGCGCCGCTGAACCGTCCGGTGACGATCGGGACCGTCGACATTCGCAAGATCGCGATCGTCGCGGTCGTCGTCACTGCGGTCTGCCTGGTGCTGCTCCAGCTCCTGCTGACGCGCACGACGGTGGGGTTGCAGATGCGTGCCGCCGCAATGGACTTCCGCACTGCGCGCCTCCTCGGCGTGCGCGCGAACCGCGTGATCGGCGGCGCGGTGCTCATCTCCGGCGCGCTCGCAGCCGTCGTCGCCGTGATGCTGACCGTGCAGACGCCGCTCGTGACCCCGGACTTCGCGCTTCGCGACACGATCGTCGTGCTTGCAGGCGTCGTCCTCGGCGGGTTGAACCGGCCGGTCGCGGCCACGCTCGGCGGCTTCGCGATCGGCTTCGCGAGCGGGCTGCTCGGCGGCGCGCTGCCGACCTCGCAGAGCCAGTACCTGCCGTCGATTCTCTTCGCGGCCGTGATCCTCGTGCTGCTCGTGCGGCCGAACGGGCTCTTCACCCGCGGCCGGGGAGCGGTGGAGCGCGTATGAGGAGGCTCGCTCCGCTCGGACAGCTCGCTGCGCCCGCTCTTCTCGTCCTGCTCGCCGCGGTTCTCTCGACCGCCGTCTCGCGCTCGAGCGAGACGTACTTCGTCGACGCTCTCGTCAAGGTCTCGATCGTCGTCGCCCTCTACGTCTTCATCGGCAACTCGGGCGTCCTGTCGTTCGGTCACGTGAGTTTCGTCGCGCTCGGAGCATGGGTCGCGGGCGTGCTCTCGGTGCCGCTCGGCGAGAAGCCGGCGATCATGCCGAACCTCGCCCACTTCCTCGCCGACACGACGGTCGGCAACGTCCCCTCGCTCCTGCTGGCGGCCGCCGCCGGCGGCGTTTTCGCCCTCCTCGTCGGCCTCGCCCTGATGCGGCTCTCGGGGCTCGCCGCGGGCATCGCGACGTTTGCCGTGCTCGAGATCACGCACAACGTGCTCCGCTACTACGAGAAGATCGGCCCCGGCCTGAACACGTTCTCGTCGGTTCCGGAGACGACCGGCGTCTGGCAGGCGACGATCGGCGCGCTCCTCGCGATCGCGATCGCATACGCCTATCAGCGCAGTCGCTTCGGGCGGATGCTGCGCGCGACCCGCGAGGACGCCGCGGCGGCGTCAGCCGCGGGCATCTCCGTCTATCGCCAACGGCTCGCGGCGTTCGTTCTCTCCGGAGTGCTTGCGGGCTTCGCGGGCGGGCTGTACGTCCATCTGCTGCCGCTGAACACGGAGACGCTCTATCTCGATCTGACGTTCATCACGCTCGCGATGCTAGTCGTCGGCGGCGCGTCGAGCCTCTGGGGAGCGGTGGTCGGCGCACTCGCGGTGAGCGCGCTCGACTCGTTCCTCGCGCAGGCGGAGAACTCGGTGCAGATCTTCGGCGGGACGCTCGACCTGCCTGCCGGCACGCGGCTCGTCGTCGTCGGCGCGCTGATGGCGATCGTCCTGATTCTGCGTCCGAGCGGGATCACGGGCGGCCGCGAGTTCGGGGGCGCATGGCTACGGCGGTGAACCGGATCTGCGTCGCCGGCGCCGGCACGATCGGCAGCTTGCTCGCCGGGCACCTCGCCCGCGTCGCGGACGTCTCGGTGCTGACCCGCCGCGAGGAGCACGCGCGTGCGCTCAACGAGCACGGCCTCCGTGTCTCCGGCCGCGCCGACTTCACGGCGCAGCTGCGCGCGGCGTCCGATCCCTCGCAGCTCGAGGCCGACCTCGTGATCGTCGCCTGCAAGGGCAACGATCTCGAACCGCTCGCCCGGCGCATCTCGGGCCATTTCTCCGGCGCGACCGTGATGACCGTGCAGAACGGGCTCGGCGCCGAGGACGTCGTCGCTGCGCACGGCGACTGGCCGCTGCTCTCGTCCGTCACCTTCATGAGCGGCACGCGCCATGACGACACGCACGTCGAGTACATCCTCGACACCGCGACGTGGATCGGTCCGTATCGGGGCACGACGCCCGAGGATGCGCGCCGCGTTGCCGAGATCGTCGTCTCCTCAGGTCTGAAGGCGGAGGCGTTCGACGACCTCCGGCCGGCGCAATGGTCGAAGCTCATCTTCAACGCGACGGTCAATGCGGTCGCCGCGCTGACCGGCCTGCCGCACGACTTCCACTTCGCGGAAGGCCAGCTCGGCGACCTCGTCCGGGGTCTCGTCGACGAAGGGAAGGCGGCGTCGTCCGCGGCGGGCGTCGAGCTGTGGGAAGACCCCTGGGAGATGAACGTGCTCGCGACCCGTCGCGGCCACGCGCACCGCCCGTCGATGCTCGAGGACGTCGAGGCGCACCGGGCGACCGAGATCGAGTCGATCACGGGCGCGCTCGTCCGCGAGGCGAGCCAGGAGGCGAGCTACTCGGGATGAGGGTCGGTGTGGTGGGATGCGGGGCGGTGGGCTCCCTGTTTGCGGCGAACCTCGCCCAACTCGAGGACGTCGAGGTGTGGGCGTACGACACATCGCGCGAGCACGTCGACGCGATCAACGCGAACGGGCTGCGTCTTACCGGCGCCGCCGAGATCGTGGGGCGGTTACACGCCACGACCGACGCGGCCGAGCTGCCGGCCTGTGACTTCGGCATCGTCGCCACGAAGGCGATGCACACAGAGCCGGCGATCCGGGAGACCGCGCATGCCTTTGCGCGCGGCTGCGTCGCCACGGTGCAGAACGGGCTCGGCAACGAGGCAGCCCTCGCCGCACACGTCGAGCGCGTGATCCGCGGCACGACGTTCCCAGCGGGAAAGCTCCTCGCGCCGGGGGTCGTGCAGTGGGACGTCAAGGGCGACACGACGCTCGGCCCGTACGAGCCGCAGCCGGCCCCGCTCGCGGAGGTTCGGCGTCTCGCCGATGCGTGCACGCGCGGTGGCATGCCCACGCACGCGGTAGCGGACGCGCGCGGCCCTCAGTGGCGCAAGGTGATCTTCAACGCATCGACCAACCCGATCGGCGCGCTTACAGGACTGACGCACGGACGCGTTTGCGAGCGGCCCGACCTTCGCGCGCTCGTCTCGCGCCTCGTCGACGAAGGGAAGGCGGTCGCCGCCGCACAGGGCATCGTCCTCGACGCCGATCCCGAAGAGCTGATCGACCACGCCGCGAAGCCGGAGGTCGCGTACGACCACAAGGCGTCGATGCTCCAGGACGTCGAGGCACGGCGGACGACGGAAGTCGACTACTTGAACGGCGGTATCGTCCGCTTCGGGCGCGAGCACGGGGTGCCGACGCCGCTGAACGAAGCGATCTGGGCACTCGTGAAAGGGGTGGAGCAGTCGTGGGAGCAGTGACGGAGCCGACGTACACCGGGTTGCCGCAGGACGAGATCGAGCGGCGCTACCGGCTCATCCGGGAGGCGGCCGCCCGCGACGGGCTCGATGCCGTGATCGTGTGCGGCAACGAGTACACCGGGTTCGAGGGTGCGGTGACGTATCTCAGCGGCTTCGTGATCGTGCACCGGTACGCCTACGTGCTGCTGCCGGTGGACGGCGATCCGGCGATCGTCTTTCCTTCCGAAGCCCGCTATGTCGGCGAGCATGCCACGACGTGGATCGACCGGCAGGAGTTCGTCGACCGCCCCGGAGAGTGGCTCGCCGAGCAGGTGCAAGGCAAGCGCGTCGGGGTCTACGGGCTCGACTACGTGATGACGGTTCGCGACTACGCCGCGCTCCTCGGAGCTTCCGAGCTCGTTGCCTGGGACGTCACGTTCGACCACGCGCGGATGGTCAAGTCGGAGCTCGAGATTGCTTCCGTCCGCGAGTCGGTGCGCATCAACACAGAAGGCTTCTGGATCTTCCTCGAGCATTTCGAGCCGGAGAAGACGGAGCGCGAGGTGCTCGCGCCGTGCGAGGAGTACTTCGTGGCGCAGGGGTGCGGGCGCTGGACGATGGACATGGTGCTCGACGGCCCGAACGGGTCGGCGCGGCCAGAGTTCAAGATCGCCGGTGCGCGCAGGTTTCGGCCGACCGACTGTGTGCTCCCGTCGCTCGAGGTCGCCGGGCCCGGCGGACACTGGGTCGAGGTCTCGCGCGCGATCTGCCCCGGCGAGCCGAGTGACGACACGAAGCGCATGCTCGAGGCCTACGAGGAGTACTACGCGGCAGCGCCGGCCGCGCTCCGGGCGGGGGGCAGTGCGCGCGAAGCGCATCGCGCGGTCGCGAGGGGTTTCCTCGACCGCGGCTTCCACCTGGGCCATGTCACCGGCCACTCGATCGGGATGACGATGATCGAGTTCCCGAAGATCGGCGAGCACGACGAGACGGTGCTCGAGGCAGGCATGGTGCTCTCGATGCACCCGCACGCGATCTCGCAGGACGGCGAGGCGTGCCTGTACATGCAGGACACGTGGCTCGTGACCGAGGACGGCGGCGTGCCGCTCGCCGACCTGCCGCTGAAGCTCTACGACGGAACGGAGTCGCGCCCGGGCTTGGCGTAGAAGTGGTCCTATCCGAGCCCGACGAACGCAAGCGCGTCTGTGCGGCGCTTTCTCGTTCTCAGCCAGGAATAATTGGTACTGCCAATGCGTCACAACGCGCATTGATTCATCTTGACCACTGTGGTTGGATCGGCTCCACTGCGGCGCTCGATCGGTGAAGTGGTACAGACCACTTCGAGCTACGAGGGGAGTTTCCAATGCAGAAACGGATCGGACTCGCGGCGACCGTCGTCGCGGCTGCCGCGCTCGTGCTGCCCGCCGTCGCCTCGGCGGCGAAGCCGGCGGGGCCGGAGCACGTGCGCGCCGC
>WNGA01015692.1_pt1 | contig 10116 bp, 9 predicted proteins | sample 5400061 | NCBI WGS metagenome assembly WNGA01 (sample SAMN13153366, study PRJNA577476) | soil metagenome | isolation source: 100 cm soil or saprolite under grassland replicate 2 | place: USA:California | collected 2016-06-15
GAAGTATACGTGCTGACGAACGCCCCGTCGAGGCTCGTCCCCTACGCGGTAGTGTCTCAGTTCGAACCCTGACTGCCCGTTCGCCGGGCGGGAGAGACGGGTGGGCCTTCGGAAACCCGTCGTCGTACGTCGTGACAGGCGTACCGCTGACCGACATTCAGGCGGACGGCTAGCCGGTCCGATCGGGTTTCCGAAGGTCCACCCATCTCTCCCGCCCGGCGAACGGGCAGTCAGGGTTCGAACTGAGACACTACCCGAGCGTCGGGGGGCTTGGGGGGCGCGCTCGGGGGCCCCCATCTAACCAGTCGGTAGCGTCCACTCGTGGCCGCGGATGGTGTCGACGTACTCCGGCCAGCGGAAGTGGATCGGCGGGGGGAAGTCGCGCGGGAGCAGCGGCGCCATCCACTTCGTGCCGCCGATGCCGCCGCCCGTTCGCTCGCGGAACTCGGCCCGACAGCGCTGGAGCGCCTCGGTGTCCTCGGCCAGCTCGACCAGCGTCGTGCCGATCACCCGTGCGGCCGTGAGATGCAGGGGATCGATCGCGGCGGGGACGCCACCGAGCGCGTTGCGGGGCCAGTCCGGATACACGTAGCCGGGCCGCGGCGGGCGCAGCATGGCGCGGCCGACGTAGAGCCGGACCGTCGGACAGTGCCAGGTGTACTCGACGTAGTCGTCCGAGGTGTAGTGGAGCTGCCACGGCGGCAGGTTCGCGCGGAGCCGCGCCTCCGCCTCGCGCGGGGTCGTCAGCTCCTCGATCTCGGGCATGAACGGCTCCTTCATCGGCTCGAGCCCGAGGGCGCTCTGGATCTCCCGCGCGAACGCCTTCGCCGCCTCGGGCAAGCGCGGCGGGCCGACCATCTCGAAGTTGCCGTAGGTGATCTCCGCCATCGCGTGGTTGGGCAGGCCGGGGCGCGTCTTGGTCACCCAGTCGCGCGTGACGCGGCAGTGGGCGATGCGCCCGACGTTCTCGGCGTTGTTGTCCAGCACCGCGGCGATCCGCTCGGCCATGGCCAGCGTCGGCACGCGCCAGGCGTACTGGATCTGTCCCACGTGCGGGGGGATGTTGTCGGCCGTCGCCTGTCCGGCCACCAGGATGGCCTCGTTGAGCGACCACGAGCCGGCATGCGGGAGCATCGCCTCGCGGGTGTACTTCGACGTCGTGTACATCAGGCACACCGCGTCGAGCGCCGCGGGGGCGCGGGCGGCGGCGTGCGTGTTGACGATGCCTTCGCGCGCCATCGCGCCGACCCACGTCTCGGGCGACTCGCACTCGAACGTGTACACGCAGCTCCAGTACAGCCCGCAGTGCGTGTCCCACAGACACGTGTTGGCCTGCGCGGGCAGCGACGTCGGGTGGAAGCTGATGGCGGCGTCGAGATCGTCATAGTAGCCCTTGGCGGCGTGGACGGGCTTGGACCCGCACATCTTCTCCGCCGGCTCCCCGAAGAACTTCAGCCGCGCCCGGACGCCATGGCGCTCCATCGCGGTCTTGGCGGCGAGCACGCCGCCGAGCGCGCCGACCCCGAGCGCCGAGTGCGGATCGGTGTGGCCGGCGGCCCAGCGATGAAATCCCGGGCGCGGCTCGCGACGGGGCACGGGGGCCTGCGACATGCCGGGCACGGCGTCGTACTCGGCATAGGCGCCCAGCGTCGGTCCGCCGTCGCCCCAGGTCGCGCAGAACGCGGTGGGCATCCCGCCGCTTCCCATCTCGACCTCGAAGCCCTCGCGCCGGAGGACGTCGACGAAGAAGGCGGCCGACCGATACTCGCGCCAGGAGGGCTCGGCCAGATGCCACAGGGTGAGGTGATCGCGCGACAGCCGCTGGGTGTTGGTGTCGACCCAGTCGAGCGCGGCCCGCTGGGATGGTGTCGGTGGCTTCATGGCGTCGGTCCTCCGGCGGGGACGAGCCCCCGCCCTACGGGATCACGAGCGCGCCGTTCGACGAGCACGCAGGGCCAGCTCCGACAGGAGCAGGGCGAGCGTCACGAAGATCAGCAGCACGGCGACGGCGGCGATCACCGGGTCCAGGTTCTCGTTGATGTCGGCCCACATCCGCCTCGGCAGCGTGTACACGGAGCGGCCGGCGATGAACAGCACGATGACGGTCTCGTCCCAGGAATGGATGAACGCGAAGATCGCGCCCGAGGCGACGCCGGGCAGGATGTTGGGGACGACCACCTTGCGCACGGTCTGGCCGAGCGTGGCGCCGAGGCTGCGCGCGGCCTGCTCCAGGCGCACGTCGAGATTGGCCAGGCTGGCCGATACCGTGATCACCACGTAGGGGAGGCCAGTCACCACATGGGCGATCACGACCCCGAGGTAGGTGTCGAGCAGCCGGAGATCGACGAAGAGCCGGTAGACGCCGAGCGCATACACGATCGAAGGCACGACGATCGGCACGAGCGTGAGCGTGCGGACGGTCTCCGACAGGCGCGAGCCGAGCCGCCAGCACCCGATCGCGCACAGCGTGCCGAGCACGACACAGAGCGCCGTGGTGATGATCGCGATGACCGCGCTGTGCCCGATGCTGCCGAGCCACTCCGGGCTGGTCGCCAGCTTCGTGAAGTGCTGGAGGGAGATGCCCTTGTCCGGCATCGAGAGGTACCGCGTGTCGGTGACCGACACCGGGAAGACCACGAACAGCGGCAGCACCAGGAAGGTCACGACGCCCCAGGCCAGCGCCACGGCGATCCCGCGCCGCGCGGCCGGTCCCGGCCCGATCGGGTCCATCACCCCGCCCCGAAGAGCTTCTTCATGTTGACGAGCCGCCCCAGCGCTGCCATCAGCAGCAGGACGCCGGCCAGGAGTGTCGTCGCCAGCATCGCGCCGAGCCCCCACCGGAGCACGTTGAGGATCTGCACGCCGATGTACTCGGCGATCATGAACACGCGCCCGCCGCCGAGGATGGCGGGCGTGACGTAGAAGCCGAGCGAGAAGATGAAGACCAGCACACCCGCGCCGACGAGCCCGGGCAGGCTGAGCGGCAAGAAGACGCGAAGGAACGCCTGTCGCGGGCTCGCCCCCAGGCCGCGGGCGGCGGCGACCAGCTTCAGGTCGATGCCCTGCATGTTGGCGTAGAGCGGCAGGACGGCGAACGGGATCATGTAGTGGATCATCCCCACGGCGACGCCGAGCTCGTTGCGGACGAGCGCCAGCGGCTCGCCGATGACCCCGAGGGCCAGCAGGCCCTGGTTCACGAGACCGTTGCCGCGCAGCAGCGTGACCCAGGCGAACGCGCGCACGAGCACGGAGACCCACAGCGGCAGCAGCACGAAGAAGGTGAGCCAGCGCAGCTGGCGTCCCCGCGCGTGCGCCATCGCGTAGGCGACGACGTACCCGAGCATGAGAGTTACGATCGTGGTGATCACGCACAGGCGCGCCGTGACGAGCAGCATCCGGTGGACCGACGCCGAGGTGAGGAGCAAGGCGTAGTTGTCGAGCCCGGGCCGCGGCTCGGTGACGCTGATCCAGAGCACGCGGGCGAGGGGGAAGAAGTAGAAGGCGAGCATGGCGGCGAGCGCGGGGATCACGAGCAGCCAGTAGAACGCGCGGGCGGAGAGGCCGGGCCGGGCGCGCGCCGCCAGGGCCACGCTCGTGGTGCTCATGCTCGCCGCGTATTATGGCACGCATGCCCGGGGCCGCGCGGGCGCGGTCGACCTCGGGATTGGTTGTAGCGATGCCATTTGTGTGGCAATGTCGTACCCATGAGAGTTGCCCTCGACGCCGCCGGACGCCTCGTGGTTCCCAAGCCGCTGCGGCAGGCCCTTGGGCTGAAACCGGGCCAGGCGCTGGAGATCCGAGCGGGAGACGGGCGCCTGGAGATCGAGATTGCCCCCACGCCGATGCGGCTCAAGAAACGCGGGAAAGGCGTGGTCGCGGTGCCTGATGCCAAGCTGCCCGCGCTCACCGCCGAACAAGTACGCGACACGCTAGAGCGTGCACGGCGGTGACGGCGGCCGATACCAGCCTGGCGGTCGCCGCCTTCGCGTCGTGGCACGAGCGGCATGAAGCGGCGCGACGCACGCTCGACGGTGGGCTGCGCCTCGTGGAACACTGCGCGCTCGAGACCTACTCCGTGCTCACGCGGCTGCCGGCACCCCACCGGGCCAGCGGCGAGGTCGTTCGCGAGTTCCTGAAGACTCGCTTTCCGCTGCCGTTTTTGCGTCTCAGTGCTGGAGCCTATAGGGAGTTCCTGTCCGCGCTGCCCGACCGAGCGGTGAGCGGCGGGGCCGTCTACGATGCGTTGGTAGCCGCGACGGCCGCACATCACGGCGCCCAGCTGGTGAGCTGTGATCGGCGCGCGGCCGTCGTCTACGAGCGCTACAGAGTCCGGACGCAGCTCCTCTAAGCTCGGCCAGTCGTATATGCAGCCGCCGGATTCGGTCGGACGTGCGACGAAAGCGCGTGATTAGTCCTCGGCGACAGGCGTCGCGGCGTCGGCGTCCCACGAGAGCCAGACGCGTTTCCCGGCGCTGAGCGGCACGTCGAGCCGCCAGCTCTGGCGCGTCACGGCGAGCTGACCGATACCGGCGGCGGCGACCAGGACGTGGACGCCGCTGCCGAAGTAGCTCCAGCTCACGAGCTCCGCGGCCAGCACGTTGACGGCGCCCGGCGGCTCCTCGGCGGTCAGGGTGATCTTTTCCGGGCGGAGCGAGAGCACGATCGGCTGCCCTGGCCGGAGCGCGTCGCGCGGGCAGGCCTGCAGGAAGTGATGCGGACCACAGCGATACGTGGCGCCGGCGTGATGCGGCCCATCGACGACGCCGTCGAGGAAGTTGCTCTTGCCCAGGAAGTCGGCGACGAAGCGCGTGCGCGGCTGGTCGTAGAGCGCGCCGGGCGCTCCGCTCTGCACGAGCTTGCCGTCACGCAGGATGGCCACCTCGTCCGACATGGACAGCGCCTCTTCCTGATCGTGGGTGACGTAGATGAAGGTCATGCCCACGCGCCGGTGGAGCGACTTCAGCTCCCAGCCGAGCTCGGCGCGGAGCTTCTTGTCGAGCGCCGAGAGCGGCTCGTCGAGCAGCAGCAGGTCGGGCTGGAAGACGAGCGCGCGGGCCAGGGCGACGCGCTGCTGCTGACCACCGGAGAGCTGCCGCGGAGAGCGGTCGGCGAGGTCGGCCAGATGGACGAGGTCGAGCGCCTGGCGCACCCGCGCCGTGGCCTCGGCCCGGGGGACGCGGCGGACCTGCAGCGGAAAGCCGACGTTGTCCGCCACGGTCAGATGCGGAAACAGGGCGTAGCCCTGGAACACCATGCCGAAGTTGCGGCGCTCCGGCGGCAGGTGGGTGATCACGCGGTCGTCGACGAGGATGTCGCCGGCCGTCGGCTCGATGAACCCGGCGATCGACATGAGGATCGTCGTCTTGCCGGATCCCGACGGCCCCAGCAGCGTGAGGAAGTCGCCGCGCCGGACCGTGAAGGAGACGTCGTCGACGGCGCGCACCCGACCGTAGTGCTTGCTCAGGCTCCGGACGTGGAGCGTGTGGGCCCGCTCGGTCAGCATGGCGCCGGCGCGCGCGTCACGAGGAGATGGTGTCGAGGTACTCCTGATTGGCCTGCGCGTAGTTCTTGCCCCACCACTCGCCGTCGAGGATGACCTGGACGGCGAGATTCTCGGGATCCGTGGGATTGAATCGACGCAGGGGCGCGGGCACGGCGGCCGCGGCCTTGGGGTTGGTGGGGCCGTTGCCGAGGAACTCCAGCAACCCGACCTGGGCCTCCGCGTTGGCGCACATGGAGGCCAGCAGCCGCTGGACCAGCGCGCCCGCGGGGTTGCCCTTGGGAATGACGAAGATGCCGGCCTGGAGCACGCCCTGATTCCACGTCCACGTGATGCGGCCCTTGGTCTCCTCGTGGAGCACCTTGGCGCGCGTGTTCCAGATCAGGCCCATCGAGGCCTCGCCCGTGCGCATGAGCTGCTCGGACTCCGAGCCGGAGTTCCAGTAGACGGCGTCCTTCCGGATCTTCTTGAGGACTCCGAGCGCGCGCTTGGTGTCGAGGGGGTACATCTTGTTCATGGGAATTCCGTCGGCCATGGCGAGCGCATCGAGGCTGCCGAGCGCGTCCCGGCGCAGCATCCGCTTGCCCGGGTACTTCTGGAAGTCCAGGAAGTCGACCCAGCTCTTGGGCGGAGATCCGCCGAACTTCGCGGCGTCGTAAACGAGGACGGAGCTGAACGAGTAAGGCGCGGCGCCGTGCGGGTACGCGAAGCCCTTGGGGGGCAGGTTGGCGCGATCGACGATCGAGTAGTCGATCGCTTCGAGCAGCCCCTGGCCGCCGAGGAGGATCGAGGAACCGGCGGAGGAGTCACAGATGTCCCAGGTCACGTGCTTCGACTCCACCATCGTCCGGATCTTTCCGGCCGAAGGGCCCGACGAGTCCATCACCACCTTGACGCCGGGATTCTTGTCCTCGAAGGGCTTGCCATAGAACCGACCGAAGGCCTCGTTGGCGATGCCGCCCCAGTTGACGAAGACGATCTGCTTGGCCTGAGCGCCCGCCTCCCTGGGGCCGAGGGGCAGCGTGGCGGTGACGCCGAGGGCGACCGCCAGCTTGAGCACGGCGCGGCGGTCGATCGCGCCGCGGGCGAGCCGGGCCTCGAGGAGCGCCAGACAGTCTTCCGGGAAGTGCTGAAGCGTGCTCATGAGCATCCTCCTGGCCACGGAGTCTCCGGGCGGCGCCGTCATGGCCGTCTGGATCCTATGTGACAATTCCCCATACGGTCAACGCACACGAGCGGGCGTTGTCAATCCTTGACACGCCGGCCGACGCGATGCTACGTCTCGTGCGTATGTCCCGGGGTTCGGCGTCAGGCCCAGGGTTCTGTGGACTCCCGATCGTGCTCGGCAGGACCGACCAGGCGTTCGATGGCTGAGCAGATCGGCAAGTACCGCGTCATCGACCGGATCGGTCGCGGCGGGATGGGCATGATCTACAAGGCCCATGACCCGCTCCTCGACCGCCTGGTCGCCGTCAAGGTGATCTCGCCCGAAGTCGAGGTGACCGACGAGCTCCGGGCCCGCTTCTTCCGCGAAGCCCAGGCCTGCGCCAAGCTGAGCCATCCCAACATCGTCACCGTGTACGACATGGGCGAGGCCGAGGGACGGCTGTTCATCGTGATGGAGCTGCTCGACGGCGAGGAGCTGCGCAACATCATCGCGCAGGGCAAGGCCCTGCCCCTCGAGGACAAGCTCTCCATCATCGTGCAGATGTGCACCGGCCTGCACTACGCCCACCAGAAAGGGATCATTCACCGGGACATCAAGCCCGGCAACATCATGGTGTTGCGGGACGGGCAGGTGAAGGTCCTCGACTTCGGGATCGCCCAGATCCAGACGAACACCGTCGGCCTCACGCGGACGGGGCTGATCATGGGCACGCTGAAGTACATCGCGCCCGAGCAGGTGCGTGGCATCGCGAATCATCGCTCGGACATCTTCTCCGTCGGCTCGGTCTCCTACGAGCTCCTGAGCTCACGTCCCGCATTCGCGGGCGCGGATCCGATGCAGATCCTCGAGCAGCTGCAGAAGGCGGACCCGCCGCGCGTCGACGTGGTGGATCCGACGATCCCGGCCGGGCTGGCCGCCATCGTCGAGCGCGCGATGCACAAGAATCCGGCCAAGCGGTTCAGTGACCTGGCGGCGATGCGCGCGGAGCTCCTGCAGGTTCAGCGGGGTCTCGCCGAGGAAGCCGAGCGGACGCGGGAGCGTGCCCGGGGCCACCGGGATCGACTGCGAGCCCTCGAAGCGGACCTGGCCCAGCGCATCGGCGCCGTGAAGCAGGAGGAGCCGCTTCCGGCGATCGATGCCGAGGGCCATCTGCACGCGCTCCAGGCGGTCGAGCGCGAGCTCGCGGCGCGCGTCGAGGGGTTGCGGGCGGAGGTGGCGCGGGCCGATCGACTCGCCCCCGCGCTCGCGCGTGGCGGCAAGCTGCTCGCCGCCCAGCGGTTCGACGCTGCCGCCGCGCAGTTCGAGGCCATCGTCACGGACATGCCGGCGCACGCGCGCGCGCGCGACGAGCTCGCCAGGGCGCGCGCGGGTGCCGACGGACAGCGCGCGCGGTCGGACGACGAGACCCTCGTGCGCGCCTCTCGACCGACTCCGACCGGTCGTGAGTGGAGCGCGTCGATCGCGACGCTCGCGGGGAAGGTGTCCTGGCCCGTGTGGGGCGCCGCCCTGGGCGGCCTCGTGGCGGTCACGGTCGGCGTTGTCTGGTGGGTCGGTCCCGCTTCACGACCCGCGCAGGACTCGCGAGCTGGACAGCAGGTGGGCGAGCGCCGGGAGCGTCCCGGGCTGGCCGCCCGGGACGAAACGTCCCGGACCGACGGCACGCAGGTGACGCCGCGTCCGCCGGCGGCACCGGCGGACACGCCGGCGATCCGTGAAGAGCCGTCGAGACCGCCGGTGACCACGGAGGACAAAGCGCCCCAGCGCGAGACCGCCCCGAGCCGGCCGCCGAGACCGAGCGCCGCGCCGCCCGCCAAGCGCGAGGTCCCCGACGCGAGGGAGCGCGTCGCGGTCGCGCCGCCTCGCCAGCCCGAAGCGGAGCAGGCGCGGGCCCGGATGACGACGGCGCGACGAGACGCCGAGCGCGCGGCCGCGACCTTCTATGCGCCCAAGCTGTTCGCCTCGGCTCAGGGCAAGGAGCAGGAAGGTACCGTGGCGCTGGGGAAGTCGGACTTCGGCTCGGCCCTCCGGCTCCTCGGCGAGGCGCAGTCCGAGTATCAGGCCGCCGCGGTCGAGGCCAAGCGAGAGACCGAGAAGGAACGGCAGCTCGCTCCGCTGAAGGCGAGCGTCGAGCAGGCGCGAGCCAGGACGAGGGCCCGGCGAGACGAGGCGCTCGCGGCGGAAGGCGATCGACTCGCGAAGGATCTGTTCGCCGCCGCCCAGGCCAAGCACGTGGAAGCGGATGGTCTCGCCACGCGCCAGAACTTCGCCGCCGCCGCCCGGACCTACGAGGAAGCGGCGGAGCAGTACGCCCAGGCCGCCGCGGCGGGCCGCGCGGCGCGCTGAATCAGCGACGCCCGTCGATCCCCAGACGAGCGTCGAGGCTCGCACGGCCGGGGCCGGCGAGCACCAGCCACGCGAGCAGCAGCAGCAGGCCCCACTCCGACAGGTACAGGAACTCCAGCAAGCCCTTCCAGGTGGCCTGGATGTGGTGCTCGGGAGCGGCGGCGGTGACGATGGCCACGACCATGACCCCGCACAGCATGAGGGCCGCCGGTCGCGTCGCCAGTCCCACGACGAGGAGCGCTCCGCAGACGAGCTCGACGGCGGCCACGAACGGCGCCTGCAGCTCCGGCGCGGGAATCCCCAGCGAGCGGAAGTACTCGATGAGCCCGGGGAGCTTGCCGAGCTTGCCGAGGCCGGAGCCGAAGAACATGAGGCCGACGGACAGCCGCACCGCCAGGCGGCCGATCGCGAAGCTTCGCGGCCAGGTCGCGCCCGATGACGAGCTGGAGCGCCGCACGCAGCGACGGATGCTTGACCAGGAACCGCTCGAGCTCCGGCGTGGGCCACGACACGAAGCGCACCGGCTCGACCACGTGGACGGCGGCCGTGGTGGGCGCGCCGGTCAGAAAGCTCATCTCGCCCGCGAACTGACCGGGCCCGAGCGTCGCCACGTCCCGTCCGCCCACCATCACCGCGGCCCGGCCCGACGCCAGCACGAGCACGCGACCGGGATGCGTGCCCTGCTCGATGAGCACCTCGGCCGGCTCCGCGTCGTGCCACCGGCCCACGGTCAACAGACGGCGGAACTCGCGCGGCGTGAGGGTGCGGAAGGTGGAGGCGTACAGCGTCTGCTCCCCCGCGTCCAGTCGGAGCGGCCGGCGCTCGTACCACAGGCGCGTGATCTGGACGACATTGATCGTGTTGTAGACGAGCGTCCAGCCGATGATCGAGAGATTCGGTGTCGGCGTCGTGAGCGTCCACGCGAGATAGCAGAAGCCGCCCACGACCGCGAGCACGCGCAGCCACAGGATATCGGTGACGAGATACGAGAAGACGTGGAGGACGTTGGCGAGGTGGAACAGGATATCCATCAGACGCGCCTCCCGGCCGCCCGCCGCTCCACGAGGAGCGCCAGCGCGGCCTGGACGATGTCGCTGGAGTCGGC
>WNGA01049282.1_pt1 | contig 10116 bp, 9 predicted proteins | sample 5400061 | NCBI WGS metagenome assembly WNGA01 (sample SAMN13153366, study PRJNA577476) | soil metagenome | isolation source: 100 cm soil or saprolite under grassland replicate 2 | place: USA:California | collected 2016-06-15
CGTCGAGGCACCATTTCGACGTGGCTAGGGCAACGCGACTGGCCCCAGCTGTCCGACCCGGTGAGTTGACTCCCGGATCAACGAGCGCCTGAGCCCTTGGTTGCATCGGCGCCCTCCCCGGAATTTCCGTTCGGACTCGGTTTGAAGGCGTTGTTGAGACGCCAGGTCCCAACCCTTCCCTCCAACCCGCGTGGCATCAATATAGGGGCCTCACAAAAGCGCGCAAGTGCCGATGTTTCTTCGGGTTAGCTCACTTCGATGTGCATCGTTTGTGGATGCTAACTGACGGTCCCAGCCCGAATTCCAGAGATCGTCCACACGATGTGGAGTTGTGAATCCACAGCGCGAACGTTCCCACATCGGGGTATTTAGCCCTCTATTGCAACTTCGCAGTAGGCAAAAGCCTGGTCGGAGTCGGCGGGGACGAAGAGAAACCCGGCGCCACTGGTCGCGAACCAACCCGCGAGCAACTGCGTCGATCGGCCGACTGCGGGCTCGGCGAAGAGCGCCTGCGTCCAACGGCGAATGTGGCGCAGCTCCGGCGCGCGCCGCGACAAGAGGCTCAACGCCGCGCCAAGTCCGTGGGTCGCGCGGAGAAAATGTGCGATCGCGTGCCCGCGCTGGGCGAAGATGTACGAGCGGACTCCCGGCTCATCATAGAGCAGGGTACCTTCGTATGGGTCGGCGGGTGGCGCATCCATGCGTGGGCCGAAGTAGACGAACACGCGGTTGTCGCCGTCCCGGCGCTCGACGACGATGGCCGCGGAATCGGGACTGAGGCGCGCCGCGTGCACGAGATCTTCGGCGGCGAGAATGCCGACCTGGGCCGTCCACTCGAGCGCCGCGAGTGCCTGGTCGAGCGGCAGACCGACCGCATCGTCATAGGCGATGAGGCGCGGGGCTTCGCCGGCGCGTTGGAAGAAGTGCGCAAGCGCGTCGGCGCGGTCCTCGAAGGTCCGCATGATGCGGGTGGTTGCGGGAACGGCCATCCGAGGATAATAACGGAGCCGGAATTCAACTGTTAGAGGAGCAATCAGCGATGTTGTTGGAATTGGTGATGGTTATCACGGTTGTCGTGTACCAGCAGGATACCACAACCCACAAGGATTCGGTGCCGCCGCCACCTGCGCCGGTGCCGACGCCGGTTCCAGCGCCGCCGCCGACGCCCACGATCGAGCAGATCCGCTACATGGAAGGGCTCCGCACCGCGACGCGCGGTGTGGCGCAGATCCGCGATGCAGTAAACCGCGTCGTGCGCACACAGCAGGCTGATTCATTGACGCGCCGCCGTGCGGCTCGGCGCCTCGGTGGGCTGTGCGGCACTGCGCGGTCATTCATCGTCAGCGGTCGACCGAAGATGCAGGCGACTGCCTACGCGGACTCGATGCGGATCCTAGCCAAACAGCTGACGGTACGGCTGGATTCGTTGAATGCGGCGCTGCCGACGTGTGAGAAGACAGCGGGACGGGATCCGAACACGGTGGCGACGACCCTGACGGGGCGGCTGAAGAATTACGATGATGCGCTGCTTGCCTTCCGAACGGCGCTAAAACCGGACAGTACGAAGACAAGCAGTCAGCCGTAACAAAGGCATGGGCTAAGTGACTAAGACACAGTCACTTAGCCCATTAGCTTTCTGAGCCCCTTAACCCCTTTACGGCACCGCTTGCTGCTTCGGCTCCAGCCTGAGTATCCAGAGCCCCGTATTGATATCCGGCACAAAGATATTGCCGTCCCGGACGACCGCCCCCCAGGCAAACGGCGCCCGCCGGTGCCCCAGCGAATCGACTGTCAGGATCCAGCTCATTTCCCGCCCCTCACGCAGCAAGTCGCCCTTCAGCTCACCGGAGATATCGACCGCGCGCGCTCCCCCCTGATAGTTGCCGAGGTAGAGCGTGTCACCGACGACCCAGACGTTGTGGACGCCACCGTCGGTCGGCTCATACCAGGCGACCTCACGCGGCTTCGTGATGTCCGAGACGTCGATGACGTGTAGGCGTCCGAAGGTCAGGTTGTTACCGTCCTGCAGCCCCTTGTACGGATGCGCGGCGTACACCTCGTCTCCCACAAACACGTAGCGGCCTTGCCGCCACGCCGTGTGGGTGCCCCGCACGAACCCCTGTCCCCAGAGCTGGGACACCCGCGAGTAGACCGCATTCAGATCGTACTTGAACTGCGAGACCAGTTGGGGATTGGTAGGACTGCCACCTTTCATCCCATTGCCGACGTCGAGAATCACGAGGCCGTCATTCCAGTACGCGAGATACGCGAGCCCGTCCACGACCATCACGTCATGCAGATACCGTCCCGCCTCGGTCTGCCCCGTCTGCCAGCGGGCGACTTCCTTGGGATGCTGCGGATCCTGAATATCGATCACCCGCATCGAGCCGGTCGCGTCGTCGGTGATGTAGGCGTAGCCCTTGTAGACGTAGGAGCTGTGCACTCCACCCGATACGGTTTCCGTGTACGCAGAGACCGGTTTGGGATGACACGGGTTGCTCGCATCGAAGACGACAATGCCGTTCTTGCGGTCCGACGCGCCCTCGCGGGAGAAAACGCCGTACTTCCCGTCCTCGGTCGTCATCACGTCGTTCACGATGCGCGCGTTTGTCATCATCGAATCGACGATCTTGGGATGCGTGACGTCGGTGATGTCGATCGCGTACACGCGGTCGGCGATAGTCGACAAATACGCGCACGTTCCCGACGGATGGAGCCAGACTTCCGCCGCGCTCATCGTGATCGGCACGCGGCCGCGCACCTCGATGCCGCGCCCCACCTCGCGCGGCGCGACGTGCACCACGGCGTCGGCCTCCTTCCCGCCGATCGATGCCGTCACGGTGTAGTCGCCGGCGAGCTCGGCGACGAACGTGCCGCTCGGGTCGATCTCCGAAACACCGGGACCTGCCGCGACCGCCCAGTCGGTCGCGACGTCGCCGACCATACGGCCGGCTGCCGTGCGCCCCACAGCGGCAAATTTCACGACGTCCCCCGTACGCACGTTCGCGGTTCCAGGCTCGAGGGTGACGCGGGCAATGTTGTTGGGCAGCACCTGCAGAGGGAGCGTTTCCGTCGCTGGACCGGCGGTCGCGGTGATCGTCGCACGGCCGGCGGCCAGCGCGCGCAGTCGACCATCGTTCGTTACCGTGGCGATGCGTGGATTGCTCGAGGTGAACGTCACCGGATCAGCTCGACGATCACCGTGCCGCGAGAACGGGGTCGCCGAGAGCGTGAGTCGCGAACCGGCGACAAGACGAGACGGTCGGGGATCGAGTGTGATGTGGGAAGGGGGCTCGGGCAGCACATGTACCAACACAGTCCCGAATACCTGATTTCCGGCCACCCCGGGGACGTACGCGACGGCCGTCACACGCGAGTATCCCTGATAACCGCCGGTAAATACGCCGGTGGAATCGATGTTACCCTGCATGGCACTGTCAAACCATCCGACCACAGCGCCAGGCACGGGCTGTCCCGCCGCGTCGAGTGCTCGCGCCGTGAACTTGAGTTTGCCGCCGACCGGCACCTCGCCGCCGTTGGGTTGGACTTCGACTTTGGCGATTGGCGATTGTGGTGCGGTGGTGCTGGTGGGCTGTTGGAGTGCGACTAACGACAGTAACGCTGGCAGCAACATGGGAAGGCCTCCGTCCGACGGCGCGAAAAGGGAAGACGGAGGTTACCGGCGCAGTGGAGAGAACGGAAGAGTGTGTGATCCGGCTCGTGGTGTCACGAAAGTGTCAGCATACTGAAATCAGGACGAAAGCGCAGTCGCAATTGACAGGGTATAGGGGGGTCAATACCTTTGCCCGCGGTTCAAGCATACGTGGCACCGTCACCGGCTGTCTGCGCTTCCGCGAGGACCAAACGTCTCGCGGATTTTTGTTTGAGCCCGTCCCACGCCGCGGTGGCTTGGGTCGTTCCAGTCCGGGGCCCGTGCCCCATTGTGCTGAGGTCTTAACGGTATGGCAAAGGGTAAGGTGAAGTGGTTTAACGACGCGAAGGGCTTTGGCTTTATCGCGCAGGAGTCGGGTCCAGACGTGTTCGTCCACTTCACAGCGATCCAGGCGGAGGGCTTCCGCAGCCTCGCCGAGGGTGACAACGTCGAATTCGACGTCGCCCAGGGTCCAAAGGGGCTGCAAGCGCAGAACGTTCGCAAGGTTTGAGCTGCTACGGAAACGGGCCCGGGGTCACACCGGGCCCGTTTGCTTTTTCATATATTGGCGCTATGGCTCCCGTGCTCGTCGCGCTGCTCTTCCTGCAAGCGGTCCCGCCTCCGCCGCGCCTGCCCTCGCCGCGTCCGTTTGCATATCGGGGGTTCGCGCCCGGGATGCCGTATCGCGATTTCGCCGCGCAAGCGCGCGCCATCGCCCAGAGCAACAACGACATCCTTGCGTGTCAAACGATGCATCAGACGGCGCAGGTCATGGACTGCGGAGTACGCGTGCGTGACCCGGTCGATAGCGCGCGTTTCTATTTGAGCGCGAACGTCATCGAGGGACGGACTTCGGTGATCTCGTTTGTCGATTCGGGGAATGTCGCGCTGGTGCGGCGCACGCAGAATGAGTTGCGCAAGCGCCTGGGTGTCCCGCAACGTCGTGAATTCAGCATGTGGGAATGGACCAAGGGCCGACGCTTCATCCGGCTCAACTGGCGAGGCGGTCGTGGTTGGCGCTTGATCTCGATTACGCTCAACGACCGTGATGTGATGGACCGGATCGCGCGCTATCGCCCGAAGCCGAAGCCTAAATAACGTCAGCGACGAGACGCTCGGCGAGCTGCGCGATTCCTTCCACGCCGGTGATTTGATCCACCCAGCGCGGCGGCAACGCCACCTCTCCGTATCGTGCTCCCAACAGCGCGCCCGCCACCGCCGCATTGGTGTCGGTGTCGCCGCCTGCTTGCGCGATATCGATGAGCGCTTCTTCGAGCGAGCGGCCGTGGGTGACGAACCAGAACGCGATCTCGATGCAATGCACCACATATCCGGCCTCGCCCGCGCGGGCGATCGGCAGGTCGCCCTCCGACTCGCGCGGCACCCGATGGATCGCGTCGCGGAGCACCCGCGGCGCGCGATCACTAATCCGGTGCATCACTTCGTCGATGAAGTAGATATTGCCGTGCAGCAGCTCGCGCGCGGCGAGGTTCACCGCGGCGGCGCCCCAGGTACACCGCTCGTCGGCGTGCGTGATCGCCGCCTGCTGAGTCGACACGCGAATCAGGCGATCGGGATCGTCATGGTAGCGCAGCGCGACGGGAATACAGCGCATGACACTGCCGTTACCGGCCGAGCGGCCCGGATTCTCCTGGTTCGTGAGCCGGCCCGCTTCGAACGGCTCCTTGCCGCGGTCGATCAGCGTGAGCGCACGCTTGGTCGTGAAGCCGATGCCACGGCCGTCCACCTTCATCCATTTCACCCACCGCCGCGCCACATCGTTCGCGTCGAACCCCTTGGACGCCAGCAGCGATTCGCCGAGCAACAACGCCATCGCGGCGTCGTCGTCGTAGGGGGAGTTCTTGGGCGGCGGAGCGAGATCGACTACTCCGTTGGGGAAGGCCTTCCGGATTGCTTCCGGCGTTCCGAGGTGCTCGGTAGGGACGCCCAGCTGATTGCCTGCAACAAGGCCCAACAACGCGCCCCGGGCGCGAGAGACGAGCTGTGGGTCCCCCCGGTCCATTGGGCCACAAATTAACACCGGCCATGGCCATCGTTTTAGGACTCGCGGGGGTTTACGTCGTCCTCTCGGTCGTGCTGTGGGCGCTCCAGGAGAAGATCACGTTCCCCGCGCCCCGGGCGGCGCTTCCGGATCCGGTCGAGGCGCTGGGGTACGGGGAGCGCGTCGGGTTGACGATGCACGATGGCACACAGCTCGTTGGATGGTACCTTCCGCCGGCGCCCACGCCTCAACACGCCGTTTCACGCAGTTCCACGCCGCCCTTTCCCGCCGTCCTCTGGTTCTATGGCAACGGTGAGACGATCGGCGCCATCTGGCCGATCATCCGAGACTTTCGGCCACCAAACGCAGCCCTCCTCGTTGTGGATTATCCAGGTTACGGGGCCAGCGGTGGCCGAGCGACGGAAGCCGGCATGTACGAAGCGGCGGATCTGGCCTTCAATGCGCTTCGAAGTCGCCCCGAGGTCGATCCGAAACGCATCTACGTCTACGGCCGCTCCCTCGGGTCCGCGGCGGCGACGCACACCGCTGCCACGCATGACATCGCAGGCCTCATCCTCGAATCGCCGTTCACGAGCGCGCACGGCATGGCCGCTCGCCATTACCGCATCTTCCCGACGTTCCTTGTCCGGCTGCGGTTGGATAACATCGGCACGATGCCGCGTATCCACTGTCCGGTCCTCATCTTCCACGGCACCGCCGACATGCTCGTCCCGATCCAGATGGGTCGCGACGTCGCCGCGGCGGCGGGCGGTCCAGTGGAGTTCGTGATGATCGAGGGGGCCGGCCACAACGACACGTATGACATGGGTGGGAAGGCGTACAAAGAAAAACTCGCGGCCTTCGTCAAATAACCACGACCGGTTCGAGCCGGTCTTTCTCCTCCTCAAAAATGCGCTGGGCTTCATCGAGCGCCCGAATCACATTCGGCTCTTCCGGATCGGCGAACTTGCTGCTTGCCGCCACCCGCCCGGTGAGCTTGCGAACCGCAACCAAGGCCCGCGTTACCTCGCAGCGGCCCGCATCGGCGTCGGTATGGCCGGCCACGAGCAATTCCTCAAACAGCGGCAGGGCCGCCCGGTCGCCGAGCACGTAGAGAGATTCGAGAATTCTCGGCGCGAGGAAGCGACGCAGCATCTCGTCACCCCGAATCCGCTGGAAGAGCGCGATTACGTCGGCGGCCTGGCCCGGATAGTAGCGCGCCGCTTCGACCGACGCGGCCACGAACGCGTGGTGCGCACCCGGCGTCTGCAGGTATTTGGCAAACAGCGGCCATGCCTCTTTCGGATGACGCTCGGCCAGTGCGAGAAACGCGAAGGTGCGTAGACCAGCAACGCCCCAGCGCGCGCCGACCAGCGCAGCGGCGGCAGCATGCTGCCAGCGCTCCAGCTCCGGTACGCGAAACGTGACGATGTGGGGATCGAGGAACGCGCGGCAGCGCTCCAGCGCGGCGAGCAACCGGCGATCGACTTCCGCGAGCGCCGGCTCGAATGCTTCGGTGTTGGCGCGGCGCGCGAGCGCGAGCGCCTCCCATCCCAGCTGTCCCAGGTTCAATTCGTCCCACGTGGCTTCCAATTCGGCGGCGTCGTGCGCGGTGAGGAGGCGCTCGAGTCCCGCCGCAAATCCACACAGCCGCCGAATCGCTTCCATACAGTAATGTGGAAAGCGCGTGGATATTGCGCTATCCCATTCGCAGGCTTAACCTTGCCCGCTCATGCGCCGGTTGGTGGTCCTCGCCGCGATTTTCTCGCTCAACGCCTGCTCCAGCGGAAGCAGCCGCGGACCCATTGTCCTCGGCCTTGCCGGACCCTTCTCACAGCCGCGGGGCGTGTCGATGCAGCACGCCGCCGAGCTGGCGGTCAAGGAAATCAACGCCCGGGGAGGGATGCAGCTGGCGCTGCGTGTTATGGACGACAGCGGGCGTCCCGAGGTCGCCATCCGGATTGCGCAGCAGCTGTCGGATGATCGTTCGGTCGTCGCAGTCGTAGGACATCTCACGTCGAGCGCGTCGCTCGCAGCGGGGCGCGTGTATGGAGAGGCCCGACGTCCGCTCGTGATGATCTCGCCATCAGCTTCGAGCCCCGATCTATCAGGCGTGAACCCCTACATGTTCCGCGTTTGCCCCAGCGATCTGAGTCATGGGGCGCAGCTGGCCCGCTACGCCCGCCAGATGCTCAATGCGCGGCGGGTCGGTGTGATTTACCTCGACGATGACTATGGGCGCGGCCTGCGTATGAGCTTCACCGCGGAGTTCAAGCGGCTGGGCGGCGAGATCGTAGAGGCGGATCCGATGCTCTCCACCACGCCGAGTGTCGAGCCCTACCTCTCCCGGTTGCGCCAGGAGGGCGGCGTGGACGCACTCATGCTCGCAACCGACCGTGGGGGGGCGGAGCTCGCGCTGCGAGAGATGGGGCGCATGGGCGTCCACTGGACGACGCTCGGGGGCGACGCGCTCAGCGGCATCGAGCAGAACGGTGCGCTAGCCGAGGGGGTGAGGATGTCCGTCGCCTACCTCGTGGACCAGACCGGTGAACGGAACGCACAATTCGTGGCCGCCTACGCACGCGCCTACCCAGGAGAGCGGCCCGATCACCGCGGCGCTGCGGCATACGACATCATCCAGTTGTTGGCGCGTGTAGTCACGGAATCGGGCGGCGATCGTCGCGACATCCGGGACCGGCTGGCGCGCATCGGCGGTGATCTGCCGGCTTTCGAGGGCGTCACGGGCACGATCGCATTCGATGCCCACGGTGACGTCCCGGCAAAGCCCGTGGTTATCGGCACCGTGCGAGAAGGCCGACTTACAGTCGAGCCCGGGCAATGACGTCGTTCGACACGATCCGTTGGCGGATCATTCTCGGCCTCTCAGGGCTGCTTGGCGGACTCGTCGTCGCCGCGGTCGTCGGCGTCACGTCGCTCGCGAGGCTGCGGCACTCGTTGGGGGATGAGATCGGGCGTCTCCGGGAGTCGAGCGAAGTCGGCAACGGCCTGGTCATCGCCGTGTTCGATGAAATCCGTGTCGCGGAGCAGTATCTCGGCGAGCGTAGACAACTGACCAACGATCAATTCCAGACCGCCGTCGACTCGGCGTTCAGCTACCAGAAGCGGCTCGACGGCTTGCCGGGGCTGACTGATGCAGACCGGATCACCGTCAACCGCATCAAGCAGCTCCAATCGGTGATCCATGTCGATTACTCGCTTGCGCACGCAAATCTCGATGTCGGGCGGTCGCAGCAGGCGCAGACCTTGGCGGTCGGCGCGCGGCCGGAAGTCACAGAGCTGACACGGCTCGTGCGCGACCTGTCGGCGCGCCAGTCCGAAAAGGCCGCGGTCGTCGGCCAGCGACTGACGTCGCTGGCGCGCGAGCGTGAGATCGTGCTCTGGCTCGTGCTGATCGCGTCGGCCCTCGTCGGGGCCGTCGTCGGCGCGTTCACGCTACGCTGGGTCGAAGGCCCGCTGGTACGGCTCGTGACCGCGGCCGAGCGGTTCGGGAGCGGCGACTTGCGGCCCGTCACCACCGGACGGATGCCGCGCGAGTTCCAAGTCCTGGCCGACGCGATGCGACTCATGGGGGAGCGACTTCGGGGCATCGTCTCCGAGGTCGTCGGCTCCGCCGACAAGATCGCCGCATCGGCCAGCGATCTGTCGGCGGTCAGCGAGGAGCTGGCCGCCTCGTCGAGCCAGGTTTCGAGCGCCATGCTCGAGATCTCGAGCGGCGCGGAGAATCAGCGCAACGAGCTGAACGCGACCCAGTCCGCGCTCGAGCAGCAGCGCAAAGCGACCGCCGAGATGGCGGACGCCGCGTCGCGCGTCGCGCGGCTGGGTGAGGAGATTCGCACGGTCGCCGACCGGCATCGGCACGACATCGCCACCGCCGGTACGACGCTGCTCGACGTCCGGGAGGTCGTGCGTACGACCGGCATGGAGGTCACGCAACTCGCGGAGCAGAGCTCCGCCATCGATGATTTTGTCGACCTCATCAAGCGGATCTCCTCGCAGACCAACCTGCTGGCGTTGAACGCCGCCATCGAAGCGGCGCGCGCCGGCGAACACGGCCGGGGGTTCGCCGTCGTCGCCGAAGAAGTGCGCCAGCTGGCGGACGAGTCGTCTCGCGCTGCCGAAGACGTCGCGCGCACCACCCGCGTGATCCGCGAGCAGGTTGAAGAGGTCACGGCGACGATGGCGGTGGGCCAGGCGAAGGTGCGCGGTATCGAGTCGGTCGCGGAAGGCGCAGCCCGCGGCCTGACCGAAATCGTCGCGGCGGTGGAGCAAGTCGAGCAAGCGGCCTCACGCGTGACGCGCGCGGCGCAGGAGAATCGGGGAGTGACCGAACAGCTGGGCGCGCAGGCGCAGCAGGTGGTGAGCCGCGCGGTGTCACACGCCTCGAGTGCCGAACAGGTGACCGCGGCAACGGAACAGCAGGGAGCATCGACCCAGGAAATGG
>WNGA01015751.1_pt1 | contig 10115 bp, 18 predicted proteins | sample 5400061 | NCBI WGS metagenome assembly WNGA01 (sample SAMN13153366, study PRJNA577476) | soil metagenome | isolation source: 100 cm soil or saprolite under grassland replicate 2 | place: USA:California | collected 2016-06-15
AGCTGCGTGCGAAGGAGGACGGGCATGCCTTCAGCACACGCGTGGAGCCAGCCGCTTGGCCCCGTCCGCCGTCTTGCCGGGCGCTTTCCGTCCCTTGCCGAAGCGTTGCGCGCCGGGATGCATCGCCTGGCCGGCGCGGATCCTCGTGTCGCCGCGACCGCCACCTTGCTCGCCGTGATGGCGAGCGCGGCGGTGACGTTTGCACTCTCGCCGGTGCCCGCGGCAACTGCGAAGAAGGTGTCGGCTCCGGCGCTCGCCCATGCGGAGGATGCCGCAGCGGTGAAAATGATCGGCGCGACGCCGCGCGGCGAGAATTGTGCCGATCAGGTCTGGCCCTATATCGAGCGCCGTTGCCTCGCCCGCGCCGCCGACAAGCGGCAGACGAATCCGGCGGCGACGAGCCTCGCGCCGGACGCGGGCCCGCCCCGACCGGGCGATTCAACCGGTGCCGCGTCTGCCGAAGGCGGGGTCGCGCGCTCGTCCAACCCGGCGGTCGAGCGGCGCGTCGCGACCGCAGGCTTGTGGTTGCCGCCGCGTTTGCGGAGCGGCGAGCCTGTCCGTGAAACCTTGTCGATTCCCCCCGGCGCGACGACGCCGGGCGGCTTGGCCGCCTCCCGCTATGCGGACGACGCGTGGTCGGACCGCGCAATGGAGCAATGGATCGAACCGCGCCGCCGCATCGGGCGCCGCGGATACGGCTATCGCTACGGCCGCGGCTGGAGCAGGAGACACCTGTTTCCGTTTTGATCTTGCCGCTGTCGCCGGCGATGAACCCCGCACATTGTGACGTCAGCAATTCTCTGCGGACGGATTCAGCGACCGATAACTCTTTCCGGAAACAGAGCGGAGAGGACCGAACTTCCGCCGCGCTTCGGTGCCCTGATCCGCGGCGCTGACGCGGAACGGGGAGACGGGCGATGTCGGTCCTCGAGCAGCTGCTGTTCGCGATCGTCGGCGTCACGATGCTGGCGGCGAGCCTTGCATTGTCCGATCCGCATCTCAGCCTCGCGGCCGTGCTCAAGCACGGGGCAGGCGTCAACCACTATTCGCTTCAATCCTGCGCCGACCCGTGAGCAAGCTAATTTAGTGGGCGCGGTCACACGATCATCGGTGCCTGCGCCGCGGTGGTGAGAAAGACGAGAAGCTGTTGCCGCTCGGCGTCCATGGCTTTCACGCGCGGCTCCGACACTTTCGCGCGCGGCTCCGACAGTCGCACGGCGAGTCGCCACGCCAGCCAGAACACGCCGAGGTACAATGCAAAGAAGACCGCGAGCGTGGCAGCGCGGGAATAATGCTGCTCGAGCGCAAGGCAGATCCCGATATTCGCGGCCTGTCCGGCCACGGCAAATACGAGGAACATAAACAACAGCCTCATGTCATCCTCCCAGCTCGAGTGCAGGCGGACGTTATCGTGCGGCTGGAAACGGGGAGCTGCGGCACACGGTTGCGCGGACGAATTGTCGCGGCGCGCGGGGATTTCAATAATTCGTGGGCGAAAAACGATGGCGCGACAAAAAATCAAGGGAAACGCACGACGAAACTGTGAAAAATCCGGGCCAGGATGTGAGCTAGTTCACACCCATCTCCAACCCTGGGACGCATGCTTATGGCGTTAGGTGAAACAAGGGGGAGATATATATGCCTATCCGCGACATCAGCGAAATTTGCGAAATCGCCTCACGACTGAACGAGGATGCCTCCACGCTGCGGAGCCTCGGATTGAACGATGCCGCCCGGTTCCTCGAACTGGCCGAGGGTGTGCTCGACAGCCGGGTCTACGCGAAGATGAGCAACGGCGGCGGCGTGGCATCGAAGGTACGCCGGCCGGGTCGAACCAAGGGGAGAGAGGTCCACCCGCATTGACGGTCCCTTCTCGCCGCCCGGTCGGCTGACATGAGGGCGCAATAGGCGAGCCTATTGCGCCCTCGATTCTTGCCTTACGCGCGAGGGCGTGTCCAGGTAACGCCGCGGCCCGGCCTTGCGCCGGCCGCATTGATGCCGTGCGGAGATGGTGTGGTTCGGTATGACCAGCACACTGGGCAGCGATTCCCGGCGGCCGAGCCGGTGGCGCAGAAGTCGCAACATGCGTCTTCGTGACCGTTTGGCGCTGGGCGCGCTCATTGCCGCCGTGTCGGCGGTCGTGGGCGTCGGTACGCTCGCGCCGATGCTCAAGCACACGGCGCCCCCTGAAGACACGACCGTCGCCACTGCTGCTGCGCCGCCGCGCGACAGCCCCGTCGCTCCCACGGCCACGGCAGCGCCTGTCGTGCCGCCGCGGGCGAAGGCCGCCGTCGCCAACCTGACGGAGCCCGTACGGCCGACGCCGCGACCGGAGCCCGTGCCGGCGCCTCCCGCGTCCGCGGCCTCCGCATTCCCGCCGATGCAACCGCTGACCGACGTACCCGGGGCGGCCGCACCGCAGCCGGCCGCACAAGCGCCGCCGCCGCCCATCGTGGCTGCAACCGACCGTCCGGGGACTGCCGAAAAGGCGGCGCGACCCAGGCGCACCGCCGACAGCCGCCCCAAGCCGCGCAAGCGCGCGGTCCGCCCGCAGCCCTTCACGATTGAGGATCTCTTTGCCGGCCGGCCTTTCCCGATCCGTTAGGTGCCGGGGCAGTTGCGGCGCGATTTGAGCGGCGCCGCATCGGTTATGACAAAAAATTGAGATATTTCCGTCGCTTCCAGCCGAGATCGAAACTCGATCACATTCATGTGCGGCGCACAATCTTTATTGCTGCATTGCAGCATCAGGGTCATAATGCCGGCAACGCATGGACCGAGAAGGCACCCCCATGAGCAGCGTTTGGAAAACAAAATACGGACCACGCCGAGTGAGACACGATCCGCCGACGGTGGAAGAAGCAATCGTCGCGGCAAGCGGGCTGACCGACAGCCCGCAGGAGCAGGTCGAGATTGCCGCATCCCTGATGAACCTGCCTGCCGATGAGGTGAGAGCCGCGATGCTGAAATCGCCGGCGCGGCGCAAGCCGGCGCAGACGGTCGCGTTCACCGGTCGCGCGCATCGCTCCGTCATCGTCGAGCGCAAAGCGGGGCGGCGACCGGCCGGGAGCAGATCCTTCGGTTGACGGCGGTAAGCCACCAAATCGTCACGAAGATGAACCTGACGGCGTGACGGCCTTCAGAGCCGGTTCAGCGTCGCTGCGCGACAATCGCCTTCATGATCGGTTCGCCGCCTTTGCGAGCGAGCTGAAATCGAATGAAGGAGATCAGAATGCGCAAGACCCTCGTTACGATCGCCGCGGCGATGGCCATCGTCGCCGCGGGGTCACTCATCCCGCATCGCGCGCAAGCCATGGATTTGAGCATCGGCATCGGCAGCGCGATCGGCGAAACCGACTTCGCCACCCGGATCAACTATGACTGCCGCCGCGTGTGGCGATGCGGGCCGTTCGGCTGCGGCTTCCGTTCCGCCTGCGGCTGGCGACCCGGCTTCGGCGATTACGGCAACGCGTACAATTCCTACCGGCCGTGGCGCTATCGCTATTGGGACGATCGCCCGCATTGGGGCGGCCGGCCCTATTGGCGTGAGCGCTGGGGCTGGTAGTCACCACGCACGGGGCGCAATAGCGAAGCCAATTGCGCCCCGTGCGCTCCCGGCTGGCGAATGACCCGTTGCAAGGACGCGCCCGGCGTTGCGCACCCGCGTTCGGCGTTAAGGGTAATCCACGATTGGCGAAACCGGCTTCGCCATTTCGCCCGTGCGGGCTGGCGCCGGGCGGCTGCGTCGCGCTAGTTTTGGGGGCGATGCGGCTGGACGGCATGGGTGGGTGTGATGATCGATCGGATGCTGGTCGCCAGCTTGGCTCTTGTTCTTTCCCTCGGGACGATATTCGCGCCGGTCGAGGCGTCCGCCAGATCGGGCGGCTTCGGCGCCGGCCGGTCGATCGGGATGGGCTTTCACCGGGCCGCCGTTCGACCGTTCGTTCAGGTCAGGCACGCACCGCGGCCTGCAGTGCTGCCTTTTGCTCACGCACGACACGCACCGCGGCTTGCGGTGACGCGGCCTATCGCCCGGCATATCGACGTGCGCGCCCGCGCGATGAGGTTTGCCCATGTGCGGCATCATCGCCGTGTATTCGGCGCCGATCTTCCGCTGGCGGGCATCGGCGTCATCTACGGCACGTCCTATCCGGACGACGATGTCGCGCCGTACCAGCAGCCGCTCTATGCCGACCCGACCGATTATGGTGCTGCCAGCCAAGCGGCGGTTCCGGCGGGCGGAGAACAACTCGCTCCCCGCGCCTGCCGTTCGCAGACCCAGACCGTTCCGTCGGGACGCGGCGGCGAGACCCAGGTCACCATCACCCGGTGCTGAGTCATTCGGCCTTGATGTTCGCCTCGCGCACGACGCGGGTGTATTCCTCGACCTGGTTGCGGAGGTAGGCGCCGAAATCCGCCCCGCACGTGCCGACCGGCAACAGCCCTTGCAAGGCAAGCTTTAGCTTCATCTCGGGGGTCTGCAGCGCCGCGGCGAACCAGCCGGACAGCTGGGAGACCAGTTCGCCCGGCGTCTTCGCCGGCGCCATGACCCCGTAAAAGATATCGGCCTCGTATTTGCTGACGCCGGTCTCCGCGAGCGTCGGCACGTCCGGCAGCGGCTCGACCCGCGCACGCGAGGTGGTGACGAGCGCGCGCAGCTTGCCCGACTTCAATTGCTCCACCACCGTCGGGTAGTCGGCAAACACCGACGTCACGTGACCGCCCAGCAGCGCGTTGATCGCAGGAGCGCTGCCGCCGTACGGCACGTAGGTCATCGTGATGTTGGCCGCGCGTTTGACGACCTCGAAGGCAACGTGCAGGGAGGTCGCCGGCCCGCCGCTCGCCAACGAGAGGTCGCCCGGTCTGGCGCGCGCCGCCGCGATGAGGTCGTTGAGCGTGCGGTAAGGCAAATCGCCGTTGACGACGAGGACGATCGGGGTCGACGCCAGGAGGCAGACCGGCTCGAAGCTGGTCGACGGGTCGTAATTCCCTTTCTTCAAGGCCGGATTGACGACGAAGGCATTCGCCACCATCAGAACCGTGTTCCCGTCCGGCGCGGCGCGCGCAACGGCTTCGGTCCCGATCACCGTGCCGCCGCCCGGGCGGTTCTCGACCACCACCGTCGGCCCTTGCGTGCGGCCGATCTGCTCCGCCATCAGGCGCGATACGATGTCGGGACCGCTGGCCGGCGTGTAGGGAACCACGATCTTGATGGTCCGCGTCGTCTGCGACCAGGCGCCGTGGCCGGTGAGCGCGAACAGGACCGTTGCGCAGCACGCTGCTCCCAAGCTTCTGAGCGTCGTCATCGGAAGTCCCCCGGATGGCTTCATTGGCGGGCGCTCAAGCGTGTGTTGTTTTGGCCCGGGCCGCAAGGCGGGGGTGGGCGGCGCGTGCGACCCTGCGCCGCTGCCGCGCGGGCAACCTTGTGTTGCAGCAGGCAATGGCGCAGGCTGGCCTCACGCGGCCGCCGCTCGGCATGCCGCGACAAGCCGGGGAGGGAGCCTTGATGTTGAGGACCGTTATGGCGACCTTGGCGGCCGCGGCGATATCGACGCCGCTCGCCGCGCAGCCGCTGACCGTCGTCGAAGTCAACGCGCCGGCGGTCAATTGCGTGTTCCAGCCGAGCTGCACGATCACCGTCAGCGACACCGTCGGCGCCATTGCGCTGCCGTATATCGCAACGCCGGGCACGGCGTGGCTGCAATCGCGCATCTATAACAGCGCTCCCGGCACGCCGGCCGCGGGCAAGACCGGCTACGTCTATCGCGTCAGCCTGACCGAAGCCTCCGGCAGCGCCGATTGCCTCCTCGGACTGGTCCTCAACTTCGGTCCGGTGGCGAAGCTGCCCTACAAGGCCGGCCCGCTGGCCGACGTGTTCGTGGTCACCACCGGCGGCCTCGGCACGATCGGGATCAAGTCGGCGGAAAAGACCGGCGACGTCATCGAGTTCGAATTGGCAAAGCCGCTGTGCCTCGCCGGAGGGCCGGACATCAAGAACACGACCTTCTTCTTCGGGCTGGCGGCGAATACCGCGCCGGCGCCGAAGCCGATCGACGCGCAGATCTACGCCTTCGGGGCCCCGTCGTTCTACGCCGTGGAGGCGCGCGTCCCGACGCATTGAACCGATTGTGGCCGCCACGGACCGGCGTTATCATCGTTGCGAATCCCTGCGGCCGCGCTGCGTGAGGCCGACACGCTGCAGGACGGCCCGGGCTTGCTCACGGCATGGAGAGCTTAGCCATGGCCATCGCCCAGACGCTGCAACGATATCTCGATCAGCACGTCACCTATGAGGTGATCCCGCACGAGCCGACGTCGTCGTCGATGCGCACCGCCGAGGCTTGCCACGTGTCCGGCGAGCGTCTCGCCAAAGGGGTCGTGCTGCGCCGCGACGGCGGCTACATGCTCGCGATCCTTCCGGCTTCGCACCACATCCGCCTGGCGGACTTGCGGTCGCAGCTGGGCGAGGACGTCGATCTGGCGGCGGAAGGCGAGATCGATGCGCTGTTCGGCGACTGCGAGCAAGGGGCCGTCCCGCCGGTCGGCGACTGCTACGGGCTCGACGTGATCGTCGACGACAGCATCGACCGCCAATCCGATGTCTACCTCGAGGCCGGTGACCACGCGACGCTGATCCATTTGAACCATGCGGAGTTCGCGAAACTGACGGCGGACGCGCGCCACGGCCGTTTCAGCGTGCACGACTGACGACTCGTGACGTCGTCGGGTGGGCAAGGGCGCTTGGCGCCGCGATCGGTATCGGCACCGCAAACCTGGCGCCTCTGGCCCACCGAATTCTCCGCTGTGCCCATGCGGCGAGCCTCGAGCGGAACCGTTACGGCGATCGACCGTTGACGTTTACAAGGCGCGCGGGTGCGCGCCGTTCAGCCAAGGCAGTGGCATCCATGTCGTTCACGAAACGAGCGGGCCGCCGGACGGCGCTCATGGCTTTGCTTTTGCTCGCCGGAATCACGGCCACGCCAAGCATCGCGGCGCCGGAGGACGGCGTCGCCGCGCGGCCGGGCGGGTGGGGACGCTATCGCGACAAAGAATCGGGAGTGAGCTTCGCTTTCCCGGCCCACGTCTTCTCGCTTGGCTCCGCCGCGCAGGCGCGCGACGGCGTCGTGTTCTCCACGCCGGACGGCCGGGCCCGCATTCGCGTGTTCGGCTTCGTCAACGAGGCGCGCGACACGCCGAGCGGCTACTTGCGCCGGATCGCGAAGGCCGGCGAGGGCGCCTTCACCTATGTCCGCACCACGCCGCGCTTCTTCGTCGCCTCGGGAACGCGCGACGGCGCGATCTTCTATCGCCGCTGCAATTTCTCAGGTTCCGGGGACAAGCGCGTGGGCTGTTTCCAGCTCGATTATCCCCAGCGGGAAAAACGCGCCTGGGACGACGTGGTCACGCGCATCAGCCTGTCCTTGCGCACGACCGCTTTCGAGTAATCCGTAGCCCGCATGAGTAAAGCGACATGCGGGACACCGATCGATCAAGTTAAAGCCGCTGCCCGCGGATGTCGCTTCCCGGCGTTCGCTGCGCTTCGGCGGGCAGGGGATCAAGCCCGCCACAGCCTTGGCGACGGCGGGCGCTCATCCGGGCTGCTGCTGCGCTCCGGGACGTTGCTTGCGCGTCACCGTGATTTCGCAATGCGGCCGCCGGGCCGTGCACGACTGCGCACCTTGCCGGCGGCGCCGGTTTTCGCAGCAGGGGGTTGCACCCTCACGGCCGCCAGCACCTCGCGCTCGGCCGCGAGCCAATGTTGCTCCGCCTCGCCGTCCGCGCGGCCGTTCGTGTTCCAAATCTCGTAGGCACGCTCCCGAATGCGGTATTCCAACGTCTGCTCCATCTGCGCCATCCTGTCGAAGAAGCTTGCCTGATTGATGGCGCGGTATGGTTAACGAATGGTTAACGCCTTCCTTCCGCCGTGCGGGACAGCGGAGTAGGACGCAATGGCGCGAGCGTATTGCGCCGGTATCGGATGGCGGAATACGCTTTCCGTCCTACCGCCTCCGGCATCGGGCAGGGTCCGCATGAGCCAGACCGTCGTCAAACCGCGCACCAAGGTTCGGCCGAAGACGCAGCGGCCGCCGCTCCACAAGGTCATCCTGCTCAACGACGACTACACGCCGCGCGAGTTCGTCGTCGTGGTGCTCAAGGCGGTGTTCCGCATGAACGCGGACCAGGCCTACCGCGTAATGATGACCGCGCATCGGCGCGGCGCCTGCGTCATCGCGGTCTACGCCAGGGACGTGGCCGAGACGAAGGCCAAGGAAGGAACCGAGCTGGGCAAGAGCAACGGCTATCCGCTGTTCTTCACCACCGAGCCGGAGGAATAGGGCGGCGCATCATGGCTGCCTCGCTGGCTTGAACCGACGACCCCTTGGTGACGTTGGACCCGCGGCCGGTTCATGCCGGGATGGATTTGAGATGGATTTGCAGGGAGGCTTGCCTTCCTGTCGCCTATAGGCTACATCCCAGCGCATGATCGAAGTCCATCAGACGGACGAATTCAAAACATGGTTGCGCCGTCTGAAGGATGACAATGCCGTTGCACGGATCGTCGCTCGCGTTCGCCGCATGGAGCAAGGAAATCCAGGAGACACCCACAGCGTCGGCTCAGGCGTGATGGAAATGCGGGTCGATTATGGTCCGGGCTACCGCGTCTATTACGCGCCACGCGGGACTGCCATGGTGATTCTGCTGTGTGGCGGCGACAAACGTACACAAGCGCGAGACATCAAGCGAGCGCATGTCATGGCGCGTGAAATGCCGGAGAGACAAGGATGATTGCAACGACGCGGTTTGACGCCGCCGAATATCTCGACACCGTGGAGCGCCAAGCTGCCTATATCACGGCGGCGCTCGAAACCGGCGACGCGGCTTTCGTGCGGGACGCGCTTGGGGTGGTGGCACGGGCTCGCGGCATGGCAGAGATCGCGAAGGCGGCCGATCTCAATCGCGAGAGCCTGTACAAGGCGCTTGGCGAGGCGGGCAATCCTGAATTCGGCACGGTGATGCGCGTGCTGCACGCTTTGGGCCTCACGCTATCCGCCCGCCCTGCCGCGACGAAGCGCGCCCCGAAAAAGCGGCGTGCGGCCTGAGACACGGCGGGTGCGTAGCCCGCATGAGCGACAGCGACATGCGGGGCATAAAATTGATGACCCCGCCGCTGCCCCCGGATATCGCTATCGCTCATCCGGGCTACGGTGGCTCGTAGGTTGGGTCGAGCCCTGCGAGACCCAACATAAATCGTTCAGGTTGTTGTTGGGTCTCGTGAAGAACTCGACCCAACCTACGGAGTACTGCCGCTGTCACAGCGACGTCCACCACGTCCAGACCAGTTTGCCGGCGGCAAAGGCCACCACACAGCCGACGAGGCCGAGAAAGATCCAAACGGCGAAGTCGACCTGCTTCTTGAACTCCTTGAGCCCTTCGCTGAACCGGGTCGGCCGGCGAAAGAAAATCGACCGCACGAACAGGATGAGCGGGATCGCGGCCGCGATGAAAGCGATGATCTTGAACAGCATGATCGGCCCGTCATTTGAGGCGCGCATGATAGAACAGGTAGCCTGGATGGAGCGAAGCGAAATCCAGGGCAGACTTCGCCGATTGGACGGAATCCCGGATTGCGCTCCGCTCCATCCGGGCTACGCTTGCTGATCCTTCGAGGGCCGCTTCGCGGCCACCTTCAGGATGACGGTCAACGTCAATGCCGCGGGTATGAGTCGCTCGAATCACCGGAACGACGAACGTCCGGGCGACCGGCCCCGCGGCTTCGTTTCTTCACTTGTCAAACAGCCATCCCGTAGGGTGGGCAAAGGCGCGGCCGATACCTTCACGCCTGATCGGTACCTCCGTTCCGCGCCGTCCGTCAGGCGCCTCACCCTCGCAGCTTTTGCTGCTCGCCCACCCTACAACTTTGTCAAACAGCCAATGCTTCGCCGGCCCGGCTCCAGGCCCGAGGGCCTTTAAAGCGCGCCGGGTGCGCTTCCTTCTTCGTCCCCTCGCAAACGAGGGGGCAGAGCGCCGGTAGGCGCTGGTGCGGAAAGTGGCCGCACCCGTGGCGTGCCGGGGCACGCTATGACGCCGGGGCGTCGTGCGCCCAATGAGGCAGG
>WNGA01012827.1_pt1 | contig 10114 bp, 6 predicted proteins | sample 5400061 | NCBI WGS metagenome assembly WNGA01 (sample SAMN13153366, study PRJNA577476) | soil metagenome | isolation source: 100 cm soil or saprolite under grassland replicate 2 | place: USA:California | collected 2016-06-15
GCCGCGCCCTCGACCGGCGTCGGAGCGAAGGCCGCGGGGCGAGAGTTATGTGGATGATGATCCTGATCGGCGTGGCGCTCGCCGCGGGCTTCGTCTTCGCGCTGCGCTCACAGATCAACGCCTACAGAATCGCGCAGGCCGAAGAACTGCTCAAGGTGAAGCTCGATGAATACGCCAGCCAGCAGGAATTTCTGACGCGCGATCAACAGCGCGCTCTCAGCGCCGGCGAAGTCGAGCAGGCGGGCAGGCGGAACGGACTCAATCATCTCAAACTGGACAAGGAAGCGGACCAGGATAACGCTTCAGTCCGGCAGGTCGTTTCCCGGGTTCCGTCGCCCCTCGGGACGCTTCGGGCCGATCAGAGCCCTCGCCCGGTTATCAACGCCACTCGGTGGGGCGCCTCTTCGATCAGGCCGGCCAGGCCCGGCTCACAGGCGAAGGTTGTGAGGGGCGTGAAGACTGGAAAAGCGGCGAAGGTCGTGAAGGTCGTGAAATTGAACGCCGCGAAGCGCGAGAGCGCGGCCAACAAGGCAAGGGCGAGTGTCGTAAAGACAAGGAAGAAGAAGATCGAGGATAGAAGATCGAGGATAGAAGATCGAGGATAGAAGATCGAGGATAGAAGATCGAGGATAGAAGATCGAGGATAGAAGATCGAGGATAGAAGATCGAGGATAGAAGATCGAGGATAGAAGATCGAGGCTCGATCCTCTTAATAGAGTGCTCCCGTGAAAATAGTACGAACCAGACAACGTAAGCCCCGACAACCGGCGCGGCGTCCGATCAGGCAGCCTGCCGACGCGGGCCGCCGCGCGCTCTGGATAGCCTCGGCTCTGTGCGTCTGGATGTTCGTGATCATGGGGCGTCTGGCGTGGTTGCAGGTGGCGCGGCATGAACATTACTCGGAGCGCGCCGCGCTCAACCAGCGGAAGGAGGTCAAGGTCGTCGCCGCGCGCGGGCCGATAGTCGACCGGGAAGAACGCGAGCTCGCCGTCAGCGCCATCGCCGACTCGGTCTATGTCGATCTGAAGCAACTCAAGGAGGAGGCCGACCGCGAGAGGGCCGCCAGCGCGCTCTCCCCGCTGCTCGGCTTTGATCAATCCGAACTGCTGAAGAGATTGACCGGGGATTCGAGTTTCCTCTGGCTCAAACGCAAACTCGACCCCGAGACCTCTCGGGCCCTCAGCGAAGTGGTCGCCAAAAACAGTCTGCGCGGAGTCGCGATTCAAAAAGAGAGTCAGCGGTTCTATCCCAACGACTCTTTGGCCGCGAGCGTGATCGGTTACGTCGACTCGTACGACAACGGGCTGGCCGGCGTCGAGCAGAAGTACGACGACCTGCTGAGCGGGAAGGCGGGCGAGATCGCGTTCGACAGGGACGCTTCGGGACGGCCCTACAACCGGAGCGAGATCCCGGCGGTCAACGGCGCGCAGGTCGTCCTGACGATTGACGCGGTCCTGCAGCACAGGGTCGAGGTCCTGCTCGACGAGGCCATGCGGATGACACGCGCGAAAGGCGCCGGCGCGATCGTCATGGACCCGAGGACCGGCGAGATCCTGGCTCTCGCCAACGTCCCGACCTTCAACCCCAACATGCGCCCCGAGGGCGCGAACGACTCGTCGCGCGCCAACCGCGCGATCGGCTGGCCTTACGAACCCGGGTCGATATTCAAAATCGTGACCTACGCGGCTGCATTTGAAGAGGGTTTGTTCGAGCCGGACGACATGATCAACTGCGGCGGTGGACAGATCACCATCGGCAAGCGCGTCATACGCGACACGCACGCCTACGGAGCTCTGACGGTCGAAGACGCGTTCGCCAAGTCGTCGAACGGCGGCGCGATCCGCATCGCCATGAGGCTCGGCAGGGAGAAATTCTTCGAATACATCTCGCGGTTCGGCTTCGGGCGGAAGACCGGGGTCGAATTGCCGGGCGAATCGCGTGGGATAGTCAACCCGCTAGAAGACTGGCGCATCGATTCGATCGGCTCGGTGGCCATCGGCCAGGAGGTGTCGGTCACGCTGCTGCAGATCGTCGCGGCGGTCGCCGCGATCTCCAATCGCGGCGTGTGGGTCAAACCTCATGTCGTCAAGAAGGTCGTGGCGCAGGACGGGCGCGCGTTGTACGAGCCGAAGATCGAAACGCGACAGGTCGTCAGCGAGCGGACCGCGCAAATGATGGTCAGGATTATGGAGCGCGTGGTGACGCATGGCACCGCCCGCCACGCGATCAATCTGGCGGGCTACTCCGTGGCGGGCAAGACCGGCACCCCGCAGAAGGTCGAGAACGGAAGGATGTCGCGGACGAAATACATGCCGTCGTTCGCGGGATTCGTCCCGGCCGCCAACCCGCGCCTGGCCATAGTCGTGATGGTCGATGAGCCGGAAGGAAACCACCAGGGCGGGAGCGTCGCCGCGCCGATCTTCAACCTGATCGCCGAAGCCGCGCTGGGCGATTACGTCATTCCGCCCGACGACAAGGCGTTCCGCGACTCCCTGGCCGCGTTGTCGAAAGAGTACGAGTCGGAAAGCGGCGAGGACTCGGATTGCGGATCGCGGATTGCGGATTGCGGATTGATAGGCGGCGCCATATCTCGCGCAAAAGGCGACGGGGTAAAAGCAGAATTTTCGGAATCAATAAATCCGCAATCCGCGATCCGCAATCCGCAATACCTGATCCCCGACGGGGCGCAGGTCTTCGTGATGCCGGATTTCCGCGGCCGCGGGGTGCGCGCGGTGACGCAAGCCTGCGCGCAGATGAATCTGGTAATTAGCGTGCATGGGTCGGGCTTGGCCTTTCGCCAGTCCCCCGCCGCAGGGTCGAAGGTCAGGGCGGGCGAAACGTGCAAGGTAACGTTTCAGTGATTATGATTTATAAGGCCTGTAAGACCTATTCATTGTTCATCGTTCATCGTTCATTTGTCATTTCCGGAGCCGCGCCATTCCACAATGACAAATGACAAATGAACAATGGAAAATGAACAATGAATAGGTCTTATGGATAAGGAAATTAACGACTCCCTGGACGGGATTCATTATGCCAACACTTCGTGACATAGCGGGCTACATTGACGCGCTGCCCGAAGGCGCGAATCAGGACGCCGTGATTGACGCTGCGAGTTCAGTAGTCACGCACGACTCGCGCCGGGTGACGCCGGGGGGCATATTCGTCGCAACGCCCGGGGCGCGAGTCGATGGGAACCAATTTGTCGCGGAGGCGGCGAGGCGCGGCTGCGTAGCTGTCGTCTCCGAACAGCCGCGGCCGGCAGGTCTGCCGACCGCCGAATCGATCGTCTGGATGCGCGTGGTCGACGCGCGGCGGGCGCTGGCGAAAGCCGCCGCGCTGGTTCATGACCATCCGTCGCGCAAGCTCGCGCTCGCGGGAATCACAGGCACGAACGGGAAGACGACCACGGCGCACCTGGTCGAATCCATTTTCACCGCCGCCGGAAAGAAATCGGCGATGATGGGCACGATCTGCTACCGCATCGGGGACGAGCAGATAGGCGCCGATTTCACCACGCCGGAGGCCTCCGAGCTTCAGGACTTCCTGCGGCGCGCGGTCGAAGCGGGCGTGACTCATGCGGTGATGGAGGTCTCGTCAATCGCGCTCGACATGCGCCGCGCCGACGAACTCGAGTTCGCGGCGGCGGCCTTCACCAACTTGACGCAGGACCACCTGGATTTTCACAATTCGATGGAGGCTTATTTCGCCGCGAAGCGGAAGCTCTTTGACGGCTCCATCGGCAAGCGCCCGGCCCGCTCGATCATCAACCTCGACGACCCGCGCGGCGCCGAACTGAAAGCCTTGTGCGGGGGAACGGTCATGACCTACGCGCTCGACGCCAAGGCCGACATCACGACCGAGGCTCGCAACTTCGGACTCGACGGACTCCAATTCGTCGCGCGGACGCCCGCCGGTCCGGTCCGGGTCAATTCTTCGTTGGTCGGGCGCCCGCACGCCTACAACATACTTTGCGCGGTCGGCGTCGGACTCGCGCTGGGCTTCGATTGCGAGACGATCGCGCGCGGCGTCAAGGAGTGTCGCGGCGTGCCGGGCCGCTTCGAGCGCGTGACCGCGAACGGCCATAACGGCCAAAACGGCCATAACGGGGAGGACGTCACTGTCATCGTCGATTACGCGCACACGCCGGACGCCCTGGTCAATACGCTGCGGACGGTGCGCGACGCGCAGGCCAACCAGGGCGCCTGCCGGCCCAAGGGCCGCGTGATCACCGTCTTCGGCTGCGGCGGCGACCGCGACCGCGCCAAACGCCCACTGATGGGCGAGGAGGCCGCGCGGCTGAGCGACTTCGTGATCGCCACCTCCGACAACCCGCGCAGCGAAGACCCGCTGCTGATCTTGAACGACATCAGGGTCGGGCTTGCCCGCGTCGGCAAGAATTACGACCTGATGGTCGACCGTCGCGAAGCGATCTTCCGCGCGATCTTGCAAGCGAGGCCGGGTGATGTGATCCTCATAGCCGGCAAAGGTCATGAGACTTATCAGATTCTGCCGACGGGCAAGATTCATTTCGACGACCGCGAGGTCGCGCGCGAGGCGTTGGATGAAAGGAAAAGGTTGAGAAACGGCGGGGTTAAGAAGAATGGCGGCTAACAGTACCGCGCGCGTAAGCAAGCGGTTGTCCCATCGGTCAGCCGCTTGCTTACGCGCGCGGTACTGTACCGACATTTGGAGTTGTGAGTGAAGTTAAGCGAGATCGCGCGCTTATTGGGCGCGAGCCACATGTTGAACAAGGCGCTGGCGGAGACCGAACCCGCCGGCTTCGCGTTCGATTCGCGCGCCATCAAGGCGGGCGAACTGTTCGTCGCGATCCCGGGCGAACGCGTCGACGGGCATCAGTTCGTTCGAGAGGTCTTTGAAAAAGGGGCCTGCGCCGCGATGGTGGTTCATCACGGACTGCCGTTCGCGTCCGACCTGGGCGATTACGCCGGCAGGCTGCTCTTCGTCGAAAACACGGTCTGCGCGTTACAGCGGCTCGCCCGACGAGTGATCGCCGGCTGGCATCGCCCCGTCGTCGGCGTCACCGGCAGCGCGGGCAAGACGACCATGAAGGATCTGATCGCGCACTGTTTGGGTGGGGCGGGAAACGTCCTGAAGTCGTCGGGCAATTTGAACACCGGCTACGGGTTGCCGCTCGTTCTCACGCGGATGATCAGCGGCGGCGCGAAGCCGTCCGATTATGACTTCGCCGTTCTGGAAATGGGGATGAGTTCGTTCGGCGAGATCGCGCGCCTGGTTGACATCGCGCCCCCAGAAGTCGGCGTCGTCGGCAACGTCGGGACCGCGCACATCGAATTCTTCGGCTCGCAAGAGCGCATAGCGCGCGCCAAGGCCGAGATGGTCGACGGCGTGAAGCCGGGGGGCGTGGCGGTGTTGAACGCCGACGACCCGCTGGTGATCGGGATGCGGGAGCGCCGCGACGACGTCGCGGTCATCAGCTTCGGCGTCTCGGCGAGCGCCAGCGTGACGGCCCGCGAGATCGCCGTGGACTCTTCCTTCGGCGGATCGCGCTTCGTTTTGGAGACGCCGGACGGCGACGCCGAAGTCACAATGCCGCTGATCGGCCGCCACAATGTATACAACGCGCTAGCGGCGGCGGCGGTCGCGAGTTACTTCGGCGCCTCGCCCGAACAGATCGCCTCCAGGCTCGCCACGTCGGAGCCGTCGAAGATGCGGGGCGAGTTGATGCGCTTTGCGAACGGCGTCACAGTGATCGACGACTCGTACAACTCGAATCCGCAGGCGCTGCTGCAGTCGGTCCGGGCGATGATCGACGTCGCCGCCTCCCGCGCCTCCGGGCGCCGCGTTGTCGCCGCGGGCGAGATGCTCGAACTCGGGGGCCATGGGCCTGAGATGCACCGCAAGTGCGGGCGCGATATCGCCGCCCTGGGCGTAGATGTTTTGATCGGCGTACGCGGGTTGGCGAGCGAGTTGGTCGCCGGCGCGGTCGAATGTCCGGGAAATGCGCCGAGGCTGACGAGTTTTTGTGAGACCCCTGAAGAGGCCGCGGAGATGTTGGTCGCGGGCGCAGTCCCAGGCGATGTGATCCTGGTCAAAGGGTCGCGCGGGGTGCGGATGGAGATAGTGGTTGAAAGATTGAAAGCCGCATTCGGCTCGGCGAAAACATAAAAAAGGAAAGCGTCAGAGCGAATGTTCTATTACATTTTTTATGAAGCGCTCTTCCGAAATTACGCTTCGCAATTTCCCCTGCTGAAGGCGCTGAACGTTTTCAAGTACGTCACGTTCCGCACCGCTTATGCGGCTATCACCGCGCTGGCCCTGAGTTTGATCTTCGGGCCGGTGGTGATCCGCAAACTGACCGAATTCAAATTCGGCCAGGAGATTCGTGAAGAAGGCCCCGCCTCTCATCAGGCGAAACGCGGCACCCCGACGATGGGCGGCGTGATGATCATCGGTTCTGTCTTCATTTCGACTTTGCTCTGGGGGGACCTCAAGAGTTGGTCGCTGTGGATAGCTCTGCTGGGAATGATCGGCTGCGGAACGATAGGCTTCGCCGACGATTACATCAAGATCGTCAAGAAGCGCAGCCTCGGTTTGACCGGCATGCAAAAAATCGCAGGGCAATTGCTGGTCGGCGCCGCGGTAAGCGCAATGGTTTTCACCCTGACCAGGTTCGAGCCGGTGTTGTACGTGCCGTTCTTTAAAAACCTTCAGCCCAACCTGACAGTGTTGGGTTATTCGGCTTTCATCATTCTCGTTCTTACGTCAACGTCGAACACGGTCAATCTGACCGACGGGCTGGACGGTTTGGCGATCAGCGTCACTGTCGTAGCGGCATCTGCGCTGACGGGGCTTGTTTACGTGGCCGGCGACGCGAGGTTCTCCAGTTACCTGGACATCCCGCACACGCCGGGCGTGGACGAAGTGACGATCTTCACCGGCGCGTTGGTGGGCGCGAGTCTCGGATTCCTCTGGTTCAACGCCCCGCAGGCCGAGGTCTTCATGGGCGACGTGGGCAGTTTGGGCATCGGCGGCGCGCTCGGCACGATAGCCGTTCTGATCAAACAGGAGTTGGTCTTGCCGATTCTGGGCGGCGTCTTCGTGCTCGAAGGGCTTTCAGTGATGATCCAGGTGGCCTCTTTCAAACTGCGCGGCAAGCGCGTCTTCAAAATGGCCCCGCTCCATCACCACTTCGAGTTGCTGGGGTGGAAGGAGCCGAAGATAGTCTTTCGATTTTTGATCGTCGCGATTCTGTTCGCGCTGTTGAGTCTTTCGACTTTGAAGTTGAGATAGATTGACGCGGCGCCGGGAGCAGGGCGCGAAGGACGTTTGGATCGGTTTGCGAATCGGCGTATGGGAAAACACAGTCCACCGTGGGTTGATGGTCTTTGAAAATTAATTGCCCCCACGCAATTGGGTGTAGGGGCGGGTTTTCCCCGCCCATGTCTATGGTCCAGGCGATGGGGCGGGGAAAACCCGCCCCTACAATGCTGGGTGCATTATTTTTTCAAATGCCATAAACCCACGGCTAAATTCAAGGCGCCGCTAACGCGGCGGATGGTAGATGCAGATTGATGGCAAAAACATTCTGGTCGTCGGGTTGGCGCGCAGTGGCGCTGCGGCGGCCGAGTTTCTGCTCTCGCGCGGCGCGCGCGTCGTGGTCAACGACGCGAAGCCCGAAAGCGAATTGAAGGGCGTTGACAGTCTGCGCGCGAAAGGCGCCGAAGTCGTGGCCGGGTCACATCCGCCGGAGCTGTTTGAAAAATCGGAGATGATCGTCGTCAGCCCCGGCGTCCCGCTCGCGCTCGAACCGTTCCGGCGCGCCCGCGCCGCGGGCGCGCCAATCATCAGCGAGGTCGAGTTGGCCGCGCGGTTTCTGCGCGGGCGTTTGATAGGCGTCACGGGGTCGAACGGCAAGACGACCACGACGACGCTCGCCGGCGAGTTGCTCGCGGGCGCAGGCCTCCACACGCAGGTCGGCGGCAACATCGGCGCGCCGCTGATTTCGTTGGTCGAAACGTCGCGCGACGACGGCTTCACGGTGATCGAGCTGAGCAGTTTTCAGCTCGAAGCGGTCGAGCGGATGCGTCTGTTCGTCTCGGTGATCATCAACATCACGCCCGATCACCTGGACCGGTACGATTCGATGGACGATTACGCGGCGGCGAAGGCCAACGTCTTCCGCAATCAGACTGCGGACGATTTCGCCGTCTTGAACGCCGACGACGAGCGCGTGTCGAAGATGGGTTCGTTGACCGGCGCGCGGACGATCTTTTTCAGCCGCCGCCGCGAACTCGGCGAGGGAATCTTTCTGCGCGGCCCGGCGCTCACTTATCGCGACTCGGGCGTCGAACGCGTGTTGATCGCGCGGGACGAGATCACGCTTCGCGGCGATCACAACCTGGAGAACGTGATGTCGGCGCTGGCCGTCGGGATCGCCTGCGGCGCGTCGACGGATTCGATGCGCCAGACGATTCGCAATTTCAAAGGCGTCGAGCACCGGCTGGAGTTCGTGGCCGAGATCAACGGCGTGAAGTTCTACAACGACTCGAAGGCGACCAACGTGGACGCGGCGATCAAATGCATCGAGGCCTTCGACGGCGGCGTCAACGTGATCTTGGGCGGGAAGGACAAGGGCGGCGATTACTCGCCGCTAGCCCCCGTGGCGCGCGCCCGCTGCTCGAACGTGATCTTGATCGGGGCGGCGGCGGACAAGATCGCCGCGGCTTTGCGGGACGCGCGCCCGATGCGCCGAGCCTCGACGATGGAGGAGGCGGTCGAAATTGGATTGGAGGTCGGGAAACCCGGCGAGATAGTGCTGCTCGCCCCGGCCTGCGCCAGCTTCGACATGTTCGACAATTACGAACATCGGGGCAGAGTTTTTAAGGATGCGGTGAGAAGGCTAGGCAGTGGATAGTGGATAGTGGGCAGCAAATAACTTTGCTGATTAACCTTATTTTCTGCCAACTGCCCACTATCCACTACCCACTACCCACTACCCACTGCCCACTGACTATGGCGAAACCTGCGCGTAAAAATCTGTTGCGGACGGTTGAAGAGCTTCGCTGGGATTTGTGGCTCGCGGCGACGGCCATAGGTCTGACGTTGTTCGGGGTGATCATGGTCTACAGCGCTTCGATCGGGACCAGAAATCCGAACGCGTTTTTGTACGGGCAGATCCGGTGGGCGGCGCTAGGGTTGATCGTGATGCTCATAGTGCGGCGCATCGATTATCACAGGCTGGGACGGCCGGGGTTCGTCTACGGGTTTCTGGGCGTATGCGCCATTCTCTTATTGCTGGTCTTCCTGTTCCCGAAGGTCAACAACGCGCACCGCTGGATACTTTTCAAAGGCTTTTCGGCGCAGCCGTCGGAATTGGCGAAGATCGCGTTAGTCATTTTCCTGGCGTGGTTCTTGTCCGAACGCGAGCGCGACGGTGAGTTGAACAATTTCTGGGCGACGGTCGCCCCTGCCAGCGTGGTGATGGGATTGCTCTCGGTGCTGATTTTGAAAGAGCCTGATCTGGGGGCGACCTTGATGCTCGGCGTGATCTTTCTGACAATGCTCTTCGCCGCCGGGGCTTCGATGTGGCGTCTTTACCAGCTCTTGCCGGTATTGGGCGCCGCGCTCGCCTATCTCGTGGTCAAAGTCGTCTGGCGCTGGGATCGCGTGCTGGCTTTTATCGACCCCGAAAGCGATCCGCAGGGCAAGGGCTATCAGATTCTGCAATCGCTGATCGCGGTCGGTTCGGGCGGCGTAAACGGCCTCGGATTCGGGCAGGGCAGGCAGAAATTGTTGTTTCTGCCCGAGCCGCAATCCGATTTTATCTTCTCGGTGATCGCCGAAGAGCTTGGATTGACAGGGGCGATGACTTTGGCGCTCGTCTTCGGATTCTTCTTGTGGCGAGGGTTGCGCGCCGGATTCCGCGCGCCGGACAGACTTGGAATGCTGCTCGCCGTCGGGTTGACCACGAGTATCGTGATCCAGGCGTTCTTTAACATGAGTGTGGTCTTGAACCTGGTCCCGGCCAAAGGCATCACGCTGCCATTCGTCAGCGCGGGCGGGTCGTCGCTGGTCGCGGTATTGGCGGCGGTCGGAATTTTATTGAACGTGTCCGAACAGGGAGTCGAGG
>WNGA01034887.1_pt1 | contig 10114 bp, 12 predicted proteins | sample 5400061 | NCBI WGS metagenome assembly WNGA01 (sample SAMN13153366, study PRJNA577476) | soil metagenome | isolation source: 100 cm soil or saprolite under grassland replicate 2 | place: USA:California | collected 2016-06-15
CCTTCCTCGATGACGAGCGCGCGCTCGGGCGTGAGGGTCGTCTCGGTCACTCCGCAGCCGCCTTGATCGCCTCGACGATGTTCACGTAGCCCGTGCAGCGGCAGATGTTGCCCTGGATCCCTTTGCGGATCTGCTCTTCGGTCGGGTTCCCGTGCTCCCGCAGCAACGCGGTCGCGCTCATCAGCATCCCGGGGGTGCAGTAGCCGCACTGCAGCGCGTGGTGGTCGGAGAAGGCCTGTTGGAGCGAGGTCAGCTCGCCAGCCTGCGCGAGCCCCTCGACCGTCTCGATCTTGGCGCCGTCGGCCTGGACGGCAAGCATCATGCAGCTCTTGACGAGGGTGCCGTCCACGAGCACCGAGCAAGCGCCGCAGTTGCCGGTATCGCAGCCGATGTGACTGCCCGTGAGGCCGGCGTCGTCCCGGATGAAATGGATCAGAAGCCGGCGTGCCTCGACCTCACGCTCGAACGACTCCCCGTTGATCTCGACGGTGATCGTCTGCCTCGAAGCCGGCTCCATCAGCGTCCCCTCACCGCCTGCTCCACCGCACGAACGGCGAGCACCTCCGCGAGATGACGTCGATAGTCAGCCGACGCGTGAACGTCGGCCGGTGGGTTCAGCGCGGCGTCACGAACGGCTTGTCTGACCGCGTCGGCATCCGTCGATCCAGGCTGGACGAGCACGGGAACCGCGTCCACACAGCCGATTGCGATTCGCGGCCCGCCGCCGTTCAGCGAAGCCGCCGCACTCACGATGCACGTCCCGTCCGTGCCGATCGCCACCGACGCGAAGCCGTCGCTTTTCCCGGCCGGCAGCGAGACCTTCGTCAGTAGCTCGCCGGGCCCGGCCGCGGTCATATACACGCCGAGGAAGAACTCCTCCGCCGGGACGGCGCGTTCTCCGTCGCTCCCGGCGATGGTCATGGTCGCGCGGACGGCGACGAGGAGCGGCGGGAGGTGGTTCGTCGGGTCGTTCGAGCAGATGTTGCCGCCGACCGTGCCGCGGTTGCGAACCTGGACGTCGGCAATCTGTGCGCAGACCTCGCCAAGGATCGGCCGGGCGCGCGCTTCGGCCGAGTCGATGACATCCGAGTACGTGGCCATGGCTCCGATCTCGACGGTCCCGTCGGGCCCGAGCTCGATGCCCTTCAGCTCGTCGAGTTCGTTGAGGTCGACGAGCACGTCCGGGGACGCCGCCCGCGCCTTCATCACGTTGATCAGGGTCTGCCCGCCGGCGAGAGCACGAGCGCCCTCGTACTCTGCGAGGAGGCGCACGGCTTCCTGAACGCTCGCCGGGCGAGCGTACTCCACCTCCCTCAGAAGCATGCGCTATTTGCGCAAATGCGACCGGCCGCTGTCAAGAAAGATCCTCCTGTCGCTACTGGTAACCGCTTGCCTCGACCAGGAAACCGAAGTACTTCCCGGCGACCGGATGATTCGGGTCGCCGATGAATCCGTTCGAGGAGCCGGGAATCGGCCCCGGCGTCGCGTGTGCAGCGGCGTCGCTCCTGAGCTTCTGGATCACCTGTGCCGGTGTCAAGCCGGCGCACGGGCCCGGCGAGCTCGTCGACCCGATGCAGAGCGACGCTGAGCCGGCGTTGTGCGGCGACGCCACGCTCGTCCCGGACAAAACCATCGTGCCACCGGCCAGCCAGTCCGAGGTGATGCAGACACCGGGACCGGCGATCGTATGGTTCTGGTCGGCGGCCGAGACGGCGAAATTCGAGAACGAGGCGTACCGGTCGTCGGTCTCCGCCGGGCTGCAGGCCGGGGGGCCGCCGACTCCGCCCGACGCGCCGTCACTGTCAGCGCTCGCCGTGACCGTCAGGACCTCGTTATAGGCGGCAGGAACGACGCCGGCAAAGTCCGTACCGCTCCTGCCGGCCGCCACCGCGAACGTGATTCCCTTGGCCGACGCATTGCAGATGGCTTTGTGCATCGCGTCGCCGTTCGAGTTCCCGCAGTTGGCGTCATCCGCGCCACCGCCGCCAAGACTCATATTGGCGACCTGGATGTTCTTCCTGGTCCCTGGGCCATGTGCGGCGACCCAGTCGATTCCGCAGATGATCTGCGCGAACGTCCCCGCCCCGGACGAGTCCAATACCTTGACGGCAAAGACGCGCGTCCCGGGCGAGACGCCTACCACTCTGGAGCCGTTGTTCCTCGCGGCGATCGTGCCCGCGATATGCGTACCGTGGCCGTTGTCGTCCTGGGCCTTCGTTCCAGGCGTAATGCAGTTCTTGCCGTTGCGCGCGTTGAGGTCCGAATTGGAAAGATCGATCCCGGTGTCGATCACGGCGACCCGGGCACCGACCGCAGTCGGCTTGACCGACGTCTGGTCGACCGCAGCTCCGATTCGACGCACCCCCGTCGGCGCGTTGTCACCCGGCGCGATCGGCACGTAGCCAGCAGCCTCGATGCCGCCATCGGGACTCACAAACTGAACCTGTGGGTTCGCTCGCAGGGTCTCGACCTGCTGCGCGGTCAACTGGGCCGCGAACCCCTTCAGCGCGCTTCGATAACGAAAGCGGCTCTTGAAACCGACACTGCGCTCGAGCGATGCAGTCACTGCCGCCGCGTCAACACCCTCGTCGAGAACGACGATGTAGCTCGACGACGAGGTTGCAGCATTCGCCGCGGAGCGAACGGACGACGTAGCCGCGCCCGACACGAGCGCGACCGCGACAAGTAAGGTGACGACGAATCTCCCCAACAGGATTCTCCCCCGAACGAAGACTCTAGAGGCGACGGGGAGTCTATCCCGCCAACTGAGCCCCTCCGCGGCGTGACTCTGTGGAACCCTGTAAGCGAGATCCGATTGCCCCGTTCGCGCCGTTACCGGCTCGAAGCGATCGCAATCACGGCCAGAGCGGCGCAGACGACCAGGACACCCGCGAGACCGGTGAAGATCGCCGCGATCGCGAGCAGGGGCACCGAGATTCCCATCGCACCGAGCACCATCTCCTTCTGGTGTTCGCGCCTCCGCTTCAGCGACCTCTCGCTCTCTTCCACTCTCTCCACAAGCCGCCGCTCTATCCGTTCGACGAACGCATCAATCACAGCCGGCTCCATCTCGTCGCCGAGTTCCTTTCGTGCTTCGATCGCGGCCTGCACCTCGTTCTTTGGCACGACTCCGCTCACGCCCTCGATCGTGCGCAGGATCGGCTGCGCGGGCAAGCCCAATCAGTGCGTTTCAGCCCCTCGACTGACGCAGGTTCTAGAACATCTTCATCTCTCGGGCGCCTCTTCTGGCCCACACAGGATTCTGCGCTACTGATCGAGCTTTTCGAGTTCGGCCGCAGCTTCCTCTGCTTCTTGTCGGCTCTTCTCCGCAGCCGTCCTAGCATCGGTTGCGGCCTTCTCGGCACGTTCCGCATCCCGCTCGTCATCTCTTGCCCGGGCTGCGGCTTTGCGAACGCGCTCTTTCAAATCACGGCGCTTTAGCTGGAGTTCCTCTCTCTGGCGCCTCCGGTCCGCGAGTTCGTCGCGAGCCGGGGCTGTTCGGCGCTGGGGTTCACTCGGAACCTCGAACCCGGCGAGCGCATCGAAGCCGGACGACTTCACCTCGCCGGTCAGACGACCGGTCTTCAGCGCGGTGCGACCGGCCTCGCTGACTGCGGCGGCGTGCAAGGTTGAAGAGATTTGGTTGAGTACCGTGCTGCTGGCGGGACGTCCCGCGCCCACGAGGATCTGCTGCGCTTGCTGCGTTAGCTCACGTATCGCCTGGCGCTCTTCGGCTTGCGCTTGCCGCAGCGCGTCCCCCGACCCGCCGCTCCGCAAAGCTCGCTCTTGCGCCTTGCGCAGTTTCTCCGCAGCGCCAAGAAGCACTCTCACAGCATCCTTCTGCTGTCGCGATAGTTGATTGATCGTCCATGCCGAGACGTTCGGCTTGCTGAGCTGCTTGACCTCTTCGGCCGCTGTCGCCTTCCCCTCGTTCTTCAACAGCCGTGCCAGTCCGTCGCGTGCAGCAATGAACTCCTCGAGCGGAAGCTCGAAGAGCCGATCAACCTCTTGCTCGACCTTAGCCACCGCTTGCGCCTCTATCTCGGTTTTGGCCCTCAGCAGGCGCTTCTCAGCTCCCCAGGTTGGACTCGAACCAACAACCCTCCGGTTAACAGCCGGATGCTCTGCCAATTGAGCTACTGGGGAAGGCAGCGCGCCCTAGTGTAGCCGCGACCTCAGGCCTCGATTTCTCTGCGCAGACCTCAGCGCGCAAGGGGCTGTGCGGTGGCCAGTTCCTCGACGGCCGCGAGGATTCTGCCCAGTGCCGCCTGGAGTTCCAGTGTCCGAGTCGGATCGGCATCACCGAGTTCCCGTCTGATGTGTCGCTCCCGCAGACGTAGCAGCAGCTCCTCGGCGGTGCGTTCGTCGATTCCCTCCGAGGTGGCGCGCGCGTCGAGTTCGGCGATGAGACCCACGAGCTCGGCCTTCGCCTCGGCGCCGGAGACGAGCTGGTCGCGGAGCTGTTGGTGGATCTCTGCGTCGAAATGCTCCGGCCCGAGCTCGGCGAGAACGGGCACAAGTGCCCGATGGGCCGCCACACCGGCAAGCGCGTTCCGCTCGAGCCGGGCGCCCGCGTCGAGCAGCCGTGGTGATACCCGCCCCGTCGTGGGCGCGCCGATTCGCGGTGCAAGCCCCGCCTGCGTCTCCTTGGGCAGATCGAGCTTGTCGGCGGCATAGCGGATCGCGTCCTGGCGTTCGGGTGAGTCCTCGAAACGCGAGAGCACTTCGCGGACGCGAACGAACGCTTCCTGGCGATCCGATCCAGCCCGGTCGATCTCGAGCCGCACGCGGTAGCCGAGATAGCTCTCTGCGCGGCCGAGCCGCTGTTCGAATCCCTCGGCGAGATCGGCGGGATCGAAGCCCGCCGGAAGTGCGACCACGCGCACGTCCAGGCCCTGGGCCGTCGCGAGCTCCATGCCGCGCAACGTCGCGGCCTCGCCCGCAGCGTCGCCGTCGAAGCACAGCCACGCTCGTGTTGTCAGCCGGCCGAGCTCCTTCAACTGGCGCTCGGTCAACGCGGTGCCCATCGATGCGACGACGGGCTCGACTCCCGCCTGGCGTAGAGCAAGCACGTCGGTGTTCCCCTCGACGACTACGGCGCGCTCTTGTTTTGCGATCGAGGCGCGGGCTCGGTCGAGGCCGTAGAGCAGGTCGCCCTTGCGGAACAGCTCGCCCTCCGGGGAGTTGACGTACTTCGTCCGCAGCGGATCGTCCTCGCGCAGCTTGCGGGCCTGGAACCCGAGGACACGGCCCCGCGCATCCGCGAGCGGGAAGAGCAGTCGCCCGGAGAAGTAGTCGTTGCCGCGGCGGTTGACGAGGCCGGCCCCGATCAGCTCCTCGCGCGTGAAGCCGCGCTGAGGTACCGCTCGTAGAACACGGCGGCCGCGTCCAGGAGCTCGAGCAGGCGGTCGCGCCGGCGTCGTCGCGCATCCTGCTGAGGGCTCGTCTCCTCGAACTCGATCTGGACGTTGAAGCGATCCGCGAGCCACTCGATCGCACCCGCGAAGTCGAGCTGTTCCGTCTCGCGTACGAATGTGATCAGGTCGCCCTTCGCCCCGCAGCCGAAGCAGTAGTACAGCTTGTCGGTGGCGTTGACAGAAAAGCTCGGGGTCCGCTCCTCGTGGAAGGGGCAGCGGCCGAGATAGCGTGCGCCCGCCTTGCGGAGCTGAGTCCGTGCCGAGACGACCGCAACCATGTCGGCCGATGCCTTGACCTCCTCGACGGATGCGTCCTTGATCCGAGCCATCACCCTCCTAGCTCAGCTCAGCCACATAGGTCAACGCGAAGCGATCGGTCATCCCGGCGATGAAGTCGACGATCTGCTCGGGCTCGTCGCCGCGGCCGACGAGGTGGTCAAAGATCCTGCGCACCGTGGCGTGGGCGCGCTCATGCTCCAGCCGCGCGTGGGGACCGAGGTAGACGCGTTCGAACATGAACTCGCGGAGGGCGAGCATGGCGCCGCCGATCTCCTCGCTCTGCGTGATGTCCCCGGCACGCTCGGAGCTCTCGACCAGATCGTGCACGAGCGTGTCGATCCGGCGCGAGCCTCGATCTCCGAGCAGCGCGACTTCCTCCTGCGGCAGCTCTGCGGGATCAAGGATCCCGAACCGGACGGCGTCGTCGATGTCGTGGTTGATGTACGCCACGCGGTCGACGATGCGGACGATCTTGCCCTCGAGAGTGGCTGGCTCGCGCTCCCCGGTATGCGTGAGGATGCCGTCCCGGACTTCCTCGGTCAGGTTGAGCGACTCCGCAATCCGCAGGGACTGCTCGTTGTGCCGGAACCGGCGCCCAAAGCGCTCTTGCAAAGCGAGGTCGAGCGCGTCCTCTCCCGCATGGCCGAACGGAGGATGGCCTGTGTCGTGTCCGAGCCCGATCGCCTCGACGAGGTCTTCGTTCAGGCGTAGCGCCCGCGCCACTCCTCGCGCGATGCCGGTCGTCTCGAGCGTGTGTGTCATGCGGGTGCGGTAGTGATCGCCGGCGGGATCGATGAAGACCTGCGTCTTTCCCTTGAGGCGGCGGAACGGCTTCGAGTGAAGGATCCGATCGCGGTCGCGCTGGAAGGGCGTCCTCAGCCGGCAATCCTCCTCCTCACGCAGCCGGCCCCGCGTGTCGTAGGAGCGCACCGCGAGCGGCGAGAGCCAGCGCTCCTCGTGCTCGCGGAGCTGCGCCTCGAAGGCATCAGCGACTCTGCCGGCGACTTCCACGGGTCCAGGCTAGATGATGATCGGGACGGTTCCGCCGTCCGCACTCCAGGCCGAGCCGGTCACGTACGAAGCACGCTCCGAGCACAGGAAAGCAATGACCGAGGCAATCTCCTCCGGTTCCGCGAGGCGGCCGAGCGGGCGGCCTGCGCCGACGGCCTCCAACACTTCTACACGCGACTTCTTAGAGCGCCGGGCCTGCTGGTCGGCGAGGCCTCCTTCGCCAAGCCATGCTTCGGTCGCCGTCGGGCCTGGCGCGACGGCGTTGCAGCGGATCCCGTCTTTGGCGTAGAGATCGGCGATCAGCCGGGACAGCGAAAGCACCGCGGCCTTCGTCACGGAGTAGTTCGGCATCCCCGTCGAGGGCCGCTTCCCCGCTGTGGACGACACGTTCACGATCACGCCTCGGCCGGCCGTCTTCATCCCGGGCAGAACGGCTCGAATGCAGCGGACGTAGCTCATGACATTGAGCTGCCACATCTCGTCCCATTGCTCGTCGGTCAGCTCCTCGAAGCCGATTTGGTAGGCCTCCCCGGCGTTGTTCACGAGGCAGTCGATCGAACCGAGCGCCTCGGACGTCCTCGCCACGAGTGCCTGCGGCGCACTCGGCTGCGACAGGTCGGCCGCGAGTCCGAGGGCGGCCCCCGCGTCCGACCGCGCGGTCTCGACGCGATCATTCCGGCGCCCCGTCACGACAACTTGCGCGCCCTCTGCGACGAGCAGTCGGGCTGTCTCGAGACCGATTCCGGCCGTCGAACCCGTGACCAGGCAGACACGATCGCGCAGGCCGAGATCCATGGGCTCGCTAGCCTAGCCGCGGTGACCACTTTGCTCCTCGTCCGGCACGGCGAAACCGACTGGAACCGAGACGGACGCTGGCAAGGCCAGTCCGACACGCCGCTGAACGACCTCGGCAGACGTCAGGCTCGTGAGCTCGCCGAGCAGCTCGGCGGTGTCGACGTCGTGTATTCGAGCGACCTGGCCCGCGCCCGGGAGACAGCCGAGATCCTCGCCGAGCCCCCCGGGTTGGAGGTTCGTCTCGACCCCCGCCTGCGCGAGCGCGGCTTCGGCGCCTGGGAGGGCCTCACCTCCACCGAGATCGAGAGCGACTTCAGCGAGGCGCACGTTCGCTGGAAGGCCGGCGAAGGTTCCGGCGCCGACGATGCCGAGCCCTTCGATGCGTTCGGGCAGCGCGTTCGCGCGTTCCTGCAGGAGGTGCTGCACAGGCATCCCGGTGAGACCGTGCTCGTCGTCGGCCACGGCGGGTCGATCCGGGTCATCCACGCCCTTGCGACGGGCCGAGACTACGTTCGAGACCATCGGCTCATCCCGGCCGTGGCCAACTGCGCGGTGGCCCGATACGCGAGTAGGGACGGAAAACTGGCGCCGCTAGACTGACTTCAGGTGGAGGACTACACCAACAAGTACAAAGGTGAGCAGGTCGAGGTCGCCCTCTTCGGCGGCGAGTACCAGGAGGGCGTTCTCACCGCCTATTGCTACGTCGAGGACGTGGCCCACATCGAACTGAACGGACACATCCTCGTCCCGCTCCAGAACATCGCTTCACTGCACTGCTCCAGTCGCTGTGACGCGCCGGACGACGACTGGCCTCCGCGCGGACTCGAGCAGGAAGACGGTAACTAGACCACGGCCGTAGACTACGGCCGCTTTGGGCGGTCGACTTCTCGTCGTTCGCAACGTTCTGAAGGCGTGGGCGTTGCTGGTTGGGGCCGGCGCGATTCTCGGCGGTCTCGGCTGGGTGCTCGGCGGCTACCGCCTCTTGTCGATCTTCGTCTTCTGCGCCGTGCTCCTCGCCGGAGCCCTGTACTGGTATGCGGATCGCGTCGCGGTCGGCCTGGTCCGTGCCCGCGAGCTTCCGATCGGCGAGGCACCGGGGTTCCACTCAGCCGTCGAGCGTCTCGCCGCGCTGTTTGGAGTCGCGAAACCGCGCCTCTACCTGATCGCGGACGGACTCCCGCGCGCGCTGGCGGCAGGTCGCGGACCGGGCGGATCCCTGCTGGCGGTCAGCGCGGGTCTGCTGTCGGCGAGTTCGCCCGCCGAGCTCGAGGCCGTGATCGCGCACGAGCTTGCGCACGTGCGTCATCGCGACGTGGTCGTGCAGACGTCGGTTGTCGTCATTGCTGCGACGCTCCTCGAATTCAGCCGGATCGGCGGCTGGTTCCAGCGGGTCCTGCTCTGGTTCCTCGGGCCGGTCGCGTCGGCGTTCGTTCATCTCCTGCTCTCCCCGAAGCGCGAGTTCCTCGCCGACAAAGCAGCGGCCGCAATCTGCGGCTCCCCGCATCCGATGGCCGACGCGCTCGTGCGCCTCGATCAGGCCGCCGAGCTCGTCTCGTTTCGCGGCAGTCCCGCGACGGAGCCGCTCTACACGATCAACCCGTTCATGGAGGAAGGGCTGGCGGCACTGTTCGTCACGCACCCACCCGTCGGCGAGCGGGTCCGCCGGCTACGAGAGCTGGATCCCAATTGGCGTGAGAAGCTGCGCGCCGCGTGAGCCTCGCCATCGAGCAGTCCGAGTACGAGGAGCGCACGGCCGCGCTGGCAATGCATGCCCGCGAGCAAGGTCTGACGGGCATCGTCCTCTTCGAGCCCGCCTACGTTCTTTACTACGTCGGCTTCGCCTTCGTTCCGACCGAGCGACCGATGGCCTTCCTGCTGAGCGCGGACAGCGAGGGCGGGATGCTCGTGCCCCGGCTCGAGCGCGAGCACGCGCAGGCAAACGCGCTGGTCAAGCACGTCGCCGACTACCCGGAGTACCCGTCCGAAATCCATCCGATGGAGTCGCTGCGCCGGCTGCTCGACGAGATGGGCCTGCGCGGTGCGCTCGGCGCCGACCACGACGGCTATCCCTGGATCTTTGGCTACCGCGGCCCGTCTCTCACCGAGCTCAGCGGAGAGACGCCCCGGAAGGTAACGGGGTTCGTCGAGGACCAGCTGGCGATCAAGAGCGCAGCGGAGATCTCGTTGATCCGCGAGAGCTCGAAGTGGGGGAACCTCGCGCACACGCTGCTCCAGCGATACACGCGCCCCGGCCGGACCGAGGTGGAGGTGTCGCAGCGCGCGACCAATGAGGCGACCCTGGCGATGCTGGACGCGATCGGACCGATCTACCGTGCGCAGAGCCCGTTCTTCGAAGGCGCGAGCGCCGGCTATCGCGGACAGATCGGCCGGAACGCCGCAATCCCGCATTCGCTGACGGCGAACATCACCTTTCAGGCCGGCGATGTCCTCGTCACCGGGGCGTCCGCGCCGGTCTGGGGTTACCTCTCGGAGCTCGAGCGCACGATGGTGATCGGGCCACCGTCAGCCGAGCAGCGTGAGCTCTTCGGACACATGCTGGCGCTGCAGGACCTGGCGTTCGCGTCAATCAAGCCGGGCGCCCGTTGCTCAGA
>WNGA01014138.1_pt1 | contig 10113 bp, 9 predicted proteins | sample 5400061 | NCBI WGS metagenome assembly WNGA01 (sample SAMN13153366, study PRJNA577476) | soil metagenome | isolation source: 100 cm soil or saprolite under grassland replicate 2 | place: USA:California | collected 2016-06-15
CGCCGAGGGCAAGCTGGGCGAGGAGCACCCACAGGCCGGCCCGGACCAGGCGCTTGAGTCGTCCCGGGACGGCGGGATGCGCGCGATTGCCCTCGGCCAGTATCAGGAGGCCGGCCAGGATCAGGAGCGCGTTCACGAGATGGGCCGTGCTGACGAGGTCGGGCAGCTTGAAGAGCACCGTGATGCCGCCGAGGACGATCTGCACCGAGACCAGGCCGAGCAGGATCAGACTCAGGCGCCGCGGCGTGCGCTCCTTGGTCCGCCGCCACGTCAGGACCACGGTAACGAGGAGGAGGAGGGTGAAGGGAATCGCTTTCAACCGGTGGCTGAACTCGATGAGCACTTCCGCCTGCGCGGGGGGAAGCAGATGCCCGTGGCAGAGCGGCCAGTCGGGGCAGCCCAGACCAGAGCCGGTGGCGCTCACGATGTTGCCCATGGTCATGAGCAGGAAGAGGGCAACGAGAGTCGCCCATGCCCAGCCCCGCGGCGGGCTACCCGCCATGTGACGCTCCGAGCGGCCCCACCGCCACGTCGTCGCCGCCTGCGGCCTGCCAGCGGAAAAAAACCACGCTGATGGCGAGGAGGAAGACCAGACCGCCGGGGATCCACATGATGAGCCCGCCCAGGTGCTGGTCGGCATGCGGGGTGAGCACCGGCCAGATGCGCGGCGCGGAGGCGTAGTACGGGTACAGGACGCTCCCCGCCATGGAGATGAAGATCGAGACGACGACCATGGGCAGGCCGACCACGAAAAGATAGAGCATCTGCACCGGATAGGGAGCACGCGGCAGCTCCGGCGAGGGCGACAGCACGGGCCACCACAAGATGACGGCGGCGACCATGATCATGAGGTGCTGGACGATGTGCACGCCGTGATGGTCCATGGCCAGATTGTAGAGGGGCGGCAGGTGCCAGGCGACCAGCACGAGGTTGAAGCAGGCGAAGGCGCCCGACGGCCGCGTCAGCCGGCGGCCGAGGTCCCGCACGAGGGGATGGCGGAGGAGGGGCGAGAGCATGAAGCCCGGCGTGCCGTAGAGGAGGAGCGGCGGCATGGCGAAGGCGAGCAAGAGATGCTGGATCATGTGGGCGCTGAAGAGGTAGTAGTCCGACAGATCGTGGAGGGGACCGGTGAGAGATCCCAGGAGCACGGCGAGGCCCGCGAAGAAGCAGAAGACTTTGGCCGGCCTGACCGTCCGGCCCTCGGCGCGGCCGCGGCGAAGCGCGGCCAGGTAGAGCCCGCCCAGGGCGGCGATGCCCACCACCACCGTCGGATCGGGGTGCCAGGCCGTCCAAACAAAGCCGTCGGGCCCGAGGGGCGGCGGCCCCGCGGGCCCGGGCCCGACGTGCGCCATCGTTCTATCCGCGCGCGAGGAGGAGGAAGGCGCTGAAGAGCGCCATGATGGCGAGGATGATGATAGTGGCGATGACGAGCGGGCCCACGAAGAGCGCGGTGAGGATCTTGTTGTCGTAGCGCAGGTGCATGAAGAACGCGACCACCAGCGCGAACTTCATCGTGCCGAAGATGAGGATCAGCGTGACGAGGACGTGTTTGGGAAGCCCGGGCACGTACAGGGCGCCGATCTCGATGGCGGTGAGGATGGCGAGGACCACGGCCACGCGAATGTACGTCTGGACGGAGGCGTGACCCTCGTCGTGGGCGGCGGGTGCGTGAGCGGTGGGGCTCGAATCCATGCCTCGGCCTCCTACGGGATCAGGTAGATCAGGGCGAAGATGACGATCCACACGATGTCGACGAAGTGCCAGTAGAGACCGCAGATCTCGACCTTGAGCGAGTCCTGCGGGCCGAGCCTGCCCCGCACGGCCAGCCACCACATCGCGAGCAGCCAGATCACGCCGCCCGTCACGTGGGCACCGTGGAAGCCCGTGAGCACGAAGAAGGTGGAGCCGAAGAGGTTGGTCTGCAGGGTCAGGCCCAGATGGACGAAGTGGGTGAACTCGAAGATCTGGAAGCCCACGAAGCCCGCCCCGAACACCGCGGTCAGGAAGAGCCAGATCTTTCCCCACTTCATGTCGTTGCGCTGCACGGCGGCGAGGGCCAGCACCATGAGCAACGAGGACATGAGGAGCACGAAGGCGCTCACCGACGTGAGCGGGATGTTCAGGATCTCGTGGGGCCCCGGCCCGTTGATGCTCTTGCCCTTGTACGCGAGGTAGGTGCCGATCAGCGAGCCGAAGAACATGCACTCGGAGCCGAGGAAGGCCCACATGCCCATCTTGCGATGGTCGAGGCCCGTGGTGCCGATGTTCGGGTTGTGCGCCACCGCCGCGTGCTCGGCGGCCATCAGTGATGACCTCCCGCGGCCGGCCCCACGTCCGTGTGATGATGATACTCGAGCATGAAGCGGGCCATGCAGAAGAGGGTCAGGAAGCCGCCGAGCACCACCTGGTAGATGCTCACGAGCGCCCCCGACACCATGAAGAGGAAGGCCCCGGCGAGGAGTATGGGCCAGTACGAAGGCGGCGGCATGTGGATGGACGACGTGTCGACGTGCGCGGGCGGCGAGGGCTTCCGGGGCGGGGTGCCGTGGCCATCCCCGTACTTCTGCACCCAGAAATCGTCACGATCGTGTACGACGGGCTCGACGGCGAAGTTGTACACGGGAGGCGGCGAGGGAATCGTCCACTCGAGAGTGCGCCCGTCCCACGGATCCGCGGGAGCAGGCGCGGCGGAGCGGGTGGTCTTGACGACGTTGCCGAGGAAGACGAGGAAAGACAGGGCGATGATGAAAGCGCCGATGGTGGCCACGAGGTTCCAGAAGTTCCAGCCGAGATCAGGCGCGTAGGTGTAGATCCGCCTCGGCATGCCGATCAGACCGAGGAAGTGCATGGGGAAGAACGTCACGTTGAAGCCGATCATCATGAGCCAGAAATGCAGCTTGCCCAGCCGCTCGTCGAGGAGCTTGCCGAAGATCTTCGGCCACCAGTAGTACACGCCCGAGAAGAGCCCGAAGATCGAGCCTCCGAAGAGCACATAGTGAAAGTGGGCGACGATGAAGTACGAGTCGGTCTGCTGCAGGTCCACGGGGGGGGAGGCGTGCATGACCCCGGAGAGCCCGCCCAGGGTGAACATGGCGATGAAGCCCAGGGAGAAATAGAGGGGGGTTCTGAACTGGATCCGGCCGCCCCACAGCGTGCCGATCCAGTTCAGGATCTTCACCCCCGTGGGCACCGCGATGAGCATGGTGGCGATGGAGAACGCGGAGTCGGCGACGGGACCCATGCCCACCGAGAACATGTGGTGGCTCCACACCCCGAATCCGAAGAAGCCGATCATGATGCCCGAGTAGATGACCACGGGCGCCCCGAAGAGGGGCTTGCGGGAGAACGTGGGCAGCACCTCGGAGACGATGCCCATGGCGGGCAGGATGAGGATGTACACCTCGGGATGACCGAAGATCCAGAAGAGGTGCTGCCAGAGCAGAGGGTCGCCGCCTCCGGAGGGGGCGTAGAACAGCGTGCCGAAGAAGCGGTCGAACATCAGGAGGATGAGGGCCACCGTGATGGCGGGGAAGGCCAGCACCACCAGGAACTGCACCACGAAGCTCATCCACACGAACAGCGGCATGCGCATGAGGGTCATGCCGGGCGCCCGCATATTGATGATGGTCACGATGAAATTGAAGCCGGCCATCAGCGAGGAGATGCCGAGCACCTGCAGTCCGAGCATCCAGAAGTCGATGCTGTGGGCGGGCGAGAACTGGTGCGAGGTCAGGTTGGCGTAGCCGAACCATCCGCCGTCCGGCACCGCCCCCGCGAGGAAGCTCAGGTGGAGGAGGAGGGCCCCCGAGAAGAAGATCCAGTACGAGAGCGCATTCAGCCGCGGGAAGGCGACGTCGCGCGCGCCGATCATGAGGGGGATCATGAAATTGAAGAAGGCAGCGCTCATGGGCATGATGGCGAGGAACACCATGGTGGTCCCGTGCATGGTGAACAGCTCGTTGAAGCGCTGCGCGGTGATGAGGGTGCCGTCGGGCTGCGCGAGCTGCAGACGCATGATGAGCGCTTCGATGCCGCCCACGAGGAAGAAAAAAAAGGCCGACACGCCGTACAGGATGCCGACGCGCTTGTGGTCCACCGTGGTGATCCAGGACCAGATGACGCTCCCGGCGCTGACCTTCGTACCGGGCATGAATGCCGCGTGTGTCGCCATGAGGGTCCTCTTATTTCAGGCTCAGGAGATAGGCGGCGAGCGCCTTCGTCTGCTCGCCCCGCATGCCCAGGTCCGGCATGAGCGCGCCGGGCTTCATGTGGCCGGGATTCTCGATCCACTTCGCCACGTTCTCCGGCGTGCTGGCCATCAGGTTGGCCCCCAGCGTCTTGCGGCTCGCGAAGTGCGTCAGGTTTGGCCCGAGGACACCGCCGGAGACACCCGTGATGGTGTGGCAGCCGACACAGGTGGTCTGGCTGAAGAGCTCGAGGCCCTTCTGGGCGAGGGGATCGGTGGGCTGAACGGCGGGTTTCTGCTGGTCCGCCGCCCACCTGTCGAAATCGGCCTTGCTCTGCACGATGACGCGGAAGCGCATGTTCGCGTGCGACATCCCGCAGTACTCGGCGCACTGGCCGGGAAACTCGCCGGGCCCGTCCGGCGCCAGCATGATGCGATTCACCCGTCCCGGGATCACGTCGCGCTTGCCGCCCAGCTGCGGCATCCAGAAGGAGTGGATGACGTCGGGGGCGTGCAGGTTGAAGGCGAGGAGCTGTCCCGCGGGAATATGCAGCTCGTTGGCCGTGACGACTTTGAGCTCGGGGTACCTGAACTCCCACCACCATTGCCGCCCGGAGACGTCGATCCGCATGGCCTGGGCCGGTGTCGCCGCCTGGGTCTCGAAGATGACGGGAATGGTGGGCACGGCGAAGATGAGGAGGATCACCGCGAAGGCGACGGTCCAGGACACCTCGAGGACGGTGTGGCCGTGCACCTGCTTGGGGATGGGCTGACCCGGCTTCTCACGAAAACGATAGCAGGCCCAGAGCAGCCCCACCTCGACTGCGATGCCGATTCCGAGCGTCCACCACGAGATCAGCATGAAGATCTGGTGGGTGAGGCGGCCGAACTCCGACTTGGGCCGGACCGTGGTCATGGGCGCGTCCCACAGCGACCAGCCGCACGACGATAGGAGCAGCACGACGGCGAGGAGGAGCAGCGCCGAGGGGAGGCGGGCGAGCAGACTCTTGCGCATGGGCTCCTTTACCTGGGTAATGCGCCCGGGCTCGGGGCGGTGGCCGAGACGGCGGCCGCGGCCGCCGCGCGCTGCAGGTCGAATACCGTCACCCAGCTGCGGGCGGCCAGCGCGAGCACGATGAGGAGGGGGATCGACGTCCAGAGGACGTCGCTGCGACGACGATGGCGTCCCGTCGGCTCCGCCTTGCGGCAACGCATGACGAACACGAAGGAGCGGGCCTGAGCGGCCAGGAACAAGGTCAGCACGACGGCCAGCACCACGTGCGTTATGGTCGACACAGTTCCCTCGGTGCAGTAGTCAAGGCGTCAGGTCGGGAGTCTACTTGAGGCGCCGCGGAAAACCAAGTGGGAAAATTCACAATGCCCTCCTGCCCCGCGCGATGCGACGGCCCGATCGCCCCTCTCAGCCTGCCAGACCCAGCAGGGTGTGGAGGAGCGTGTTGGCGCCGCGCTCGATGGCCCGCCAATCGCTCGTCTCGTCGGGGCGGTGGCTCCGCCCGCCCTGCGAGGGAATGAAGAGCATGCCCGAGTCCGTCACGAGGGCGAGGTTCTGCGCGTCGTGCCCGGCCCCCGAGGGCATGTGCTTGACCTTGAGCTTGAGGCCCGCCGCCGCCGCCTCCACCGCGCGCATCACCCGGGGCGAGCAGCGCGCGGGCTGGCTCTTGGAGATCGGCTCCACCGCCACCTTGAGCTTCCACTTCTTCGCCACGCTGTTGGCGAGGGCGAGGCACTGGCGCTCGAGGCGCGCGAGGATCTTCGGATCGAGCTCGCGCATCTCGTGCAGGAGCACGCAGCGATCCGGCACGATGTTGGAGACGCCCGGACCGACCTCGACCCGCCCGAAGTTGGTGACGCTCCTCCCGCTACCCTTGGCGATGATGAGCCGGCGCGCGCTCAGCGCGTATTCCGCGGCGGCCATGAAGGCATCCCGTCGCCACGCCATCGGGGTGGTGCCGGCATGATCGGCCTGACCGGTGAAGGTGACCCAGTTCCGCCGGTTGCCCACGATGCCCTCGACGACGCCGATGGGGATCTTGGCTGCCTCGAGATGGGGCCCCTGCTCGATGTGCAGCTCCACATAGGCGGCGAGCGTCTTGGGATTGCAGCGCGCCTTGGGCGCGTCGTAGGCATTGAAGCCGACCCGCGCCATGGCGTCCACCAGACGCTCGCCGTCGGCCGAGCGGAGGTTGGGAATCTCCTTGGCGTCGAGCCGTCCCGCGAATGCCTTGGAGCCGAAGAGGCCCGCATAGCGCCCCTCCTCGTCACTCCAGGCGGCCACCATGAGGGGCAGCCGCGTCTTCGTTCCCGACTCGTGGATGGTCTGCAGGCACTCCAGACCGGCGAGGACACCGAGGGCGCCGTCGAGCGGCCCGCCGTTCGGCACCGTGTCGATATGCGAGCCCGTGAGCACGGTCGGCCCGCCGTTGCCCAGCCGTCCAAAGGTGTTGCCGGCTTCATCGACCCACGTGCTGAGGCCCCCCTCCTTCATTCGCTCCAGGAGCCAGGCGCGCGCTTCTTCGTGGGGGGCGCTCCAGCAGGATCGGGTGATGCCGCCGCCCTCGGGGTTCCTTCCGAAGCGCGACAGGGCCTCCACGTGGCTGCGAAGGCGCGGCAGCGAGATGGCGAGGGGAGCCGTCATGGCGGCTCGCAGTATACCTCAGCGTTACTTGAGGGAAAACCCGTTGCGTATGCGTTCTTGACACCTTTCGAGGGCGGCCCGTATGATGGCGATGAATCGTCGTTCAGTCTTCTGTCGAGCCTCGACGGCCCACCTCGAGGGAGGGTGCATGGACTTTACGCTGACCCCTGAGCAGACCTCCTTCCGGGACGAAGTCCGCTCCTGGCTCGAGAAGAACCTGCCGAAGGACTGGGACAACCGGATGCGCGCGGGCTCGGACGTGCCGCGGCCCGAGGTCTACGCCTTCCTCCGCGGGTGGCAGCGCAAGATGTACGACGCCGGCTTCATGGGATTGACGTGGCCCAAGGAGTACGGCGGGCGCGGGCTCACCTTCATGGAAGAGATGATTTTCCAGGAGGAGATCGCGCTGGCCAAGGCGCCGCCCGTCCTCAACATCCTCGCCATCGGCATGGCCGGGCCGACCATCATCGCCTACGGCAACGAGGAGCAGAAGCGCCGCTATCCGCCCAGGATGCTGTCCTGCGAGGAGATCTGGTGCCAGGGCTACTCGGAGCCGAATTCGGGATCCGATTTGGCCTCGCTCCAGACGCGGGCGGAGAAAGTCGGTGAGCACTACGTCGTCAACGGCCAGAAGGTCTGGACCTCGATCGCGCACGAGGCCGACTGGATGATGCTCCTCGCGCGCACCGATCCGAAGGCGGAGCGGCACAAGGGCATCACGTATTTCCTCCTCGACATGCACAGCCCCGGAGTGACGGTGAAGCCGCTCAAGCAGATCACCGGCGATTCCGAGTTCAACGAGGTCTACTTCGACAACGTCGAGGTGCCGGAGGCGAACATTCTCGGCGGCCTCAACAACGGCTGGGCCGTGGGCATGACCACCCTCATGTACGAGCGGCTGGCCCTGGGTTTCGGTCTGCAGGTGCGCCTGCGCATCGCTCTCGACGGCCTCGTGGACCTGGCCAAGCGTACGAGGAAGAACGGCGCGCGCGCCACCGAGGACCCGACCGTGCGCCAGAAGATCGCGCAGATGTGGATCGACACGGAAGTCTTCAAGTACACGGGGGCGCGCGCCATTACCAGGCTCCTCAAGGGCGAGCTGCCGGGACCCGAGGCTTCCGCGGGCAAGATGATGTGGACGGAAGGGCATCAGCGGCTGCAGGAGCTGGCCATGGAGCTCCAGGGGCCGTATGGGCTGCTCGCCCGCGGCAGCCAGTGGGCGGTGGACGGGGGCGTGTGGCAGTACAGCTTCCTTCGCTCGCGGGCCAATTCCATCGAGGGCGGAACCACGGAGATCCAGAAAAACATCATCGGCGAGCGCGTGCTCGGCCTTCCGAAAGGCTAAACCATGAACTTCGGGTTCAACGAAGAGCAGGAGCTCCTGCGCAGCACGGCACGGAAGTTCTTCGAGAACGAGTGCAGCTCCGAGACGGTTCGCCAGCTCATGGAAGGTCCCGAGGGGATGACGCCCGATCTCTGGAAGAAGCTCGCGGAGCAGGGATGGCTCGGGCTCATCGTGCCCGACGAGCACGGTGGGATGGGGCTCGGCATGGTCGACCTCGTCGTCCTGATGGAGGAGATGGGTCGCGCGGTGGTGCCCGGCCCCTTTTTCTCCACGGTGCTCCTGGGTGGGCTGGCCATTCTCGAAGCGGGCACGGAGGCGCAGAAGAAGGCGTGGCTGCCCCGGCTCGCCTCCGGCGACGCCCGCGCCACGCTCGCGTGGATGGAGCCCACCGCCGATCTCGGGGCCCGCGGCATCACGCTGCCTGCGACGGCGAAGAGCGGCGGCCACACCCTCCTCAACGGGACCAAGCTCTTCGTCCAGGATGCGCACACCGCCGACGTCCTCGTGGTGGCGGCGCGCACCGCCACGGGCAAGAGTGCCGAGGAGGGGATTTCTCTCTTCCTCGTGCCCAAAGGTAGCGCCGGCCTGAGCGTGACCCTCCTGCCCACCATGGACCAGACGCGCAAGCTCTGCGAGGTCACGTTCAAGGACGTGGCCGTCGGCTCCGGCGCGCTCATGGGCCAGGCCGGGTCGGGCTGGTCGCCCTTCTCCCGCGTCATCGACCGGGCGACGGTGGGCCTGTGCGCGGAGATGTGCGGCGGCGCGCAGAAGGTGCTCGACATGACCGTCGAGTACGCGAAGATCCGGCAGGCCTTCGGCCGGCCCATCGGCTCGTATCAGGGCGTCAAGCACAAGGCGGCCGACATGCTCGTGGATGTCGAGAACAGCAAGTCCATCACCTACTACGCGGCGTGGGCCATGGACGAAGGCGTGGCCGAAGGGCCCCTGGCCGTGAGCATGGCCAAAGCCTATGTCTCGGACGCGTATCGCCGGGTGTCCGGCGCCGGGATACAACTCCACGGCGGCATCGGCTTCACCTGGGAGCACGACCTCCACCTGTACTTCAAGCGGGCCAAGGGCTCCGAATTCACGTTCGGCGACGCCACGTGGCATCGCGAGCGTGTGGCCCAGCTGGTCAATCTCTAACTGGTCTCCGGGACGACGAGACAGCCGCGAGTGGGACGGGTCCGGGAACGCTTCAACAAGTGGGTCCGGCGGGGCGCGGAGCCGCCGACCCCCCAGAATCCTCTCCTCTTCACGGACCACGAGGAGATCCAGGACATCGCGCGCCAGATGGCGCGCACCAAGGTGGAGATCGATCGCTCCATCCTCACCCTCAGGAGCTGGGCACGCGACCTGTCGCGCCGCGTGGCGGAGAGCGGCGGCGGGCTCGAGCAGGGGCAAGACCTGCGCTCCCTCGGCGAGACGGTGGGCGGTCTCGCCCACAACTTCAACAACTCGCTCGCCGCCATCCTCGCCTATACCGAGCTGCTCCTCCGCGACGCGCCCAAAGACTCCGCGGCCCATCGCCGGCTCATGATCGTACGCGACGTCGCGCTCGAGGCGTCGACGACCGTGCGGCGGTTGCAGGATTTCGTGTCCCGCCAGCCCGAGGTCGCCTTCGGTCCCGTAGGGCTGCCTGCCGTCATCCAGGAAGCGCTCGATCTGACCGCGCCTCGCTGGCGCGACGATGCCGAGCGGCGGGGTGTGGCCATCACGGTGTCGCAAGACATGGAGGCGCTACCCCCCGTGGAGGGCATCGCCTTCGAGCTGCGCGATGCCCTCGTGCGCCTCATCCTCAACGCCGTCCAGGCCATGCCGGACGGCGGCGAGCTGTCCATCCGGGCCGCGGCCGAGGAGTCGGGATGGGTGGTCATCGAAGTGCGCGACACCGGCATCGGCATGACGGAGGAGCACTCGCGTCTC
>WNGA01034108.1_pt1 | contig 10113 bp, 10 predicted proteins | sample 5400061 | NCBI WGS metagenome assembly WNGA01 (sample SAMN13153366, study PRJNA577476) | soil metagenome | isolation source: 100 cm soil or saprolite under grassland replicate 2 | place: USA:California | collected 2016-06-15
CGAGCAGGACCACGTGGTTCCGAGGGACCCGCGGGGACACGGCTCGCTGCCGGAGCTGCCGGCGGACGGCCTCGTAGTGCCGGTGGATGGACTGGAACAGGACGATGATGACCCCGACCGCGGCGATGGAGATCCACGCGCCCTCCGCGAACTTGGTGTAGGCGATGATCACCAGCACCACGCCGGTGCACACCGCTCCCACGGCGTTCATCACGATGGAGACCCTCCACCGCGGCGCCGCCTGGTCCCCCTTCTCCCGTTCGCGAAGCCAGTGCCGCACCATCCCGGCCTGGGACAGCGTGAACGCGGTGAACACGCCGACCACGTAGAGCTGGATCAGCGCGTCGAGGCTCCCGTGGAACACCCAGATCAGGAGCCCGGCCAGCGTCGCGAGGACGATGATCCCGTTCGAGAACACGAGCCGGTCCCCGCGGTTGGAGAACTGCCGGGGCATGAACCGGTCGCGGGCCAGGATGGCCGACAGCCGGGGGAAGTCCTGGTAGGAGGTGTTGGCGGCGAGGATCAGGATGGCCGCCGTGAAGACCTGGACGGCGTAGAAGCCGATCCCCCCGTTGAACACCGCGAACGCGATCTGCCCGACCACCGAGCGCTCTCCGGGCCCGGGAGGGACCACGCCCGTCACGTGCGTCGACAGGTACGAGATCCCCAGGAACATCGTGACGGAGAGGGTTCCCATGATCGCGAGCGTGGTGGCGGCATTCCGGGCCTGGGGGCGCTTGAACGCCTGCACGCCGTTCGAGATGGCCTCGACCCCGGTGAGGGCCGTCGATCCCGAGGAGAAGGCGTGCAGGATCACGAAGATCCCGAGGGGCGCCGCGTGCCGGGCCAGGTCCGCGATGGCCCCGACGTGCTGGGACGAGGCCGAAGGGCATCCGCCGGTGGCGCACCGGACGAGGCCGGAGCCGATCATCAGCAGGATCGCGGCCACGAAGGCGTACGTCGGGAACGCGAACACCGCTCCGGATTCCTTGACACCCCGGAGGTTCGCGAGCGTCAGGAGGACGACGCAGCCGAGGGAGATCTCGACCGTGTAGTGCGCGAGGCCGGAGGCCGCACCGACGATCGCGACCACCCCGGCCACCACCGACACGGCCACCGTGAGGACGTAGTCGACCAGCAGCGCGGCGGCGGCCACCAGGGCCGGGAACGTCCCCAGATTGTCCTTGCTGACGATGTAGGAGCCGCCGCCGGACGGGTAGGCCCGAACGGTCTGCCGGTACGAGATCACGACGAGCGCCAGGACCGCGGCGATGACAAGGGAGATCGGCATCACCAGGTGGCGGGAGGCAACGCTCGTGGCCAGGAGGACCACCATGATCTGCTCGGTGGCGTAGGCGACCGAGGACAGCGGGTCCGACGAGAAGATCGGCAGGGCCAGGATCTTCGGCAGGAGGGTGTGCGGGAGGTGCGAGCTGGGGTGACGCCTCCCGACCACCACGCGCTTCAGGACGCCCTGCCGTCCCGGGCCGACCTCTTCCAAAAGGGCCATGGCACGAGCGTGTCAGCGGGCCCGTAGTCGAGTCGTTAGGGATCGCGGGGTCCGCATCAAGAAGTCGTCAAGACTGGCCTTCCCTGTGCTTGTCAGCCTGCACGGGCAGAAGGAAGCTGTTTCCATGGGCTTGCCGCGGTGGGCTCCACGAATCCCTCGACGGTCTCCGGTCCGTGCGGTGGCCGCCGCGATCGGCGGGCCGCTCGGTGCCACCCTGCTGGCCCTGGCGCTGCCGCACCACGGGCCGGCCAGCGCCGCGTCGCTGTACATGATCGGCGTGGTCGCGGCGGCCGTGTACGGCGGCCTGTGGGGAGGCGTGGCCGCCGCCACCGTCTCCTTCGTCGGCTTCAACTTCTTCTTCACCGAGCCGCTCCACACGCTGAAGGTCCGGGAAGCGGAGGACCTGGTCGCCCTCGCCGTGTTCCTGGTGGTGGCCAGCGTCGTGGCCGCACTGGTGGCCCTGGTCCTCCAGGAGCGGGATCGGGCCGAGCGGAGCACGTCGGAGGCCAGAAGCCTGGCCTCGTTCACCGGTCGCCTGCTGTCCGACGAGCCCCTCTCGAGGACCCTGGAAGCGGCGGCGGCCAGCCTGGTCCATCTGTTCCAGCTCGAAGCGTGCGCGATCGAGGCGGAGGTCGAGAGCGAACGATTCCGGGCGAAGGCCGGCCCGGACCGCGATCGGCAGGGGCCGACGGTCGAAGTGCCCCTGGAGGTCGGTTCGCGGGCACTCGGCTCGCTCGTCGCCATTCGGGGCGGCGAGGGGCCCGCCTTCACCGAGGACGAGCGCGTCTCGCTCCGCGCCTTCGCCGCCCAGGTGGCCATGGCCCTGCAACGAGCGAACTACGACGCGGAGATCAGGAAGGCCCGCCTGGAAGCGGAGGCCAGCGACATGCGGGCCGCGCTGTTCTCGTCGATCACCCACGACCTCCGCACGCCGCTCGCGTCGATCACGGCGAGCGTCAGCAGCATGCTGGACCCCACGGCCGTGCACGACCCGGGACAGCGGGAGGAGCTCCTCCGAACCAGCCTGGAGGAGGCCAACCGCCTGAACCGGCTGGTCGGAAACCTGCTCGACCTGGCCCGGATGCGGGCCGGCGCCCTGACGCCGGCAGCGGAGCTGATGCCGGTCGAGGAAGTCGTGGAGGCCGTCCTGGGCCGCTTGGGGCCGACCCTGGGGGGCCTCCGGGTGAGGACGTTCATCCGGGAAGACCTGCCCCTCGTCTCGATCGATCCCATCCAGATCGACCAGGTGCTGACGAACGTCCTGGAGAACGCCGCCCGCTTCTCGCCACGGGGGAGCGAGATCCGCGTCGCCGTCCACAGGGTGGGATCGAACGTGGCCATACGGGTGGCCGACGATGGCCCGGGAATCCCACCGGAGGAAAGGGAGCAGGTGTTCGAGCCCTTCTACAAGCGAGACACCGTGAGCGGAAGAGGTGGCACCGGCCTCGGCCTCGCCATCGCCCGGGCCATCGTCACCGGGCACGGCGGGAAGATCTGGATCGAGGGGACACCGACCGGGGGAGCGGCAGTCACGATCCAGCTCCCCGTACCGCCCCAGCCGGCGCTCCGTCTGACGCATCGGCCGGAGGCGGATCGAAGGGCGGCCGAGGAGATCGGATGAGAGTCCTCGTGGTCGACGACGAGCCTCAGATCATCAGGGCGCTTCGCACGGCCCTCCAAGCGCACGGGCACGAAGTCGCCGTCGCTTCGGACGGCGGGCAGGCACTGGTGGAAGCGGGCTCGGCGATGCCGGACCTGATCGTCCTCGACCTCGGTCTCCCGGACCGCGACGGGACCGACGTCATCCGCGAGCTCCGTGGCTGGTCCGACGTGCCGGTGATCGTGCTCTCGGTTCGCGATGCGCAAGCCCAGAAGGTCGCCGCGCTGGATGCGGGCGCCGACGACTACGTGACCAAGCCGTTCGGCCTCGACGAGCTCCTGGCCCGGATGCGGGCGGCGAAGCGCCGGGCCGGGCCCCAGGATCCGGCGCCGGCCGTGCTGCGGTTCGGGGAACTGGTCATCGACGCTGCGCGGCAGCTCGTGCTGATCCGGGACCAGCCCGTCCACCTGACCAGGACGGAGTACGGGCTCCTGGAGGCGATGGCCACGAACCCGGGCAAGCTCCTGACGCACCGCTGGCTCCTCCAGAAGGTGTGGGGCCCAAGGTACGGCGAGGAGAGCAACTATCTGCGTGTGTTCGTCCGGCAGCTCCGTAAGAAGTTGGAGGACGACGCGTCGGCGCCGACGTACATCACAACGGAGCCCGGCGTCGGCTACCGCTGGATCCCCGACCCCGAAAGTTGAGCCTGCCGTTCTTTGAAGACCGCCACATCCCGCTAGATCGCCGGCTGCCGCCGAAACCGTGGGTCCCATAGGATTTGTGTCGTGCCCAATTATTGAGTGCTCGCAGCACACAATCGCCAATTTGTGTCGTGGCGATTCGTTAGCCACTAGCGACACAACTTTGGGATACCCTGGCACCATGGCAGTGGATGAGCGAAGGGGACGGAAGAGCCGGGAGGCGATCTACGCTCAGCTCACCGAGGGTGTCGAGGAGCTTCGAAGCCGCCTTGGCGGACTTCCCTCTCCCCTCGAGGCCGAGGACATCTGGGGCGACATCTGGTACCAGGAGGTCCATAACTCGACGGCGATCGAGGGAAACACGCTCGTCCTCCGAGAGGTGGAGATACTTCTGCGCGAGGGCAGGGCGGTCGGTGACAAGCAACTCGCTGAGTACATGGAGGTCCGCGGGTACGCGGATGCGGCCCAGTGGGTGTACCAGCAGGGGCTGTCAGGGGGTGACTGGACGACCGCGGACCTCGTCACGCTGACCGAGGTTCGACACGTCCACAGCCTGGCGATGACAAAAGTATGGGAGGTCGCACCCCCCCCAGCCGCGGGACCAAACGAAGGGCCGGGGTCGTTCCGCCAGCACAACATCCACCCGTTTCCCGGTGGCATGCAGCCGCCGGACTGGCCCGAAGTCCAGGCGCTCACGAGCGACTGGGTTGGGCGCGCGTCGGCACTGCGCAATGCCGCTGGGCCATTCGCGGAGGCCCTCGCCGCAGTTCACGCGGAGTTCGAGCGAATCCATCCTTTCCTGGACGGGAACGGCCGGGCGGGCCGCCTACTGACGAACCTCCTCCTGATCCGACTCGGCTACCCGCCAGCGATCATCCGGAAGGCAGAGCGGACCCGGTACCTGAAAGCACTTCGCCGAGCGGACGCTGGCGACCCCGGTCCTCTCGGAGAGTTCATGGCTCGGGCCGTCATTGATGCCCTCATGCGTTTCATCGTGCCGGCCGTCGCGGGACCAGCGAGGCTTGTGCCACTCGCTGCGCTCGCCGATCGCGAGATCTCGGCTCGTGCCCTTCGCGCGGCGGCCGAGCGTGGGCGCTTGCGAGCGCATCGCGACGAGCGTGGCCAGTGGCGGAGTACGCGCAACTGGGTGGCCGAGTATAGAGACAGTCGCTACAAGCGTCAGCGCTGAGGCGGCGCTCGCTCGGACCGTGGACCTAACGGGACGGCTCTCGAACCAGGTAGCAAGTGAAGCCATCAGAGCTCTGCACGCGGAGATTCGGTCCACGCACGAGCATGAGGACGATATGAGTCACTCGGCCTGATCGCGAGGGGTCCGCTCTGCGGCGCCGCCCAGCCGAGCCCGAACTGGCTTCCGATTCTTGGCGGCAGCCCCCAGGGATGACCTTGCGGACCCTCGCTTCTATGGCGCCAAGCAAGTCTGGCCAGCTCGTGGGATCAATCCGTTGCCCAGTGCCACATCACGTCAAGCCATCCACGGTCAGGGAACCAGGCTAGACATCGCCCAAGCGGTGGTGCCTGCATCAGCCATAGGTGCGTGATTTCATCGGGAAGCTTCGGCGGCTCCCGTGGGAGGCTGTGCTCCTCCATACTGAGCGCGAAGTACACATCGCCGGAGCGGATATGAACGGGCCCCTCGATCCCTGGAGGAGAGAGACGGACTGCTCCGTGGTCGGGCATTGTTGCTGGTCGCGAGGAAAGCATGACCACACCCAGGGCCACGAGCCGGTTGACATTCGGGTCCGGATGGGTGTTGAGAACCCGAAGGTCCGCCACTGTCTCGAAGGTTAACCCGCTGGTTTCCAGGCTACCGACGAGGTCCTCAATCTCAGCCTCAAGGCGCCGCAGATCGCTTGCCCCAGAAACCGTTACGAACCAGTCGCGGCGAAGAGCGGTCATGAGCAGTTCATGCGGCAGTTGCCGGCTCGGACCCATCAGCCGAGAATGGGTAGCGGCATAGCCGGGCTCGATCTCGGTCCACACCTCCACGTACCCAGACGGTCGGTCGGCGTAGTCGACGCGGATGTCGACCATGCCGTCTCTGCTTCCGTCGTCCTGCAGAGTCACTTGCTCGCCGGTGAGTCGGGCAACCACCCTGGCGGCAGCGTATTCGAAGTCCCCCACGGGTCCCCTATGGAGCCGGGAAACCTGATGGGGCCGGCGAAGGTCGATCGGATAGCCGGACTGGTAGCCGTGATCTTGGGCTCGTTCCTCGGGGCTCGACATGCGTTGATTATCGACGGACGGGTTGGCCAGCGCCCACCCAGCCGCGTCTTCGCCTGGGAGGATGGGTGCGTCATGAGCAACGCACCGATTGAGCGTGAGGTGCTACGTGATGCCTTGTTCGAGGCTTTGCGCCGCGGTGCCCCGGAGCAGTACTCCACGCTCCAGCAGCAGGTCGCCCAGATTCTCGTCGGGCAGGGCCTGCCGACGCAGGACACCACGTCGGGGTATCCATCAGTGCGGGGTCTCGACCAGCGCCGCTTCCGTGAGATCGTCTGGCAGCTCATCAACCAGGGCGTTCTCGTCCAGGGCATCAACGAGTACAACCCCCAGTGGCCGTGGCTCAGCCTGACCGAGTGGGGTGAAGAGTACGTCAGGTCTGGGGGAGCCGACGTCTACGACCCAGACGGCTATCTTGCCCAGCTCGAACACAACCGACCGCTCGACAACATTGAGCGGCAGTACCTGAGTCAGGCCTCAGCCGCACTGCGAGCTGACCTTCCCGATGCAAGCGCGGTGATGCTGGGAGCCGCCGCGGAGCACCTGCTCATCCGCTTGGCGGAGCAGTTGGTGGCGAACGATGCAGCCGGCACTGCCAAGATCGCGCAGGCACTCGTCAGTCGGCCCTCAAGCTGCTTGGCGCCGTTCGGACTTACATGGAGCCGCGGCGGGCGAAGCTAGTAGCCAGGCCACTCGTTGAGGGGTTCGAGACGACGTTTCTAGGCGTTGCGAACGTGATTCGCACCTCCCGCAACGACGCCGGGCACCCCGCACTACCTCAGGTCGACCGTGATCAGGCATTTGTGTTGTTGCGGCTGCTCCCTGCCTACCGGCGATGGGTGTACGGGGTCATCGACAGCCTGCCGCTCTAGAAGCACGCCCCTTAAGACCTTCCACCCGTGCTGGACACCGCCAGCGACGCTTGATACCGCTATTCCATGATGCTCAGATCCACCAGCACGCCCCACCTCCTCCTGCGCCCGCGGGGCCCGGGAGGCGGGTCGGTCTAGCTGAGGAACCATGTCGAGCGCAGGACGCGCCTGCTCGGGGAGGATGACAGCGATGACCGCGACCGACTGGAATCCCCTGCACGGGACGGACTGGGATCCACTGCTCCGACAGGAGTTCACGAAGGAGTACTGGATCTGCCTTCAGAAGTGCATCGAGCAAGAACGATCCTGCTACAACGTGTACCCACCCCGCGACGAGGTCTTCGCCGCGCTGCGCCTCACGAGGTGCTCCGACACGAAGGTGGTGATCGTCGGCCAGGACCGTATCACGGCGCCGGCCACCCAGGCGCACGGTTTGGCCTTCTCGGTCGTAATGTTGCGAAGGCCCGAGAGCGTTCGCTCCGGTGGCCGCGGGGTCCTGGGGGGCCAGGCTAGACCACAGAGTGAATGGCCTCGATGAGGTTGGAGAGGAAATCGATGTCGGCTTTCGCCTGCGGGTACGTGATGCGGTTGCGTCCCGGTCCGCGTGGGCGCTCCAGACGACGGTAGTCCCCTTCGTGCACTATCTGGTTGCGGCGCGTGACGATGCCATTCAGCCGCTCCTTGATTTGCTCCGTCGTCATGGGTAGATCGAGGTGTTGACCAATCGCTTCCCATGCTCCACTGCGGCCAGCCATGCCCAGGGCCTTCGCGACCTCATCGTATCGCTGAAAAGTCTCACGGAGCAGACGGTCTCGAAGCTGTCGCTTGATGGCCACCCTCGGTCGCGACCTGTGGGGCTTCCTCCTCGCCGCAACCTTCGCTGCGTCCGCCTGATTGAGTAGCTCTTGGAAGGTCATAGGCAGTTTCGCCAACGCGCCAGGCAACTCTCGATGCGCATACGCCCGATCGACAACAAGCCTGTGCATGTAGGTGTCGAGGGCAGCCACTGCCATCACAATGCTTAAGCGCCGGATGTCGCTCCGCGCTGTAAGAGAGAGCGTGGGTGCGGCGGCTTCCCTCGATGCGTCAAGGAGCCGACGGGCGCGACGGATCGCATGGACCGCAGCGTCATGTGGAGTGAACGGCATGAGCAAGCCGGGTCAGAAGACCCGGGCCACGGCTTGAGCGTCGTCGGCCAACGAGGACATGAGCCCCCAGAACTCCCCTCTCCTCTCAGCCAACATTCGGCCGTGGCTCTCGGCGAGCATCGTGTTCGCTACTCGATCCCCGTCTTCGGCGAAGGCCTAGCCAAGCGCGAAGACCACTTGCCTGAAATTGGAGCCGGGTGGCTTCCAATGCACATGGACGATGGGCCCGGATCGCGATCGGATGTAGAGGTTGCTCGCATCCACGTGAGTGGAGTCGATCTCCGCATAAGGGATTGACACGACCGCGGCCTCGTTGCGGCTGCCCCTGCTCCCCAGAGCCCGCGCCAGGCCCTTGATGGAGGGCGTTACCCCCAGCCCCCTGACGGCAAGGAATCGACTCCGTGTGGCGACGAACACATCATGACCTGTCCATGCTTTGACAGCGGCAACTGCCTTGCCAAACCCGGGGGACTTGTCGGCCACGGCCCCTTGGGCTTCGATAGAGCTGACCCGCACCCATCGAAGCTCAACGCTGGGCTGCTTCTCCCCCACGCGCCAGGAGATCAGCCAGCGGTCTGACATGTCCTCGCCAGGAATAGGGATGCCCAACGAACGGAAAGTCTCGATCTCCTGTGGAGTCCCGATTGGGGAGCCGGGGTGCTCGTTCGCGTACTTGACCTTCGGCGGTAGGAGCTTCACGTCGGCGAAGGCGACCTCATAGGCCCTGCATCTGTTCAAAGCAATCCCGCGGGTGGCACTCACGCTCGTACCACAGTCGCCGCAATAGGCCGAGGACTCGTCGTTCAACTCCCAGCAGAGAGGGCAGCGACGCTGACGGCCCAAGGCGGTCGGCTCACCACATGAAGGACAGAACTTCTTCCCCTCTGGAACTGAATGCCCGTTCGGACACTCCATCTTGGTTTTCGACCCCCCTGGCCCATTCCGACGCCGCGAATTATCTGGACGCCTGCACAGCGAGGTCAAGTCCAGGGCGGTGAGGATGAGCGGCTGTTCTCCAGCGCCGACTTCAGCTGTCCGCGCCGAGCTATGCCATGGCCCGGATGCGGTCCATCATAGGGAGGGACCAGCGCCTTGATCCGCTCGGCCGCCTCACGAGGACGCCCGCCATGGCCCGTTGCCAAGCTGAAGCCGAGGCGGCTGATTTCACCCCAAGGCTGGTCGAGCGAGGGGTCAGCGATTCGGGCCCTCAGCCGTTCCCTCCAGGCGCTCTCAGCCGTATGCACCCGCCCAACGATGTCTCCCCACTTCATCAGCTCGGCATCCGGCTCGGCGGCCATCTCCCAGGTGTCCAGATCGGGGAAGCGACGGACCATTGGGCCGGGTACGCCACCCGCGGTCCCCACCCAGACATCGTGGTGATCCAGGCACTTCTCGGTGGCGAGCTGGATACTCGACAGGAAGTCCAGCAGTTCGAGAAGGGCGTTCTGCCTTCGCTCCGTACGGTGCAGCTCCACGCTGACACGCCGCGTCAGCCTTGCTTGCAGCCAGGCCCCCACGGCGGCAGCCATCAACAGCGCGATCGCCTCTACCACGCCGGTCCAGATGATCCGGTGCATGGTCCCTCCTTCCTCACCGTTCGCCGAGCACGAGTCTAGGAGCGAGGAGGGACAGGCTTCGGGGAACCGGGGAGCGGAACGCTCACTCCCCTCGAAGGTCGCCGATCCCGTTGAGGAGAGTCCCGATACCAGCTGTCGCGGAAGCCAGGCTGCCCCATGTGCGCGTCTCCGGCGATACCGGAAGTGGAAGCATCCCAGCCGCGAGGGCGATATTGGCCAGCGACATGGCGGCACCCTGAATGATCTGACCAAGCCCCTTGAACCATCGGCGCGACTTTCGGCGCGGCTCGGATGACGACTGACGTTCCTCCGACTCCTGGGCCATGCCTCGGTGCTCTTCTTCAGCCCGGTCGAGCCGTTCCTCTACCTCGGTGAGTCGCCGGCTGACGGGCACCTCGTTAGTGCCGTACCCGCGATCCTGCGCAGTCGTCCTGACGGCGTACACGATCCCGTTGATGTGCTCG
>WNGA01014142.1_pt1 | contig 10111 bp, 8 predicted proteins | sample 5400061 | NCBI WGS metagenome assembly WNGA01 (sample SAMN13153366, study PRJNA577476) | soil metagenome | isolation source: 100 cm soil or saprolite under grassland replicate 2 | place: USA:California | collected 2016-06-15
GCAGAGCTCGCCCGCCGCGGCGCGCCGTACGTGGGCGTCCTGTACGCCGGCCTGATCATGACGGACTCCGGGCCGCGCGTGCTCGAGTTCAACTGCCGGTTCGGCGATCCCGAGACGCAGGCCGTCCTGCCGCTCCTCCAGGGCGATTTCCTTTCAACCCTTTCAGCCGCGGCGAGCGGGCGCCTCGACGAAGTCGACCTGACCTCGCAGGGCGCCGCCGTCACCGTCGCCGTTACCGCGGGCGCCTACCCCGCCGGTAACGACACCGGCTCGCCGATCGCGGGGATCGCGGAGGCCGAGGCCGCCGGCGCGCTCGTCTTTCACGCGGGCACCGCGAAGCACGGGTCACGGATCGTGACGAGTGGCGGCCGGATCCTCAACGTCACGGGCGTCGCCGCAACGCTCGGAGCGGCCCGGGCTCGCGCATACGACGCCGTGGCGCTGATCTCGTTCGACGGCGCCCGTCACCGGACGGACATCGCGGCGGACGCAGCCGCGCAGGAGGCACATGTCACCGGTTGACACGCCGGTCGTCGGGATCCTCGTCGGCTCGGAGAGCGATCGCGAGCGGATGCAAGGCGCGCTCGACGCGCTCGACGAGCACGGCCTCGGCTGGGAGTTCGAGGTTCGCTCGGCCCATCGGACGCCGGACGCAGTCGCCGACTACGCCCGCTCGGCGAAGGACCGCGGACTTCGTGTGCTGATCTGCGGCGCCGGACTCGCTGCGGCGCTGCCCGGCGTCGTCGCCGCGCATACGGACCTGCCAGTGATCGGCGTGCCGCTGCGCTCGTCGAAGAGCGTGCTCGACGGCCTCGACGCACTGCTCTCGATCGTGCAGATGCCGCCGGGTGTGCCGGTCGCGTGCGTCGGCGTCGACAATGCCCGCAACGCCGGCGTGCTGGCGGCTCGAATCCTGTCCGCCTGACCGCATCTCTACACTGTCGACCAGTGATCCCGCGTTACTCCCGCCCGGCCATGGACGCGATCTGGTCGGACGAGGGCAAGCTCGCATCCTGGTTCGACGTCGAGCTCGCGGCGCTCGATGCGTGGGCCGAGGTTGGATCGATCCCGGGCGAGGTTGCAGCCGCCATCCGCGAGCAGGCGAAGGTGCCGACTCCCGAGCGCGTCGCCGAGATCGAGAACGTGACTGACCACGACACGGCCGCGTTCGTCGACGCGATCGCCGAGCAGCTCGGGCCCGAGGGACGCCACGTTCATTACGGCCTGACGTCGTCGGACGTCGTGGACACCGGGCTCGCTCTCCAGCTCCAGCGCGCCGGGAAACTGATCCTCGACGGGCTTGAAAAGGCGATCGAAGCGGTCGCCCTCCGCGCCGAGGAACACCGCGCGACGATCTGCATCGGTCGCTCACACGGGATCCACGCGGAACCGACGACGTTTGGGTGGAAGCTCGCCGGCTGGGCCTTCGAGCTCGATCGGGCGCGGACGCGACTCACGCGCGCGCTCGAGACGAACCGCGTGGGACAGCTATCGGGGACGGTCGGGACCTATGCGGCCGTCGAGCCGGAGATCGAGCGAATCGCCTGCGAGCGGCTCGGGCTCGAGCCGGACCCGTGTTCGACGCAGATCGTCTCGCGCGATCGGCACGCCGAGCTTCTGAGCGCGCTTGCCGTCTGCGCCTCCTCGCTCGACCGCTTCGCCGTCGAGATCAGGCATCTCGCGCGCACCGAGGTGCGCGAGGTCGAGGAGCCATTCGCGACCGGGATGAAGGGCTCCTCCGCGATGCCCCACAAGCGCAACCCGAAGGTCGCCGAACGGATCTCAGGGCTGGCGCGTGTCGTGCGCGCCGCCTCGCAGGTGGGGCTCGAGAACATGCCGCTCTGGCACGAGCGCGACATCTCGCACTCGTCCGCCGAGCGCGTCGTGATCCCGGACGCGTTCCTGGCCCTCGACTACATGCTCGACCGCTTCGTCTGGATCGTCGACGGACTCGTCGTGTATCCCGAACGGATGAGACGGAACCTCGAGGCGAGCCACTTCCTCTTCTTCAGCCACCGTCTGCTGCTCGCGCTCGTCGACGCGGGTTTGCCACGCGACGAGGCCTATGGACTCGTGCAGAGAAATGCAATGCGCGCGTGGGAAGAGGAGCGCGACTTCAGGATCCTTGTGCGCGAGGACGCGGAGATCGCCGGGAAGCTCGACGAGGACGCGCTCGTCTCGGTCTTCGACCTCGATGCCACCGTGAGACATGTCGACACCGTCTTCGAGCGCCTGCGCGCGCTCGTGGGGGAGGAGGAACCCGTTCATGCCTGAAGCTGCGACGCATGTCGCGAGCGGCAAGGTCCGCGAGTTGTTTGCGCTCGACGAGGAGCGCCTGTTGCTCGTCGCGAGCGACCGAATCTCGACCTTCGACGTCGTGCTCCCGACCGAGATCCCCGACAAGGGGCGCGTTCTCACCGGGCTCTCGGCATTCTGGTTCGCGCGTACCCGGGAGATCGTCCCGAACCACCTCTTGGCGCTCCGCCCGGACGGCCGCTCCACGGAGTGCCGGCGCCTGACGATGCTGCCGATCGAGTGCGTGGTCCGCGGCTATCTCTCGGGCTCGGGCTGGAAGGACTACCGCGCGACCGGATCCGTGTGCGGCCACGAGCTGGCGGAAGGCCTCGTCGAGTCGGCCCGGCTCCCGGAACCAATCTTCACGCCGGCGACCAAGGCGGAAACCGGTCACGACGAGAACGTCGACCGGGAGCGCGCCGCGGAGCTCGTCGGGGCCGAACGATTTGCCGAGGTCGAGCGCATCTCGCTGGAGCTCTATCAATTCGCCTCCGCGCACGCGCTCGGGCGGGGCATCATCATCGCCGACACGAAATTCGAGCTCGGGCTCGACGACGAGGACCGGCTCGTCCTCGGAGACGAGGCGTTCACGCCGGATTCCTCCCGCTTCTGGCCCGCCGAGGAGTACGCGCCGGGCGGACCGCAGCGCTCGTTCGACAAGCAGTTCGCGCGTGACTACTGCGAGTCGCTTGGCTGGGACAAGACGTACCCCGGGCCGGAACTGCCGGACGACGTCGTCGCGGGGACACGAGCGCGCTACGTCGAGGCGTTCGAGCGCCTGACCGGCATCTCGTTCGATGCCTATCTGGCCGATCCGGAGGTCGTCCTTCGATGAAGGCGACCGTGCTCATCCGGCCGAAGCCCGGCATCCTCGATCCGCAGGGCGAGGCAGTCGAGACGTCTCTTCAGCATCTCGGCTTCTCCGTCAGCGGGGCGCGCGTGGGCCGCCTCGTCGATCTCGAAGTCGAATCGAGCGACCCCGCCGAGGCACGCGTGGCCCTGGAGCAGATGTGCGAGAAGCTGCTCGCGAACCCCCTGATCGAAAGCTACGAGATCGCCTTGGACGAGGACGGGCACGGTGAGAACGCGTGACCACCAGCCCGCGCGTCGCCGTCGTCGTCTTCCCCGGATCGCAAGACGACTGGGACGCCCAGCTTGCGCTCGAGTCACTCGGCGGAGAGCCCGCGCGCGTCTGGCACGGGGAGGCCGCGCTTCCCGACGTCGAAGCAGTCCTCCTGCCCGGGGGCTTCTCGTACGGTGACTACCTGCGCTGTGGCGCGATCGCTCGCTTCTCGCCCGTCATGCGGGCTGTCGCCCGGTTCGCGGCCGAGGGGGGTCTCGTGCTGGGGATCTGCAACGGCTTCCAGATCCTCTGCGAGGCGCGGCTGCTGCCGGGCACGTTGCTGGCGAACGCATCGCTCTCGTACGTCTGCCGAGACGTGACGCTTCGAGTCGAGGACGCCAGCACGGCGTTGACGTCGCGCTGTGAGCGGGGGCAACGGCTTCTGATTCCCGTCAAGCACGGCGAGGGACGCTGGTTCGCCGACGATGACCTGCTCGCCCGCCTCGAGCTGGCGGGGCAGATCGTTCTCCGCTACGACGGCGACAACCCGAACGGCTCGTTGGCCGACGTAGCCTGCGTCCGGAACTCCGCGGGCAACGTCTTCGGGCTCATGCCGCACCCCGAGCACGCGGTCGTCGAGCTGCTCGGCTCGACCGACGGCGGGCTCCTGCTCGGCTCGCTGCTCGACGCGGCGCGGAATCGGTTGTCAGTCGCTGCGACCGTCTAGGCAGCTCCCAGTCCGAGGGCGTCCGACAGCGCCGGGTGGTCGGCGAGCGCCGCTCGCAGCCGCTCGAGATCGCGGGCGCGGAGAGTGACCGGTCCGCGCCGCACGATCCCGTCGGTGCTGTAGGCGAAGCGGACGAGACGCTCGCCCTTCGGACCTTCGAGCAGCTGACCACGGACGAGAACCGCCGGCGGCCCGCCTGCTGCGGGAGGAACAGCTGGTCGACGAGAACCGCGCGTCCCCAAGGCGTCGCGGCCTTCGCAGGAGCCTGTTTTCGTCCGGAAACGGCTTGACTCGCGGCCATGGGGGCGACGGTAGCGAGGAAATCCGCGCGTGTCTGTGCCAACTTCGTGTCGGAAGTGCAACAAAACCAGCCGCGCCGGCGGGGTCAGCCCTTGGTCAGTTTTGACCGGGGATCGGGCAGGAGACGAAGGGCTTGCCGCGCAGCCGGGCCAAGAGCTTGTAAGCGTTGCACCCGGCGCAGAAGCCGGTGACGGCCGCGAGCAGTCCGAGCGCCGCGACGAGTGCGCCGAGCCCGAACCCGACGGCGTCCCAGCCCGCGGCATAGGCGAGTGCGGCGGCCGAAAGGAACGCCGCCCCGATGCCATTTGCGAACCGAGGCGGCCGTGAGTCCTCGAGCGGCCCTTCGCCGACGAGCCTTTGCACGAGCTCGAAGTAGAAGACGCACTGGATGCAGAAGCGTCGGCCGAGCGTCAGGCCGACGAGCAGCTGGGCCGCGAGCGCTGCGAGGATCCCCCACCAGCCGGTCTGAACCGCGAGCAGCGCGAGCGAGCCGACGACGATCTGGTTGAACCGCGGGGCGCGCGAGTCGATCACCTGCAGGTCGCGGTACGGATCGGCGATACGAACGCCCGTCACTTCAAGAAATGTAGCGGCGTCGGCCCGGCCTCCGACGTCGGACGCAGCCGATTCGCGCCTCGCAAGACGTTCCTCTTTTGGCACGAAGTTGGCACAGTGTCGTGCGCTTTTCGCGACTAGGATCAGCAGTGGGTGGTGGGATGGGGTGCCCCGGCGAAAGGTCGCAAAGAGCGGCGCCCGAAGAGCCGTGCCTGACTACGTGATCGTCGGTGCGGGGTCGGCGGGGTGCGTCCTCGCCGCCCGGCTCAGCGAGGACCCGTCGGTCAGCGTGCTCCTCCTCGAGGCGGGCGGGGAAGACCGGAAGCGTGAGATCCGGATCCCGGCCGCGTTCTCGAAGCTCTACCGCACGGACGTCGACTGGAGCTACGCGACGGTCCCGCAGGAGCGACTCGCGGGGCGCCAGATCTACGTCCCGCGTGGCAAGGTGCTCGGCGGCTCGTCGTCGATCAACGCCCAGATGGTAATCCGGGGCCACCGCGCCGACTACGACGGCTGGGCCGCAAACGGAGTCGACGGCTGGAGCTGGCAGGACGTTCTTCCCTACTTCGAGAGAAGCACGGCCGACGGCGGCGGGCCGTTCGAGATTGCCGAGCATCGTGACCGCAACCGCCTGACGGAAGCGCTCGTCGACGCCGCCCGAGAGACGGGAGTCCCGCACTGCGACGATCTCAACGCGCCCGAGCCCGAGGGGGTCGGCTACGTCCGCGTCTCGCAGCGGGCGGGGCGGCGCTGGAGCGTCGCGGACGGCTACCTCCACCCGGCGCGCGAGCGGCCGAACCTGACCGTGCTGACGGGAGCGCACGCCACCGGCGTCCTGCTCGAAGGCCGCCGAGCGACGGGCGTCTGCTACCGGAGCCCCGGCGGCGAGGAGGAAGCCCGTGCACGCCGCGAGGTGATCCTGTGCGGCGGCGCGTTCAACACGCCGCAGCTGCTCCTCCTCTCGGGAATCGGGCCTCGCGAGCATCTGGCCGAGCACGGGATCGAGCTCGCTCACGAGCTCCCCGGCGTCGGCCGCAACCTTCAGGATCACCTCGCGGCCGGCGTGCTCGCGGCGACGACGACCGGTGGGACCCTCTACGCCGCCGAGTCGGCGAGGAGCATCGCGCGCTACCTCCTCTTCCGGCGCGGCTTGCTCACGTCGAACGTCGTCGAGGCCGCCGCCCTCGTGCGCACACGCCCGGAGCTTCGCGCGCCCGACCTCGAGCTCCTGCTCGCCCCCGTCCTGTTCGTCGACGAAGGCCTCGCACCACCACCTCGCCATGGAGTCACCGTCGGAGCCGTCGTGCTGCAGCCAAAGAGTGTCGGCTGGGTCGGGCTCCGCTCTTCCGACCCGTTCGACTCGCCGCTGATCGAGCCGTGCTACCTCGCCGATCCCGAGGGAGAGGATCTGCGCGTGCTCGTGGACGGCGTCCGTCTTGCCCGCAAGATCCTCGCCGCGCCTGCGTTCGCGCCGCACCTCGACGAAGAGCTCGAGCCAGGGCCGACCGCGACGACCGACGAAGAGGTCGCCGATTCGATCCGCAGGCTCGCCCAGACGCTCTACCACCCCGTCGGGACGTGCCGGATGGGAACCGACGATGAGGCGGTCGTCGATCCCGAGCTCCGTGTGCACGGCGTCGAAGGGCTGCGCGTCGTCGACGCGTCGGTGATGCCTCGCCTCCCCCGCGGACACACGAACTGGCCCGTTGTCATGATCGCCGAGAAGGCCGCCGACCTCGTGCGCGCAACCATGGCGCTTCCCTGATATTCGATCCTCGGCGTTATCATCCACCGGTCGGGACGCCCACCCCCCCAGGCTCCCGTCGACGCCGTCACTTGGCCACGCACGATCATCTACAGCGGCAAAGGCTGGACGACCCACTGTTCCGGCTGCTGTTCGAGCGTGCTCCGTACGCCATGATGGTCGCCGCGCGCGACGGCCGCCCGCTCGACGTCAACCCCGCCTGGGTGCGCGACTGGGGTGCATCGATCGAGGATCTCGGTGAGTACAACGTCCTCGAAGACGAGCAGCTGCGCGCGCGAGGGCTGATGCCCGAGCTCGAGCGAGCCTTCCGCGGCGAGCGCGTCGACATCCCGGAGCTCTACTACGACCCCGGCGAGAGCAATCTGCCGGGTCGGCCGCGTTGGACGCGGGGCTCAGTCCATCCGCTCGTCGGCGAGGACGGAGAAGTGCAGGCGGTCCTCCTGATCGATGAAGACGTGACGTCGAGAATCGAGGCCGAGAAGACCGAGCGCCGCCTCCAGGCGATCCTCGCCCAGGTCCCGGCCGTCGTCTGGACGACGGACACCGAGCTCGCGTTCACGTCCTCGAGCGGCAGCGGGCTCGAACAGATGGGCTTCGTGCAGGACCAGGTGGTGGGAACCTCCCTCTACGACTTCTTCGAGACCGACGACGACGAGCTCCCGCCGATCGCGGCCCACCGGAAGTCGCTGGCGGGCGAGACCGTCGCCTACCAGACGCATTGGAGCGGCCGAACGTATCTCACTACGACGCGGCCGCTGCGAGACCCGGAGGGGGCGATCACCGGCACGATCGGTGTCGCGCTCGACGTCAGCGACCGCGAGCACACCGAGGCGAAGCTGCGCGCGAGCGAGCAGCGTTATCGCGACCTGTTCGAGAGCAGCCCGATCGCGCTCTGGGAAGAGGACTTCTCGGCGGCGAAGGCGTACATCGACGAGCTTCGGGCGACTGGCGTGACCGATCTTCGCGCCTATTTCCTGGAGCATCCCGAAGCGGTTCGGCACTGCGCGAAGCTCGTCCGGATCCTCCAGGTCAACAAGGCGACCCTGGCGCTCACCGAGGCGGCGAGCGAGGAGGAGCTGCTGGGGCCGATCGACAGGACGTTCACCGAGGACACGTACGAGACGTTCCGGGAGGAGCTGCTCGCCCTCGCGTCCGGCCACACGACCTACGAGGCGGAAACGGTCGGAAGGATGCTCCGCGGTCGCACCCGCCACTACTCGATCCGGCTCTCGGTGCCTCCCGCGCACGCGGCGAGCCTGTCGATGGTGCTCGTGTCGGCGATCGACATCTCAGCCCGGAAGCGCGCCGAGGAGGCGTTGCGCACATCCGAGCGGCGGTTCGCGGTTGCGTTCGACTCCAGCCCTGTGACGCTCGCGATCTCGACGTTCGAGGAAGGCCGCTTCGTCGCCGTCAACTCGACGGGCCTGCGGATGTTCGGCTACACGCCTGAGGAAGCGATCGGACAGACCGCGTTCGAGCTCGGCATCTGGGTCGATCCGGACCAGCGCGACGAGCTCTTCGGCGGCCTCCAGGAGGGCGAGACGCGTCGAGCCGAGGTAGAGCTCAGGATGAAGAACGGCGACATCCGCACGCACCTGCTCTCGGTGGCGAGGTTCGACGCGGAGGGAGAGGCCTTCTTGCTCACGGCGGGCGTGGACGTCACCGAGCGCAATCAGGCGGAAGAGGCCCTCCGCGCTGCGGAGGAGCGCTATCGCACGCTCGCCGAGGAGCTACCGCTCGTCACCTACGTCGCCAGCCTCGACACGGGGGCCGCGATCTACATGAGCCCGCAGGTCGAGGAGCTGCTCGGCTATCCGGTCGAGGAGCATCTCGGGAGCCTGGACCTGCTGTGGCGGATCCTGCATCCCGACGACCGCGAGCGCGTTCTCCGCGAGACGGAGGCGGCGCTTGCGCGGGGCGAGCTGTTCGAGGGCGAGTACCGGCTGATCGCGAAGGACGGGCACGTGGTCTGGATTCGCGATCAGGCCACGATCGTCCACGACGATCAGGGGCGGGCGCTCTACGGGCAGGGCTTCCTGCTCGACATCACCGGGGAGAAGGGGGCGCAGGAAGAGCGCGAGCGGCTCGAGGCGGAGCTCCGGCAGGCCCAGAGGCTCGAGGCGGTCGGCCGGCTCGCGGGCGGGCTCGCGCACGACTTCAACAACCTGCTCACCGCGATCGGAGGCTACACCGAGTTCCTGATCGAGAGCCTCCCCGACGACGCGCGGCTGCGCGGCGACGCCGAGGAGATCCGCAAGGGCGTCGACAGGGCGAGCGCGCTTACGCGGCAGCTGCTCGCCTTCAGCCGACGGCAGGTGGTCGAGCGGCGCAGCCTCGACCTGAACGAGATCGTCACTGAGATGGACCGGTTCCTGCGACGGCTGATCGGCACCGACATCGAGCTCGTGACGCTGCTCGCGCCCGGCCTCGGCCACGTCGTCGGCGACCGGAGCCAGCTCGAGCAGGTGATCGTCAACCTCGCCCTCAACGCGCGCGACGCGATGCCCGCCGGCGGGAAGCTCGTGATCCAGACCGCGAACGTCACGGTCGGGCGGCCCCTCGCCGAAGGGGTCGGGCCCGGGGACTACGTGACGCTCTTCGTCCAGGACACCGGCGTCGGCATGGACGCCGAGACGCGCGCCCGCGTCTTCGAGCCGTTCTTCACGACGAAGGACGTCGGCCAGGGGACCGGGCTCGGCCTTTCGACCATCTTCGGGATCGTCGAGCAGGCGGGCGGCCGCATCCACGTTCAGAGCGAGCCCGAGCGCGGGACGACGTTCAAGATCTACCTGCCGCGGAGCGAGGTCGCGGTTCCGGCGGAGGAGGCGCCGCCGCCGGCCGTGACGGAGCTCGGCGGCACGGAGACGATCCTGCTCGTCGAAGACGAGGACGTGCTGCGCGCACTCGCCGCGAGGACGCTGCGCTCGCAGGGCTACCGCGTGCTCGAGGCGCGCTATGCGACGGCGGCGCTCGAGCTCTGGGGCCGGCACGAGCGTGAGATCGACCTCGTCGTCACCGACATCGTCATGCCGGGGATGAGCGGCGTCGAGCTCGCGGAGCAGCTGGCGGAGGCACGCGCTGACCTGCCGATCGTCCTGATGTCCGGCTACTCGGACGCCGACGTCGCCGACCGGGTCCCGCTCGGAAGCCGGGGCGGCTTCCTCCAGAAGCCGTTCACGCCGACGGCTCTGCTGCGCACGGTCCGCGAGGCGGTCGAGCGCGCGCCGACCTAGGGGCCTTAGCGAAGCAGCTGGTACGGCACGCTCGAGAGGATTACGCGCGGCTCGAACAGCAGCAGCCGTTTGATGTACAACGCGCGCTGGTTGTGGAGTAGCTTCCGCCAGCCCGTCACGATCAGCTCCGGCATCACGACGACGGCGACCGCGTCATCCTCTCGAGCGTGCCG
>WNGA01014146.1_pt1 | contig 10109 bp, 9 predicted proteins | sample 5400061 | NCBI WGS metagenome assembly WNGA01 (sample SAMN13153366, study PRJNA577476) | soil metagenome | isolation source: 100 cm soil or saprolite under grassland replicate 2 | place: USA:California | collected 2016-06-15
AAAAACGGAATCCTCTTCCAGACACCCATCGGGAAACGGGTCAGGAGCGTCATCAGCAGATGGATAGCCGCGAGCGAGTACGCGATCGCGGCCGGAGAGCCTCCCAGGCCGATGGCGAGCGGCGCGAGCAGAAGGACGATCACGACCGCGATGTCGATGACGCCGTGGATGCGGGCAGACAGGATGCGCATGTCTTCCTCCGCGGGCGAGTCTAGCCGGTCACGGAGTTGCGATAGCCTCGAACGACTCCGGGAGGAGGACACGATGAGATCCCGACTTCGGATTGCCTCTTTGCTGCTGGTGCCGGCCCTCGCGGCCGGTCAGACCATCAAGCGCAGGGAACCGGCACCTCCCGCAGACGCTACGTCAGTCGGCGCCATCGTCTCGGCGCTCTACGCCTCCGTCAGTCACGGGCCCGACGCATCTCCGGACTTCGAACGGCTGCGCGGGATCTTTCTCTACGTCGGGATGATCGTCCCGCCCAAGCGCGCCGGGGAGGACTTCACCGTCATGGACGTGGACGCGTTCGCGGAGCGTTACCAGAAGGGCGTCGCCGCACGGAAAGAAAAGGGAACGGCGCCGACCGGCTTCTTCGAGCGCGAGATCGCGAGGCGGACCGACTGTTTCGGGAACGTCTGCCAGATCTTCTCGACGTACGAATCGCGCCACGCCTCCGGCGACGCGAAGGCGTTCGAGCGCGGCATCAACTCGATCCAGCTTCTCCGCGATGGGAGTCGGTGGTGGATCGCTTCCGTCGCCTGGGACGCGGAGCGGCCGGAAAATCCGTTACCGGCCGACTACCTGCCGGCCGGGAAGCCGTAGAGTCCCGCGTCCCGACCTACTTTTTCGGCGGAGCCTTCTCGAACAGGCCCTTGTACTGCCCGTAGCCTTCTTCGACGAGCTTCTCCGCGGGGATGAAGCGCATCGCGGCGGAATTCATGCAGTAGCGCAGGTGCGCCGGCGGCGGCCCGTCGTTGAAGACGTGTCCCAGGTGCGAGTCGGCGTGGACGGAGCGGACCTCGCTGCGCGGAATGCCCAGCTTGAAGTCCGTCCCCGTTTTGATGTTGGACTTCTCGAGCGGTTTCGTGAAGCTCGGCCATCCGGTGCCCGACTCGTACTTGTCGAGCGAGGAGAAGAGCGGCTCGCCCGAAACGACGTCCACGTAAATCCCCGGTCGGTGGTTGTTCCAGTACTCGTTCGCGAACGCGCGCTCGGTCCCCTCTTTCTGGGTGACCTGGTACTGGAGCGGCGTGAGCGTCTTGGAGAGCTCCTCATCCGACGGCTTGCGGAAGTTGGCGGCGACCCAACCCTTCGCCCTGGCGGGGTTCTGCGCCTGGGCGGCCAGGGCGAGCGCGAAACCCGTGATCATCGCGACGGCCGTGATCTTCATTTGTGGCCTCCCGCTGCTTCGCCCCAGATCTCTTTCAAACGGGCGTCGCGGCCGCAACCCGTGCGATAAGTGTGATAGCGCACGGGATTCTTCTTGTAGAAGTCTTGGTGATACTCCTCCGCGGGATAGAACGTCGACGCGGGGACGATCTGCGTCACGATCTTTCCCTTGAACCGGGCATCGGACTCGAGCCGGGCTTTCGACGCCTCCGCCGCTTTGCGTTCTCCCTCGTCCTTGAAGAAAATCGCGGAGCGGTACTGATTCCCGTGGTCGCAGAATTGACCGTTCGCCTGGGAAGGATCGATGTTGTGCCAGAAGATGTCGAGCAGCTTTTCGTAGCTGATCTTCGAGGGGTCGTAGATCACCTGCACGGATTCCGCGTGCCCGGTCACTCCCGATGAGACCTGCTCGTATGTCGGGTTGGGGACCTGGCCCCCGGTATAGCCCGAAATGACCGCCACGACTCCCGGGACGCCTTCGAACGCCGTTTCCTCGCACCAGAAGCAGCCGCCGGCGAAAATGGCGGTGGCGCGGTTGGCCGGTGCCGCGAAGGCGGCTGCCGCGACGATGAGACAAAGCACGAGTACGATCCCGATTCGTGATTTCAAGAAAACCTCCTGCGTGACAGCCATCCAAACAGCGGCACGCGAGAAATAGTTCCGACATGACGCGAAAACTGCCTCGAAAACCGGCCGCTCGTCGATCTTCGGGAGTGCGCTCCGACGACCTTCGCCCGGTCTCACGCGCTCTGCGGGAGTATGCCCTCTCCTTTCCCGGCGCGACGGAGGACTTTCCGTGGGGTGAGCGCGTCGTGAAGGTGAAGGGGAAGGTTTTCGTATTCCTGGGCGCCGATCCGGTTCCCGGCGGCCCCATCGGCTTCTCCGTGAAGCTCCCGGAGTCGGGTCCGGACGCCCTCGATCTCCCGTTCGCGAAGCCGACCGGCTATGGGCTCGGAAAATCGGGCTGGGTCAGCGCGACCTTCGAGCCGAAAGACCGGCCGCCCGCCGAGATCCTCAAGGAATGGATCCTGGAAAGCTATCGCGCAGTCGCACCGAAAAAGCTCGTCGCCGAGCTCGAAATCTCGGGCTTGAATTCTCTCGGCCGCCGGCCGCGAAGCGGCCGCCGCTCCTGAACGAGCGACTTTAAGAGAGTCGCGGTCGCTCCGACTACTTCTTATTCGTCCAGCTCTGTTTGACGACCTTCCACTCGCCGCCCTCTTCGGCCAGCTCGATCGTGCCGTAATTGAGCTCGCCGTCGACTTTTCCCGTCGCGAGAAGGTTCGCCTTCTTGCCGTCGACCTTGAGTGACGTCAACTTCAGCTCCGCGGGACTCATCGCCTTCAAAAACGCCATCCCTTTCTTGGCATCCATTCCCGAGTCCTTCATCTGCTGGTCCATGCCCTTCGCCGATTCCGCGGCCATGGTCTTCTTGTAGGCCTCGTAATCCCCTGCGTCGACCGCCTTCAGGAGCGCGCGGTAGGTCTTGACCTGAGGAGTCTTCTCGAGGTCCTTCGACCCTCCGGCAGTGAGAGCAGGGGTGCACAGGACTGCGGCCACGGCGAGAGCGAGGCTGGTCCGGACGAGGATTCGCATGCTTTCGATCTCCTTTTCGAGTTGATGGAGCCTATTGTCGCTCAAGTCGAGGCGGGTCTCCCTGCTCGTGCGTCCAGTTCCGCACGACGAACCGGTATTCCGCATCGATCTCGACGATCGAGAGCCGATCGAAACCTTCCGACCAGGCGGGAGGCTCGAGACGCTTGAACGTGGCGATCACGCCCGGGACAGGGACGACCTGGCCTTTCGGGCGCCCGCGGTTGCGGCCGAGCGCGTCGCGGAGCGCGCACCGGAAGTAGTAGCCGGCGACACGGAAGCCGGCCGCCAGGGCCGGCTCGATGAACTCCGCCCGACGCACCTTCGATGCATTCGTATCGTCCACGACGAACGGCTGCCGCGCCACCAGGCAGGCGCTCACGAGCACGAGCTGCCGGTTGCGCGTCTTCAACATGTCGCGACTGATCCGCACGTGCGTGTCGAAGAAACGCTCTCTGTAGAACGTGGTCTTGCCCGAGCCCTGGACGCCGATGAAGAGGACCGCCTCCATCCCGGCGCACTCTAGCGGAGCGAATGGCGCCCGCTTTGCTCCGGTGAAATTTCGGGATGGCCGGACGATCTCTGGATGTCGTCGTCGTGGGGGCCGGAGCGGCCGGCCTCGCCGCCGCGGAGCGGCTCTCGGCGGCGGGGCTCTCGGTCGTCGTGCTCGAAGCCCGCTCGCGGGCGGGCGGCCGGATTTTCACTCGTCGCGTCCGCGGCTGGCCGCTTCCGATCGAGCTCGGCGCCGAGTTCGTCCACGGCCGGAGCGACGAGCTGTTCGAGATCGCCCGCGAAGCGAGTCTTCTGATCGATCGGCTCCCCGATTCCCACCTCCTGGCGACCGGCTCCGGATTCCGCTCCCAGCACGATCTCAGGAACCGGTTCGACGCCGTGACGCGCCGGATGCGTACCGACGGGCGGGATCGATCGGTTGCGGAATTCCTCCGGTCGAGCCGCGGAATATCGGCGGCGGAAAGGCGAGTCGCCGCCGCGATGATCCAGGGCTATCACGCAGCGATTCTCGACCGAGCGAGCGAGCACGCGTTCTCGACACGCGGCGAGCCGCGACCCTCCGCCCCGGGGGAAATGCAGTTCCGCGTCCTCTCCGGATACGACGGCGTCATCGATTGGCTGCGGTCACGCCTCGATCCGAAATACTGCTCCATCCGCTTTTCCACCGCCGTGCGGCGGATCCGGTGGCGCAGGGGAAGTGTCGAGGTCGCCACGGCAGGTTCCGGGGTGGTTCGCGCGCGCCATGCGATCGTGACGGTCCCGGTCGGCGTGCTGAAGCGCCTCCCGGATGGAAGGTCGGGCGTCGAGTTCGATCCGGACCCCCCCGACCAGCGCCGCGCCGTCGAGAAGATCGAGATGGGAAACGCCGTCAAGGTCGTTCTTCTCTTTCGCAGACCGTTCTGGGAGGAAACGCGGGCGGCCGAGCGCCTGCGCGCGCGCGAGCCGGAGAATTCCGAGATCGCCTTCCTGCACTCGTGGGATGCCGCGTTCCCGACGTGGTGGACCGCCGCGCCGACCCAGGTCCCGATGATCACCGGCTGGGCCGGAGGGCCGGCGGCGACAGCCTTGACGCCTCTTCGGAAGCGGCGGATTCTCGATCGGGCCGTCGAAACGCTCGGATCGCTCTTCGAGCTGCCGACGGCGACGGTCCGACGGCTCCGGATCGCCGGACACTTCCACGACTGGAGCGCCGACCCTTATGCGCGTGGCGCGTATAGCTACGAAGGGGTCGGAGGCGCGTCCGCGCCCGACGTTCTCGCGCGGCCGATCGCGGGAACGCTCCATTTCGCCGGCGAAGCGACCGATCGCACTCAGAGCGGGACCGTGCCAGGCGCGATCGCGAGCGGGCGCCGGGTAGCGCACCAGATTCTCCGTTGAGCAGCCTCCCGGCGGCGACTCCGGTCTTCAGGGTTTCTCTGGTTTCTCTGGCTTCTCCGGCTTCTCTTTCTTGCCCTTTCCGCCTTTCTCGGCTTTTTCGGGCTTCCCTCGTCCGCGTCCGTGTTCCTCTCGGACCTGCGCGCCCGGATTCGGCTTCGCGCCGACGGCAGGTGGCGGAGGCTGGGCGGGCGGCACCGGCGCCGCTTCTCGGCCAGCCTCGTGCGGACGTCGGCCGCGGCCCCGATACTCCGGCGCATTCGACGTCTCCGGCCGTCCCCGATACGGCTCGGGAGCCGGCTGCACCGCCGGAGCGGGCGGCGCTGCCGGGGCCGGCTGATGGACCCTCCCTTTCGACTCGCCGCGCCGCGGCATTACCTCGCCGCGGGGAGCCGCCGGTTGCGGGATTTCCTGACCGCGGTTGATTCGCTCATTGCTGCCCGCCTTTCCGCGGAATGGAGCTTGCTCGCGGGACGGCCGGGATTCGATTGCCCGCCTCACATCCTGAGCGGGCGCGACGATCGACACCTGCTTCCGGCCGCCGCGCGTCCATTCCGTAACCGGACGCGGCGCGGTTTTCGCGTCGCGGATGCTGCGCCTTTCGATCCGGCTGCCAGTCGCGCGCTGGATCGTCTCCACCGGGATGGCCATGTTCCGGACGATTCCGCCCGACACGGCGAAGCTCGTGACCGGCGTCGTCTGCCGGAAGATGGTCGCGCTCTGCTGCGGCGAGACCCGAACAGAAGCCACGTTCCTGCCGATGAAACGATTCGTCGGCACGAAGACGTACTGCGTCGATCTCACGACGACCGGCCGTCCGGAGTAACCGGACGCGCCGAAGACGATGCTCGGCGGCAGCGGCGCCCACCCGATGTAGTCGTCGCTGTACGTCCACGTGACCCAGGCCGGAGCCCAGACGGTTCCGGGGACCCAGACCCATCCGTAGCGATCGGTGTAGACCCACGTCCCGTAGTGATACGGGTCGTCGCCCCACGGGTCGTAAGAGACCCAGGTCCACCCGTACTCGGTGTAGACCCATTCGCCGTTCGTGTACGGCTGCCAGCCGCGGGAAACTCGCTCGGGCACCCAGCAATCCCCGTAGCTGCAATCGACCCACCGGCCGTACGGGGACAGCTCGTCGTAGAACCCGCCGATCGAGATGCTCACCTGGACCTGAGCCCGCGCCGGCTCCGCCCACAACGCCATGCCGAGCGCGGAGATAAATAGAGTTGTGATCGAGAGTTTCTTCATCGTCTGACTCCTCGTCGCGAGAGTGCCGCAAAACTCGCGCCATCCGCCCCTGGAATAAACTCCTCCGCCCGCCGCCGCGGCCGTCGTTGCCGCTCAAGAAGTATGCTCTGCGCCCACCACGGCAGGAGGGCATCGGAATGTTCTCACCTCTCCTCTTCGCAGTCTCGATGGTCACGACCGTGGCGGGCTTCCAGGCGCCGGAGAGCGCGTACTGGCACGCCGCCTCCCAGAGCTGGTTCGTCTCCAACGTCGCCGGCAGCCCCACGGAGAAAGATGGCAAGGGCTGGATCACCCGCCTCGACGCCAACGGCAAGAGGACCAAGGAGCGATGGGTCGACGGCTTGAACGCGCCGAAGGGAATTCGGATCAACGGGCGCACTCTTTACGTGGCCGACATCGACGAGCTCGTGGTCGTCGACACAACCCGCGCGAAAGTGAAGGCGCGCCTGAAAGCACCCGGAGCGACCTTCCTGAACGACGTGGCGATCGGACGGGGCGGCGAGGTCTACGTCTCGGACACCCTGACGAATGCGATCTACCGCTGCCGGAGTGACCGCGTCTGCGAGGTTTTCGCCAAGACCGAGAAGCTCGAAGGCCCGAGCGGACTGCTCGTGGAAGGAAACCGGCTGGTCGTGGCCGCGTGGGGAATCATCACCGATCCCGCGACCTTCGGCACGAAGACGCCTGGCCATCTCCTGCAGGTCGACCTCGGGACGAAGGAGATCACGCCGATCGGAGACGGCCAGCCGGTGGGAAACCTGGACGGGCTCGAGAAGGACGGCGCGGACTATCTCGTCACCGACTGGGTGGCGGGCAAGCTTCTGCGGATCTCCAAGTCGGGTACCGTGACTGTCCTGAAGGACGGCTTCAAGAACAGCGCGGACCTGGGTTACGACCCCGCGAGGAGGCTCGTCGCGGTGCCGGAGATGGGCGGGGGCAAAGTCCAACTTCTCCGGGTCGACCCGTAGCATTTGCCGTCGATGTCCCGACTGACCCGCGCGCTCCTCCTCTTCTGCGCGTTCCTCGCTTCCCCGCTTCTCGCCCAGCCGTTCGACCCGTCTCTCTTTTCCGATTTGCGGTGGCGCGGCATCGGACCGTTCCGAGCCGGTTGGGGAACCTGCGCCGAAGGGATTCCCGACCAGCCCGACACGTTCTATTTCGGCGCCGCGGGCGGCGGCGTATGGAAGTCCGAGAACGCCGGGCGCACGTGGATGCCGATCTTCGAGCACGAGTCGGCGGCCTCGATCGGCGCTCTCGCGATCGCGCCCTCCGACCCGAAGGTGATCTACGTGGGCACCGGCCAGCCGGAGCCGCGCTACGACATCGTTTCCGGCGACGGCGTCTTCCGATCGGACGACAGCGGGAAGACGTGGACAAAGCGCGGCCTGTCGGCCACGCGTCACATCGGCCGGATCCTCGTGGACCCGCGGGACCCGAACGTCGTCCTCGTGGCCGCCCTCGGCCACGTCTTCGGCGCCAACAAGGAGCGGGGCGTCTACCGGAGCACGGACGGCGGCAAGAACTGGAGCCAGACACTCTTCGTCGACGAGAACACGGGCGCGGTCGACCTGGCCGCGGATGTCCGGCATCCCGAGGTCGTCTATGCGGCGGCCTGGCAGGTGCGAAACTTCCCGTGGCTGTCGTACTTCAAGCCGAACGTCGGACCGGGCAGCGCCGTCTATCGGTCCGCGGACGGCGGCGGGACGTGGAAACGCCTCTCCGGCGGCGGCTGGCCGGCGGGAGACGTCGGCCGGATCGGCCTCGCCGTCGCACCGGGCGGACGCTTGTACGCGCTCGTGGACGCTCCAGCGCCGCTCGCGGCGCCCGGCGCGGCTCCCACGCCTCCGCCCTCGGGTCTCTACCGCTCCGACGACGGCGGAGCGAGCTGGAGCCAGGTGAACTCGGACGCGGGCCTCGCGACCTACTACTTCGGCCGGGTGACTTCCGATCCGAAGAATCCCGAAGTCCTCTACGTCATGGGGCAATCGATCCGACGCTCCGAGGATGGAGGCAAGACGTTCCGCATCGTCAAGGGCGCGCCGGGCGGAGACGACTACCACCATCTGTGGATCAACCCCGGACATCCGGACCACATGGTGACGGCGAGCGATCAGGGTACGGTGGTGACGGTCGACGGCGGGAAGACGTGGAGCGACTGGTACAACCAGCCGACCGGCCAGTTCTACCACGTCGAGACCGACGACCGCTTTCCGTACTGGGTCTACAGCGGACAGCAGGACAGCGGCACCGCGGGAACGGTGAGTCGGGGGGATTACGGCGCGCTGACCTTCCGGGAATGGCATCCCGTCGGCGCGGAGGAACGCGGCTGGGACGTGCCGGACCCCGCCGATCCCGAGATCGTCTACGGCAGCGGCCTCGGAGGCAACGTCATCCGCTTCGACAACCGCACCGGACAGGGTACGCAGATCTCGCCGGTCGTCGAGAGCACCTACGCGCGGCGGCCGACCGAGGTGAAGCATCGGTACACGTGGATCTCGCCGGTCGCCGTCTCGAAGAAGAAGCCGTTCGCGCTGTACTTCGGCTCCCAGGTCCTTTTCCGCTCGACGGACCGCGGCCAGAGCTGGACCGAGGTCAGCCCCGATCTGACCGGCGCGGTGCCGGGCACGCCGGGGTGCGACGGAGACGTCACGCTCGCCAACGCCCGCGCGTGCGGCTTCGGGGTGATCTACACCATTGCGCTTTCCCCGCACGACGAGGGAGAGATCTGGATCGGCACCGACAGCGGCTTGATCCAAACGACGAAGGACGGCGGCAAGACCTGGAGCGACGTCACGCCGAAGGGGCTCCTCCCGTGGAGCAAGGTCGCGACTCTCGACCTCTCATCGCTCGAGCCCGGCGTCGTCTATGCCGCGGTGGACACCCATCGCCTCGACGACTTCACCCCGCACCTCTTCCGCACGCGGGACTCCGGAAAGACCTGGACCGCGATCGGCTCCGGCCTGCCTCCGGCCGAGTACACCACCGTCGTGCGTGCCGATCCGGTCCGCAAAGGACTTCTCTACGCCGGGACGGTCGACGGCGCGTTCGTCTCGTTCGACGACGGCGGCCATTGGCAGCCGCTGCAGGGAAACCTCCCGACGGCGTGGGTGGAAGACCTCCAGGTGCACGGCAACGACCTCGTTGCCGCGACGAACGGCCGCGCCCTCTGGATCTTGGACGACGTTACGCCGCTTCGCCAGCTGACGCCGGCCGCGATCGCCGCAGCGGCTCACCTGTTCGCCCCCGCGGCCGCCGTTCGCGTGCGGCGCAACGCGAACCACGACACGCCCCTTCCGCCGGAGACCCCGATGGGGCGGAACCCCCCTTCCGGCGCGGTGATCGACTACGTCCTTAAGCGCGCCGCCTCCGGTCCGGTCGTGCTCGAGATCCTCGATTCCACCGGACGGGTCGTCCGCAAATACTCGAGTACGGACGAGCCCGAGAAGCTTCCCGCGCGGCGTTACTTCGCGGAGGACTGGTTGAAGCCACCCGCTCCCCCGTCGGGCGCCGCCGGCCATCACCGCTTCCTCTGGGACCTGCGCGGTCCCCGCCCGAAGGCGGAGCAATACGAGTACTCGATCGCGGCCGTTTACGGCGAGAACACGCCCGCGGATCCGGAAGGTGTCCTCGTCCCTCCGGGCAGCTACACCGTGCGTCTGACGGTCGAGGGCACGAGCTCGATGCAGCCGCTTTCGGTCAGGGCCGACCCGCGCGGGACGGCGTCTGCGGGCGACTTTTCGCGGCAGTTCGAGCTCGCCACGCGAACTGCGGAGGATATGGACCGCGCGGCGGACGCGCTCGGGGGGATCCGCGCGCTGCGCAAACGGATCGATGCGGCCCGGAAGAGCCCCGGGACCGGGGATTCGGCGAAGGCGTTCGCGGACATCGATGCGAAAGCCGCCGCGTTCGAAGCCACCGCTGCCCGGCGACAGGGATCCGAGACCGAAGACTCCCTCGCGCGATTGAGCGCCCGGCTGTCGAGCCTCCTTTTG
>WNGA01052512.1_pt1 | contig 10109 bp, 10 predicted proteins | sample 5400061 | NCBI WGS metagenome assembly WNGA01 (sample SAMN13153366, study PRJNA577476) | soil metagenome | isolation source: 100 cm soil or saprolite under grassland replicate 2 | place: USA:California | collected 2016-06-15
TCCGCTCCCGGGTGCATGATGTCTCGCGCCTGCCGGACCGCCTGCGGGCGGCCCGGTGCCAGCGGCTGGGGATGGGCCTGCGCGTGAGCGTCTAGGGCGGCGAACGCGCGGGCCACCGGCTCGTGTGTTCCCTGCCCAGCGTGCTCGGCGTAGCACGCCTGACCCAGCTGCCGCAGCAGCTTGCTGTGCTGCCGCCGCGCCTGCACCTCCATGAGCCGGGCCCGGCCCTGCGCCGCGCCGTGCTTGGCCTGGCCCCGGGCACGCTCGGCGGCCGCCTTGGCTTTGTCGAGGATCGCCATGACTCCTCCTTTTCTCCGTGACCGCCCGTGGGTTCTTCCGCTCCTGACGTTACGCCCCGCAGGTCTGGTATAGATCATGCGGGCAGCCGGGGCGGGCAGACCCTTTTTAATGCGCACGCGGACCTCGCCGACCACGGCGCGCCAGGCACGTGCTGGCCTTCGACCCGGCTGGCGAGGTGACCGGCGGGCTCACCCACTTCTGCCACCACGCCCAGGTGACCACTGCGCGGCTCGCCGCGACCGGCGCGTTCCGCCGCGCGGTGGCGGGCTGTGGCCCCCGAGTCACCCACCCACCCACCCGCGCAGGCGGCACGGCTCCTCAGTGCCACGGGCAGCAGCAGGTGGCCCCGCCGCGCTAGCGCACGGGCGGCCGATCGGCCGGGTGGCGGGCAAGCGTCCTGCCGCGCGCCAGACGGCGGCAAGGACCAGGAACACGATGAGGTAGGTAGCGAGTCCGCCTGGACTGGATTGCGTGAACACCGGCACGTAGACGCCGATGTTGTCGCCGCCGTTTGCGAAGGTGACCGCCGCGCCCCGGCCCAACCGGCTCGGTCATGGGGTCGTGGTCCTGGTCGTGCCTTTCCCGCCAGGGCCGCCACGCTGCACGCAGGCCGAGCGCAAGCGGCGACAGCCCAAGTTACGGCAGCACCGGCTCAGGAAGCAGCCCCGCTCCCAGCGCCCCGGCAACCGCGACAGCCATGATTCCGATCCAGCCGGGGTACTGACCGGGCACCACCCGCAGCGCCCCACCCCGCCGCGCCCGGCGGCCTGCCGGAGAACAGCGCCAGCAGCACGAGGTCGTCGATGTTCGTCACCGTGAACAGGCCGGCGGCGCGACCGGGCTGTCCAAGTCCCGCTCCGCTGGTTCCCGGGCGCCCTGGTCGGCCTACGCCACGGTGATGACGATCTTGCCGCGTGCGTGCCCGTGCTCCACGCGGCGCAGGCCGTCGGCCGTGCCGGCTAGCGGGTAGGTCCGGTCGAGGACCGGTGTGAGCTTCCCGGCCTCGATGAGCCCGGTGAGGGTGAGCAGTTGCTCCTGCTTTTGTTCGTGCGGGAGCAGCCGGAGCCGCTCTCGGACCAGAGCGTTGACCACGGCCGCCCGCAGGATGCCAGCGACGGGCCCGGGCACGTGGCCGGGTGAGCCGCCGCCGTTGAGCACGAGGGTCCCGGCCGGGGCCAGTGCCCGGCGCAGCCGGCTCAGCGGCCGGTTGCCCACGTTGTCGAGGATCACGTCGTAGTGTGCGCGCCCGTCGGTGAAGTCCTGCGTGGTGTAGTCGATGACGTGCGCGGCGCCGATCGAGCGCACCAGCCCGGCGTTGCGCGTGCTGCATACCCCGGTGACCTCCGCGCCCAGCGCTGCCGCGATCTGCACGGCGTACGTGCCGACGCCGCCGGCGGCACCGTTGACGAGCACCCGGTGCCCGGCCCGCACCGCACCCACATCCCGGATCCCCCGCAGGGCCGTCGTCCCCGCCATCGGGACCGCCGCCGCCTGCTCGAAGGTCAGGCTCACCGGCTTGGGCACCACCTTGTCCGCCGCCGCGCGCGCGTACTCCGCGAACGCGCCCCGGCAAAAGCCGAGCACCTCATCGCCGTGCCGCAGCCCGCGCACGTTCGCGCCGGCCGCCTCCACCACTCCGGCCGCGTCGACCCCGGCCACCCGGGCCTTCGGCCTGGTCAGCCCCACTTCTCCCATCAGCCGCGCGATCAGAGGGTCACCGCGCATGACGTGCCAGTCGTACGGGTTGAGCGCGGCGGCGTGCACCCGGACCAGCGCCTCGCCGGCGCCGGCCTCGGGCCGGCCGGTGTCCGCCAGCCGCAAGACCTCCGGCGGGCCGAACCGCTCCTGGACAATCGCCTTCATCAGGTCACCTCGCCTCGTCGCGCGCTGTCGTGGTGGCGACGCTAACCGGCGGTTCGAGGAGCGTTCTCCGGGTGGGTAAGCCGAACGGGCGTATCCGCGGGCCCGGGCCGACGGCACGTGTCCCGGGCCGGTGGCCTCCTAGGCGACGGTCTCCCGCACCATGGACGGCCGGCGGGCTGGCCGCCCGCATCTGGCGCTCCTGGTGCGTGCCTGGGACGTGATCGTTGCACCCATTTCAGCGGGGCCTTTCGTGCTCCACCACCTTCTGATTGCTGGCCTGACCACCGTCTGGTCGGAGCAGCACAGGCCGGAGTCCGTGCACAGACCCTCGGCAGAGAGTCACGGAGCGTGGCGACAGCCGCAGGTCGGCAGCGCGCAAAGCCGCCTTATGCACGCGCAAGTGGTCGTCGGTGCCCGTAGCCGGCCGGAGCAGATGGAACACTCTGTCGTGCCTGTTGCGGACGTGCCGTTGTGCGGCGGGGACCACGGGCCGTGGCCGAGTACGCCTACGGTGTTCCCGTGCGAGGCGTGCCGTGGTGGGGTGTGCTGCCGGCAGCTGCGGCTCCGGTACTGCTGGCCGGCGGGTGGACGGTTGCCGCCGCGCTGCAACCGGGCTCCTTCAACCAGATAGCCGACACCATCAGCGCCCTTGCGGCGCACGGTGCCGCCGACCGATGGTGATGACGCTGGCATTCCCGGGCGTGGGAGCCTGCCATGTCATCACTGGGCTGGCTCTGCGGCGGCGGCCGCTCCCGGGCGGCTCCTTCTGATGACCGGCGGTGTGGCGACTGCACTGGTCGCGGCGAACCCCGTGACGGCCGGCCGGGGAGGCTCCTTGCCGCACACGCTCGCGGCGGCGGCGGCGTTCATAGCCCTGGCAGCATGGCCCCTCCTCGGCGGAAGGCGGGGACCTTCCGTGCCAGCTTTACTGCGGCCGGACGGCTATTCTGCCGCACCGGTGAGCAGGCGCGAGTGCCCGATACCGCTGGCATGGACCTCCCCGACGGGCCCGGCAGAGCATCCGGCTGCTAGCCCGCCCGGCGCCAGGGACCGGGCGGGCGGACCGTGCAGTTTGCCGGTCGAGGTACCTCACACTTGCCGGCTGCACCCATGGGACACTCCCGGAAACCCAGCGCCCGGGACCGCGCCGGCCAGCCCGGAGAGCGTGACGGCAAGGACGGCGGCGCCAGCGGCGAGCCGGCCAGGTTCACCGCACAACCTCGCTGGCAGCGGCGCGGCTACCGCGGCACGACACCCGATCGGTACGGTGCAAAGGTAGCCGCCGCAGTCATGGAGGCCCGAGATGGCAACAAGGATCGAGGTCACACTCGAAGACGATCTTGACGGGGGTCCCGCCGACGAGACGCTGCGGTTCGCGATAGGCGGCACGGAGTACGAGATCGATCTCAGCAAGAAGAACGCAAAAGCATTCCGAAAAGGGCTCGGGCCCTTCACCGAGCACGCCCGCAAGGCCGGACCAGGACCGCCTCGCCGGCCAGCGCGCACCCCATCAGCTCGCCAGCGCAGCGCCGACATCCGGGCGTGGGCCAAAGCCAACGGCATCCCGGTCAGCGACCCACTCACCCAGCACACCCCCGGCCATGCCCCGGGTCTACCCGGCCAGATCGCCGGGCGCAGGATCGCAGCTGCCCTTGACGAGGCTCACCGAACCCGCCTGAGGCCACCGGGGGCAACCACGAAATAGACGTCCGCCTCTGCCGGTGTGCCGGTGTGCCGGGGGCCGGATCCTAAATGCGGCGTGAGGGGATCGGGCTAGGTGGCCAGTTGCTCGCCGAGGCGCCGCGTGATCGGCCATGCACCCTCGGAGCTATTGGAGATCACGGTGTGAGTGATGTGCGATCTCGGGTCATGCACGGTGCGGAAGGAGGCACCGGGGTCGCATCCCTCCAGCATCACGGTATCGGCTGACTGGCGGAGCCAGAAGCAGCGGGCACGGCCGAGCAGCGCGAATCCGTTCATCCGAACCAGCCTCTGCATATTGACCCAGCGGCCGATGCTGATACCACCCCGCTGACCAGCGCGTCCTCACCGGCGCCGATCCTGGCCGAGCACATGGCTTGCCTGTTCTACGAGACACGCAATCTGCCAGCGCCGGTCTACGGGGCCGGACGCAGATCCGCTGGGTGCCGCCCCTACGCGCGGCTGGTCCCACTCCTGCACTGGCTTGCCTACGCGACAGACAGAATGGGCATCGATCCTGCGCGGCCTGGGTGCCCTGCGTCCCGCCCGCTCGGCCGCAGCCTTGATGGTGGTGAGTGAGGATCGGACCGCCGTCTCCCGCGTCGCCGCGCAGGGCGAACGGGGTGCTGCGCCAGCTGGTTCAGCACGTCAGGTGCAGGATGGCGTTGGTGTCCTTGGCGGTCCCGGTCAGCACGCCGATCGCCTCGGCCGTGGGCAGCACGACCAGGTCGACCTCGCGGCGGCGGGCCTCTTCCCGGACTTGCCGCATCACCGGCAGCGCGCCATCAGCACCGGCGCCGATCACCAGCCGGCGACATCGCCACGGGATGTCCTCCGCGGCCGAGAGCGGGGTGTGCCCATACGCGCCGCGGAACTTCCTGGACGCGGCCTTCTTGCGCTTGCGGATCTTCCCGCGGTCGATGATCAGGTCGTGATCGTAGGTCACGCCGTCGACTCGTATAGAACCGAAGGACTCCCCGACTTACTACGTGCTTCGATGAGCTAGCCGCAGCGCTGCGGGCGTGGGCGAAAGGCCTGCTGTGCCTGGAGGCGGCCGTTGAGCTGCTGATCGGGCATCGCTCGTGGCTTTCCCGCGGGGATTTCCTCGCGATTGCGGTGGAGCCCGGTCAGGAGGTATTCAGCAGCCGGGTGATGGCGGTGGTCGACTTCGGGGCGGCGGCGGGCGCGCTGGCGGCGGGTGTGCTGCCGTGCTCTGGCGGTGAGGGGCGGATGCTGCGGATCGCCGCGAGCATCGCCGAGGGGGTGCCGGTCGATCTGCGGGAGGCTGTGACCGGCCTTGATGACAATAACGCCGTTCTGGCCGCGGCGGCGGTGCTGCATGCTGCCGGCCACCGGGATCTGCGCGTGGCCGCGGGGGGTGAGCGGCGGTGAGCACGGTCACCGCGGTCACGCTGACCCGGCGGCGGCATCCCTTGGAGGGCCGGTCGCTGCAGGTGCTGGGGAGCATGCGCCGGCACGGCGCGGCGGAGCTGCTGGTGGTGCTGCCCGATGGCAGCAAGCGGCTGATCCCGGCGGCGTGGACTGACCTGGGGCAGCCGGCCGGCGGGGACGACGCGGCGGCGACGCTGGGGATCGGTTCGGGACCTGCTGGGGTTGTCTGTGCTGGTTTCGGGTCTTACCGCCCGGCCCGCGGACGGCCCGGAGCAGGCTGCACGGAAGTCACCGTGCAAGGAGGACAACCGTGCAGCCTGTGCAGCTCAGTTTGATGCTGGACCAGGTTCCGGCGCCACCCCCGGCCATCATCGGCCAGCTTCCCGGCCCGCAGGCGGAAACGGCGGTCACGCTGCTGGCAGGCCTGATCGCCAAGGCGGCCGGGACGACCGCCGCGGTGGCGGAGGCCGGCGATGAGTGAATCCGGCAAGATTACCGGCTCCCACAGGTCGAGAGCGGCCGTCATCTACGTCCGGCAATCCACCCTGGCCCAGCTCGAGCGCAATACCGAGTCCACCGCCCGCCAGTACGACCTGGTCAACCGCGCCCGGCAGCTGGGCTGGCCGCGGGAGGCGATCCGGGTCGTGGACGCCGACCTGGGCATCTCCGGGTCGGTGACCGGGCAGCGGGCCGGGTTCGAGTCGCTGGTCGCCGAGGTGGCGCTGGGGCAGGTCGGGATCATCCTGGCGCTGGAGGCCTCCCGGCTGGCCCGCGACAATGCGGCCTGGGCCTGGTACCGGCTGCTGGACCTGGCCGGGGCCTGCGACACGCTGGTCGCCGACGCCGACGGCGTCTATCACCCGGGTTTGTTCAACGACAGGCTGGTCCTGGGGTTATCCGCCCCCGCCTGACCGGCGTCTTTAACGTCGCGCAACGTTCCGGCGCGCCTCCGGTAACGGTCGTTGGCGACTGGTTATCTTCCCCTCATAGGCAACGTCTGCAAGGGGGGGCGGATGAGCGTCTGCGTGCAGACAGGACCTGGACCGTGCTGGGGGCAGACCACCGGCAGGTGGGGCCGGTGGAGGAGTTCCTGGAGTATCACCGGGTCACCGGCTCGTCGCCGCACACGGTCCGGGCTTATGCCAAGGCGCTGCAGCTGTGGTGGCGGTACCTGGAGCTGGACGGCCGCGACTGGGCCGAGGCGGACGTGCCCGCGCTGGCCGGGTTCGTCACCTGGCTGCGGCAGGGCACCCCGCCTGGGGTGGCGCTGCTGGATCCGGCGGCTGCCGCGCCGCCCCGGCTGGCGGAATCGACGCTGGCCACGCGGCTGGCCGCGGTGGTCAGCTTCTACCGTTACCACCATGACGCGCACGGGGTCGCCCCGGCGCTGGCCCGGGCGTGGTCCGGGCCGCCGCGGCGCAGCCGCTACCGGGCGTTCCTGGCCCACCTGGACGGGCGTTCCAGGGCAAGCCGGCGCAGCCCGATGCCGGTGCGCCGCAGGCGGCGGGAGGCCTGCCCGCTGCTGACCCCGGCGCAGGTCGCGGCGATCTTGTCAGCGAGTGCGGCGCGGGATGCGGCGAGCGGCGAATGGTCGGGGTCGCTGCGGGACCGCCTGCTTTTCGCCACGCTGGCGGAGACCGGCATGCGCCTTGGTGAGGTGTTGTGCCTGACCCACGCCGGCTGGCATCCGGGCTCGGGAGGCACGCCGTTCATCGAGGTCGTCCCCCGGAGCCATCCGCACGGGGCCCGGGTCAAGGGCGGGCGCGGGCGGCGCATCTACGTCTCCGATGAGCTTGAACGCCTTTACGGGGATTACCTGTGGGACCTGGCTGAGCGGGCCGGGCGGGCCGGGTTCGAGGTCAGCGACGAGTGGTTCTGCTTCGTCAACCTCGACGGCGAGCCCCGGTTCGCCCCGATGCGGCCCGAGCGCGTCTACCGGATCACCGGCCGGCTGCGCCAGAGGCTGCCCGGCCTGCCGGAGGGCTGGTCCCCGCACTGGCTGCGGCACACGCACGCCTCGGCGCTGCTGCTGGCCGGGGTGCCGTTGCATGTGGTGTCCCGGCGGCTCGGGCACGCCGACGTGCAGACCACGATGGACCTGTATGGCTGGGTCACCGAGGACGCCGAACTGCGGGCGGTAGCCGGATGGCGCTCCTTCACCGAGGGCTGGCGGGTGACCGGTGCCTAGCCGGCGGCCTTCCGCATCCGGGCCGCCGGAGGGGGCACCGAGCCCGGCGGCGCTGTTCGCCGCGTTGCCGGCCAGCTTCCAGACAGCGGCGGTCGATTTCACCGCCGAGCCGTTCGCCCGGCTCACCTATGCCTACCCGGCCCGGCCGCCTGCCCGGCTGGATCTGGGCATGCTGCCCGGGCCGATGCGCCAGGAGGCCGGGTACTGGCTGCACACGCTGGCGGTGGCCGGGGAGCGGGTGAACTCCAGGGCGCTGGCCGAGTGGGTGCGCGTCGCCGCGGCCGTGGCAGCTGGGCAGGACCTGTGCTCGTTCACCGGCCTGAGCGTGGAGGAGTGGGTAGCGGCGGCCCGCCGCCGCTACCACGACCGGCACCACCGGCTGCCGCCGCCCAGCTACCTGCACAACCACCGGGCCACCATCGCCCGGCTGCACGCGGCACTGACGCTGGCCTGCCAGGCGGGCCAGCCGTGGTGGCGATCGGCGGTGTGGGACCCGCGCCACGACCGGCGGATCCCGGTCCGCGAGCACGAGCCCCTAGAAGGCCAGCGGCTGAACTTCGCCCGGGTCAGCCCGGCGTGGCTGCGCGAGGCGATCCAGTGGTACTTCGCGGCCGGGCTGAGCACCGGGCTGCTGTCGTGGAGTTCCCTGCCGGGTTACCTGAGCTACCTCGGCCGTCACTTCGCCGCGTTCCTGGCTTCCGAGGGCATCGACACCCCGGTCCTGGACGCCGGTCCCGAGGCCGGGATCCGCCCGGTGGCGCTGCGGCTGGCGGCCTGGCTGCGCCAGCAGCGCGCACCCTCCGGGCGGCCGCTCGCTCCGTCCACCATCGGGCTGATCCAGACCACGGTGGCCGGGTTTTACGCCTTCATGGCCGACCGGCGCGCCGAAGCCGCCCGGGAACTGGCCGAGCCGCGGTGGGCCGGGCTGACCGATGCCCACGCCCGCTGGTGGCGGCCCGGCGAGATCGCCGGCCGTTACCGCGGCCCGGCCGAAGGCAACTACATCGACGCGGCGGCCCAGTCCCGCATCGCCGGGCATGTCGAGATCCTCGGCCTGCCCCGCGACCAGGCCAAGACCGTCACGGTGAACGGGACGGCACGCCAGATCCGGGGGCTGGGCGATGAGCAGGCGATGCGGGCGTTCCTGCTCGCGATCGCCACCGGACGGCGGATCAACGAGATCTTGATGATGGACTTCGCGCCGCTGTCGCCCGTCCCCGGCCTGGACACCAGCCAGGCAGCGCAAGACGGCGGCCCGGCCGCGCGACTGCGCTACCAGCAGACCAAGATCGCAGGCGCGCCGCAGGCCATCCTGGTCGGCGCTGACGTGGTGGCCATCGTGGCCGAGCAGCAGGAGTTTGCCCGCGCCCTGGTGCGGGCCAGCGATCCCGCCGCCCCCGACCCGCCGTACCTGTTCCTGGCCTGGCAGGCCAACACCGCCGGCGCGCGCCACTACCGCGCGAACACCCTGAACGGGCTGCTCACCCAGCTCGCCGCCGTGCTGCAGGTCACCGACGCCACCGGGGCGGTGGTGGACTTCCAGCGCACCCACCGGATGCGCCACACCAAGGCCACCGACCTGCTGAACGCGGGCGTGCCGATCCACGTCGTGCAGCGCTATATGGGGCATGTCTCACCGGAAATGACCATGCATTACGCCAAGACCCTCGCCGAGACCCACGAGGCCGAGTTCCTGCGGTTCGCCAAGCTCCGCCGCGACGGCCGGCCGCTGGAGATGGACCCCGCCGATGTCTACGAGCTGGTGCAGCTGGACCGCCACACCGACCGGGTCTTGCCCAACGGGGTCTGCCTGCTGCCGCCGCCCAAGCGCTGCGACCGCGGGAACGCCTGCCTGACCTGCGATCATTTCGCCACCGATGCCCGCCACCTCGGCGATCTGCGTGCCCAGCTGGCCGCCACCGAGGAACTCATCCAGGCCCGTCAGGCACAGCACCGCCAGCGCACCGGAGCCGAGATGGGACCCGGCCACATCTGGCTCGCCGGGCGGAACGCCGAACTGACCTCGCTGCGCGCGATCATCGCCGCCCTGGAGGCCGGGCAGCGTCCCGGCGCGGTGCGCGGCGCCGGAGTACCAGCCCGGCCCAGCCAGCCGGTGCCCGTCACGATCGGCAAGAAGCCGGGGGATCACGGGCATGCCGGCTGAGCAGGACAGGATCGCCACGCTGCGCCAGGCCGCGGCCGCCAAACGCGACGCCGCTGTCGCCCGCGCCGAAGCCGGGATACGCGCGCTCACCAAGACCAGCCAGCCCATCACATTCCGCGCGGTCGCCGCAGCCGGCGGCGTCTCGGTGGACTTCCTCTACCGCCACCCCGAGCTGCGTGCCCGCATCGAACGGCTCCGCGGCCAGAAGCCCGCACCCACCGGACATACTCCGCCGGGTGAACCCGGCAGCCACGCCTCCAGCGTGGTCGCCACCCTCACTGCAAGGCTGGCTGAGCTGCGCCGCGAACTGGCCGAAACCAAGGCCCAGCTCGCGGCCGCCCACGGCGAGCTGCTCGCGCTGCGCAGGCACCCCGGGAACGCCGCTCCCGGTGACTGACCCAGCCGCCCGCCGTCCGCAACGACGCCACGTTAAAGACGCGTCATCAACGTCGTGACCTGGCCATCCGCTCCACAGAAGTTGATCAAGGTCAGATAACTGGG
>WNGA01014150.1_pt1 | contig 10107 bp, 13 predicted proteins | sample 5400061 | NCBI WGS metagenome assembly WNGA01 (sample SAMN13153366, study PRJNA577476) | soil metagenome | isolation source: 100 cm soil or saprolite under grassland replicate 2 | place: USA:California | collected 2016-06-15
TCGACATGTGAAAAGCGCCTCTTTGCAGGCGAAGAGGAACACATGTTCGCAGACCTGCCGGATGGAACTGTGGACAGAACGAGCGCTCGGTGCGGGAACTTCCGCAGGCATTCCACAGCGGCGTGGAAGACGTGTGGATCCTTTTCCCCACGGTGTCCACATGACCAGCTCGACACCGCTTCGGCAGGCGGGCACGATTGTGGACATGACCGGCGCGCTCTCGATCCTGGCTGCCGCGTCGGGCTCTGGCGGCGCCCACGGTCGATCCACAGCACCTGCCGCGGCTGCCGGAGCTCGGTCTCGCGCGGCAGACCCCCAACGCGGTCGTCCTGGAGACGATGCGGGGAGCGCCGATCGGTGCGCTGAGGAACGTCTACCTTGCACCCGAGGGCGCAACGAGCCACGGTCTCGTCCTGCGTGACCGCCGCGGCCGGCTCTTGGCCCTGGACCTCTACGAGCGCCGCTTGCGTCGCGTCTCTGCGATTCCGACGCGCGTTCCCGGCTGCCGCCTCACCGACGCACGTCGCCATCTCGACCTCGTGGTCTGCGGACGCACCATTCAGACGGTCTCTAACGGAGCCGTGGGACAGAAGCCGCGACGCCGGGTCGTGGCCCGCGCGCCGGGCCGCGTCGGACATTGGGTACGCGCGGAGTTTGCGCCGCGCGGAGACGCGTTCCTCGCGCAGTGGTCAGCCGAGTGCGAGGTCCCCGTCGCATTCCTCGTCGTCGGTGCGAGGATGCGGCCGTACGGTGGCCGCAGTTTCCGCGGCGCGCCCTCGTCGGAAGTGCCTGGCTGGCTTCGCGACGGAAGCGCGGTCATTCATTTTCCCGAGGGAGCGTGCGGCGGCGCCTACCGCGTGCCTGGCGTCTACGTCGTGCCGCCAGGCGGGACGCCGCGACTGCTGCGACGCAGCCCGCGCTTTTCGTCCTTCGGGATGTGGGGCGGCTAGCGCTCTTCTGTACCGGCGTCAACCGCGCGGTCGAACTCGTCGGCCGGAACCTCGCCCGCGACGTCGTCCCGTGACGGTTCGAGCTCGTCCGCGACGGTGAGCTGCGCATCCTGCGCGGCCACGGCCGCGTCGAGGGCGTCGAGGTCGAGCTCCTCCTTCGACTTGTCGTCGGTCTGCGCCTGCGCGGCCTCTTCCGCCGCCGCCAGAGCCTCCAGCTCTTCCTCCGGCGGCAGCTCGCCGCCCTCGGGGACGACGAGCGTGCGCACCTCGGCGGTGACGTCCTGGAAGAGCTCGATCGGCACCTGATAGCGGCCGATCCGCTTGATCGCGTCCACGCCGATCTTGCGACGGTCGACGCGCACCTTGTGGTTTCCCCACAACTCGTCGGCGATGTCCGTCGGTGTGACGGAGCCGAACAGCGAACCGGTCGGTCCGGCCTTCACGTCGAAGCGCAGCTCGATCTGCGAGAGACGCTCGACGATCGCCTGCGCGTCCTCGAACGTCTTCGCTTCGTGCTTCGTCCGTCGCTCCTCGACCTTCCGGACTTCGGCCACGCGGGCCGGCGTCGCCTCGTCGGCGAGGCCGCGCGGAAACAGATAGTTCCGAGCGAATCCACGCGCGACATTGACGACCTCGCCGCGCAGGCCGACCTTGTCGATGTCCTTGCGGAGGATGACGTTCACGTCAGCGGCCGTCCGCGACGTACGGCAGCAGTGCCATCTCGCGCGCGCGCTTGACCGCGACCGCGACCTGCCGCTGGTGCCGCCGGCACGCACCCGTGATGCGGCGCGACCGGATCTTTCCCTTCTCGGAGACGTAGCGGCGTAGCTGGTTCGCGTTCTTGTAGTCGATCTCCTCGACCTTTTCCTTGCAGAAGAAGCAGCCGCGCTTGCGGATCGGCCCTGCGGCGCCGGGCCGCTTGCGACCTGGCTGCCTGTCTCTATCCCTGTCTCCGCGCGGCGGCATCAGAACGGAATGTCGTCGTCTGCCGAGGCAGCGAAGTCCTCGTTGCCGGCGGTCGCTGCGGCAGGGACGAACTGGCGCTCGCCGTTCCCGCCACCGCCCTCGCGGCTGCCGAGGAACTGCACGCTGTCGGCGATGATCTCCACCGCCTGGCGCTTGGTCCCGTCCTGCGCCTCCCACTCACGCCAGTCGAGGCGGCCGTCGACGCCGACCGGGCGGCCCTTCGAGAGGAACTGCGCGCAGCTCTCGCCCTGGTTGCCCCAGACGGTGACGTCGAAGTAGTTGGGCTTGTCGCCCCAGTTTCCCTGCGCGTCCTTCTGGCGCGTGTTGACGGCGATCCGCAGCTTGCAGACCGGCGTGCCGTTGGGGGTATGCCGCAGCTCGGGGTCCTTGGTCAGGTTGCCGACGAGCACGACGCGATTGATGTTGGCCATTTCTACTCCTCCAGCGAACGGGTGTTCGCTTCAGCATAGGCGGGCTCGGGGACGGACTCGGGTTCCGGCGGCGGCGGTCCAGGCGCGCCGCCTTCGATCCGGCGCACGGCCAGGTGCCGCATGACGCCGTCCGTGATCCGGAGGATTCGTGACAGCTCGTCGAGCGTCTCCGGCTCGGCGTCGAAGTTCAGCAGGTGGTAGGCACCCTCGGTCTTGTGATCGATCTCGTAGGCGAGCCGGCGCCGCCCCCACGGATTGTGCGCGACCCACTTGCCCTTCGAGCGCTCGACGAGCTCGCGTGCACGCTTGACGATCTCCTCCTGCCGTCCTTCGGGCAGCTCGGGATCGAGCATGAGCAGGATTTCGTATGCGACCACCTTTCCCGAGACCTCCCTTCCTCTGGTCTGAATCGGCCTCGCCGGCCAGCGCCGCTCGGGAATACGCGGTGCGATGACGAGGCAGGAAGCGGCGGCCAGTGTAGCATCGCCGCGATGAAGCGCCCGGTCACGTGGCTGCTCGGGATGTTCGCGCTGTTCCGCTTCCTTCGCCGCCGCCGGGAACCCGTCGCCGGCTCGGATCCGCGCGCGGAAGAACTGCGCCGCAAGCTGGCGGAGTCGCGCTCGATCGTCGAGGAGCGGGACGAGTTCGAGGGTGCGGAGACGACCGTCGACCAGGTCGAGCCGGCACCCGTGGATCCCGACACGCGCCGGCGCGCCGTGCACGAAGACGGCCGCGCGACCGTCGAACGGATGCGCGACCGCTAACGCTTCGTCAGGAACAGCTCGGTACCTGCGGCGATTCCGCGCGCGACCTTGAGCTGGTAGGCGTTCGAGCGGAGCAGCGTGCCTTCCGCCGGATTCGTCATGAAGCCCGCCTCGACCAGGATGGCGGGCACGTTCGCCCAGTTGAAGCCGGTGAGATCGGAACGGCGGACGAGCCCGAGATCGCGGGCGCCGGTCTGGCGCACGAGCGCCGTCTGAACCTCGCGTGCGGCGCGCAGGCTCTTCCCGTAGATGTCGTCGGTCCACCCTCGTCGCAGCGCGGGATAGAGCGTCTTCGCGCCGCGCGCCGAGCGATTCGCGGAGCCGTCGGCGTGGATGCGCACCATCAGCACCGCGCGGCGCACGTTGCAAAAGCGAGCGCGGTCGACGTTCCCGCCCGCGTAGGTCGGGCCTGTTCGCGTCATCGCAACGCGGTAGCCGTCGCGCCGAAGGATCGCGCGTGTCTTCAGTGCGATCGCGAGCACGACCGGTGCCTCGCCTGGCGCGCCGCCGCCGTCCTTGATCTTCCGCTGCGAGGAGCCCGGTCCGATCGGCTCGTTCTGGCGGCCGATTGCGGGGACGGTGCCGTGACCTGGATCGAGGCAGACGAGCGGAGGCGGGGCGACGGCCAGCACGCGCGCCAAGTCTGCCTGAGTTGCAAATTTGCTCGTCTGGGCAACACGAGCCGTGATGGCGTCCCGCAGGGAGCTTCCCGCCGACCTCGCTGCGGCTTTCGACCGTGTGCCCGAGGCGCGCGACCGGTTCGCCGCCATGCCCGCGGAGCGGCAGATCGAGTGGCTCAACTGGATCGACCGCGGGCGCGGCCGGCGCGGACGAGCGGCGCGGATCGACGAGGCGATCCGGCGGCTGATTCCTTCCGCAACCGCTGCCGAGGAAGAGGTCGCGGAACCCGTCGGTCCGCCGCCGGAGCGCTACTGGTGGCTGTGGTTGCTGCTCCTGCTCTTGCTCGTGATCGGTGGGCTGCTCGCCTGGTGGCTGCTCACTCGCGGAGACGACAAGTCGACGGTCCCCAACGTCATCGGGCTGCGCTCGGGGGCCGCCACCGCGCGCATCCACGACCACGACCTCGACGTGCTCCCGCGCACAGGTCAGAGCAACCGTCCGCCGGACGTGGTCTTCGCCCAGAAGCCGGGCGCCGGCACGCAGCTCGATGAAGGTCAGACGGTCACGATCTCGATCTCGAGCGGGCGGCTCGCAGTGCCGGACGTCGTCGGGCTGCCGCTGAAGGACGCGCAGCAGGAGCTCACGACCAATGGGTTCGACAACGAGGTGAAGCGGGTGGCGTCCTCGCGGCCGAAGGGGATCGTGGTGGAACAGGCGCCGGTCGGCGGCGTGACGGCCGTGCGGGGGACGAGCGTCAAGCTGAACGTGTCCAGCGGCGTCAAGCCGGTGATCGTGCCGCAGGTGGTCGGACAGACGCAGGGATCCGCCGTGACGACGCTGAATCGGCTGGGCCTCAAGCCCGTCTTGCAAAACGCGGTGTCGGCGAAGCCGGTTGGAATCGTCGTTGCGCAGAAACCGCCGGCCGGCAAGGGGGTCGACAAGGGCTCGAAGGTCACGCTGAACGTCTCGACCGGGACGGGACCGGCGACCACAACGGTCGGGACGACCACCACGAGGGCGACGACGGCCACCGTCACGACCACGACGACCGCATCGCGTGTCCGCGTTCCCCGCGTCGTCGGCCTGGCCCAGACACCGGCGCTTCGGCGCCTCAACACCTTGCGGTTGCGTCCGAGCGTCACGTTTGTGCGCTCGAGCCAGCCCGCGAACAGAGTCGTCTCCCAAGTCCCTGCGGCAGGCACCTCGCTGCGGCGTAACTCGCGAGTTCGCGTGAACGTCTCGACGGGGCCGAACCCGCAATCGGCGGCGACGGTCCCGAGCGTGCTCGGCCAGGACCAGGCCACTGCCGCGGACAACCTACGTTCCGCCGGCTTTCGCGTCGCCGTCCTCAACCGGCCCACGCGCAACCAGAGCCAGAACGGCCTCGTGATCGACGAGCAGCCGCGAGCGGGATCGAGCATCCCACGCGGCTCGCAGGTCACGATCTTCGTCGGGCGTTTTTCGGGCTAGCCGCGGCGACGCTTCGATGCGTCGGCGACCCTAGGAGTGGGGGTGAGACGGCCACGCGGGCGAAGCCCGCAGCGGCCTCTCTGCGGCGCCGCCGAGTCGGCGCCTGGGGCTAGCCGCGGCGACGCTTCGATGCGTCGAGGAGTGGGTGCTAACTGGAGCCCGGCGCGCCTCCGAGCCGGCGGTGGCCGGCCACCGCAGTCGGAGGACGCCGGGCTCCAATCAGAGAGACTTCGCGCGGCAATGAAACTTGCTGCAGGACGCGATACTTCAGAGCGTGAAGGTCGCCGCCGGGGTCGCTGCCGCCGTAATGCTCGCTCTCGCCGCGACAGCGGACGTGTCGGCCGCGCGCTATCCGGTCCACTTCCCGCGCGTCACCGAGATCGCTTCCGAGGTCGCAGGACGGCCGGTCGACGTCTTCTGCGAGGTGCAGGAGGACTGGATCGCCGACCCCGTCCAGGCGGTCGCGCCCGACGCCTGGGGCTACACCCGCTTCGACCCCCGCACCGGCGAACCGCTCTACGCGGCGCTCGAGCCGCGCACGTGCGGCTACCTCTTGCTGCTGATCCAGGATCCCAACCAGCGCTCCGGGCTGCACGGTCGGGAGGGCTATTACGGCGAAGCGCGAGCTCTCCTCAGCGTTCTGCACGAAGCGAATCACTTAAGAGGCATGCGGTCCGAGTCAGCTGCGGAGTGTCGGGCGTTGAGTCTCGTTCCGACGACTGCGCGGGCGCTGGGCGCGGATCGGGCGCATGTCACCAAGCTCGTGAAGCTCGCCCGTCGAGTTCACGGCATGCTCTCGCCCGAGTATCAGATTGGCTGCTGAGGATGCATGATGAGCCCCGCACTTGGCATTACGGCGTCGTCGCGCGGTGGTGGGCCGAGTTCAACGTGTCCGGCCCGGAGATCGCGTACTTCCAGAAGTTCATAGAAGACGACGGCGAGCCTGCGCTGGACGTCGCTTGCGGCGCCGGGCGGCTGCTGATCCCCTACCTTCAGGCAGGCCTCGACATCGACGGCTTCGACGTCTCGCCGGACATGCTGGCGCTGTGCCGTGAGCGCGCAACGCGGGAAGGCCTTTCGCCGAATCTCTACGCACAGGCGATGCACGAGCTCGACTTGCCTCGCCGGTACAGGACGATCGTCGTCTGCGGTGGCTTCGGGCTCGGAGGAACCCGTGACCAGGACTTCGCCGCGCTCCGGCGACTTTATGACCACCTTGAGCCTGGCGGCCTGCTGCTGCTCGACAACGAGAATCCGTACAACGACGCTCGCCTTTGGCGGTACTGCCTCAAAGAGGAACGCACGGGTTTACCCGAACCGTTGCGCGATCCCGGCCGCCGGCGCGTCGGTTCCGATGGCGCAGAGTACGAGCTCCGGAGTCGCGTCATCGAGGTCGACCCGCTCGCCCAGTCGGTCGCGATGGAGATGCACGCGGACATGTGGCGCGACGGCGAGCACGTCGCAAGCGACGAGCACGTCTTGCGCATGAACCTGTATTTCAAGAATGAGCTGCTGCTGATGCTCGAGCGGACCGGCTTTGCGGACGTCGCCGTGCAGGCCGACTACAAGGACGCGGCGCCCGACGTCGACTCAGAGTTTCTTGTGTTCATCGCAAGGAAGGTGGACGGCCACTCGTGAAGCGGGCCAAGTCTTACGGCGTAGCTGTTGTCGCGCTCGCAATCGTCGTGACGGGGTGCGGGAGTACGAAAACCGTCACGAAGACGGTCACCGTCACCGCTGCGAAGAGCGGCGTCGGGCCGCCGGGCGAGATCGTCCAGTTCGGCTACGTCAAGTCGCTGAAGCGCAAAGGCACCGGCTACGAGATGCGGTTCGATCCTGCGTGGTTTCTCTCGGGTGTAACGGCGAATACCGCCGCCGCCGAGGATGGAGCGGTCGAGCCGGGAGAGCCGGTTCCGAACGACCACTACGTCGTCGACGAGGGCCACCGCCTGCTGACCTACCGCGTTGCCGCCAACGCGCACGTCACCGTCCTCACCAAAGGAGTCAGCGGTACGCCGGTCACGGTCCCGCAGCTCGCTCAGCTGGTCAGCGGCAAGAATCCGTTCCCGCGCCCGCTCTTCGAGCCCCTGACGACCGGCTTCTGGATCCTGGTCAACATCGACACGGTCCGCTCGCTCGACCAGCAGTACCGGCCGTAGGGGCTACTCGCCTGGCGTAAAGAATCTCCGCAGGTCGCGAGCAGCGACCTCCAGTTGCTCTCCGGGATCGAGGGTCAGTTCGGCTCGAGCTTCCCACTCGGGCGGAAGGTTGTGTCGAAGCGTGATGCGGACGGTGATCTGGCCGAGCCGGTCGTGCTGCGCGGCAACTTCGAGGTCACCTTCGAGCGACTCCCAGCCCTTGACGCCGTCCCACCCACGCCACTCCGTTGCCATCGCCTCGAAGAGGTTCGCAACACCGTCGCCGCCCATGACGTAGACCCCAGTGGAAGCCTCCATCCCGTCGGCGGTGAGTGTGGCGGTGAAGGAGGCAACTTCGGCACCGCTCCATTCAGAATCGCGAAGCTCGAGAAAGCCCGAGCCTTGGCTCGACGAGATTTTCACCGGCAAGCCCATACGGACCCCAAGATTTACCAGGCCCCGCCGCCCCCGCCACCGCCGCCCCCGCCACCGCCGCCAGAGAAGCCGCCGCCGAAGCCCCCGGAGCCGGCCGAGCTCGGTGGCGCGAGCGCGGAGCCGAAGCCGGACGAGAGGTCGCCGATCGCGAGCGCCGTCGGCCCGGAGCCGAGGTCGCCGGTCGGCGTGATCCAGTAGATCGTGCTCTGCTCGTGCAAGTCCTGCGGCATGTGCAGGTGGGCGCCCTGAAGGACGCGCTCGGCGATCCCGAACGCGATCCCATAGACGAGATAGCGCTCCCACAGCTCGAGTGTGGCCGGAGGCGCCTCTCGGAGACGCGGGAAGTCGGTCAGGTAACGGCGGAACGCCTCCCAGCGCTCGGCCTCGGTCTGCCCTGCCGTGCTTCGCCGGCGCCAGAGGCGCGTCGCGCGGGTGGCGAGGAGCAGCATCGCGGCGTTCGCGACCGCGCAGCCGCCGAGGGCGATCATGACGACGTCACCCCAGCGCGGAGCGGCTGCCCGGAACCCTTCGATCCCGATCCAGAGGAGCAATGCGCCCACGGCGCCGAGTGCCACCCCGGCGGTGGCCAGCACGTAGCGGCCTCCGCCGAGGTACCACTTACGGCCGTCGATCGCCGACGCCACGTCCTTCTTGAAGTTCGTGAAACGGACGCTGTTTGCATCGCGGTGTAGCTCGATCCGCTCGCGGAACTCGCTGAGCCTCTCGCCTTCGTCTCCGACGACGGAGTCGATCACCATCACCACGGGCCTCTCGAAGCTGGTCAGCTCCACGCTCTCGTCGCCGCGGGTGACTTGGAGGTCGGCGACGTCCTCGTGCCGCAAGCCGCCCCAGAGGCTGCGTTCGGTCGTGACCGGCGTCGCCTTGTAGCGGCCGCGGCGGATCAGGTCGAACAGCGTCGCGGTGAACTCGTTCGAGCCCGGTTGCGTGCCCTGGCGGAGCAGCGGCGGCACGAGCGCCGGCTCGACATCGCTCGGCGGCGCCTGCTCGTACTCCCGGTCGTACCCCGTTTTTCGCTCGCGCCCGTAGATCCGCCCGACGTAGCCGATGAGGGCGAGGGCGGGGCCGAGGCCGAGCAGGAGCAGGTAGAGGGTCGTTCTACCGATGTGGCGCTTCGCGTCGTCAATGCGCTGCCGGTCGTGTTCATACGAGCGTTGCGAGGCGCGCTCTTGCCCGACGATCTCTTCTAGGCCATTGCCGCCGCGGACCTGCGCGCCGGCGGTCGAGCTGAGCATCGTCCGGGGGAAGACCACGCGTAGCTCGACGAACTGATGGGCGGGAATGAGCGCTGCGCGAAGAAGCGCGCGGTTGGGGCGGCGCGTGACGACGCCTCGAACCCAGGACGGACTTCCCCAGACTCGGTACGAAGGTGAGAGCTCGGTCGTGGCCGGAAGCTCCATCGTCGCGTTCAGGTCGGCGAGGCCGGTCGGCCACTGGTCTCCCCACACGCGCAGGTTGACGTCGACGACGTCGTCGTAGGCCACGGCGAGGCCGAGAAACCGGTACGAGACCACGAACGTCCGGCGCTCGTTCGTCGCCGCGTAGTGCCAGACGATCCGGAGGCGGTTGTCGACCCGCGTCACGCCGAACGTTCCCGGCGCGCCGTAGCCGCCGAGCTCAGTGGCGCCCCCCGGGCTGTAGCGCGTGGCGCCCTCCTCGACCCCGACTGCGTCGATCGACTCGCTGGTTCGCAATGGGATGTCCCGATACGCGCCGCTGAACGAGCCGGAGAAGTCGAAGGTGATCTCTTCGCGCACCAGCAGGGAGCCATCCGGCTGGACTTGAACGCCAACCGCGGCGATCGGGAGCGAATACGACTGTGCGGCCGCGGTCGCGGGCCACAGGACCGCAACCGCCAGAAATGCGAGGAGGACTCGGGGGAATCGGTTCAGGTCGAGAACTGCACTGCGGGCGCCTGTCGGGTGACCTCTTCCGCCTCGAAGTAGGCCCTGGGGCGGAACTTGAAGACGCCGGCGATCACGTTCGTGGGCACCGTCTCGAGCGAATTGTCGTAGGTGAGGACCGTGTCGTTGTAGACCTGACGCGCGATTGCGATGTTCTGCTCGACGTCGGTGAGCTGCGCCTGCAGCTGCTGGAAGTTCTCCGTAGCGCGCAGCTCCGGGTACGCCTCGGCAACTGCGAACAGCCGGCCGATCGCCGCGGTGAGCGCGTTCTCCGCCTGAGCCTGCTGCTCGACACCCTGCGCCTGCTGCGCTGCCGTCCGGGCTGTCGTGACCTCGTCGAATGTTTGACGCTCGTGGGCCGCGTAGCCCTTCACCGCCTCCACGAGGTTCGGTATCAGGTCGTAACGGCG
>WNGA01014151.1_pt1 | contig 10106 bp, 11 predicted proteins | sample 5400061 | NCBI WGS metagenome assembly WNGA01 (sample SAMN13153366, study PRJNA577476) | soil metagenome | isolation source: 100 cm soil or saprolite under grassland replicate 2 | place: USA:California | collected 2016-06-15
TCTGTTACTGGAGGAAGTTCAGGTGTTTCGGGCTGGTCGGGAGCGGCTGCCTGCTCGGGCGCCTGCTCCTCGGCAGATTGCTGGCGTCGGAACCAACGCAGGGGCAAATGGAATCTCCTTCGTATCGGTAGGCGCGCGCACGGCCACTGCCGTTGGAACGGGAGTGCGGCGCGCGCAGCGCCCAGGTGTCGGAAAAGGACGGCATGGATGCCTCAAGGATGAGGGTAGCAGCGGCGGCGGTCTGCCGTGCTCAGCCTAAGAACTCGTTTCAAAAACGAGTTCTTAGGCCGCCGCGGGGCGGAGCCTGGCCCGCCTGGCGCGGATCGCCTTCAGGCGTTGGTTCAGTCGCGCCCACGCCCACGGCTCCAGCTCGCGGTAGCGGCGCTCATGACTGGCTGCCGTGCGCGTCGCCTCGAGATACTCGAACCAAGCGTCGGCCTCTTCCATCTCCAGCAGCTCCTCGGCTTCCTGCATGGGATCCATCGCCTCCTCGCCGTCTATCACCGGCGCGATGGTAGGACCTGCGCCGGACAGTAAGGGGGGTGGCGATGAGTGACGATCGGTACGAGCGCGGGTGGCGGCGCCTGCAGGAACTGGCCGGAGAGCAGGGGGAACGCGTGATCGAGGGCCTGCGGGATGTCGCGCCCGATCTGGGGCGCTACGTGGTGGAGTTCGGCTACGGCGACGTGTACTCGCGTCCCGGGCTCGGCGACCGCGAGCGGCAGCTGATCGCGATCGCCGCCCTCACGGCACTTGGTGGCGCTGAGCCGCAGCTGGAGTACCACATCGGCATCGCGCTCAACGTGGGGGTTCAACCGGACGAGATCGTGGAGACGATCATCCACTGCGCGCCCTTCGTCGGGTTCGCTCGGACGCTGAACGCGGCCCGCTCCGTCCGACGCGTTTTCGCGGCCAGGGGCCAGACCTAGATGGTCTGGCCCCTGGCCGCGCGGGACAGACTTCAGTCTGTCCCCTAGAGCGTTTCCGTCTGTCGCTCAGAGACGGGCCCGAGCTCCAGCCACTCGCGTGACGGGTACGCGCCGCTCGAAATAGCGGAGCGCCGCCTCGCCGAGGGCGCGCGTCCCCGCGTAGGCGATCAGGCTCCTCACCGCCCAACCCGCGACCGGCACCGCCAGCGCCGTCCGCCTAGCCAGCGCCCGGAAGCCGAGGCCGCTCCCGATCACTGCCAGCAGCTCGGGCACCCGCTCGGCGGTGACCTCGAAGCCGTGCGCGTCGGCGATCCGCAGCACCAGGCGGATCTGGTTGAGCGTCAGCACCGGGAGATCGGCCCCGCGGATCCAGACTGCCGCGCCGACGAACGCATTCTGGCGGGCGGCGCGCCGGATCAGCTCGTGGCAGACGGGCCGGCGCAGTACCGGCAGCCTGGCGGCGAGAGGCGTGGCTCCCTCTCCCAGCGTGCGGGCGAGAGTACGCGCGATCTCCTCGAGCGGGAAGCCCGCACCACTCCGCACCCGGATGACGTTCTCGGCCAGGACGAACGGAAGGTCCGGAGTGCCGGAGCCGAGCGGGCCGGCGACCACGCACACCGTTGGCAGGCGAGCCTGCTCGGCGGCGCGCAGTATCTGCCGGTCCTCGTCGTCCACCGCTCCGGCGAGGACGTAGACGAGCGCAGCCGCGCCGTCGAGGGGCCCCTGCTCCCGGACTGCTTCCGCGACACCGCCGCGCGCCAGCTCGCGCCGGAGCACGGACGCGAGCTCGGGCGCACCGGCGACGACGAGCGGCCGTTCTTCCCGCGCCGAGGCCTGCAGCTCGCGGATCACCCTGAGCACGGCGGCCGGCGGGGCCGGGAGCTTCGCTGCCACCCGCCGGCCTCTGCTCAGCGCCGCAGCCGCCCGCGGGCGTGAATCGAGAGCAGAACGCCCATTGCGGCGAGGTTCGCCACAATCGCCGACCCGCCGACGCTCACGAGCGGCAGCGGGATGCCCGTGACGGGTGCGATCCCAATCGACATGCCGACGTTGACGAACACCTGGAACAGGAACGCGGCCACGATCCCACCGGCCGCGATCGCGGTGAAGGCGCTCGGCGCGATCGTGACGATCTTCAGCCCCCGCCAGACGACAAGCAGGTAGAGCATGAGCAGGAAGGCGGCGCCGACGAACCCTCGTTCCTCGGCGAGGGAGGCAAAGGCGAAGTCGGTCGCATGCTCCGGCAGATAGTGGAGATTCGTCTGGGTGGCTCCCGAGACGCCGCGCCCGTCGAAACCCCCAGCTCCAACCGCGGTCTTCGACTGGTTGACGTTATAGGTCGCGCCCTGCGGATCGTCGCTGGGGTGCGTGAAGCTGATCAGACGGTCTTGCTGGTACGGCTTCAGGACCTGCACGCCGGAGCTGGGGAGGATCCACAGCACCGCCAGCGCGCCGAGCACCGCGACCGCGGCCAGCACGGCCAGGTGGAGCCAGCGGGTGCCGGCGATGAACAGGGCGGCGGCCAGCGCGGCCGAGTAGACGAGCCCGCTGCCGATGTCCGGCTGGGCGAAGACGAGGACGATCAGGACCGAGGCCAGCGCGACGGCGGCGAGCGGCGTCGCCACCTGGTTGATCCGCCGGCCACGGTCGGCGAGGAAGGCCGCGAGGAAGAGGACGAGCAGCAGCTTGCCGAACTCGGAAGGCTGGAAGCGGAAGAAGGAGACGTCGATCCAGCGCTTCGATCCGCGCGCGACGCCTCCCGCGAGGAAGACCAACAACATGAGGCCGATGGTGGCGGTGTAGATCGCCTTCTTGTTGCGCCGGTAGACGTCGGGATCGACGAGGATCGCGGCCACCATCAGCGCGAGGCCGACGGCCGCGAACACGCCCTGACGAACGAGGTAGTAGTTCGGGTTGTCGGGCACGTCGTGCTTGGTGATCCCGGCGATCGCCCACAGGCCGTAGGCGACCAGGCCGAGGACGGCTCCGACCAGCACGAAGTCGAGCCGCCGTACGAGCTCGAGACCACGCACGGACTCGGCGGCGCGCGCGCCGCTGGCGGGAGCTCGGGGAGCGAGGATGTCGATGGCCATCAGTCGGAGTGAATCGCTCCCAGTTGCACGGCGCGCGTGTGGAAGTACTGCTCGAAGACCTTGAGCGCCGCGGGGGCCGCGGCAGTGCCCCCGTGCCCTCCGTTCTCGATCACGGCGCAGACGACGATCTTCGGCGCGTCGGCCGGCGCGTATCCGCACCACCACGACTGGTCCTCGGTCTTACCGTCCGGATAGCCGGGAAGCTGGACGACCTTCTCGGCCGTCCCCGTCTTGCCGGCGACCGGCACCGGGAAGGAGGCGAAGACGCCCGAGGAGGTTCCATACGACTCGTGCGTCGCCTGGTAGATGCCGTCACGGACGACGGCAAGCGCCGAGGGATCGACGCCGCTCGCCAGCGGCACCTTGGGCGGGAACGCCTTCAGGACTGTCGGTAGCTGGCCGTTCGGGCCCGGCTGCTCGACGTCGGCGACGACGTGCGGAGTGACGAGCTTGCCGCCGTTGGCGATCACGGCGTAGAAGCGGGCCATCTGCATCGGCGTGACGAGCAGGTCCTTCTGCCCAATGGCGAGCTGGACCGAGTCGCCCGTCTTCCAGAGCCGGTCCTGCTGCCAGCAGCACGGGTCCGTCTCCTTGGTGAAGGTGGCCTCGCGCCACTCCGGGGTCGGCAGGAGACCGGCGGTCTCGGGGCCGACGTCGATGCCGGTCCGAGCGCCGAATCCGAAGCGGCTGGCCCAGTTCTGAAGCGGGTGCCCCCGCGACTCGGGCAGCCCGTAGAACTGATAGCCGAGGTGGTAGAAGAACGTGTCGCACGAGGCGGCCAGAGCAACCGGCATAGCCATCTGCTGGTTGACGTAGGGGTCCCAGTTCTTGAAGATCGTCGGCGGCCCGCCGAACTCGCTCGGGACCGAGTACGTGCCAGTGCAGGGCAGGGTCTGGTAGGGCAGGACGAGGTGCTCCTCCAGGGCAGCCAGCGCGGTGACCGGCTTGAACGTGGATCCAGGCGGGTAAGCGACGTCGATGGCACGGTCGAGGCCGGGGAAGTTGGCGCTCTCGGCCGCCTTCTGGTCGAGCAGCGGCCGGAGCTTCTCCGGGTCGATCTTGCCCGAGTACACGCTCGGCCTGTAGGTCGGCGACGAGGCCATCGCCAGCACCTCGCCGGTGTTGGGGTCCAGCGCCACGATCGCCCCCCCGTTCGCCGCCCAGTGCTGGTCGAGGTGTGCGAGGTGGATGCCGTAGGCGAGCGCGCGCTCTGCCGCGCGCTGTAGACCGATGTCGATCGTCAACCGGATGGAGTACCCGGCGCCGGGCTGCCGCGTCGGCGTCCGGCTCTTGAAGCGGCCGAGCGAATCGACGTGGACCTGGGCCTCACCCGGCGTGCCCCGGAGGTACTCGTCGTAGGCGGCCTCGACGCCCGACTGTCCGATGCGGTCTTGGGCGGCGTAGCCCTTCTTGCGCAGCTTCTTCAGCTGGGTGGGAGAGATCTGCCCCACATGGCCGAGCAGCTGCGCCGCGGCCGCCTCGGCGTTGTAGGAGCGGAAGTACGTCTGGCGGATACGGACGCCCTGGAACTGGGTCGAGTGCTCATAGAGGTAATCGACCTGGTCCCGGTGCACGCCTCGCTTGAGCGTGATCGGCTCGAGCGGATCGTTCGAGCGCTTGCGGATCTCCGCCTTGATGCGGGCGAGCGGCACGTGCAGGATCTGTGAGAGCCGGCGCAGCTCGGTGTCCCGCCCGGCTCCCTTGGGCAGGTCCGTGGGCGACAGATCGACCGCCGTGCCGGCGACGTTCGTGACCAGGACATGGCCGTTCCGGTCCAGGATCGATCCGCGGGGAGCCTCGATTCGGAGCGTCCGGATCTGGTTGTTCAGCGCCTCGTTCAGGTAGTGGGAGCTCGAGAGGATCTGCAGCGACCACAGACGCAGGAAGAGGATCCCGAAGACGACGAGCGCGACCGCACCGAGGATCGCCACCCGCAGCGCCGTGCGCGGGGTAAGGAGATAGGGCTCCTCGACCCTTGGATCGGGCGGCAAGAATCCCGGGAGTCCCGCCCTCCTGCCGGTGCTAGCCAAGCGCTCGCACCCCCTCGAACCGCTCGGTGCGCTCGCTGGGCCTCAAGATCCGGCGCATGAGCGCGTAGACCGGGATGGTCACCAGCAGGTTGAGCGCGAGGTCCTGAAAGAGCGTGTCGACCAGGACCGCCCGCGCGGGCGCAGGATCGCCGAGCACGAAGTGCAGCGCGAGCGCTCCGATCGCGTAGAGCACGGTGACGACTGCGACGGCGAGGAAGGGAGCGTGGGCGCGATCCCGCCCGGTCGTCTCTCCGTAGCGACCGACCCAGTAGCCGACGATGGTGTAGAGGAGCGAGGTGAAGCCCAGCGTGCCGAGGGTTGCGGTGTCCACGAGGAGCCCGCCGAGGAAGCCGCAGGCAGAGCCGGCGATCGAGCCTCGCAGCAGCGCGACGGAGACCAGCGCCACGAACAGGATGTCCGGAGTCCCGCCGACGATGGTAACGGACGAGAAGACCGAGACCTGCAGGATCGCCGCCAGGAAGACGATCAGCGCTGCCTTGACCCCGTCGAATCCCACGTCAGCTGCCGATCCGCTGCCTGACGAGAACGAGCACCGCGTCCAGCGCGTCGAACTCGACCAGCGGCTGGACCTCGATCTGCTTGTAGAGATCGGTGTCGAGCTGGCCAACGCTCGTCACGCGACCGATCGGGATACCGCGGGGGTAGATCGACGTCAGCCCGCGTGAGCGCCAGCCGGCGGTGATGATCATGTCGCCCCGCTCGACCACCTGGTCCTTCGTGACGCGATCGAGGATCAGCGACGAGCCGGACGAGGAGCCGTGGCGGACGATGCCGTCCGCAGCCGTACGAAGGTCGACGGCCGAGGCGGCCGCTTGCTCGTCGGTCAACAGCTGGATGACCGCGACCCTGCGCGCGACCTTGGTCACCTGTCCGACCAGGCCGTCGGCCGTGACGACCGGGTCGTGCAGCCGGATGCCCGCGTTCGAGCCGGCAGCGACCACGACCTGTTGCTCGAACTGGCCCGAGGGCCGCCCGATCACGCGGACGGCGACCCCGCGGTAGTCCGTCGGGAAGCGCGGGCCGTCTCGAAAGCTGAGCAACCTTCGGAGTTGCTCGTTCTCGCGCGAGGCGGTCCGGCTCTGGATCACTTTCTGGCGGAGGTCGTCGACCTCCCGGCGAAGCCTCTTGTTCTCCGACTTCGCGCTCGTAAGCCCGCTGATCCAGCTCGCGGCGTCGCGGAACGGCCTCGCCACGCGCTCGGCGGCCACCTCGAAGGGACGCAGGCCGCTCGCGAGGCCGCTTTGCATCCTGTGCAGCCCGCCACTCGGGGACTCCCGGAAGTAGACGCTGACGAGCGCGAGCGAGACGACCACGAGGGCGACGACGACGATCCGCCGGCGCAGCACGCTCCCCGAGCGTGTGCGAGACGGCGAGACGGGGGCCTGCGAGCGCCCCTGGGTGGAGCCGAGCGTCGCCACCCGTGCTGAGCGATTGCGAGGCACGAGTGCCTTAGTGTAGGCGAGGCTCCAGAGAGGGTTGCGCTACGGGCGGTGGTTCGAGCCCCGCCAGCCGCGGTTGCCCTTCTGCGTCCGGTGGATCACCTCGAACTCCTCGAGGCTTCGGCCCGAACCGACGGCCACGCAGGTGAGGGGAGACTCGGCGAGGTGGACGGGCATCTGCGTCTCGTGGCGGAGCCGCTCGTCCAGGCCGTGCAGCAGCGCGCCGCCGCCGGCCAGCACGACGCCGCGGTCCATGATGTCCGCCGCGAGCTCGGGGGGCGTCTTGTCGAGCGTCTGCTTGATCGCGTCGATGATCTGCCCGACCGGCTCCTCGAGCGCGTGCCGGACCTCCTCGGAGGAGAGGATGATCGTCTTCGGAAGGCCTGTGAGCATGTCGCGCCCGCGGACTTCGGCCTGGACCTCCTCCTGCATCCCCCAGGCGGAGCCGATCTCGAGCTTGATCTCCTCGGCCGTCTGCGTGCCGATGAGCAGCTTGTACTCGCGCTTGACGTAGTTCACGATCGCCTCGTCCATCTCGTCGCCGCCGACGCGGAGGCTCTGGGAGCAGACGATCCCGCCGAGCGAGATCACGGCCACCTCGCTCGTCCCTCCACCGACGTCGACGATCATGTTTCCCGCCGGCTCGGCAATCGGCAGGCCCGCTCCGATTGCAGCCGCCATGGGCTCCTCGATCAGGTAGGCCTGGCGCGCGCCGGCGGAGAGCGTCGCCTCCTCGACTGCGCGCCGCTCGACTCCGGTGACGCCAGAGGGAACGCAGACGACCACCCGTGGGTGGGCGAACCGATGCTGGTGCACCTTCTGGATGAAGTGCCGGAGCATCTGCTCGGTGACGTCGAAGTCGGCGATGACGCCGTCCTTGAGCGGCCGGATGGCCTGGATCGTGCCCGGCGTCCTCCCGAGCATTCGCTTCGCCTCCACTCCGACGGCGTGAACCTCGCCGGTTCGCTGGTCGATGGCGACCACCGAGGGCTCGGAGAGCACGATCCCGCGACCCCTGACGTAGACGAGGGTGTTGGCGGTGCCGAGATCGACGGCCATGTCGCGGCCACCGAAGCCGGTGATCGTGTCGAAGAAGCCCATCAGAGCGGGTTCGAGTGTACCCGCCGCCGTGCGCCGGTCGTCCCGGTGGGGGCGAGGCGTCGTTCCCGTCGCCGCCGGGGCCCATCCCTTCCGGGGCCTGACCCTTCGACATGTCACAAAAGACGAACAAGGTCGACGAAGTTGCGAAATGGCCACTTTCGTGACCTCGGCGCCCACCGTAGATTCCAGATCATGCCGCGTGGCCCACGCCAGCAGGTCGCCGGTGGGATCTTCCACGTGACGGCCCGAGGAGTTCGCCGTTCGGACATCTTTCGCGACGACCGAGATCGCAGGTTCTTCCTGTCCCTCGTCGCTCAACTGAGCAAGGCGCGGGGGTGGCGCTGTCTCGCGTACTGCTTGATGCCGAATCACTACCACGTCGTCTTGCGGACATCCGACGCCGACCTGTCCGCGGGAATGCACTGGCTGAATGGTTGCTATGCGCAATGGTTCAACGGACGCCACGGGTACGAAGGTCATGTTTTCGACCGTCGCTTCCATTCAACCCTCGTCCAGAGCGACGTGCATCTGCTGGAGCTGCTCCGTTACGTCGTTCTCAACCCAGTTCGAGCCGGACTCTGCTCTCATCCCGGAGAGTGGCCATGGAGCAGCTATCGGGCGGTGCTCGGCAAGGTGAGACGGCCGCGCTTCTTGGCAGTGGGTTCGTGGCTGGAGATGTTCAGCCACGAACCCACAAGCGCAAGAGCCGCCTACGAGAGGTTCGTCGACCCAGTGTCGTCAAAGGCCCGATCGCCCTAGAGAAGCCATGTCCCGGGGCCTGGCCCCGGGACATGGCTTCTCTAGGCGAGGTGGTACGCCGCCGGGAGGCGCTCTCCGAGCAGCCGCACCAGGAGAGCCGCAGGGAGGCCGACGACGTTGAGGTAATCACCCTCGATGCGTGCGACGAGCGACGCGCCGAGACCCTGAATGGCGTAGGCGCCGGCTCGGCCGTGCCACTCCCCGCTCGCGACGTAGGCCTGCACGGCCCGCTCTGACAGCGCCCTGAACAGCACGCGGGTCACGTCGTGGTCGACCACCTCGAAGCCCTCCCACAGGAGGCAGAGCCCCGAGATCACCTCGTGCGCGCGTCCGCCGAGCGCCCTTAGCATCTCGGCGGCCTCTGCGTCCCCCGCGGGCTTGCCGAAGACGCGCCCGTCGAGCACCACCGCCGTGTCGACGCCCAGCACGGGCCGGCCGCGGGCCACATGGGCCACTGACCGCGCCTTCCCGCGGGCGTGCTCCTTCACCATCGCGACCGGATCGAGTCCGGCGGACGATTCCTCATAGCGCGGCTCAACCGCCTCGAACGGGATCGCCAGCTGCCCGAGGATCGCCCGGCGCTGCGGCGAGCTCGACGCGAGAACTAACGCTTCTGCGCCTTCCAGATCTCCTCCGCCGGCCAGCGCTTCCCCCACTCCGCAGTCACGAAGTCATAGTGATCGTGCGTCTGGGCATCGGGAGGAGCCTGGATCTCGACCAGATCCTCGATCTCGAAGCCGTTCGCTCGCAGCAGTCGGATCCAGTCGCCGTGAGCGAGGTGAAACTCGGCGCCGTCCCAACACGAGAAGCGATGCATGCCGAACTGAGGGCGCACGAGCTGCTCGCCGGCGGGCTCGTCGCCGTCCGGCGAGCAGAGGATGAGCAGCGTCGAGTTGCGCAGGAAGATCAGCCGGCCGCCGGGCCGGAGCAGCCGGGCCGCCTCGGGGATCCAGAGGTACGGGTCGCTCCAGATCGACGCGCCGTACTCGGACAGGACCAGGTCGAACGAGGCATCGGGAAGGGGCACGCTCTCGGCGCCGCACTCGATGAGAGGAAATTCGAGCTCGAACTCCTTCTGAAAGACGCGCGCACGCTCCAGCTGTGCCGGCGTCGGGTCAATGCCGGTCACCCGCGCGCCACGCCTGGCCAACCACGAGGAGAAGTAGGCCGTGCCGCACCCGAGCTCGATCACGTCGAGTCCCGCCACGTCCGGCAGGACGCCGAGCTCCGACTCAAGAACTCGCCAGACTCCCCAGTCGATCTCGCTGGATGCCCAGTTCCGGCGGCCTGACTCGACGAGGTGCCCGTTGTCCCCCGTCCAGAGTGCGACGTTGACGGGGACGTACTCGAAGGGATCAGACAAGCTCGTCAGCCGTGAACCAGAGACCGATCTCGCGCTCGGCCGACTCCGACGAGTCCGAGCCATGGACGAGGTTGTCGGGCATGGCGAGGGCCAGATCGCCGCGGATCGTCCCGGGCGCCGCACCGGTCGGATTCGTCGCGCCAATCGTCGTCCGCAGCACCGAGATCGCCGACTCCCCCTCGACCACGAGCGCGAGCGTCGGTCCGGAGGTGATGAAGTCCACGAGCTCGCCGTAGAAGGGCTTCTCTGCGTGCTCGGCGTAGTGCTGCTCGGCGAGGCTCCGCTCCACGACCACCAGCTTCGCGCCGCGCACCGCCAGTCCCCGGCGCTCCAGCCGGCTCAGGATCTCGCCGGCGAGGCCGCGCTGCATC
>WNGA01016468.1_pt1 | contig 10104 bp, 10 predicted proteins | sample 5400061 | NCBI WGS metagenome assembly WNGA01 (sample SAMN13153366, study PRJNA577476) | soil metagenome | isolation source: 100 cm soil or saprolite under grassland replicate 2 | place: USA:California | collected 2016-06-15
AACGCACCACGCAGCCCTACTTCGCACTGCAGGGCAACATCTGCGCTCTCCTCGCGGCGAAGGACCACGTCAACATCTTCCTGTACGACGGCGCGATCGTTCCCGATCCGGAGGGCATCATCACCGCCGGCCACGACAACAAAACAGCCCGCACGGTCGCCGTCCGCCAGGGCGAGACGATCAACGCGCGCGCCCTCAGTGCGATGTTCAAGCAGATCATCGCGAACAACCGCGCTGGCGGCTGGCGCAAGCTCAAGACTGAACGTTGACGCCGGTGGCGGAGGGCGCCACGCGCTGGCGCATCGACAGACTGATCCGTTTGCGGGCGACGTCAACCTCGAGCACGGTCACGCGCACCTGCTGCTGCACGCTGACCACTTCCTTCGGGTCTCTCACGAAGCGGTCCGCGAGCTGGCTGATGTGCACGAGGCCGTCCTGATGCACGCCCACGTCGACGAACGCACCGAACGCGGTGACGTTGGTCACGATGCCCGGCAATGTCATCCCCGGCTGGACGTCGCCGATGGAATTGATGCCTTCAGCGAAGTGAAAGACTTCGAAGTTGGCGCGCGGATCGCGACCGGGTCTGGCGAGCTCCGCGAGAATGTCGCGTAAGGTCGGCAATCCGACGAGCTCGGAGACGTAGCGCTGCGGATCGATGCGCGCTCTGAGGTCCGCACGACGCATGAGCTCGCGCAGCCCGACCCCCAGGTCGGCGGCCATGCGATCGACGATCGCGTACGACTCCGGATGGACGGCTGATTCGTCCAGCGGATCGGCGCCGCCGCGAATGCGCAGGAACCCTGCGGCTTGCTCGAACGCGCGCGCCCCCAGGCGCGGAACCTGCATCAGGTCGCGGCGCCGCTGGAACGGACCATGCGTCGCACGATAGCGCACGATATTGTCGGCAACGCCGGCGTTCAGCCCGGAGACGTACGCCAGTAATTGCTTCGATGCTGTGTTCACATCGACGCCGACGCCGTTGACACAAGAGACGATGACATCGTCGAGCGAGCGCTTATTGTCCGACGCCGATGCTCTTCGGCTCGACCTTGACCAGCTCCGCCAACGGGTCCATCAGCCGTCGCCCGATGGACACGGCGCCGCGAACGGTGATGTCGCGATCGGGGAATTCCTCGCGTGCGACATCCGACGCGGAGTAGATCGACGCACCAGCCTCGTTGACCATCACGATTGCAATCGAGCCTGGCAGGCCAAGCCCACGCACGAACGCCTCTGTCTCACGCCCGGCGGTGCCGTTCCCAATCGCGATCGCTTCAACCTCAAACGAGCCGACCAAACGCCGCAGCGTCTCCTCCGCATGCCGATTTCGCGCCTGGCCCTGATCGATATAGATGACATCGTCATGACGCAGCGCGCCCTGGGCGTCCAGGACAACACACTTACAGCCGGTGCGGAAACCCGGATCGATCGCCAGCACGCGTTGCTGTCCAAGTGGGGGCGCGAGCAAGAGCTGGCGCAGATTGTCGGCGAACACCCCGATCGCCGCGGCATCGGCGTGCCGCTTGGCTTCAGCTCGCGTCTCGGTCTCCATTGCTCGCGCCAGCAGCCGCTTGAAGCCGTCGTGGACCGCCAGCCGCACCTGGTCGGCGCAGGCGTTCGGGCGCTTCACGAACAGACCATCCAGGATCGCCAGGGCGTCCTCCTCCGGAGGCTGGATCGAACATGACAGGATGTCTTCGGACTCGCCGCGTAGGATGGCCAGCACGCGATGTGACGGCGCCGAGCGGATCGGCTCCGACCAGTCGAAATAGTCACGGTATTTGGCACCGTCCCCGGATTTCCCGCGGCGGACTTCAGCGCGCAGCAGGCCTCGCGCCCAGAACAACTGGCGCATCCGAGCGCGCGCCGCGCCATCGTCACTTACGCGCTCGGCAATGATGTCGCGCGCGCCCTGGAGCGCGGCGTCGACGTCAGGAACGTCCGGAGTGACGTAGCGTTTGGCTTCGCCAACGGGGTCGACGTCGGGTCGTTGATGTTGGATGATGTCGGCGAGTGGCTCGAGACCATGCTCGCGGGCAGCGCTGCCGCGGGTGCGGCGCTTGGGTCGGAACGGCAGATAGAGGTCCTCGAGCGCGACCATCGTCTGCGCCGCTTCGAGCGCAGCGGCCAGGTCGGGCGTCAGCAATTCGCGTTCACGGAGTGAGCTGACGATGGCCTCGCGTCGCGCGTCCAGGGCCGCCAGTTGAGCCAGCCGATCGCGAATCGCGGCGACGCCGACCTCGTCGAGTGAGCCAGTAGCTTCCTTACGATAGCGCGCGATGAACGGCACGGTCGCGCCAGCCGCCAGCAGGTCGGCGGTGGCGCGAACCTGCGACGGCGGCAAAGATAGTTCGGTCGCCACCTGGGCGAGCTGCTGGTCGGTCGGCGCCACGGCTAGGACGGTGCGGGTAGTCTACCCGCTCAGTTGTGATTCAACGGGTTCGAATCGCGCCGCACACGCGCGCAGTGCCTCGGCGAGGTTGCGTCGTAGGGCATGGACAATCGATGGTCTGGCAGGGCGCCGCTCGCGCACGATGTAGGACTGGTGGCGACGCCGTGCGAGCGCGTCCGCAACCCGCTCGTCGTGAATCATCTGCGCGAGTCGCATGTATTCGAAGGGCATCATCGCAGTGTCTCCTGGTTCAGGCGCTGAATGGACGGTCGGCGGACAAGAGGTACTCCACTGAACGCCAGACCGGCACCCTTTCAGGCGCGGGCAGCGGGCGAGCCGCGCTGGCGCCGGCATTGTTCACGATCACGTCGACGCCGCCTTCGACGTCGATCACGCGGCCCACTTGCGTACACCTGGCACAGCGGCTCGACCCGGCAGTGTGAAAGGGTCTGCGCGCGCCTATAATGCGGCATCGGGGAGCCAGGGAGGTCTGGACATGGCCAATCTCGCCAAGCGTATGTTTGGGCGGCGGGTATTCGTACGTTGGGGAGTGGCAGCGGGAGGGCTCGGTCTGTTGGCCGCGTGCGCGCCCGCACCAGTCTCGGCGCCCGCGGCGACCGCGCCGCCTGCCGCGGCAAAGCCAACCGAGGCGCCGAAGCCCGCTGCTGCCGCGGCGCCGACACCCGTGCCGACACCCGTGCCGACCACCGTGTCGGCGGCCGCTGGCGCGGCGCAGACCACGACGCTCAAGTTGCTCGGCTGGAATTATGAGCCGCCGCTCGTCCAGGAGAATCTCGACCGATTTGTGCAGCAGAATCCCAACTACAAGGTCGAGTATGAGCCAATCGCTGGCGATTACCTGGTCGACCTGTTAACACGCTTCCGCGCTAAGACGCCCATGGATGTGATCTATGTGCGCGATCAGTACCACGCATCATGGGTCGAAAGTGGCTTCTTGCAACCGCTCGACGAGACGGACGAGATTAATGCGCTGTACGCCGACATGTTCCCGTATAACGCGAACCAAATGCAGTGGAAGGGCAAGAAATACGGTCTGCCCTACTACACCGATTTCGATGTCTTTGCGTACAACGAGAAAATGATCAACGACGCGGGGTTCAGCAACCCGCCGGCCACTCTGGACGAGCTGCGCAAACAAGCGGAGACCATCAAGCAGAAGGGCATTAGCGACTACCCGCTGTACATGGACGTCTCCAGGGGCTCGGACCAGATGTGGGACTTCTGGATGTACACGTTCGCCTCGGGCGGCCACCTGCTTGACCAGGCCGGCGAACCGACCTACCCCGACAAGGACAAGGTGCCACTGGCAATCCTCGAGTGGTGGGTGGCGGCAGCGAATGACTGGAAGATCATGAATGCGCAGGCCAACATGGAAGTGCCGACCGCCGGAGCGCTAACGCCACTGCGGACGCAGGGCAGCCAGCCGGGCTACGGCGGCGTGGCCTTCGCGGCGCACTCGCGCTATGACCTCGAGGCTGACAATGCGCCGGAGCGCTCGAAATCCGCGCTGCCCGGCAAGATCAACATCAAGTTTGTGCTGTTTCCCGGGCTCGACGCTAACGCACCGCACAACGTGCCCGCCTGGAATCGCTACTACGGCATCCCCTCGACTGCCCCAAACAAGAAGGCGTCGATGGATCTCATCTCGTACCTGGGCGGAAAAGACAAGTCCGGCGAGTACTACACCGCCAAGCGCTGGTGGCTGTTGCGCGCGCTGGGAATGGCCTACAAGTCGCCGTGGACCGACACCGAAGTAGTGGACAGGACCGGCAAGTTCATCGCCGATTCGGCGCTCATGCAGAAGGCGAACAGCCTCGGCCAGGCACGAGATGGGTTGGAATTTCCGTGGTGGACGGACTGGTACATGGACCTACAGGCCAATGTGCAGCAGGCGCTCCTGAAGCAGAAGTCGCCCAGGGATGCACTCCAGGCCTCAGCTGATAAAGCGCGCGCGCTCAAGAAGGAGGAGGGCAGGTAGGACTCCGCTCGCACAGCATATGGCTGCTGCTCAAACACTCGCCGGCGCAAGGAGCGCACGCGGCGCGCGATTCGAACTGAGCGAACGAGCGTTCGCGTACCTGCTGAATCTGCCGGCGATCCTCACCATCCTGCTGCTGGTCGCGTATCCGATCGTCGACGCGTTCTGGCTCAGCTTGCATCGGTACAACCTGCGCCGGCCCGAATCGTATGCCTTCGTCGGCCTCCAGAACTATGTCGACGTGTTCACGAGCGAGCAGTTCTTGCCGTCGCTCAGCGTCACCCTCTTCTTCACTTTCTGGTCGACCGCCGGCGTGCTCGTTCTGGCGCTCGGCATGGCGCTGGTCGCCAACGAGCACATCCCCCAGCGGGCGATCTTACGCGCGCTCATTCTACTGCCGTGGGCGATGTCCGGAGTCGTGACGGCGCTGATGTGGAAGTGGATATTCAATCCGAACTCCGGTGCGCTCAACGGGCTGCTCTACTCACTCGGCGTGATCTCGAACTACCGCTCATGGTTGATGTCACCGGACACCAGTTATCTGGCGATTGTGACAGCCAACGTGTGGAACACGCTGCCTTTCTCCGCGCTCGTCCTGCTGGCCGGCCTGCAGGCGATTCCCAGCGAGCTGTACGACGCTGCGAAAGTCGATCGGGCTTCTCTCTGGGCACGCTTTCGCCACGTCACCCTGCCGTGGCTGTCACAGCCGATTCTGATCGTACTGATCGTCCAAGCGCTGGGTGGTATCCGCATCTTCGACATCATCTACCTGCTCACGGGCGGCGGTCCTGGCTACCAGACCACAACGCTCGGTTTCGCAGCGTATGTCACGTCATTCATCTCGACCGACATCGGACGGGGCAATGCCTGGTCGTACACCGTGGCAATCCTGACGCTTGTGATTGCGATCTTCTATATGAAGCTGTTGTATGGCCGCGGCGACGTCCGTTCGTAGGCGGGGTACGTCGAGCGCGCTGCGCTACGGTGTGCCGTGGCGCGGGTTACTGATCCATGGCGCCTCGATCGTTTTCATCCTGTGGATCGTCCTGCCCTTCGGTTGGGTCGTCCTGACCAGTCTGATGACCGAAGTGGAGTCGTTGTCGGTTCCGCCACACTGGATTCCAGATTACATCACGTTCGACAACTACGTCGCGTTCGTGGATCCAACGATACTGGGTAGTCAACGCCTGGCTGGCGGCGGCGCGGCGCAGGGGGCTGCGCGGGCGATGCTCAACAGCACGATTGTGGCACTGTCCGTTGCGGTGCTGAACATGATCATCGGCTCGCTCGCGGGGTACGCATTCGCGCGACTCAACTTCCGCGGGTCGGCGACACTGCTCCTCGTCTACCTGGCTACGCGCATGGTCCCGGCGCTGGCCATCATGGTCTCGCTCTATCTCATCTTCCAGACGTTCGGGCTGTTGGACACACTGCTCGCGCTCATCTTGTCGTACCTGACATTTACCGTGCCCTACTCCGTGTGGATCATGGCCAGCTACTTCCGGACGATCCCGCGCGATCTGGAGGACGCGGCGCGCGTGGATCGCTGCAACTGGATCAACATGATGCTGCGCGTCTTCCTGCCCGTCGCCAGCCCCGGTCTGGTCGCGTGCGCGATGTTTGCCTTTATGTCATCGTGGGGTGAGTTTCTCTATGCGTTGCTGTTCACCTCGACGTTGAACTCGAGGACGATGCCGATCGTCATCGCCAGTTTTGTGACGGACGTGACTGCATCGCCAACGCTCATGAACGCCGGTGGCGTGCTAGCCGTGCTGCCACCACTCGTGCTGGCGTTGATCTTCCAGCGCCTGATCGTCTCCGGCATCACGGCCGGCGCGGTCAAAGGCTGATGGCTCGAGTCCACTTCGCGCTGCTCCTGGTGGTCGTCCTCTCAGGCTGTCGCGGATTCGTCAGCTCCCGCGCCGAGATGACGCCGCCGCCGCAGCTCGCATCGAGCGCGCGGGTGACTGAGGCGGGCGTACAGAAGGTGATCATCGATCGGGAATGCTCGAAACTGGGCGATCCCGCGGATGAATATGTGTGCTTGACCAACCAGGATCCGGTGCCAGCCGATATGAGCTCGTGGGTGGTGCGCAATGTGTTGGGGCGCTCGTTCAGCTTCCCGCCCGGGTTCACCCTCGCGCCCGGGCAGACCGTGCGCGTGCACACCGCCGCTGGAACCGACTCCGCGGCGGACCTGCACTGGGCCTACCGCGTGAATCCGGCCTGGGAGAAGGGCGACAAACTCACCTTGCACAACAGCGAGAACGTCGAGGTCTTTGTCTCACAACCGTCCCGCTGAGCGGACCGTCACGTAACTACTGACCTGTATCCCTGTTTACCCGCCGAAGGCGGAAGGCACCCTCCCCACTCGACCCCAACGTTTGATTGAGTGCTGCGCAGGCGTCCGCCTGACGGGCTCGGCGGCCGACGGGAAACCGGTGCACGTTTGCGGCGATCCACTCAGCTTGTGAGGGAAACCCCGGTTTCGCTGTCGAACAGGTGCAGCTTGGCAGGATCAAAGGCGACCTCGACGATGTCGCCCGGGCGCACCATAAGATCGGGAGTCGTGCGCGCCTTGACATGCGTACCGCCGATATCGAGCGTCAGAAACTGGTCCGAGCCAAGTGGTTCCTGGATGTAGACGGGCGCGCTGAACCAACTCGTGCCACGCGGCGCAGTGTCGCCGCCGTCGCCGCGGACGGCAATCGCCTCCGGTCGCACGCCGAGCAGAGTGCCAGGGGTCTGCGCGCGCTGAGCCGCCGCGACGAGGCGCGGCGGAAGTACGTGATCGAAGCCCGGCGCTGTGAAGCGGGCCATCGAGCCGTTCACGGAGATCTCGCCGGGCAGTAAGTTCATCGGTGGCGAGCCCATGAACCCAGCCACGAAGACGTTGCGCGGACGGTTGTAGATGTCGTCAGGTATGCCGTACTGCTGAAGTCGTCCATCGTGCATGACTGCGATGCGGTCGGACATCGTCAGCGCCTCGGCCTGATCGTGGGTCACGTAAATGAACGTGCGCGTGAGCTCGAGGTGCAGCCGCTTCAACTCGCCACGCATCGTGACGCGAAGCTTGGCGTCAAGGTTCGACAGCGGCTCATCGAGTAGGAAACACGCCGGCTCACGCACCACCGACCGGCCCAGTGCCACGCGTTGGCGCTGGCCGCCCGAAAGCTCGCGTGGCTTGCGTTGAAGTAGCTCAGAGATGCCCAGCATCTCCGCGGCCCACTTGACGCGCCGCTGGATCTCCGGGCGTGGCATGCGCATCATGCGCAGCGCGAACGCGATGTTGTCATAGACGTTCATGTGCGGGTAGAGCGCGTACGACTGGAAGACCATCGCGATATCGCGGTGGTCGGCCGGCAGGTGTCCGACCGACTGATCGTCGAAGTAGATGCGTCCAGCCGTAGCCTTTTCCAGGCCGGCGATCATGCGCAGGGTCGTGGTCTTGCCGCAGCCAGAAGGCCCGACCAGCGTGACGAACTCGCGGTCTGCGATCTCGATACTCAGGTTATCGACGGCGGTGACCGACCCGAATTTCTTGACCACCGACTCGAGCAAAACCTTCGCCATGCGCTAGCCCAGCCGCATTCTAAGCCCGAGCGCGGCTGAGCGGTATGGAGCGCCCGGCGTAAAGCTAATACGGTGCTCACGTGATCCGCGAAGCCGAGGCCGTAGTCATTGGCGCCGGAGCCTTCGGCGCCAGCATCGCCTTCCATCTAGCGAAGCGTGGCCGACACGTGGCGTTGCTCGAACGTCACGCAGTCGCCTCGCAGACCTCGCCGCAAGCAGCGGGCCAGAGCCTCAGCCCTTGACTGCGCCTGCGGTCATCCCAACCACGATCTGGCGCTGGACGAAGATGGTGATGAGCAACACTGGCACGGTCACGATCAGCGCCGCGGCAGCGAGATTGCCCCACGCAAGTTGTTCGAATGTGAGCACGCTGAACACCGCGACCGGCAACGTCCGGGTTTCTCGGCCGGCCAGGACAACGGCGAAGATGAAATTGTTCCAGGAAAAGATGAACGACAGGATTGCCGCAACGACGATGCCCGGTCGCGCGAGAGGCAACGACACAAGCTGAAAGACCTGCCACACGCTGCATCCGTCGACCCGCGCGGCCTCCTCGATCTCCGGATGGAGCCCTTCGAAGAAGCCCATCATGACCCACACCGTGAGCGGCAGACCGATCACCAGGTGCGTGATGATCAGAGCCGCCAGCGTGTTGTTGAGCTCCAGGAAGCGAAACAGAATGAACCACGGGATCAGGTAGCTCAGCGCGGGCGTCATGCGCGCGATCAACACGAACAGCGCCGGCGTCTTCCAGTTGCCTTTGATGATCCCGTAGGCTGCCGGCACGCCCAGCACGAGCGAGATGGCCGTCGACGCGAGCGCGACGATAAAGCTGTTAAGCGTGTACAGACCGAAGGGACTCTTCTGGAAGACCTGAACGAAATTGTCGAGCGTCGGGTGCTCGGGCACGAACACCGGTGGATAGGTGACGTTCTCCACGTCGGGTTTCAGCGCGAGCGAGATCATCCAGTAGAAGACGAACAGCACTGGCGCCAGCAGCAGCAGCAGCGCGGCATAAAAGCCAAGGGTGCGCAGCAGCTTGTTCCAACGGACGGTGCTCGCACGCGTGGTTGGCACGCGCGCGACGCTGGCGGCTACTCCCATGCCGCGCGCTGCCGCAGATACATCATGACGTACGCCAGGACCAGGATCATCGCGAAGAAGACCACGACCACCGCCGACGAACTGCCGATGTGCGTGTACGAGAATGCCTGGAGATACAGGTAGACGTTGATCGTTTCCGAGGCGGTGCCCGGGCCGCCCTGGGTAATCGGATAGATGGTGTCGAACGCTTTGAAGGCGTCGATCGTGCGCAGCACCGCCGCGATCATGATGAAGGGCATGATCAGCGGCAGGGTGATGTGGCGGAACAACTGCCAGGTGTTGGCGCCGTCAATCGTCGCCGACTCGTACGGATCGGTCGGGATGGCCGCCAGGCCACCGAGCACGATGAGCATGGTGAAGGGAGTCCACTGCCACGTCTCGACCAGCGCCAGGGCGGGAATTACGGTTTCGGGCGCATACACCCACAGCGAGGCCGGCAGGCCGACACGCTCGAGCAGATAGTTGAGCACGCCGAACTGTGGATGGAACATCATCGCCCAGACCAGCGCGATCGCTACCGGGGTGGCCATCATCGGCAGCAAGAAGATGCCCCGAACCAGGCCGCGGAAACGGAACTCGCGATGCAGCAGCACCGCGGCGATGGTGCCCAGCACCAGCGGGGCCACCACGGTCAGGACCGTGTAATACAGCGTGCGCACCACCGACAGCAGGAAGCGTTCGTCGGTCACCAGGCGCGCGTAATTGCCCAGCCCGACGAAGCCGCTCGGACCCGCCGCGTCCCAGTCCTGGAAGCTGACATAGACGGTGAACAGCCACGGGAAGACGATAATCGTGAACGTCGCCGCGAGCGCCGGGACGACGAACCACAGGTAGGTACCGCGACTGACCCGGTACGAACCCGTCGCCTGGACGGCCATAGCGGTACCTACCCTTGCAAGCTCTTGTCGAGCACCGGCTTGAAATCGCTGGTGGCTTTGTCGAGCTCGGCCTTGGGATCCGCTCCGCCGATCATGTTGGTCAGCGCGATGCCGAACGTATCCCGAAACTCGGTGACCGGCTCGATCTCGGGCAG
>WNGA01021997.1_pt1 | contig 10104 bp, 9 predicted proteins | sample 5400061 | NCBI WGS metagenome assembly WNGA01 (sample SAMN13153366, study PRJNA577476) | soil metagenome | isolation source: 100 cm soil or saprolite under grassland replicate 2 | place: USA:California | collected 2016-06-15
GCTCCTTCTCCATGTCCAGGCCGGCGACCACTGCGACCTGGACGTGGGAACCGTCGGTCCGTCCAGGCAGCAGTCGGTCCAGCCACCCTGGCAGCCACCAGTTGGACCGGCCCAGGAGTTTCATCGTGGCCGGCACCAGGACCAGCCGGACGATCGTCGCGTCGACCGCGATCGCGGTGGCCAGGCCCAGCCCCATCATCTTGGTGAGCGGGTCGTCGGCGAGGACGAAACCGCCGAAGACGGCGACCATGATCAGCGCCGCGCAGGTGATGGTGCGGGCGGTGCCGGCGAGCCCGCTCGCGACGGCGTGGTCGTTGTCGCCGGTGCGGTCGTACTCCTCCCGCACCCGTGAGAGCAGGAACACCTCGTAGTCCATGGACAGCCCGAACAGGATCGCGAACATGAACAACGGGATGAACGACAGGATCGGCACGGTCGACTCCAGTCCGATCAGGTCGGCGCCCCAACCCCACTGGAAGACCATGACCAGGACGCCGTACGCCGCGCCCACGCTGAGCAGGTTCATGACAGCCGCCTTGAGCGGCACGAGCAGCGACCGGAACACCACCAGCAGCAGCACGAACGACGTCAACACCACCGCCGCGATGAACCACGGCAGCCGGTCCTGCACCCGGTCACCGAGGTCTGCGAACACCGCCACCTGGCCACCGACGTGAGCCCGGGCCGGGCTGCCGTCCAGGACGGCAGGGAGTACGACGGAACGGAGCCGGTCGATGGTCTCGCGCGTCGCCTCCGACTGGGGGGTGGTCGTCGGCTCGGCGACCAGGATGGCGACGCCGTAGCCCGCGTCGACCCGGGCCGGCGTCACCTCGGCGATGCCGGCGTCGGCGGCGATCGCGGTGGCCAACGGCCCCACCACCGTGGGGTCGCCGGCGGTGTCCACGGCAATGAGGAGCGGGCCGTTGGCGCCCGGCCCGAAGCCGTCGGCAACCAGGTCGTAGGCCCGTCGCTCGGTGCGCGACTGCGGCATCGTGCCCTCGTCCGGGAAACCCAGGCGCAGGGCCGACACCGGGGCGGCGAGCGCGAGCAGCAGCAGCGTCGAGCCCACGGCGTACGCCGTAGCGTGCCGGCCGACGTGCGCGCCCCAGCGGTGCCAGCGAGCGAACGTGGGGGTGGCGTGAGCCGGACGGCGGCCGTTGACCCGGTGACCGGCCAGGCCGAGCAGGGCGGGCAGCAGGGTGATCGACGCGAGCACCATCACCAGCACCACCAGCGAGATGCCGAGTCCACCGGCGGTGATGAACGGGATCCTGGCGACGGCCAGCCCGAGGATCGCCACGACCACCGTGCCGCCGGCGAAGACGACCGACCTGCCGGCGGTGGCGAGTGCGTGGCCGACCGCGTCCTCGACGTCTCGGCCTTCTGCCAGGTGCTCGCGGAAGCGGGTGACGATGAACAGGGCGTAGTCGATGCCGACGCCGAGCCCGACCATCGACCCGATCACGGTGGCCCAGGCCGGGATGTCGACGGCGTACGCCACCAGCGGCAGCGAACCCGCTCCGACGGCGAGCCCCAGCAGGGCAGTCGCGATAGGCAGCCCCATGGCGACCAGTGACCCGAACGCGAGCAGGAGCACGATCACGGCGACCAGCAGTCCGATCGCCTCCCCGACGCCGGTGGGTGCCTGCTCGAACGCGAAGTACAGGTCGCCACCGGCCTCGATCTGCAGCCGCGTGGTCTGGCGGAGCTGGTCGAGGGCCGACTTGAGGGCGATCAGGTCCTCCGGCCCGAGATCCTCCCGCTCGGGATACTGCACGCGGATCAGAGCCACCTCGCCCTCGGTCGCGAGGCTGGTCCCGAGCACCTTCGGCAGCGAGGCCAGGGCGTCCCGCGCGCGGGCCACGTCGGCCTGCAGCGCGGGGGAGCCGAGGGAGCCGGCCACCTCGGCGCGCGGGGTGAGGACGACTTCGGCACCCAGACCCCTCTCGCCGGAGTCTGCCCGCTCCATCAGCTCGGTGGCCGCGTGGGAGTCCAGCCCCGGCGCCTCGAACGGGTCCTCGAGGTCTCGTCCGAAGGCGGCCGACGACAGGACGACGAGTACGGCGACGGCGACCCAGCCGCCGATCACGACCCAGGGTCGGCGGGCGGCGGAGCGGCCCAGGCGGCCGAGTGCGTGTGACATGTGTGGTCCCTCGGTGTTCGGTCGGCGCGGCGCAATCGCCGCGATGTCTCAACCGTCGTGGCTCGGTCGGGGTCGAGACATCGGGCAAGAGGCCGAAGCGAAGTCGGCCGATGGGCTGAGGACGGATCAGCCTTTCGGCCGGTGTCCCGGGTCGTCGCGTTCCCTAGGCTGAACCGGTGAGCAACCCGCTGCGATCCGTCTGGGCCGAGCCCCGACCGCCGTCACCGCCCCGACGGGTGTGGCGCGACTGGGTGCTCCTCACGGTCGTGGTCGTCGCGGCCCTGCTCGAGGGCATCCTGCGAGAGGACCTGCCCCTGCGGGGGCTGTCGACCACGCTCACCGTCGGCCTGGCGCCGACCCTGCTGTGGCGTCGTACGCAGCCGTTGGCCATGGTGGCCGTCGCGTTCGGCACCTCGGCCGTGGTGGACGTCGGGCTGGTCATCGCCGACGCCCCGCCGCTCGAGATGGTGTCGATGATCTACTTCCTGCTGCTGCCGTACGCACTGTTCCGCTGGGGCTCGGGGCGGGACGCGGTGGTCGGGCTGGCCATCATCCTGGTCCCTGCGACGATCGGGCTGTTCGTCAGCTGGAACGGTGTGGGGGAGGCGATCGGCGGGATGGCCGTGCTGGCGAGCTCGATGGTGCTGGGCGTGTCCACCCGCACCCAGCACGCTCGACGCGCTCGAGGTCATCGAGGCCGAGGCCTCGCGGACGCTCGCGGAGATGCGTGCCATGGTGCGGATGCTGCGCAACCACGAACCCGCCGACTACGCACCGCAGAACGGGGTCGCCGACCTCGAGCGGCTGGGCGGCGGCGGCCCGCCCGCGGGCCCGCGGGTCGAGGTCGCGCTGTCGGGTGACCTGACCGCGCTTCCAGCGGCGGTGGACTCGGCAGTGTTCCGGATCGCGCAGGAGGCCGTCACCAACGCCCGTCGCCACGCACGCAACGCGACGCGGGTCGACGTACGCGTCGTCGGGAACGGTACGTCGGTCCGCCTGGTGATCCGTGACGATGGCGACCCGGTCTGGGTCGGTGGGCCGCCGGGGTTCGGCGTGACCGGCATGGTCGAGCGAGCAGCGCTGCTCGGGGGCACCTGCGTGGCCGGCCCCACGGGGGACCGGGGCTGGACCGTCGACGCCACGCTCCCGCGCGAGGTCTCGAGGTGACGATCCGCGTGCTGGTCGCCGACGACCAGGACCTGGTGCGCACCGGGCTGCGGCTGATCCTCGGCACCCTGGACGGCATCGAGGTCGTGGGCGAGGCACGGGACGGGCGGGAGGCGGTGCGGCTGGCCCGCGAGCTGCGCCCCGATGTCTGCCTGATGGACATCCGGATGCCCGTGCTCGACGGGGTGGAGGCCACCCGCCAGCTGGCCGGGCCCGAGGTCGAGGACCCGGTGGCGGTGGTCGTCATCACGACGTTCGATCTCGATGAGTACGTCCACAGCGCGCTGCGCGCCGGCGCGACCGGCTTCCTGCTCAAGGACGCCGGGCCCGAGCTACTCGGCGAAGCGGTCCGGGCCGCCGCCCGCGGCGACTCGCTCATCTCCCCGAGCATCACCCGCCGACTACTGGCGACCTTCGCCGGCACCGACCGGCGTGCCCGGCCCGCCCAGCCGATCGACCCCCTGACCGACCGCGAGGAGGAGGTCCTGCTCACCATCGCCCGTGGCCGCACCAACGGCGAGATCGCGGACGAGCTGCACATCAGCCTGAGCACCGTGAAGACCCACATCGCGAGCTTGATGGCCAAGCTCGGCGCCCGGAACCGCGTCGAGGTGGTCATGTGGGCCTACGAGACCGGGCGGGTCCACGACTGAGGCGGTCACGCCCCGCGCGAGTCGGGTCACGGCTTGTCAGCCCAAGGTTCCCTCGGCCTGACCGCGCCCCGGCACAGGCGCACTCAACTCGGCCTGAGCGCGTCTCCCTGTCAGTTCGTCGGCCCCCCGGCGACGTAGAGCACCTGCCCCGAGACGAAGCCGGCGGCCTCGCCGGCGAAGAAGGACACCGCGTTGGCGATGTCGTCGGGCTCGCCGACCCGGCCCACCGGGATCTGCTTGGCGTTCGCGGCCTTGAACTCCTCGAACGGCATGCCGAGCCGCTCGGCGGTGGCGGCCGTCATCTCGGTGGCGATGAAGCCGGGGGCGATGGCGTTCACGGTGACGCCGTACCGGCCCAGCTCGATCGCCAGCGTCTTGGTGAAGCCCTGGAGGCCGGCCTTGGCGGCGGCGTAGTTGGCCTGGCCGCGGTTGCCCAGCGCGGAGATGCTGGAGAGGTTCACGATCCGTCCCCAGCCTGCCTCGGTCATGTGCTGCTGGGCGGCGCGGCTCATCAGGAACGCGCCGCGGAGATGGACGTTCATCACCGAGTCCCAGTCCGCGGTGGACATCTTGAAGAGCAGGTTGTCGCGGGTGATCCCGGCGTTGTTGACCAGCACGGTCGGTGCGCCGAGCTCGGATGCGACCCGGTCGACGGCTGACTGCACCGCGGCCTCGTCCGCGACGTCGGCCCCGACGGCGACGGCCTTGGTGCCGAGCTCCTGGACCGCGGCGACGGTGTCGGCGCAGGCCGACTCGTCGAGGTCGAGCACCGCGACCTGGTAGCCGTCCGCGGCGAGTCGCTTGCTCACGGCGGCGCCGATGCCACGGGCTGCTCCGGTCACGATCGCAGTGCGCTGGGGGATGTTCACGCGGTTCTCCTTGTGGTTGGTTGCCTGGCTGGGTCGTCGTCGGTCACGGGGCGGCTGGTTGGCGCAGCGCGGTCTTCGCGGCCGTGAGGCCGAACACCAGCGCGCTGGCGATGCCCCCGGCGTACGCCCGCACGTAGAGGCCGCCGGTGTCCGAGCCCGCCGCGAGCAGTCCCGGGATCGGCTCCCCGCTGTGGTCGAGCACCCGTGCCCTGGTGTCGATGCGGATGCCGTAGAAGGGGAAGGTGATCGCCGGGACGGTCTCGATGACGTAGTACGGCGGCTCGTCGAGGGGGAGCCGGTCCAGCCGACGGTCCGGAACCGGGGCCTCGCCCGCCCGGACCGTCTCGTTGAAGTGGGCGACGGCCGCGGCGATGGCCGTGCCGTCGTACCCCCACTCCTCGGGGAGCAGGGTGAGCTCGTCGAGACTCTCGGCAACGCCGCACCGGCCACCTCTCCGGCTCGCGACCGCGAACTTGTCGCTGCTCTCCGCGCCGGCGACGTACGCCGCGACGATCCAGTCCCGGTGCACCCGGGCGTCCGCGACGAGCAGGCCGCGCGCCTCGGGCTGCTCCAGCAAGGCCATCGTGGACAGGTGGTCGCCGACGGACTCGTCGACGAACCGCTCGTTGGCGAGGTTGAACAGCAGCGCGTGCTCGCTGTAGTAGAGCGAGAGGCCGACGAAGTCTCCGGAGTCCGCGAACGGGACGCCGCTCGGGACCAGGTGCCCGTAGAACCCGGCGCCGTCGGGGCCGGTGGCGGCCCCGACCTCCCGGGCCAGCCGCAGTCCGTCACCGCGGCTGTTCGGGTTGGACCGCAGGGGGATGGTCGCGGCGTTGGGGTGCACATGGGCCGCCCGCAGCCCGGAGTCGGCCTGGAAGCCGCCGGTCGCCAGGACGGTCGCGCCGGCCCGGACCTCGCGCACAATGCCGTCCGGCAGCTGGAGCCGGGCGCCGAGGATGCGGCCGTCCTCGAAGAGCAGCCCCAAGGTCCTGGTGGAGGTCAGGATCTCGCCGTTCTCGAGCACTCGACGCCGGCACGTCTCGACGTACTGGTTGGTGTCGAAGGCATGACCGCTGCCGAAGTCGAGGATGGGCTGCGCCTCCCCGACGTGTACGCCGAGCGATCGGATCCACTCGATGCCGTCGGCGAAGCGGTCGACCAGGGCATGCCGGAGGTCCGGATCACCGAGGGGCACGACCTCGTCGATCACCTCGCGCGAGGGCGCCGTCCAGGCATAGCCCGCGAAGCGGACCGACCCGCCGAGGTCGCTCGCGACCTCGACCACGAGGACCCGAGCGCCGTCATGCGCAGCCCGGGCGGCGGCGGTGAGGCCGGCCATGCCGCCTCCCACGACGAGGAGGTCGACAGGCTGATGGGCTGAGGGCTCGGGCATGAACGGTGCTCCTTCAGGGGAGGGCAGCGGACGACGAAAGACTAAACTAAAGTCACTTCAGTTCCGGGCTTGACTTTAACACCCCTAAACCACAAACTGAAGTGGATTCAGTTCAACTCTGAAAGGACAATCCATGGTTGACACCGACCACGTCGTACTCGAGAAGGACGGCGAAGTTGCCCGCGTGTGGCTGAACCGCCCACACAAGAAGAACGCCGTCACCGTGGAGCTGCTCCACCGGCTCGACGAGATCATCATCGAGGTCGACAGCGACCCCGAGCTCAAGGTGCTCGTCCTCCGCGGCCGGGACAACACCTTCTGCTCCGGCTTCGACCTCGACGAGCTCCTCGCCAACTACGTGGGCACCACCACCGCCATGGAGGTGGCCGTTCTTTCGGCCAAGGTCTGCGACCGCCTGTACTCGATGAACACGCCCTCGGTGGCCGTGCTCGAGGGCTTCGTCACGGCCGGCGGCTTCGAGCTGATGATCTCGTGTGACTTCGCGGTGGCTGCGGACGACGCCCAGATCGGCGACTTCCACATCCGCCGGGCGCTGTTCGGCGGCGCGGGCCCGATCTACCGGCTGCCCCGGATGATCGGCATCCGCAAGACCAAGGAGCTGATGCTCACCGGCAAGCTGCTCTCCGGCCGGGAGGCGGTCGACTTCGACCTGATCAACGCGTCGGCGCCGGCCGCGGAGCTGGACCAGCTGGTCAAGGACTTCATCGCGCCGCTCATCGACAAGAGCCCGTTCGCGATGCGGCTCACCAAGATGACCATCGACCGTGGCCTCGATGCCGACATCCAGTCGCTGATGGTGATGGAGCACCTCGCGGTGGGCAACGCGCTCCAGTCCGAGGACGCCCGCGAGGGTGTCAACGCGTTCCTCGAAAAGCGTGAACCCAAGTGGGTCGGTCGCTGACCGGCAGCCGTTGCCGCGAGTGCGGCACGGTCGCCTTCCCTCCGGCCCGCGGCTGCCAGAGCTGTGGCCGTCAGTCGATGACGGCCCTCGAGCTGAGCAGCCGCGGCACGGTGTGGGGCTTCACGGTGCAGAGGTTCGCGCCGAAGTCGCCCCCGTACGTCGTACCGGAGGGTGGGTTCGTGCCGTTCGCGGTCGGCTACGTCGAGCTGCCCGAGGGAGTCAAGGTGGAGGCCGTCTTGGACTGCACCGACTTCTCCGAGCTCGACGGCAAGGCACAGGTCACCCTCGTGGCGGTCGAGCCGGTTCCCCGGTTCGCCACGGACGAGGCGTTGGCGCGCGGATCGGCTGAGGCAGTGGAGCCTGCCACACGTGAGGAGGGCAGATGAGCACCGGAGTCTCGATCGTCGGAGCCGGGCTGTCGAAGTTCGGCAGGCAGCCCGGTCGCACCGGCCGCGAGCTCGCGCTCGACGCCATCCACGCGGCGCTGTTCGACGCGAGCCTCGACTGGACCGACGTCCAGGTGGCGTTCGGCGGCAGCGACGGCTCGGGCCTGGCAGACACCCTGGTCGCGGAGCTCGGCCTGACCGGCATCCCGTTCACCAACGTGAAGAACGGGTGTGCGACCGGTGGCAGTGCGCTGATGTCGGCGGTCAACGCGATCCGGTCGGGGACCGCCGAGATCGCCCTCGCCGTCGGGTTCGACAAGCATCCGCGTGGCGCCTTCGACCCTCGGCCCGAGGACTGGGGCCTGCCGGCGGCGTACGGCGAAGCGGGCCTGATGGTGACCACCCAGTTCTTCGGCATCAAGATCGCCAGGTACATGCGGGAGCACGGCATCAGCTCCAGGACGCTGGCTCTCGTTGCCGAGAAGTCGTACCGCAACGGTGCGCTGAACCCGAACGCCTGGCGGCGCGAGGCCATCTCGGCCGACCAGATCGCAGCGGCGGACATGGTCAACGACCCGCTGACCCGATACATGTTCTGCTCGCCCGGCGAAGGCGGCGCGGCGATCATCGTGACCAGCGACGCCGTCGCCGCGCGCCTGGGCCGTGGCGTCCGGCTGCTCGGCGCGGCCGCCCGGACCCGGCGCTTCGGTTCCTTCGAGGTCTTCAGTCCCGCCATCCAGGGGCTCGGCGTGCCGTCGAGCGTCAGCGCGGACGCCGCGGCGGCCGCCTTCGCGGCGGCGGGCGTCACGCCGGCGGACGTCGACGTCGCCCAGCTGCAGGACACCGAGAGCGGTGCCGAGGTCATGCACCTCGCCGAGTGCGGCTTCTGCGAGCACGGCGACCAGGAGGCGATGGTGGCCGCGGGCGAGACCGAGATCGGCGGCCGGCTGCCGGTCAATACCGACGGCGGCTGCATCGCCAACGGCGAGCCCATCGGCGCCTCGGGGCTGCGCCAGGTCCACGAGATCGTCACCCAGCTCCGCGGCGAGGCGGGGGACCGGCAGGTCGCCGGCCCGCGCATCGGCTTCACCCATGTCTACGGAGCACCGGGCATCAGTGCCTGCACGGTGCTCGCTGTCTGACCTGTCCAAGGAGGACGACCATGACCGCGCACGAACCCATTCCGCTCGACGAGTTCGCCGACGCCGCGAGGCAGTGGCTGTCGTCGGTCGCCGAGGTGCGCTCGGCAGCCCAGTGGGGCGTCGGTCCCGACTCGGTCGCCGTCTTCGAGAACTGGACCGCCGAGGAGGAGCGCGCGGAGACGGATCGGATCCGCGCCTACGAGCAGGCGAAGTACGACGCGGGCTGGGGGGCGCTGACCTGGCCCGAGGAGTACGGCGGCCGAGGGCTGCCGATGTCTTATGCACTGGCCTTCCGCCGCGAGGAAGAGGCGTACGACGTGCCGCGGCGTACCGAGATGTTCTCGGTCACCCAGCAGCTGGTCGCGCCGACCATCGCCCAGTGGGGGACCCCCGAGCAGCGCGCCCGCTATGTCAGCGCGATGCTGCGCACCGACCTGATCGCCTGCCAGCTGTTCTCCGAGACCGAGGCCGGCTCCGATCTCGCCGCCGTCCGCACCCGGGCCGTCGAGCGCTATGGCCACTGGGTGCTCGACGGCCACAAGGTGTGGACCTCCGGCGCGCCGGTGGCCGACCTGGGCGTGGCGGTCACCCGCACGGACTCCTCGGCGGCGAAGCACGCGGGGCTCACGGTCTTCCTGGTTCCCATGGATGCGCCCGGTGTGACCGTGCGACCGATCCGGCAGATGACCGGCGGCAGCTCGTTCAACGAGGTGTACCTCGACGGCGTCGAGCTCTCCGACGACCTGCGGCTCGGCCCGGTCGGGCAGGGCTGGAAGGTCGCCCTGACCGTGCTGGCCGCCGAACGGCTCGACTCGGGCAACCTCGGACTCGCCAACGCCGACCGTGCCGTCGAGCTCGCCCGGCACCTGGGCCGCCCGCTCACCGAGCTCGAGCGGGACGGGGTCGCCGACCTCGTGACCCGCAGCTACGTGCAGCGCCTGACGGGGATGCGGGTGGCGGCCGCCGTCGTCTCCGGCCACGACCCGGGACCCGAGGCTTCGGTGGGCAAGCTGCTCGCCACCGACACCATGGCCCGGACCTCGGAGGTGGTCCGGATGCTGCTCGGCCCCGAGCTGGCCGCCGACGGCGGGCGCTGGGGCACCTGGGCCTGGACCGAGCACCTGCTCGGCGCCCCGGGCTACCGGATCGCCGGCGGCACCGACGAGATCCAGCACAACATCCTCGCCGAGCGCGTCCTCGGCCTGCCTCGCGAGCCGAAGGCGAGCACTCTGGAGAGCGAGCCACGCGCATGAGCAGCTTCGAGCACGACCTCGCCGACCGGGTCGCCACCTCCCTGCGCCGGGAGCGGCCCGGCCTGGAGGTCCGCGCGTTGACCCGGCTGCCGGGCGGCCACTCGGGCCTGACCTATCGCGTCGAGACCGCGGAGGGCCCGCTCGTGGTCAAGTCGGTCCCCGAGCACCAGAAGGCG
>WNGA01029809.1_pt1 | contig 10104 bp, 10 predicted proteins | sample 5400061 | NCBI WGS metagenome assembly WNGA01 (sample SAMN13153366, study PRJNA577476) | soil metagenome | isolation source: 100 cm soil or saprolite under grassland replicate 2 | place: USA:California | collected 2016-06-15
TCGGGATAAACTCCGGCTCAATCTGAAAGCCATCGCGCGTCCCAACTTCGCAAATGGTGATCTGTGTTGTATCTGACATCATGGGTCCTTTCTTGAAGATGCTATGGATCAGTACGACCGTGGCATGCCCAGCACATGCTGTCCAACGTAGGCCAGCACCAGATTATTATTGACTGGCGCTGTCTTGTACAGGCGCGTCTCACGGAACTTCCGCTCGACATCGTACTCAGCGGCAAAGCCATAGCCGCCATGACAATCGAGACAGGCATTGGCGGCTTCCCAGGCCGCTTCGGCACATAGATATTTGGCCATATTGGCCTCGGCTCCACATGGCTCTCCAGCATCGAACAGGGTCGCGGCTTTGAGGCGCATGAGATCCGCCGCTTCGACAGACATATGGGCCTTGGCGATGGGGAATTGCACACCCTGGTTGGCGCCGATGGCTTTGCCAAAGATGACGCGATCTTTCGAGTATTGTACCGCTCTTTCGACGAACCAGCGTCCGTCCCCAATCGATTCAGAGGCCACCAGAATGCGCTCGGCATTCATGCCATCCAAGATGTAAGCAAACCCCTTGCCCTCCTCGCCGATCAGACTGTCGGCGGGAATCTCCACGTTATCGAAAAACAGCACATTGGTCGCATGGTTCAGCATGGTGCGCAGGGGTCGCACGGTAAAACCCTGCAGCGCACGGATATCAATTAAAAAGACCGACAGGCCCTCCGTGCGCCGACGTACCTCACGCACCGGTGTTGTACGCGCCAGCAGGAGCAACAGATCAGATTGTAAGACCCGCGAGATAAAAATTTTTTGACCATTCACGACATACGCATCACCGTGCCGCACCGCGGTAGTCTGCAGTTGCGTCGTATCAGAACCAGAGTTGGGCTCAGTCACCCCAAAGGCTTGCAGGCGCAGGGTGCCATTAGCAATGTGCGGCAGATAGCGCGCTTTTTGCTCCTCTGAGCCGTAGCGCAGCACGGTCCCCATAATACTCCAGGATGCCGAGGCCACCTCCACCATAGGCTTCAGGGATCAGTGCCGCCAGATACCCCGCCTTGGTAAGCTCCTGGACGAATGCCTCGGGATACTCCCGTTTTTCATCCAACTCCCGCCAGTACGCCCCAGGATAGAGCTGGCATAGGTCGTACACCGCCTTCCTGAGTGCCTGCTGTTCTTCCGTCAGTGTGATACGAATCTCTGCCATGGCTCTCTCTCCCCTCTCCCGCTCTCCCCCTCTCCCTGCATTAACGGCCCTGAAACCGTGGCGGCCGACGCTCATTGAAGGCACGCACGCCTTCGAGGCGGTCATCGGTATGGATGGTACTATTATAGGCCTCAATGGCCAGCATCATGCCCGTTTCCAGATCGGTTTCAGCACCCCAGGCGATGGCTTTTTTCGCCTGCCGTACGGCAATGGGGCCATTCTGCGCAATCGTCGTGGCAATTTCGAACGCTTTGGTCCGAGCCTGGCCGACTGGGACGAGGTGATTGACCAGGCCGACGGCTTTCGCTTCCGGTGCTGGCACACGACGCCCCGTAAAAATCATCTCCTTAGCGAACGGCGCGCCGACAATGCGTGGCAGGAGCTGGGTACCGCCAATGCCCGGGAAAATCCCACGCGTCACTTCTGGCACAGCGAACACCGCGGTTTCACTGGCAACGACAAAGTCAGACAACACCGCCAGCTCACAACCACCCCCCATAGCAAACCCTTCGACTGCCGCGATGACGGGCAGAGGGCAACGCAAGACGCGAAACGCCGCCTGCTCGAAAATGACATGCTGATCCCGCCAGGCTTCATCCGTCATCCCCTGACGCTCTTTCAAGTCCCCGCCCACGCAGAACGCCTTGTCCCCGGCTCCGGTCAGGATCACCACGCGTGTCTGTTTGTCCCAGAAGAAGCGTTCGAAGCAATCCAATAACTCACGCCCCATGGCTGTGTTCATGGCGTTGAGTGCTTCGGGACGGTGCATCTCCACTGTGCTGATATAGCCATCATCAGACTGCGTGACGCGCAGAGTGTCATAGTGCTGACTCATCGGGCCTCCCAACGGCAGAACAGCTGTAGCGCTCGCCGCAATACGTTGCTGTGCAATGCGTCTTGTATGATAGACGAAGCGCGCCAGACTGTTAAGCAAAATTTCCAGGGAGACTGCAGGGATGGTGCGGTTTTATGCGAGCCAGGAGAGGGAGAAAGCTTACTGGACCCGTGCCGTCGTCGTCTCGACGGCCTCAACGTGACATAGCGGTTCGAGCGCCGCGCGCACGCGGCTGAATTCCGTGGCAATCTGGACGACCTGCAGGGTCGTATCGGCCAGCACACCGGTCTCGCTGACGCTCATCAGGTGTTGGCACAGTTCAGAGAACCGCATGGCTCCAATGTTCCCACTGCTGCCCTTCATGGTGTGAGCGATCTGTGACACGGTTTGAAGGTCTTGCTGTACGAGCGCCTTCTGGACGCCCTCGAGGCGTGCTGACGTCTCATGGAGAAACATTTCAATCGTCTCGGGAAACAGGTCCTCCAGGACCTCACGGACGGTCTCTAGCACCTGGCGGTCAAGCGGATCAGGCAGCTGTAAGGTGGCCTCTCGGTCTGTCGTTCCCGCCACATCATCTGTCGTTCCCACCACCTCAGAGGTTACCGCAGGCTCTTCCGGCAACCAGAGAGCCAATTTCTCACGCAACACGTCCAGGGTGATAGGTTTGCTCACATAGTCGTCCATCCCTGCGGCCAGGCAGCGCTCGCGGTCGCCTTGCATCGCACTCGCGGTCATGGCCACGATCAGCGTGCGGCGTTGGTCGCCTTCGTTTTGTCGGATCTGGGCCGTGGCGGCGAACCCGTCCAATTCGGACATCTGGCAATCCATGAGGACGAGATCGTAGGGCTGACACGCCAGGGCCTCCACGGCTTCCAACCCATTGTTGACGACATCGGCCCGATAGCCGAGCTTCTTCAGGAGCGCCAACGCCACCCGCTGGTTCACCAGGTTGTCTTCCGCCAGCAGAATGCACCCACGCCGCTGCGCCCTGGCTTCGACCAACGTATGACGTGTGATCAATTGCCCAGTGTCCGTTTCTTGCAGACCCAGCACCGCCAGTAAGCAATCGTGCAACTGATCCTGACGCACAGGTTTGCTCAGGTAGCCCTGGATGCCGGCAGCGCGTGCCGCTTCTCCTTCACCGCGCTGTCCTAAGGGCGTGAGCAGCACGAGGCGCACGCTGGCAATGGGAGGGATAGCCTTAATAGCACGCGCCAGTTGCAGCCCATCCATCCCCGGGATGCGGAGGGCGAGGATTGCCAGGTCATAGGGGGCTGCGGTCGCGTCGGCAGCGCACAGCACACGTAACGCCTCAGGACCATCCGCGACACTACTGTACTGTATCCCCCAGGTGGCCAACAAACGCTCTAAGACCAGGCGATTGGTGGCATGATTGTCCACCACCAGGACGTGCCGACCCTGCAAACCAGCCAATGGCGCCAGGCGAGGAGCAGTATCGACGGCTCTTCCCAGGTGTGCCGTAAACCGGAAAATACTGCCTTGACCAGGGGTCGACTCCACCTCAATGACTCCACCCATGTACGTCACCAGATGCCGGGTGATCGTCAATCCCAGCCCTGTCCCCCCATACTTACGGGTCGTGGAGCCATCCGCCTGGGTAAAAGCATCAAAGATGCGGGCCTGGGCTTCGGGACTGATGCCAATGCCGGTGTCATGCACTTCAAATTGGAGACCGACGGTGGCCTCCTGAGTCTCGGCCAGCGTCACCCGGATCACCACCTCGCCCTGCTCGGTAAATTTGATGGCATTGCTCAGCAAGTTGGTGAGTACCTGGCGCAGACGTGTGGGGTCGCCACAGACCGTGCGCGGCACCTCAGGCGAGATCAGGCAGGCGAGTTCCACCCCCTTGCCATAGGCGCGTTCAGCCATGAGATCAACCACATCCTCCACGGTCAGGCGCACCTCAAATGGAATCTGCTCCAGCTCCAGGCGCCCGGCTTCAATTTTTGACAGGTCTAAAATGTCGTTCAGCAGGGTCAAGAGCGTATCCCCAGAGCTATGAGCGGTTTCAGCGTATTGCTGCTGCTCAGGGGTCAGGTCCGTGCTCAGCAGGAGACTGAGCATGCCCAGGACGCCGTTCATGGGGGTACGGATCTCGTGGCTCATATTCGCCAGGAATGCCGACTTGACACGCGCCGCTTCGAGGGCTGCTTCGCGCGCTTGAATCAGTTCCGCTTCGACTCGCTTACGCTCGGTAATATCTCTGACAATGCCTACTGACAGGCAGCGCCGGCCCAGGTGCATCTCACTCACGGCGAGATCCATCTGGAACGCGGCCCCGTCCTGGCGTCGGCCAATGACTTCACGCCGGCTGCCGATGAGTTGTGTTTCCCCACCGTGGAGTTCAGGCACCAGGAGGTGCAGGCTCTGGCCAATCACGTCTTCAGCACTGTAGCCAAACATCTGCGCCGCGGCGGGATTATAGGTCTCTATGACACCGTCCTCATCCATCGTGATGATGCCGTCAAGCGCACTGTCCAGAATAGCCCGTATGCGTAATTCACTCTGACGACACTCTTCAGCGAGATCCTGCATGGCTTGCGCCTGTTTGCGCAGCAACTGCTCGCGGACCACGGCACTCGTGACATCCGCAATTTGGACCAGACAATGACGCCCCGCCCCAGAGAGAGCAATGGGCTTGACGATCACCACCTGCTGCATGCGCGCCCCTTCTTTGCGCTCTGCCGGCGTACGATACAGCGGGAAAGGCGCTTTATGCAACGTCTGGGACAAGAGCGTGGCCAGCCCATGCTGCACGGCGTTTTGCACGGCCTGGTGCACGCGCGTACCCACGAGTTGCGGAAACACCTCGTCGAGCGTCGCCCCCAGAGTTACGTCAGAGGGTATGGCGAAGGCCTGGGCTATCCATCCGTTCCACAGCACAATACGTCTGTCGCCATCCAGGATGATCACCCCCACTTCACAGGCATCAAACATGGCGCGCAGGTGTTGGACAGTTGGATCAACGAGGTTCGTTGTCATACTTTACTTCCATGAGGTTTATATGCTAGAGATCGCTGAGAAGCTGATCAATCTTTTCCCGTAGCTCAGGGATAGCACTGCCATTCACCACAAAGACCACACCGCCCTGCATCGACCTTTCATACAACGCAAAATCCATGCGTAATAACATGACGACTTCGTCATCCGTCGGTGTACTGTCCTTGGTGCCAAGGATCTCTGCACACGACCCACACAGCAGCGATGGCAACGTGCTGCTGACTTCAATATGTAACATATTGGAGATACTGCCTATACAGGCATTCAGGATAATGTTCCCGATCTCCATCAAGGCTTCCTGCTCCATTTCGGTCATGACCTCGAGAGGGGTCGTGTCTGTGTCCTTGAACAAGGAGCGTACGAGTTCCAGGCTTTGCTGTTCTGGGAACACCAACATGGTGTCCCCCCAACACAGCCCAGTGAACTTCTGGAGGACCGCAATGACGCGATCGCAGGACTTCTCCATAAGGAACCCGGTGGCGTCGTGTCGCGACATCAAATCAACAAAGGGGACAGAGAGTAAGACCTCTTCCCCCACCATCTCGCTTAACACCGACGCCGCACGTCCCATGCCGATATTCAGGAGTTCCGCCATGGCATCTTGTTGTAATTCTGTCAAACTAATCACAGACACTTTCCACCCCCGAAATAAAAGCCAGGACGTTGTCTTCCGTGATCGGTTTGGCCATAAAACCCACGCCAGCCGCTTCAGCGCGCTGGCGCACACTGGACTGGATGTTCGCGGTCAGTAAGGTGATGTGGGCCTTCGGGTATTTTTCCTTGAACTGCGTCGCGAGGCTCAGGCCATCCAGGCCAGGCATGTTCAGGTCAAGAGTCATGGCATCCACGGTCAGAGCCGCGGTTTTCTCCAGGGCTTCCTGGGCATTGCCAGCCTCAACAACGGTCCAGTCCGGACGGGCGTTGGTGATAAAGCTGCGGATCATCATGCGCGACAGACGCGAGTCATCGACGATAAGTACAGTTGGTACACACGACATACGTGCCTCCGTTTTCATGGCTTATGAGCCATAGGTTGTCTCATGTTTGTCAGGTGAAGATAGCATGGCTTACGACCACACATACACCGCCTCCACACAATTCCCTACCCCATAGTAGGTCAGCTCTTTACAGAGGGTACGCACCATGGGAATGCCGCGACCGCTGTAGCCCTCGTTTTCCGTCAGCTCTGGCAAGCGCGCCTGGTAATTGAAGCCAGGGCCACTGTCCTCAATACGCAGGGTGAGCTGGCCAGTGCTACCGATCGCCGTATGGCCCAGGACAATGTTGATCCAGCCGTGTGCAAGCGCTGCCAGACCTTGGGCTCGCGCGTTGTAGTAGGCAACAAAGCCTTGCGGATGCTGTTTCAGGCCTGAATCCAGCCCCAGCAGGCCATGCTCCAGCGCATTCGCAAACAGTTCTGCCAGGATGATATAGAGACGTTCGCGATGTTCGTGGAGCCCCTGGAGCGCCATCAGCATCTGCATAATTTGCGGCAAGGGATCAAACGTGCGCAGGGTCTCAGAGCCCAACGCGATGGTCATCTGCCAACGCGATGGGACTTTGGCAGCGTAGGTTGTGATGGTCTCTAGGCCAGGAGGATTGGCGCGTACGGCATCACACGTAATTTCGATGCACGTCAGATCATCACGCTGCGGACCACCAGCCTGAAAAGCAGCGAGACCGTCACAGATGGCCTCGAAGAGCCGATCCGGGGCATCCTTTTGCGTCAGATACGTTTCCAAGCGCTCTTGGCCGAACAGGGCACCACTGAGGTCGCTGGCCTCGATCACGCCATCGGTGTAGACGTAGATGCGTTCTCCTGGGAGGACTGTTGCGACGGCAGGCGCCGCAGCCCCCCCCATGCGGGGGGCGTATTAACACATCGGGAATACCACCGTTCCAGACATTGAGCGTGCTGTAAGTGGCATTGAACTCGAGCAGACAGGCAGCACAGAAAACTCCGGTAGGGAGGATCGCTTTGAGCTTCTGATTGGCCTCGGCCACAATATCGCTAATGGCATAGCCTTTCGCGGTCATACTGTAAAAGATGTCAGACATCGGTATGGCCCCAACCGCGGCCGGCAGCCCATGGCCGGTAAAATCGCCCACCATAATGTGCAGCCCACCTGAGGGCTGGCGCGCTGCCAGGAGCAAGTCTCCGTTAAAAATCGCCATAGGAGACAGCAAATACTTCAGGTGCGGTGCGTCGAGACAGCCGGGATGGACGATCGTGTTAAACAGCTTCTTGGCCACTTCGTATTCGCGCTGCAAGTGCTGATGGTGGCTGGTCAGCACCTCCTTTTGACGCTGCAGCGTCGTGTAGAGCTGTCTGACGCGCTCCAGAGCGTTGATTTTGGCCCTCAGGATGGGACGCTTGTACGGCTTGGTGAGGAAATCGTCCCCGCCGCACACCACGCATTGGACCAGGGCCTGATCGTCGGTTATGGCAGTGAGAAAAATGACTGGCACGAAGCGTGCTCCGGCCAATGCCTTGATCTGGCTCGTGGCCTCGTAGCCATCCATCTCCGGCATCATGACGTCCATCAAGACCATGTCTGGTTGCTGCTGCTCAAAGAGGGCCACGGCTTCTCGACCATTTTCCGCCACACACACGGTGTACCCATCTTTTTGCAGCATCGCACTCAAGACCATACGATTGGTGCGATCGTCGTCAGCAATCAGAATGGTAAACGGGGGTGATTGGGCTACTGGGCGCGGAGTGAGAACAGATGCGCTAGCCATATGTGGGTCCGCCTCCTGTCTAGTCGAGCTGGAAGAGTTGATGGAAATTGGCGATGCTGAAAATCTTTTTGACTTCTGGTCGACAGTGCACGATCTTGACCTTGGCCCGATCTCCCCCAGCATGCTCACGCAAGAGGAGCAACATGCCGAGCGCAGAGCTGTCCACATATTCTGTCCGACCTAAATCAATGATGTACTGGGTGGCGCTTCCTGGGGCCTTTTCGTAGACCTCCCGGAACTCCTGGTGCACGCTAAAATCAAAACGTCCACGGATGTCGATGGTGATCAGTCTGCCGTCTGTCGAGGTATGGGTTGTGAGTGCCATGGGCTTCTTGCCTTTCTAGCTGATGAGCACGTGCAATGTGCCTTGACTTCCTGCACCCCTCACTCGTTCCGCACGTGAGATGTATGTTCAAAACAGCTCCACGTCCCCTGCACACATGGAGGTCTGGGCAACAGGCTTATAGTCCTCCTTGTGATCCTCTGCACGTCGCTGTGTCAGGATGGCACCAAGAGAACATAGTTGGGTGCTGTCGTTGGTGTCAGTGGCAGCTTCGAGCGCTGTGGCCAGACCCCGTAGGGTGTCCAGAGGCTTGCGGGTATAGCCTAGGAGCTGCGTGATGATGTCTTCAAACTGCAGCGCCCGTACCGCCACCCCAATATCGGTGTGGATCTGCGCCGTGATGGTGGACACCTCCTGCAGGCTCTGGGCCATACACGCATTGGCCCTCTGGAGTTCCACGAGCATCAAATCCACGCGTCCCTTGGCTTCCAGCGAGACATTCATATCGGTCGAAGCCATAGTGCCTACCACCTTACCGCGGCCTGCCTCACCAGCGCGCGCAGCTTCCACGGCGGCGTTCAACGCCAGGAGGTGCGTATCATCAGTAATGGTCTTGATATTGGCCAGTAAGGCGAAGATGCCATCGAGCTGCCGGACCATATCGTCGATCTTGTACGCTGTCTGCACGCTTTGTTTGCTAATGTTGACGACGAGATCGATAAAGTACTGCAAGACCGCTGAGATGGCCTCAGTAAACTCTTGCATGGTGTGATAAGACGAGTGTGAGGCGGTGGCTGTGCCAGCCATATCAGCCATCAGGCAGACCACCAACTGCCGTTGTGCCTGTGTCTGGCTATCCAAGCCGGTAAAGCTCTGGTTTAACCCGCCAACGGCATCGCGCAAGAGATCTTGCGCCTGGCAGAGTGATGCATCGATGCACTTGACTTCCTCATGGATCGTGCTGTGTACCTCACCCAGAAGTTGGCCCACGTCTGGTTCGGGGATATTGATGGCCTCAGGCAGGTCGTCACCTCCTCCCAGCGTCGTCTGCGTGTGACTCCACAGGCGTGCCAGAGGGATACCCCACGCTAAGGCGGTCAGGACACAGAGCAAGAGAGTGACCGCAGGAGGCGGTAGGAACCCCTGTACGAGCAATACCCCCACACTGATCAGAGGAGCACCCCAATACGCTTTGAGAAAGGCCCTCAGCATGACGTTTTCCTTCCATCTCTTCTACAGTGCAAAATCCTAGAGAGCCGTAGCCTCGCTGCGACCCTCTCTCAGTAGCAGCACAGTTTAGAACTCGATCCAATCGTTGTCCGAGCCGCTACCGTTGGCGGTGATACCCACACAATGGCGCCCGTTCTCATGCCGAGCGCGCGTCTCCTTATGCACCGCACCAGGCTTCGATTCTGCTGGGCTACTCGCAGAGGTTGGCCACAGCGCCAGCTCCTTCCCACGCGGCACGGGGAGATGGGGGACACCAGTAGTGCAGTGCTGCCCCGTGGCACGGAGCGCGGGCGAGCCCACAGAAACACTGGACCCCTCTTCCGCGTTACGCTCGGCGACCTCGAAAAACTCCATGAGCTGCCGGAGGGTCTGCGCCTGCTCATCGACCGACTCGCTGGCGGCCGCGGCTTCTTCGACCAGGGCCGCATTTTCCACGGCAGCGTTGAGGGCCAGCAGATTGGTCTGGAAGGCAATGCCATCGATGACACTGGTGATATCGGCGATCTTCTTGCTGCTCTGGCTGATATCCGCCATAGCGGCTACGGCTTTGCTGACGACCTTCCCACCCTCCTCAGCCTGCGTGCAGGCACTGGCCACCAATTGATTGGCCTGGCGCGCGTTATCGGCGTTCTGTTTAACGGTACTGGTGAGCTGTTCCATGCTCGATGCAGTCTCTTCCAGGGCCGACGCCTGTTCCTGCGTCCGCTGGCTCAGGTCGCTGTTACCCTGCACGATCTCGCTTGCAGCCGTGGCGACGCTGCTCGATGCTTCCCGGATGTCACCGAC
>WNGA01014156.1_pt1 | contig 10103 bp, 9 predicted proteins | sample 5400061 | NCBI WGS metagenome assembly WNGA01 (sample SAMN13153366, study PRJNA577476) | soil metagenome | isolation source: 100 cm soil or saprolite under grassland replicate 2 | place: USA:California | collected 2016-06-15
GGCGTTGGTGCCCCGATTGTAGTAGTCGGGCGAACGGAAAGTCCGCATTTTCGTAAGCAATATAAACTGCGCCGCGTTTACGCGCCGATCACAGCGATAGTACGCTTTTCCGGCCGGCAAGCCCATCTGGAGTTCATCGATCCGTTAAACACCGAACGAATCACACTGAATAAACAAGTTTTTCCGCTTGCCGCTGATTTCGATGCTCCCACGGCATTCCTGATTGCGCGTGAACGCCCCGAACGGCTCGGGTTGTCGCGTGTCATGAATCCAGGAGCGTATGCGGACACAGCAATGCTTTGTCGGTTGCAGCAGTACGATCCAGCTCGAACGCCGGTGATTTTTGTTCACGGCTTGCAGGAAACAGGCGCGAGCTGGGCGCCGATGATCGACTCTCTGCGGAACGACGCCGTAATACGCGAGCGCTACCAGTTTTGGTTCTTCAGTTACCCGAGCGGTTATCCTTATCCCTACGCGGCGGCGCTTTTCCGTCAGGATCTCGATGGAATCAAGCGCGCATTTCCCAATCATAAACGAGTCGTCCTGATCGGTCACAGCATGGGCGGGATGATCTGCCGATTAATGATCACCGATGCGGGCGACAAAATCTGGCGCGATTTTTTTGCCACGGCTCCGGCCAAAACTCCCCTGGCGAGCGACACACGCAAACTTCTCGAGGAGTCGCTTGTCTTCAGTCATCGACCGGACGTTCAAAGGGTCATATTTATTTCAACACCGCATCGCGGCAGTAATTTAGCGTCGGGCTGGATCGGCCGGATCGGCGCCGCGTTAGTCAAAACTCCGCGGCTGTTCACATCAGTCTACACTTCAACCAAACCGCTCCTCATCGCCGATCCTGCCGCGAGACCGCTGAATCGCATGCCGAATAGCGTCGACACGCTCGAACCTAACGATCGGTTCGTGGAAGCGGTCAACAAACTGCCGATTGCGCCCGGTATTCCTTATCATTCGATCATGGGGGATCGCGGTCGGGGCGACACACCCAACAGTTCTGACGGTATCGTACCGTATTGGAGCTCCCATCTGGCCGGCGCGCAGTCGGAGTTAATCGTCAATTCAGATCACGGAGCGCAATATAATCCGCAAGCAATTCGAGAAGTTGAAAGAATTCTGAAGAACTATCCCTGACCGTGATGAACATCGAATCGATTGCGCCCGCCGTAAAGAAGGCGTCTCCATGGTTGATAGTCTGGAGCACAGTGACCTTTGTTTGTGGAATTCTGGCCATCATAATTCCGCTGACGATCTCTTTTGGAATTGCGCTTGTCATCGGTTCCTTGATTTTGGCCGCAGGAATTGGACATTTGTTTTTTGCATTCGATACGCGCAGCGTCGGCGGCTTTCTGTGGCAGATACTTCTGAGTCTGCTTTACGCGATGGCGGCAATTTGTTTATTGGTGAACCCGCTTTTGGGCGTTCTCTCCCTGAGCCTTTTGCTGGCGATTTTTCTCCTCCTCGAGGGCATCCTGGAGTTTGCTCTCTACTGTCGTCTTAGGCGATTTCACCAGTCCATCTGGCTGCTAATTGATGGGATCGGCACTTTCGTCCTTGGGATATTGATGCTCACCCAGTGGCCGCCAGCTTCTCCCGAGATAATCGGAGCGTTGATCGGTATTAGCTTGATGCTAAGTGCCGTTTCCAGGCTGATATTTACGATGGCGATTCGCGCACTAAACCCCGCAACCGCCTAACAGATTTTCAATGTCCGCCGAGAGTTCCTCAGATGTGAAATTCGAGATCGGCCATGTGCTGTTCATCGACATCGTCGGTTACTCAAAGTTGCTCATCAGCGAGCAAAGCGAGCTGCAGCAGACGTTAAAAGAGATCGTGCGCGGAACAGAACAGTGCCGTCTTGCTCAAGCAGAAGGGAAGCTATTGCGGTTACCCACCGGCGATGGCGCCGCGCTCGTTTTTCGCACGAGCCCAGAAGCGCCGGTTCTGTGCGCACTGGAAATCAGCAGGGCACTGAAGAATCATCCCGAGCTGCCGCTGCGCATGGGGATTCACAGCGGCCCAGTCAATGAAATCGCTGATCTGAACGAACAGGCAAACATTGCGGGCGCTGGGATCAACATGGCGCAACGGGTGATGGATTGCGGCGATGCCGGGCACATTCTTCTTTCAAAACGTGTCGCCGATGATCTCGAGCAATATCCGCAATGGCGTCCGTATTTGCACGAGTTTGGCGAATGCGAAGTAAAACACGGCGTCCGCATTCACGCGTTTAATCTCCATACGGACGAGCTGGGCAACCCGGCTGCGCCGACGAAATTTAAAAATGCTGAGCGAATTACTCGACCCAGACGCGCCAAACTTTCCGTGGCAGGCATTCTCGCGATTATTTCGCTGATCGCGCTCTTAATTGTTGCCCTCATCTTTAGTCCGGCCATTCTGAAAATGTGGGCAATGGCCCAGAGAAACAATCCCATTCCGCCTAACCAAACCGCGACTGCGTCACTTCCCGAAAAAAGCATTGCCGTTCTCCCATTCGAAAACCTGAGCAGTGACAAGGAGAACGCCTACTTCGCGGTCGGCATTCAGGATGAAGTTTTGACCAAACTCGCAAGCCTCGCCGATCTCAAAGTCATCTCACGAACCTCGACGCAACGGTACCAGAGCAAACCGGAGGACCTGAAGACTGTGGCGAAACAGCTCGGAGTTGGAACTATCTTGGAGGGTTCCGTCCAAAGGGCCGCGGATAAAGTGCGTGTGAATGTGCAGCTCATCGATGCGCGCACCGACACTCATTTGTGGGCCAACACCTACGACCGCGAAATAAAAGATGTGTTTGCCGTCGAAAGCGAAATCTCACAGACAATCGCCACTGCTTTGCAGGCAAAACTTTCACCCGCCGAAGCGAACGGCCTAACGGTCTCACCCACGCAAGACTCTGAGGCTTACGATTTGTTCTTGAAAGGCGAATACGAAGAACACCAAGCAGAAAATCTGCTTCAAGCCCAACCGTTCGATCAAGCCGCTTCCTATTACCAGCAAGCACTGGTGCGTGATCCGAATTTTGCCCTCGCCGCCGCACGCTTGGTTGTCAGCCGGATCCGTCGTCACTGGTTTATCGCCAGGCTGAGCGACAGCGAATTAGCCGAGGTAAAGGGTGTAGCGGATCGTGCTCTTGCCCTTGCTCCGAAGTTGGCCGAAGCGCACATCGCGCTCGGCACATTTTATTATTTTGGCGAGCGACGCTACGACGAAGCGTTGCAAGAATTGCAACGTGCACTGGAGTTGCAGGCGAACAACGTCAGAGCTTTGGAACTGTCAGCTTATGTTCACCGTCGCCAGGGCCAATGGGGACGGGCACTATCCGAAATGACCAAGTGCGAAGCACGCGACCCACGAAATGCTCAATTAGTTGCTATCATCGCAGGAGCTTATTGCAGCCTGCGAATGTGGGATGAAGCGAAGCGGGCAGGTTTGCGAGCCCTGGCGATCGATCCACACAATTTTCTCGGACTGCAGGCGGTCACCTTCGCTTCGCTTTATGGAAACGGCGATATCGCACAGGCGAAACGCATCCTGGCAAACTACCCATCAGGCGGCAGAACGGCAGACTTCGGCGTCATCGCATCGGGTCCTCCCGACGTGTATCTGAAGGTAATCGAACGCGATTTCCCCGCGGCTCTCAAACTCTGCGAAATAGAGATCGCCGATCCAGACGAAAACCGGGCGCGGCTTGCGATGCGAGCAGCCATTCATGTTCTGGCTGGCGACACCGCCAATGCACAGGATGAAATCGCACGCGCTCGGGGCGTGCTTGAGTCCAGATTGCAACAGCGGGCGGACGACGTTTTCGCGTTGTTGCAACTCAGTTGGATAAATGTCGCACTTCAACGCAACACCGACGCCCTTCGTTTCGCGCATCAAGCGACTGAACTGGCGTCAGCAGAAAAAGATGCATTGTTAGGGCCAACGTATCTCGCCGCTCTTGCTGAGATTCAGGCGCGCGCGGGCGACCGGGCAGAAGCCGTGAAAACGCTGCGCCGCCTGCTTGCAATGCCGATCGGCTATTACATTTCCATTCAGCAGATGAGGATCGATCCTGTTTGGGATCCGATTCGTCACGATCCCGGGTTCAAGCAGCTGCTCGCTGGCAAGGAGTTAGTAGGTCCTAACAAATAGGGGATGGCAGAGCAAAAAACGTTTATGAACCTTGTGGCAACACGCCGCTATGTGTCCCTCTGGAGATCATTGAGGTTTCTTTCGTTGACGGCTCTTTGTGCTATTTCGATCCAGTTACTCCGTGCTGCAGAACCCCCTGCGCTTATCGACCGGCCAAACGCTAACGCCGGGCCAACAGAAGTCTCGGTCGAAATATGGTTCGTCGACATTAACAGCATCGACAGCGCCCAGCAAAGCTTTACCGCGGACGTGGCCGTGGTGTTGCAATGGAAGGACCCTCGCCTCGCTCACACACGTGGCGGCGTTGCACATTATGCGCTCGACCAAATCTGGAATCCGCGCGTTGTTATCGTGAACGAAACTAACTCCGTCACGCGCAGGCTGCCCGAGTCAGTCGAGGTCGACGCTGAGGGCACGGTCGTCTATCGCCAGCGTTATGTTGGTTCGTTCACCCAGTCCTTGCGTCTGGAATCGTTTCCCTTCGACAAGCAAACGTTCCGCGTCCAGCTCGTCGCCCTGAGATATAGCCCTAACGAGGTTCAGTTCGTGCCGGAGCAAAAATGGATCGACGCCGGTATCAAGCAGGCGGGCGGAATTTCGCCATCGATTACCCTGCCGGATTGGACTGTCGAAAAATGGGAGATCAAGAACATGGTTTACACTCTTGCGCCGGGTCTGGAGCTTTCGGGTTACGTCTTCGAGTTCACCGCTTCCCGCAACGTGGAGCACTACATTTTGAAGGTGATTCTGCCCCTCGTTCTTATCGTGATGATGTCGTGGTCCGTTTTCTGGATTGATCCAACCACCTCCAGCTCGCAGATAAGCGTCGCAGTTACTTCAATGCTTACGCTCATTGCTTATCGCTTCGCCGTTGATAGCCAACTGCCGCGTCTGCCTTACATGACTCGCCTCGATGCGCTTTTCCTAACGAGCACCTTGCTTGTTTTCTTTTCTCTTATCGAAGTTCTGGTGACGACAGTTCTGGATAACAATCAGCAAAGCGAGCGCGCAAAGAAACTTGATCGCTACTGCCGTGTCATTTTCCCCGCGATCTTTGTGATCGCTTCGATTGCGATCTTTGCGCATCCGCGCGGCTGATCCGAAACGAAGGATTGAGAAGACGTCGATTTGGGGAGTTAACAAGACGAATCCACCCCAGGTGGCGCTTCGGCGCTGTTGGCGCCTAATGTTTCTGGCCTATGACTTTGATTTCCCTCTCCCCGGCGGCCGAGTGTAAGTCTGGCGTGTCTAGGGGCGCGCGAATAACGATCTGATAAGCATTCATTCTGTTCGAGCCGTGTAGGTCCCGAGGCGAATCGCAAAGACTTTGCGCGAAGCCTTGCGCGTTAATTGGATTTGTATTGCAGGCGCGTGCCCTACCACAAAAGAGGCAGAAGGCTTCTTCGAACCGTCCTAAGCTGAAGCTAAACCTTCAATCGCTGTGTATGACCCCACGGGTAACCTGACGAAATTGATTGATCCAAATGGAAACACCACCCGATGGCAATACGACAGCCGCAATCGGGTCGAAAGAGAACCGCTTTCCTACGTGAACCGATAACGACCTCTTTCCACGCGGAGCGACCATCGTCAAGGTGGAGCACAGCGGAGCGAGCAATACCTTTACGACGCGCAGCGAGCGATACAATCGAGCAGCGATTCACGCCAGGGCCGATAAAAGTTAACCAAACAAATGGTTCGTCGTAAGCGACTGCTTCGAACGCATATGGCGAAGCACGTTCTGGGCACACCGCAGTGATCACGCGCTTGTCGGAATGAAGGCGCAGCGGAGTCGGCGGAGTTGCGGCGAAGGGAAGACAACGCGCGATGACTGCATCTCTGGAAAAAGGGGGAGCAAAGGCTTTGAGCTTTTCGCAGAGAGGAGCCGCGCGGCGCGGAAGACCGAACGGAGAAGTTCAATGTCTTTGCGATTTGGGCTGGCCGCAGCGTTGACGCGCTCGATTGTGCTCTTTTTTTTCGCGGTCGCTATCGACGGCGCGACGAAGGCTGCGACGATCTCTGGGTCCTCGGACGAATGTCGTGGGGAAGAAGCTTTTTCCGACGCCGCCTTTGCCGTTGATGATGAGGTTGATTTGTTTGTTCGCAGAAGGTTGCGTTGATCAAAGTATGCGCAGGTCTGCGATGCGCGAGCCGCGCATGCGGGGACGTTGTGCTGGTGGTTTGATCACTGGTGTTGACGTTGGTGATTCAAAGGTTGTCGAGAACGCAATGATCGCCGGACCGGCGACAGGTTTGCCGACGATGTCGTGGTGGTGTTCAAGTTATTGGCGACCGCGGTGAGACAGCGTGCAATCGTTGCAGTGTTTGCAGTCACGTCTACTATTGCGGCCAACTCGCGAATGATCCTGAATCAAGCTCCGCGTTGTCGCCGCTTCATGATGCCGTCTGTTAGCGTCACCAATTTGGCGACGTCGGTTCAGTGATCGCGGCGTGAATGCGCGGACAACGTCGGTTCAAACCTTGCGTGGCCGTGGCGATGTTAGTGGCGTCGCTGATCGATTCAGCAGCGATTCAGCGATGAACCAGAATTTCCTTAGTTTGGCTAAGGGGTAGGGCGTCCCTCCTATCAAATCCCACGCTTCCTTGCGTGGGCAAAATTCATTGAGCCTGCTTTGTTGCCCTGCTGAGCGTGCGATCGAACGACGCATTGCTCTCGCCGGAGCAAGGTCGATCCGCTCCCAATTTCGCGCACTGTTGCACGCGGAGAGGCTGATACTTTGCTCATGAAATATTCGCAGTTGAGACGCGGGCTCTCGCCGGAAGACGCTGCCGCCTACGTTGGCAGTAAGGAATTATTGCGACAATTTGAACGAGCAAAATGGTTGAAACCCTTCGTGCGCGGAAACCGGCTTACGCGGTTTGACATTCGCGATCTCGACGGCTGCATCGACCGAGTGAAAGCTGGCGAGATTCTGTCGAACGGCGCACCTATACCGTGAACGCTTTCATGATTTGGCGATCATCAGGCCGGAGTTTCGCATAATGTCGCTGCACGACCCGCACATCGTCGCCGAGCCACGTGGCAATTCTGTAAATGTCGATGCCTTTACTCGCGCAAATCGATGCAAAAGAGTGACGCATCACATGTGGGCCAATCCAGGGAACGCCCTGGACCTTCATATACTCACCAAGTGCGCGCCGGAAGTCGAACCTGTAACGATGGCTTCCGTGCGTGACATCGGGCCGCAATACGAAAGGCGAGCGCAAACCCCAACGCTTTAGGAAATCAACAAATTGATCGGTCAGCGGAACGGTCCGGGCGTCACGGTCTTTCGGTCGGAACGTTTCTGTTGCGCGGATTTCAACGGTGCGTGCTGAGAGGTCAAACCAGCTAGGCACGGCTTCAACGATCTCCATCTTGCGCATCCCGGTATGGAACCCGCAGAACAAGATAAAGCGCAGATCGTCGTTCGGCGCATGGTGGATCAACCATTGTGCCAACTCAAAGTTTGCGAAGCGAGCCTTGCCCTTTCGGTCAATGCGATCGAGCTGCACTGCGACCACAGGGTTGCGCCGGCACAGATTCTCCCTCGCGCACCAGTTGAAGAAGGATCGCAGCGTAAACATGTAGCTCTCGGCCGTGCTCGGGACGACGCGCGTCTTCGCTGCGTCGTAGTAAGCTTTGCAATGACTGGTGGTGACGTTAGCCGGCGGGATGTTCTTTACGCTATCGGCAAACATGATGAGGCAAGAACGTTTGCTCTCCGCACTCATTTTGCTGTAGCGGTTTGTCTCGAACTTGTGCTTTAGGAACCGCTCGACTTCCGCCGTGAACGATTGCGCCGGCTGCAACTCGGGACTGTCCATAATTTCCCGCGCGCGCTGAACGGCCGCCACATAATCTTCGGTTTCAAGCGAGACGAAGCTTCTGCGACCATTTACCTGCTTTGCCAACCAATAGGTGCGGCCACGCAAATAGATGCCTTTGACTCTTCCTTTGAGCACTCAGGCATGGTCATACCGCAGCGATGATTGGTCGGCTCCCTGAGCGGAGCACTTGTCCATCGCTCAAGATGCAAATTCTGACGCTGCGGGAATACTCTACCGAAATGCATCAGGGTGCAGGCGCTGCTCTTCTAATGTCACACTTTGGAAGTTGAAACCGCAGACCTGTCTAGCGTACCCTACCGTAAATTACCGGGAATTATTTTTGTCACATTTTCCTGTCACACTTCGCGATTTTATATGGATTTTCATGGCCTCATATGGAGTTGCCCACGAGGGAAACATTTTTTCGGGAGGGCTCTGGGCACGTTGACACGGTAGGGGTCACAGGTTCGAACCCTGTATCGCGCACCATCTTACTCGTTCAGAAATCGGGACATTTGCTTCCGGAAGCGACGGCAGCGCGACTGACTGTAGCATTTTCGGATTCGATGGACTGCATCGCACTCGGTCCGCATGTTGCGCGTGATAAGGCTCACCCAGAAACACAACGCTTCATGTGGCAGTAGTGGTGCTCTAAATCACCCGAAGAAGGAGATGCAGCAGCCGTTTGGTTTCTGCTGATCTATCGTACTTCTCGTACGCCGTTCTTAATGCGTCATCGACTCGGCGGATGTTGCGAGTTCGTCGCAGCGCCTCCCGGCGCGCTGGCTTTGTTGCGACAGTGAATCCATTGGAATGATTCATCCTTAGGCGGCGCGAACGAGGCAAGAATCTGTTTGCATGTTGGATTCGTCCGTCGCGCGCTCGGTTCGATCCGCGGGAGGCATGAGCCCTGCAAGAAACGTGCCTATGTATTGGCTGCTCTTGGTCTGAAGGTCTGGATTACTGAAGATCAGGACAGAGGGTCTATCGCTCAGGTGGAATTCAAATGTCCCTGGCGTGTTTAAAGATTCACCGTTACAAGAGGCAACTAGATCATCGCAAGTTCGCACTAGCTCATTGCGGTAAGAGCCGTTGGTGTCGGCGATGATTCTGGGGCCTTGAACGTTCGGCAGCCAGACCAGATGGCCACCTTCATCTTCTGACTGTAATTGGAATCCGACATCTCGATATGAGCGAGGGCTGCACCCGGAGAACAATGGTTTGACGGCAAGGTGCGCTTGCATCGAAAACACGCTGTGTAATTGCCAGGAGAAAGCTGCTGCCGATCTGTCATGCGGCAAGAACATCTGCTGTTCGAGGATGATTCCGGGCGCGAGCTGGAAGCGCGAACGCGGCCACGAGATAGCGCCAAACAATGCGCCGCTAAAAGGCGAATGAGAACCCTCCATCAGTTCTTTGGAACAGATTGTGTAGACGCCAATCGACGCCGTAAGCGTGGCTTCTAAAGCAACCAGGGCTGGCGCCAGGGAATCTGAGGAAGAGCGAATCGTGATCATGATTTGAAGGTTTTGAAGATGCGTCGCACACCGGGCCAATTCCTTACAACCGTCGAAAATTCAGGAGCGCTGAGCTAGAAGCGTCGCGTTTCCGCGTCCATGTCGATCTTGCGCGCCTTCCTTTTGTAAGGTTCCGAACGGTTGCCTCGACATATGATTGTGGGAATCAAAACCGAGCGGACGAATTTACATCCATCGCTGGTTTGATAGCCGAAGGCAGGGAAGCGTAATGCCAGAAGAACGATACAATCCGTCGCCAATCGGTAATCCATCGGTCCTTGCGCGGCGCAACTGGCTGCAAACCAAGCTGGTGATTTTGATTGGCAAACACACGCCGAAATGCCGCGAAATGGTGCGGATCTTGTCGCAATCAATGGACGAGCCAATGCCGTTGATGACGCGGATCAAGAAACGAATTCATTTTCTGATCTGCTGCTGGTGCCAGCGTTACGAAGAACAGCTTCGCTACATTCGCGACATTGCACGGCAATTTCCCGAACATGCTGACGAAGTTCCGGGGCCACCGCTCAGCGAGCAAGCGAAGGAGCGGATGAAACAAAAGCTCGCTGAGCACGCGCGATAAATTGATTCTTCTCTAGCGGC
>WNGA01023183.1_pt1 | contig 10103 bp, 16 predicted proteins | sample 5400061 | NCBI WGS metagenome assembly WNGA01 (sample SAMN13153366, study PRJNA577476) | soil metagenome | isolation source: 100 cm soil or saprolite under grassland replicate 2 | place: USA:California | collected 2016-06-15
TGCATCCTATGCCAGATTCAATCATTTTTCTACCACAATGTCCCAAGGTTCGAAAGAAAGAACAATCTCTTTTGACGGCAATACCTGGGTCATGAACTCTAAGGACTATTGGCGAGTCTGCCTGCACAACTGCCATCGCAATCACACCGACCAGACCCATAAGCCTCAAGCAACTCACAGTATTCATGTATTCTATTGGCAGGACTTATCTTGTTTTAAATTTACATTATTTCTCACCTAAAACCCATAGCGGCAGTAGCGATCGGTATAGGAACTTGCATTCCTGCACTGAACATGCCAAATGCTACATTGGCTCCGAGAATCGCAAATTGAGGTCTAAGGATTGGGTCAAATTCGCACATGATTTTACCAAGGGGAGGAATTCAGGGCAGCAGCAAGATATTATAGGGCGCTACATAGAAGCCTGAAAAGAGCTGCACAACTCCCAACCCCCTATGATCAATTTGTTACTGGAAAGATTTATCACAGACCCCGATTACCACTCTGAATGCGACATTCCGTGGTTTTCCCAGGAAATGTACCAGGAACCTAGCGAGCCCCCTGTTGAAACCGGAGCTCAGAAACTTGTCTTAGCCCCTTCCAACCTGAAATCACAATCTACCAAGGAGAACCTCACTTCTGCGCCGCTTCACCCACTGCTCCAACACCTTGAGGAAGACCATTTCCAGCTCGACATTAGTTATCCAACCCCTGGAATCAAAGGCGGCTTCTTGGAAGGATATACAGCCTACCTGCAGTCACCTGTCCATGAAACTCTCCGGGTTGTGCTCATCATTGTGCCTGAGTATCGCCTCAAGAAAGGCTACCAAGGAGATAGTGCCTTCTCTGTAGCTTCAATTGACAAAAATGATTATGATAAAATTTGGCATGCCTGTTCAAACGCAATCCAAAAGGACAAAGATCAAAAAGGGTGCAAACCAGGGCAGATTTGATGCTGTATGAATGGTTGGGTGATGGTTCAACAGTTCTCTTTCCTGATGTATTACTAAATGTCAAATTGAATTCTAGCTGCTTCTGGGAATTGAGCTTGATGCAATGCGCAACCTTTGTGAGCTCTCATACTTCGACTATGAGCCATACATCCACGCAGTTCTGGAAGGCACTGGGGAGGTATGGAACTGGTTGTGTGAGGCAGACCTTATAATTGGTGGTGTTGACTTCTCTGGTAATTTTCTGTGTGTACCCCAATTTAAATTCTTTCAGCAGGACTGCATATTGACTGTGACCTGATTTGTAGTGAGAAGAAAGACATATATTGTATGGCGCCTCTACAAATGGAAAAATACTGGCTTAGTCTTGAATGGCTGAGGCAAAAGGTGTTCATCTGGCCTGAACCCCATGACCTCATAGTTGAAGGTGCAAAGTTCCTTACCTATGAAACAATTTGAGCAAGTGCGGCTGCCTTGGGGGAGCCCTACCCCAATATTGTCATTGAAACCAATCCAACAGAGGAGCTGGTGTCCGAAATTTCCACTACAGCCAAGAAATGTGTCCTCAAGAGGGATTTCAGCGACTGCGGTGAACATGTTTTTCATCCACATATGCCCAAAGCCATTGAAAAATTCCAGAAAGCCTGTGAAAGGGAAGAGAATGTCTACCGTGATGGACACTTGACAATTTTTCCTCACCCTATTTGGTTCCTGCAGCCTTACATGCCAGGATTTGTTCACCTAGGAGAGATCCAGGCCTTTTTTGTCAACAGAATGCTATACAACTCTTTTGTTACCACACCTGTTGACGGAAACCCATCAGGACTGGAAGTGGGTCCCTTGGTAGTCGCAAGACCTTCTACGCTGCTCAAGTAAGTCCCTGACCTCTACAAGGTGATTCCCTTATAAATTATTTGATACCAGACTTGATATCACCTCATTGCAGTCTGCTGAGAAGATGTGGCTAAACGCTCCTGAGCTAAGCAAGGCACAGATTGACTCTAAAAGAGCTTTTGAACGTTTTGCATTGCAGATGCTTTCCAAGCTAATTCCTGCAGAGGAATTCATCACACATCAAAGGTTTGGTATGCGTATTTTCATTAGGCTTGATGCCTCCGCCTTCCTTGCCAATGGAGAGCTGCAGTTTATTGTGAATGAGCTGACACACTCACATAACACAGACATGTTCAATTATTGGGATTTTTCCTTCAAAAATGAGCTTTTAGTGCAAGAACTTGCCAAACTCTTTGTTTTATCTCAACCAAGAACCGTGCTCAATGCAGAACCCAACGATCACTACGAATTGGTGCCCTTTGGGTCTCTGCCCTACATCTTGATAGTACTAATAGAAGTGATACTTATTGTGAACTTACTATGTATAATATATTCTATGAAATGAGTGGGAGGCCCTGGTATATCCTACCTCTCTTCCATCTCGTGTCTCAAGCGCGTCCCTGCGCTACTACCCCAGTGATGTTGCTTGTTTTCGACACATCGTGATAGTGGGTTGGTAAGCGTCTGTCTCGCAATTTGGATGACAGAGCTGACAAGGAGTGGTGGTGGTGGTTCGAGTGGTCAGTGGTGGTGTTGAGCGAGAGACAGGTCGTGGTGTGACAATCCTCTTGTCACGTCAAATTGTGTTTTCGATGCAGCAAGGGGTGGCCCCTTTGTTGCATCAAAAGCTGTTGGAGGTCAGCCATGGCCTCCGTGTCCTGCTTAGTGTGAGTGTGGCGATGTGGCAAGAGGGGTGGCCCTCTCTGTCACATTGAAATGTGCCGAAAATGTGTTTCGACATGTCAAAAAGGGGCCCCTCCTTGTCGTGTCGAAACACATAGCCTGTAGGTAGTAAATGATATCAGTATATTATATAGTTGTTATTTGAATGAAAACTTACCTTGTTGGGGAATGGGTGAAGCACACCGCTGTATTTACGATGGCAGGCCAGAAACCACGAAAACAAGTGTTGGTGCTTGTTTCGGGTGTACTTTCGTTAGCACCATGAAACACGTACGCTTTGAAATAATTCATCCATGGATTTCCTTCCTTATTGTCCAGCTTCCGGCCACGCAATGCTTCCTCCACTTCCTCCAACTGACCTCCAGTTGATGCTATTTACCATGCAACTGCATCCTTGTTGTCTTTCACAGCCTGGAATGATAGTCAGTAGGAATGCGATGTGAAAAGTGATAACGAACATTTTTGATCTCGATGACTGCCTTCACAAGACCTAGGGCGATATTGGCGGGATCGGTGTCGACGATATTTGCTGCTCTTGTGATGAGAGTCTGGAGGGCCCTTCTTGAGATTCTCCTTTATAGAATTCAGCAATCGTCTTTGCTGACTGTGAGTTGCCCTCCATCCTGGCAGAGTTGCTGGTGCATCCTTGACGAAGATTGTGGCCTCCGATAGCCATGAGGTGTAAGGGTATTCCTCACCAAAAGACTGACCAGCAGAGGCGGTCGTAGTTGGACCATGCAGAAGTGAAAGATCATCCAGATCTTATGGATGACGATCAGTCTACGATGGGGTTAGAATTGAGTATATACAAGGAGAAGATATGGTACTTGCCCAAAGATGTCCCACCATATGGATTCTCCATTGAAAAGGTCAGCAACGTCAACTGGCTAGGGGACGTAGTCGTGAATTTGCTCAAGAGTTTCCACCCCAGGCTCTTGGAAGACTGTCCTTGGCTTCCTTCTGAAATGGAACGTTGGGAATGGTTGAGGAGCCTGGAGAGAATGTTCTTGTGTGATGAGTTGTTGTTTGCCATATGGGTGTTGAGTTATCGTGCTGTGCGGCGTTAATGGCCCATGGCATAGATAATTTTAAATTTAGGCAAGCATCAACTGCAATCATGTGACTGTTTGTTGTTTCTCGCAACAGCGATACTAAGCAAGTCTCCAGGACAAACAGGAAGAAGGCGAGTGAGTAATCACGGTATGCTTTATGTTTAATTGTGTTGATATACTATCGCCTTAGGATATCTCCTCATAGGACCAATTCTCCGACACCGGTACCAGCATCTTCGAAACTTTTATCTGAAAAAGTGCCACCTGCCGAGACATCGTCGCCACCAGAAGGGCAAAGTGGCAGGCTATTCTCGCAAAGTATGCTGGCGCCACTAGTGTTACCGCAAGTGTGAGCTCTGGTCCTGGGCCTAGCAGTGCGGCACCATACCTCTTCATCCTCCATTTCTAATCTTACACCCCAGACCCAAACCAACGGTGTGAACGGTAGTGGCAGCCCTCCTGCCAGTAAATCAATCATTGACAATGTGACAAGTGAGTGTGTCAGCCTTTCACCTGGGATTATCTTACAGTCTTGTTTAGGCAGGCATGAATCTGAGTCTGTTTCTCTGACACCAGGGAAGTTTGCTATTGCGAAGGAAGGCGAGTCCAGTGGAAACCAAAGAATAGACCAGACGAATATTGAACAGATTTCGGCGGCGGATTATGACCCGAGCCTGTAAGGGGAACCCCCTTATGCCACGCCTTTCCGACTCGGACTCAGCCTCTGCTTCTGATGCATCTTCCACCTTCTGACGCATCTTCCGCCTCCAGACTGGCCTTCTGCACTGCCTCCCACCATAGTCCCGCCTTCCGCCTGTCTTCTCACAGCATCACCTGGCTGCTGGGACCTCCACCATCATCCTGCAACACTCCGCCACTCCGTGCACTCTCCCGCCACACTGCTGCACCCTCCGGCTGCACTGTGGCATCTTCCAGGCGCCGTAAGGGGAACCCTCTCCAACCTCCGTCTGGCCTTCCGACCTCCCGCGCAGCTTCCACTCTCGCGACACCATGCCCCCTGTTGCATGCGACTCCTCCGCTGCTCCGCTACACAGCTGCAGCATCCATTCCGACTTTCTTTCCGCATTCTGCCACATTGGTACATCACGTGACCCGTGCCTTACACATATTTAGTGATCTCGGTCTCATATCCATTATATCCGCGGTCCTGTATATTAGTCTGCACCAGCAGGTGGATCCCTATCCTTTTCTCTTTGGATCCCCTGCTAGGTGCGCTTCTTGTTTAGTTTACTTCTTGTATGATAAACTAAACTCTTTGGATCCCCTGCTAGTACCGCGTTCCGCCCGACCGCAGTAGCCCTTACAGAGCCTTGATTGTCGAGAGGATGAACAAAAGTGCTTTGTCATGGACCGTACAGCTGCTGAGGAAGCCAAAGTCCTAGTAGAGGAAGAAGAGGATGACAATGTTGATGACATGTTTTCTATCTCAACAACAAAGAAAAAGAAAGTCAAAAAAGTCAAGGTATGATTTTACTTTTGTTATCAATTTGGATCTCCATTCAGGTTTGACCCATCGAAGGACCTTGCTGTACCTGCCTTGATTGCGACTTCAACTGTGGACACGGCTGCGGATCCTGAAGGCTACTATAATATTATCCTTGGTGAGCAATTGAATGGTGGTAGATATCAGGTCTTCTCTTCCATCGGGAAGGGCATGTTTGCCAATGTTGTTCGTGCACGCATCTAAATTTGGAGACAGGAGATACCAGTCGGGAAGTGGTGATTAAAATCGTGAGATGTCAAGAATCGATGTAGGTGGCTTATTGAAACACTGATACTTTTTCTCTACTGATTTTTTCTTGAAGGTATCGTGCTGGTCAGAAAGAGGTTCAAATGCTCAACAAATTGAGTCAAGCTGATCCAGATGACAAGAAGCATATTGTTTGGCTTGAAAGAACGTTTGAGCATTGTGGGCACCTGTGCCTTGTATTTGAAGCAACGAGGTATTATGCCATACTTTTCTTCTCTCCTCTGCTGACTCTTGCAATATTAGTATGAACCTTCGTGAAGTCGTCAAACGGTTTGGGAAGGATGTTGGCCTAAATATCCATGCCATTCATGCTTATGCTCATCAGCTCTTCCTTGCATTATCCTTGCTATGCAAGTTGAACATCATGCATGCTGATATCAAGCCAGATAATATCCTGGTACGTCTTGATGTGTCGTCATGATCCATGGGACACTAACTTATTTTTGTCCTAAAGGTCAACGAGCAGAAGATGGTGCTCAAGTTGTGCAACTTGGGCTTGGCCTCAGATGCTTCTGAGAATGAGATTACACCCTACCTTGTCAGTTGATTCTATCGTATGCCCGAAATCAGTTGAGTGCAATTATTTCCTTTCTGTGAAAATGCTAATTCATCTCCAGTTCTTGGAATTCCTTACAACCCAGCTCTGGATATTTGGTCCATAGGGTGCACACTGTACAAGTTGTATACCGGCAAGATTCTCTTCCCTGGGCAATTTTCAGGGTGAACTTGCACACTGAATTGTCAAGCGTCTTTACGGTTTAACAAACAAATGAAATGCACCCAAGCAAATTGCAAAATGCTATCGTTGGATGGAAAGGGCTCACAGGGCTTTCCAACGTTATCAAATGCTGGCGAAGCAACGGCGTCAACATTTGTCTGACCTACTTCCTCCAAAAGAGGCAGCAGATGATACAGACCTGCATTACTATATATCAGCCTCGCAAAATATGGTTATTCCACTTTATACTATGCTCAATGGCACTCAGGGAGCACAAGATGATCCTGCACTCAAAGTGAGTTCCATGATGATATTTGCTGACCTCAGACTGACTCCTTTTCTGTCAGGACTTTCTTCCTAAACTTCAAGATCAACTTCTTGATCGGTTGTTTGGACGTGACTTTGACGGGGACACTCATGGGACATTCACGCCATCCGACTGACAATCTATTCGCATTGTGGGAGACAAGATATATTCGGTGGGAACCTGTTGCCTTTACTACACATTGTATGATGTTCAGCGGAAATCGGATACAGTAAAAATCTTACCAGCTGCCCGGATGTCCTAGTTGGGGCTCTGCCACCTGACGAGTTTGATGGCAGCGAGACCTATGAGCCATTCAATTGGTACGCTCGGGTCCTTGGAATCATGCCAAGGTCTTCACAGACCATCCACGAGCTCAGGCTGGAGCACAAGTTCACCGCATGAATTTCCTTTGGGTACGGTGGTTTGGGAATGACCCAAGCTACTGTTATGGGTTCCAGGAGGGCTGTCCACCAAAAATAGGTTTTGTACCTTCAACGGATGACTTTGCTTTCGGTTTCTTGGATCCAGCACATGTGGTACGGAGCTGCCACTTGATTCCTGCATTTTCCACAGGGCGTACGATGGCGTTGCTGCCATATGTGACCAGTCTCGCACGACGCAATGGCACAGGAAAGCAAACAGAGCAATATGTAAGTGCATTGGAGTCTATATTATTGTTCAAACACTCAAACTGGCATTGGTCATGTTGACTCTGGGCACCAACGGAACAGTCGTGAAGGTGTGTCAGACTCAGGTTTCGAGTCAGATATGGCTGAAGACTTGGATTCACAGCACCAGAAAACATTTTGGAGGCCATCAAAGATAATGCTGAACCACTGGAGAATGATTTCGAGTCCAACTCAGATAGTAGCTTAGGTAGTGACTCTCATCCTGACTCAGGTTCATCCTCTGACTCAGGTTCATCCTCTGGCTCGGATGAGTCGTCGGACTCAGATGATGATGGCTATGGATCATTCTGAATGCTTATGAGTATTTTATTCTCCTCATAACGTAGTTGTCATGACCGTATCCGAATCGCAAATCTATTGCCTGTAAGGTCGATATATTAGTATGAACCTTCGTGAAGTCGTCAAACGGTTTGGAAAGGATGTTGGCCTAAATATCCATGCCATTCGTGCTTATGCTCATCAGCTCTTCCTTGCATTATCCTTGCTATGCAAGTTAAACATCATGCATGCTGATATCAAGCCAGATAATATTCTGGTACATCTTGATGTGTCGTCATGATCCATGGGACACTAACAGGTGCAGAAATCGGAAGTGTCAGGGAAGAAGACGTTGAGCACAATGTTGGTCATCGTGACAGCGGCGAGATGAAGGTCTATTCATGCCTGAAATTATGCCGACTGGAGTATTCTGTCGGAACCCAAATCCCACCACCTGTTTTCCGGGCTCCGCGTTCAAGCCTGGAGGAAGCCAAGGGCCCAGTCCTTAGGGATTACCAGGGGTTTAAAAAACCCAGGGGTTATGGGTAGGGTAAGTGAGGGTAAGGGTCAGGGTAGGGATTCTTGTACCCTTGACAAACCCTTACCCCTGGCAGGGGTCAGAGATATACCCTTGAAAAACCCTTGCCCCTGGCAGGGCTCAAAAATATTCATATATATGTATATTTCATCTGAAAAACTCTATTTTTTCCATTGAAATTTTGTTTTTGGCTTGTACAAAAGCATATTATATAGAATCAGGGTCCCATTAACATACTTTATTGTTTGAAATAAATAAAATTCATGCTTTAAAATCAATTTTGAACTCAATTTATATAAATACCCCCAATAATTGAGGGTTTGCAAAAACCCTTACCCAAACCCACAAAAGCCTTGCCCCTGATTGAGGGTAAGGGTTTTCAGTGGGTAGGGTAAGGATACAGCTGAAATACCCCAGGGTTACCCCTGATAATCCCTACCAGTCCTTATACGTCCAATCCTGCACCAAAAAACTCCCCAATGTTGAGCTCCCGTCTGTGGGATAACTCTTCCATCTGGACTCTTGGAAGCTCACAGATCCTACAAATCAATTACCCACTCAAAATCAAATAGCTGCTCCAACCACCCACCTCTGGAGCGCAGGTGAGTGCGCCTCCCTCTTGTCTCTTTGGTTATTGATCACCACCTCTAAAAATACAGATATTTTTTATCTTACATCCCTCTATTGTACTTGACGTCTCTTTCTTTCCCCCACCTCTCCCTCTTGTTTGGACACCTGATCAGGTTGTGAGGACCTATTCATGAGCAGACATCAAGGCTAAATACAATAATAATTGTCACAAGGCTAATATGATACGTAAAGAAAAAATGCAATACTACTGCATATCTGTTCTTTTAAGCATATCTTGGAAAATAGTGTCAAGCAGTGCGTCATCATCAGGCAAAGAGGCTGCATCAACTGGATTTCTACAAAAGTGCCGACGAAGCAAAACCTTATGCTGATCTGATAAAGAATGGTTGTTGGAAAGGGCATTCGTGGCCTTTAGTGATTGAAAGTTAGATTAGTTAACTGGAAAATAACTGAGACCGGACCTAACCCTAACTGGAAATAATCAGGCACATGACTAACTGATGCTAACCGTAACCGCAGTCCAGTTAGCGGTTAGTCACCCTCTGACAAATTTCCCTAACCAGTAAAAACCGGTTATGACTGGTCCTAACTGGTTATTCACTATATATGATATATTTATATTACAATAATAGTATTTAAAATAGTATTTAAATAAAATTAATTGATAGATACAAAGCAGACCGGATCAAAGTTGTCACGTCATCAATATTGTCTCTCCACAACCACCACCGTGCACACCCTCCCACTCGACATGCCCTATCCCCCCCATGGACTACGACCCGGACACAGAAGGGGACCATGAGCGCAAAGGGGACCACGAGGACAGCAGGCGCAAAGGTGCGCCCGCATCAATATACTTTTTTAAAATTTCTTTTGCTGACAGTAACGTGGCAGCCAGGGGAGGTTTCTATGTGAACGCGCCATGCCCAGGAGTATGGCCAACAACAACAACTGCTGCGGCTGTAACTGCCAATGTGGACGACAATGACAACCACAGCTGCAGCTGCAGCTGCCAACGTGGACTGCGACTGCCAACGTGGATGATGACAACCACAGCTGCAGCTGCAGCTGCCAATGTGGATGACAACAACAACAACAGCTGCAGCTGCAGCTGCCAATGCAGACCACGACGACAGCAGCAGCAGCTGCGGCTGCCAACACGAAGGGGCTGCAGCAGCTGCCAACATGAAGGGCGACGACACCCCCCAGCACAACACCACCATTGAAAACGAGCGGCTCACGCTCGTTTTCAATGGTGGTGGTTGTCTTCCATCACTACCACCTCCCACCACTCTCGAAGACGAGCGCTCATGCTTGTCTTCGAGAGTAGTGGGTGTCTTCCAGCATGACCACCTCCCACCACCCTCCAGCACGAACGTACATGTATGCTTGTGTTGGAGGATGGTAGTTCTTTGCCATCATCACCACCACCACCCTCCAACACGAGCGTACATGTATGCTCATTTTTGAGGGTGTACTTGTTTACCATCAT
>WNGA01031981.1_pt1 | contig 10103 bp, 9 predicted proteins | sample 5400061 | NCBI WGS metagenome assembly WNGA01 (sample SAMN13153366, study PRJNA577476) | soil metagenome | isolation source: 100 cm soil or saprolite under grassland replicate 2 | place: USA:California | collected 2016-06-15
CCATCATTGTCCCGCATCCCGCCCAACCCGTAGGTGAGCATCATCCAGGTGCCGCCCATCGAGGCGATATGACAGCCGTCCTTGACGTTTCCGCCCACGTCGGCCAGGTCCATCAGCAGTGCTGCCATCCCGTACCGAATCGCTTTATCAATGTCGCCGATTTGTGCGGCTATGATCGCCTCGACGCACGAGGACAACGAGGAGTCGCCTGTGGTCAAGGGGTCGTAGAAGTCAAAATTACGTTTCTTCTCCTCCGGCGAAAAAACATCGCCCAACAGGAACATGGCCAAGACTACGTCCGCCTGTTTGATCACTTGCTTTCGGTAGATGTTGAGCGGATGGTAAAATAACAGTAGCGGATAGTGTTCGGGCGGTGTGTTCCGGAAGTCCCATGGCTCTTTGTCTAGAAAGCTGTCATCCTGCGGAATTATTTTCAGGTTCTCATCGTACGGCACGTACATGTTCTCCGCTGCGCGGATCCATGTTCCCACCTCAGAGGACTCGAGCGCCGTTTTGTGTACGAGCGAGTTATACGCATCCGGTTCCGTTGTCTGCAGAGATTTGACCGTCTGGATTGCGTAGCGCAGATTTTCTCGGGCCATCAAGTTGGTGTACGCGTTGTTGTTGACGACCGCGTTGTATTCATCGGGCCCGGTGACGCCATTAATGCAGAATTTCCCACCTTTTGCCTCCGAGTAAAAACCTAGGTCCAGCCACAGGCGCGCCGTTTCGACGAGCATCTCCGCACCGTAGTCCCGCAGGAATAGTTCGTCTCCCGTTGCTTGCACATATTTGCGCAGCGCGTACATGATGTCTGCGTTGATGTGGTACTGTGCGGTTCCCGCCGCATAGTATGCGGATGCTTCTTCCCCACTGATGGTGCGCCACGGGAACATGGCTCCCCGATGGCCCAATTGTTTCGCGCGCGCTCGCGCGTGCGCCAGCATCTTGTAGCGGAAGGTCAGCAGATTCCTGGCAATCCGGGGAGAGGTATACGTCAGAAAAGGCAGCACATAGATCTCGGTATCCCAAAAGTAATGTCCCTCATACGCTTTTCCGGTAAGACCTTTGGCCGGCACGCCCGCTTCTTCCGCACGCGCTGAGGCCTGCAACATGTGAAAAAGGTTGAAGCGGATCGCTTGCTGGATCTCCACGGTACTGCGGTTCGTACGGTCTTCCCGGACATCCCTGATCCGTACATCGCTGCGGCGCCAGAAATCGTTCATGTACTGCTCTTGAGCGGTCAGCAGCTGTTGGAATCCCTGGGCCGTTACGCGATCCATAGTCCACTCAGCACGGCCGCAGAGCTCCTTAGCCGAAGCCGCCTGGGAGGTATGATAGACCATGTATTTGGTGAGCTGGATCGGACAGCCCGGCCGGGCCTCGATTGTGAAGGCAACCTGGCCGAAGTCCTCGGTGTGGACAGCCTTCTCGGTATGCGAGCACGAGGTCTCTAGCGCATGGTCAGTGGCACATGCCACAGTCAAGCGACTCTTTTCGGTCGCATGGCACAGCACGATGCGACGGCCTTTAGAATAGCTGGTCCGCGGATGGAGAACCCGACCTGAAAAGGCTTTGGCCTGCCGCGGATCATCACCGTTGATTCGGGCGCTCGGTTCATTCGTCGCCATCTCCGAAGAGATCACGATGAAGGCGTTCGCATTGAGAAGTGTCACACAATAAGAGATGGCTGCCACGTGCCTATTGTCGAACGAGACCAAACGCCGTGATGTGATCAACACCTGTTTGCCCGCGGGAGTCTCCCAGAGGATCTCGCGGTCAAGCGTGCCGGACTTCATGTTGAGCCGCCGGTCGTACCTTAAGAGGTTCGCATCGGGCAACCAGAAGGGCTCGTCATCGACGAAGAGTTTAATGATCTTGCTGTCGGTCACGTTGCAGATGGTCTGGCCAGTTTTCGCGAAACCGTAAGCTTCTTCTCCGTAGACGATTGGCCGCGTTTCATAGAACCCATTAATGAGGGTGGTATTTTCGGCATTCGGGCCGCCTTCCTCCGGGCATCCCCGCATGCCGAGATATCCGTTGCCGAGCGCGAGCATCGTTTCCAACTGGGCCAGGAATTCGGGGTGAAACGCTTTTTCGATGACGTTCCACTCGTCGGCCGGATAATCATGGGATGGGGGTCTGAGGCGTTCGTGATGCAGCATAGGCTGTTTCTCCCACGACAGCGCGAGGTGTTGGTCAGTCAATCAGTTCGCCCAGATCGTTCACCACCAGATGCGCGCCATGTTGCCGAAGCTCCTCGGCATTGCTCTTGCGCGCGACGCCGATCACAAGCCCGAACTTCCCATTAGAGCCGGCCTCGACTCCGGAGATGGCATCCTCGATGACCACCGTCCGTTTCGGCTCAACGCCGAGCAGCTTTGCCGCCATCAAGAACGTATCCGGGGCCGGCGGCCCTCAGGACGGCATCGCAGTTTTGACTGGAGGTGACGACGGCGATTTTGAACCCGTTACGGCGGAGCTGATGGATCAATTGGACGCTTCCCTCGTAAGGCTCCACCCCTCTTTCTTCAATGAGCCCGTTGACCAAGTCGTTCTTGCGGTTCCCGAGCCCGCCCACTGTTTCGAGCTGCGGGGGGTCGTCCGGGCTTCCCTCGGGGAGTTGGATACCGCGTGATGTGAGGAAGTCGCGAACGCCGTCGAAGCGGGGTTTCCCATCCACATAGAGCCGGTAGTCCGTTGCAAGATCGAAGGGACGAAATGCTTCGCCTCTCTGCGTGGCACGCTTCTGAAGGTATTCGTCGAACATCTGTTTCCAGCACGCCGCGTGCAGGTTGGCGGTGTCCGTTATCACGCCGTCGAGGTCAAAAAGAACGGCGTCGTACTGGTCGCGATTGATTACGCGCCTGCTCTTGGGCTGTCGCATCGATCGCTCTCCTGTTTACCAAAGATATCCCTTACTGACCGGGTAACCGCCTGAACCGCTCGTGTGGCCCGGCAGCGGCCGGAGGCAAGCGGTGCCACAGAACTGGATCGAACCGCAGCCGTACTGTTCGAGCTTCCGGGTTCGTGCAGTAGTCGGCAAGTACTTCCTTTGATTTGCTCGTCGCACGCCTCCAGCTTCTGATTTGCTCGATCACGGCTCTAGTCGAGGAGAGGCCCGTTCCAGATTCGCACAGCGGGTATCTCGTGGTAGTAGCCGAGTACACACAGGGTGCCCGTATTCAGCAGAAAGTGTTGACCGCCGCTCGCGGGGAGCCCGATCCAGCGCGCCGCGAGGACGCGCAGCACGTGTCCGTGCGCGAACAGCGCGATCTCGCCGTCGACCGCGCGCGAGCGGGCGATCACCCGGTCCACGCGCGCGCCCACTTGTTCCGGCGCTTCGCCGCCCGGGCATCCATCCCGGAAGAGCAGCCAGCCCGGCGCGACCTCGTCAATCTGCTCGGGCGTCAGCCCCTCGTACTCGCCGTAGTTCCACTCGACCAGGTCGGCGTCGATCACCGCCTTATCGCCGAGGCCCGCCAACTCGCAGGTCTCTCGTGCCCGCTGCATCGGGCTGCAGAGAACGAGCCCAAATGCATTCGCGGCGAGTACCGGCCGCATCCGCTGCGCAAGCCGGCGGCCATTATCGGTCAACGGAATGTCCGTCGTCCCCGTGTGCTGGCCACTGAGGCTCCACGCCGTTTCCCCGTGCCTGATCGCGAACACGTTCACGTTCGCCCCGAGGTCAAACGTTGTCGGCCTCTGTCGAACGGACCCCGGCGAAAGCCGCTTCCTGTCCCCACCTCCAACCGGTGATCTCGGGCATATCGTCGCCGTATCGGGTGATGAACTCCTTATGGTCGATGAGCTTGTCGCGGATCGCCTGCTTGGCGTAAGCGGCCCGCGGTCCGAGCCCCGGCACGCGGTCGATCACGTCGCTCACCAGGTGGAAGCGATCGAGATCATTCAGCACGCACATGTCGAACGGCGTCGTGGTGGTGCCCTCTTCCTTGTAGCCACGCACATGGATGTTATCGTGACCGGTGCGCCGGTAGGTCAGTCGGTGAATCAGCCACGGGTAGCCATGGAAGGCAAAGATGATCGGCTTGTCGGCGGTGAACAACGCGTCGAAATCGTGATCCGAGAGGCCATGCGGGTGCTCGCTCGAGGGTTGCAGCGTCATGAGATTGACTACGTTGATGACGCGTATCTTTAGCTCGGGTGCGTGACGGCGCAGGAGGTCGACGGCAGCCAGCGTCTCCAAAGTCGGCACGTCGCCACAACAGGCCATCACGACATCGGGCTCGCCGCCCCGGTCGTTGCTGGCCCACTCCCAGATCCCGAGCCCGGCCTCGCAGTGCTTGACCGCCTCTTCCATCGTCAGCCACTGAGGAGCAGGCTGCTTGCCCGCGACAACGACGTTGACGTAGTTCCGGCTGCGCAGGCAATGGTCAGTGACCGAGAGCAAGCAGTTAGCGTCGGGCGGCAGATAGACGCGGATGACCTCGGCTTTCTTGTTGACGACATGGTCGATGAACCCCGGGTCCTGATGGCTGAAGCCGTTGTGGTCCTGGCGCCAAACATGGCTCGACAAGAGGTAGTTCAGCGAGCCGATAGGCCGCCGCCAGGGAATGTGATGGCACACCTTCAGCCACTTGGCGTGCTGATTGAACATCGAATCGATGATGTGGATGAAGGCCTCGTAGCAAGAGAAGAAGCCATGCCGGCCGGTCAGGAGATAGCCCTCGAGCCAGCCCTGGCATTGGTGCTCGCTGAGCATCTCCATTACCCGCCCGTCAGGCGCCAGATGATCATCCCAGGGATAGGTTTCCGCCACCCAGGCGCGATTGGTGACCTCGAGCGCATCCTGCCAGCGGTTCGAGTTGTTCTCGTCCGGACTGAAGAGCCGGAAATTTCGTTCCTCCATATTCAGCTTCATCACATCGCGTAGGAACCGACCCATGACTCGCGTGGATTCGGCCGTTACGGCGCCGGGTGCGGTCACCTCGACAGCGTAATCGCGGAAATTCGGCAGCCGCAGTTCACGCAGGAGCAACCCGCCATTGGTGTGCGGGTTGGCGCTCATGCGGCGGGTGCCTCGAGGGGCAAGCTCGGATAACTCGGGTTGGAGCCGGCCGTTGCCGTCGAAGAGCTCCGCAGGACGGTAGCTCTTCATCCACTCTTCGAGAATGCGTACATGCGCCGCGTTCTCGTGCATCTCGCCCATCGGCACTTGGTGCGAGCGCCAGTAGTCCTCAGTGCGCTTGCCATCGATTTCTTTCGGGCACGTCCAGCCCTTGGGCGTGCGGAGCACGATCATCGGCCAGCGAGGGCGTTCCTTAAAACCATCTCGACGTGCATCCGCCTTGATGTGCTGGATTTCGCCGACGATCTTATCCAGGGTCGCGGCCATCAGCTCGTGCATCTTTTCCGGCTCATGCCCCTCGACGAAATACGGCGTGTAGCCATAGCCGCGGAATAAGTGATCCAGCTCCTCATGACTGATACGGGCGAGAACGCAGGGATTGGCAATCTTGTAGCCGTTCAGGTGGAGGATCGGCAAAACCACCCCGTCGGTCGCCGGGTCCAGGAACTTGTTGGAATGCCAGCTCGTTGCCAGCGGTCCAGTCTCCGCTTCGCCGTCGCCGACGACACAGGCAACGATCAAATCGGGGTTGTCGAAGGCCGCGCCGTAGGCATGCGAGAGGGCGTAGCCGAGTTCGCCGCCTTCGTGAATTGAACCGGGCGTCTCCGGTGCAACGTGGCTCGGGATACCCCCAGGGAACGAGAATTGGGTGAAGAGGCGCTTCATGCCCTCTTCATCGGGAGAAATGTTCGGATAGACCTCGCTGTAGGTCCCCTCGAGGTAGGCGTTCGCGACCAGACCGGGACCGCCATGCCCGGGGCCGGTGATGTAGATCATGTCGAGGTCGTGCTTCTTGATCAGCCGGTTCAGGTGAACGTAGATGAAGTTCAAACCGGGTGTGGTCCCCCAGTGGCCGAGGAGCCGCGGCTTGATGTGTTCCTTTGTGAGCGGTTGCTTAAGCAGCGGGTTGTCGTAGAGATAGATCTGACCCACCGCCAGGTAGTTGGCAGCCCGCCAGTACGCATCCATCAATGCCCGCTCTTTGTTGGACAAGGCGTTTGCCATTATTGCCTCCTGATTCGTGTCATGGAATGCGCCGACGCAGTGGAATGGTCGTGCGTATCAGTCGTCGCGCCAGTCGCGGCGATGCGGCGGATCATCGGCGCTTGGCGATGCCATCTCCATCTCATCCGTGTACGTCCCGACGCTCGCCGCCCCGTTGGATCTGGCCCGGCGGTAGAGGGCCTGCTGGCCGGCCGCCAGATTCTCGTCCCGTCCATGCCAGGCCTCCAGAGCCGGATCCTGGAGCGCCCGCCCGTAGGAGAAACTGATCTTCCAAGGCTTCGGGCCTGGCAGTCGATTGATCGCGTTCAGATGGGCGGTCGCCAGGCGTGCGTTTTGGCCGCCCGACAGGAACACGATGCCAGGCACCGCGGCAGGCGCGTGCCGGCGCAAGCAGCGCAAGGTCGCGATTGCGACCTCCTCAATAGAGGCCTGGCGGGCGCACTGCTTGCCGGCGAGGACCATGTTGGGCTTGAGCAGTATCCCCTCGAGCGCGACACCTTGCTCAAAGAGTGCGTGGAACACCGCGTGAAGAACGCTCCCGGTGACCTCCTCGCAGCGCTCGATCGTGTGCGATCCGTCCATGAGCACTTCCGGCTCGACGATCGGCACAAGCTCCTGCTCTTGACAAAGGGGCGTACCGCGCCAGCGCATGCGCGTTGGCACTCACGCAGGCGGAACTCGGCAGGGCGTCCGTGACATGGATGACAGCCCGCCACTTCGCGAAACGAGCACCCATGCCATGGTACTTCCTGAGGCGATCCCGTAGACCGTCAAGTCCCTCGGTCACGGTCTCGTCAGGAGAGCAGGCAAGGGGCTTCGCGCCGGTGTCAACCTTGATCCCTGGAAGGACGCCCTGGACCGTAAGAGCCTCGGCGAGCGGCGCGCCGCCGGAACTCTTCTGACGGATCGTTTCGTCATACATGATGGCACCGCTGATGAACTCGGCGGCGCCTGGAGACGTAAAGAGCATTTCTCGGTAGGTGCGGCGACTTTGCTCGGTCGACTGGATCCCGAGGGTGTCGAATCGTCTCGTTAACGTGGGGATGCTCTCGTCAGCCGCCAGGATCCCTTTTCCCTCCGCAACCAACGTCAGCGCGACGCTCTCCAGATCGCCGCTCGTCATGGGATCCTCCGTACGTTGTATTCTCGTCGTAGGTCTGGTCGCGACGACTTCGTTCACGGTCGTTCTATCGTAGCGGCCTCCGATGCCGGCTATTGTGTTACATGTCTGCGTAGAGTGAATGACACGAGTTTGAGAGTCCGTTCCAGTTGCGTCAATTTGCTGTCCTCGCGCATCAGCCCTCGAGACCTCCCGCCAGGTAATCTCGATCATCACAGCACTGCTGCCAAATGGGGATTCCGTGAGCGTGCGAAGCGTTCAGTTTGTTGCCGGAGGAACGCAACCGCGTCTGACCGTCAGCGGTGACGCGTGTGCGCAAGTTGTCAGGCGACTGCCGCAATGCGGAGCCGGTGCGCTCGTCATGTGACACGCCCATTGTCGTGCCACCTCGGCGCGTTTTGCACGCGCCGCCGCCAGCCCTGTGGATTTTAAACGCTAACCGTTTTCAGGCCACGCGGCAAGGATCGCCAGGCGCGCGCAAGTCGTGCCCACCCAAGGATTCCCGACGCACCACGGCTTATAGCTTTCGGGAACGCTCGGGCGCACATCGATCGCAGCAAAAGCTGCGAGCGCAAACAGGATGAAGCTACACGAATCATGATAATCGCGCTTCGTCGGTTGCTCGATCGGAATTTCGGCCAGGGCGAAAGCAAAATTGGCGCGGGCGTCGTCCGTGTGGCAGATTATGGGATAGGGCGCGAACATGAGACTTGGGTCGGCGTGTCTGGCGGAGCTCGTGAGCGACCTCAATGCCCTTCGAGGAAGATGTAATTCTGCCAGCTGCGCATGCGCAGCAGGATTTTCCGCAGCAGCGAGACATGATGCCAGTATTCGGTATAGATCGCGACTTGGGCGGCGGCGCCGAGGGGGATTTGATAGCCGGAGATGTCATCGGTGACGTCGATGACGGCCAATGCCCTGCCGCCGGCTGTCCGCTCGGCGAAGTCCACGAGCGCTCCTGTCGGTTGGATCTGGCCGGCTGCGATCGCGTCGAGGACGAGGCGCACTTTGCCTTTGAAGACTCGACCGGGGACGGCGTCGAAGGCGACCTCGGCATCGTCGCCCGCCCTGACCCGCTGCAGGGAATTCTGCTGGAACGCCGCGCCGAGTGCTTGGTCCTTTGCATCCGTGTTGACGAAGACCATCGCCGGCCGCAGCGGCGCCGGGACGACGTACACGCCTGGCCGCAATGCGACCTGAGTGACGAATCCCATCCCCGGCGCGCGCGTGACAGTCTGCTCGAGATCCCACTCTGCATCGGCCAACTCGGCGCGCAGGCGGGCGACCGTGGTATTGACGCCTTCGATGTTGGAGGAATAGGCGAGCCGCGCACGCTCCTCCTCGGCCCTCGCCCCGGTCAAACTCTGTCTTGCCGTTTCGAGATTACGCGTGAAGGTATCGAGCGTCGCCTGCGCGATCACCCTTTTTTGGAACAGCTCGTTTTGCCGGTCGTAGTTCTGCTGCGCCAACGCGAATTGCGCATTGGCCCTTTCGGTCGCTGCCGCCTGCTGGTCGAGTGAGGCCTTGAGCTGCCGCACATTCTGCTCGGCCTCCGCGAGCGCGGCCTTCTTCTGCTCGACCACGTATTCGTAGGGCTTCGGGTCGATGCGAAACAACACGTCCCCTTCCTTGAGGGGCGCGTTCTCCTTCACCGGGACCTCGATCACCCGGCCTCTCACCGTCGGCAGCACGGGGGTGACCGCAAAATAGATGCGGGCATTCTTCGTAAACGGATGATTGTAGTTCATGATCAGCAGCAACAGGGCAATGCCGATGATTCCGCCCAGCGCCGCGGTCGCCAGCGACCATTGATTGACCGGGATCCTGAAAATCTTGAACACCACGTAGCAGATCGAGACGTAGGTCAAGATGAGCAGGAGTTCCATTATCGCTCTCCCGTCCTCGTGCTGCCTTCGAGCACCGCAACGCGGCGGCGCAAATCCTCCAGCTCGCTGGAGGGAGCCGCTCGCGCCACGTCGACGGCCGCAGACTGATGCGAGAGCCCCCAACCGCGTTCCGGGCGGTAGGCCATCGCCCAGATCCAGAGAAACGGCCACAGCGCGTGCAGCGTGAACAGGCTCACCCATCCGGCCGCGTGGATGGCGTCCTGATGGGGATGATCGCGGGACTCGGCGATCTTAGCCGGGATGTCGTGGATCGCGATGATACCGTAGAACAGCACCACGACCACGAAAACCAGCAGAAAGAGCGCGAAATAGTTCAGAAACGGGTCGCCCATGAAACCTCCTTCCCCCGCGTCGTGGAATAACAAGATAAGATAACGGCCGACTGAAGACCAATAGCTTCGACGCAAATCAACGCGGTTGATGCCTCAGGGGGTGACGAGTACACATTACGAGAAATGGCATACCGCGGAGGAAAGCGATGCTCGATTGGATCGGCGAAAAAATCCTGACGATCATTAGAGTGATGGCGGCTGTGGCCATTGCACTGGGATCCGTACTCGCCCTCGAAACAGTTCCGCCGGCTCGAGCACAGGTCACGCTGGATGTTTCGAAGATCACATGCGAGCAATACAACGGCTACAAGGTGACAAATCCACAAAACATCGCCATCTGGCTGAGCGGCTATTACCACGGCAAGCGCGGTGACACGACTCTCGACAGCCAAGGGCTCGTCGCGTATGCGAAAAAGCTGCGAGACTACTGTTTTCGCAATCGTCAAACCTTGGTCATGCAGGCAGTCGAGACATTGTTTGAGACGGGCAGATAGGCAACCTGTTCATTCGACAACTATACAAACGGCCGCTTGAAGGGAGCGTCTGTCGGTTGAGCTGGTAGCGGCGGCCGTGCGGTTGCAGGATGCTAATCGAGCTCGAAGCCAGTCGATATGGCTCGTTGAAGAGTTGCCGGTGATGTTGGAACCAGC
>WNGA01036224.1_pt1 | contig 10103 bp, 9 predicted proteins | sample 5400061 | NCBI WGS metagenome assembly WNGA01 (sample SAMN13153366, study PRJNA577476) | soil metagenome | isolation source: 100 cm soil or saprolite under grassland replicate 2 | place: USA:California | collected 2016-06-15
TAATTTTTTTTTTTTTTAAAAAAAGAAGAGGTAATTTTTCAGAACCAATCTTTATCCAGATAGAATTTTTTTTTATCTAAAATTTTTCTCTTATAAAATTCAGGATAGAAGTGATATTATCATTTTTTAAAAGGAACGATTTACCAATTTTTTGAATCATATTTTTTTCAAAAGGGTTACTAGTTAAAAAAATTCATTTTCTTCTTTTGCTAACTTTTTTTAAAAAAAAAATCTTCTCTTTAATATTTTTTGAGAAGAAGATTTTTTTAACTTTTTCTTTTTTTTTTGCTAACTTTAAACGATTACTTATTACTTTTTCACTCTCTCCTGATAAAATTCAAACTTCTAACTGTTCTGGAATTTTGTTAAGGATTGTAATATTCTTTGATAGAGGAGGCTGAAAAAAAATTAGAGAAATGATTATTGATTCTTGTTTTTTAAAAACCCCAAGGTGATAAACGTTAGAGATTAACAAAGAAATGATTTTTATTTTGAGTCTATTATTTATTTTTTTAATAAACGAGAGGATTTGCCTTTTTCCTCTTCCAGAGAAATTTATCTTTTCGACAAAAAAAGTTTCTTTTTCAACTAATCCGGATATTCCATATCCTTTTTTTTCACGAAACCCTTTAACCTTTTGGAGGTTTAATGTTGGGTTTTTATTTTTTATCAGATTACTAATTGTTGTGTTTAACGGATAGTCAGAATAGTTTGTCAAAGAAAAAAAAGCTGATAAATAATCTTTATTCAAATGAAATATTTTAATATTAGTAACATTATTTATCGAGGTAAGAGAATTGTTAAAATCAAAAATAATCGTCTTTTTTTTTTTCTTATTTTCCATGTTTTTATTTTAATTAATTTTTTGTTGAACGTGAAATATTTATTTTTTTAGAGATTTAAAAAATAAGAAAAGGAACAAAAAATGGAACTATTATATCAATCTTTGTTTTTACAATTAAGTGATTCAGGAATAAAATATATTTGTGCTGTAGTAGTAATGATGATTTTAACAGTTACTACTATAATGGCAGGATTAGCAGCAATTTATAGTATCAAGGCTATAGCGAGAAATCCTGAAATTACTAAAAGTATTTGAGCTTTTTTTCTTCAAGTTTTCGCTTTAATTGAAATTAACACCTTTATAGCAGTGGTTGTAGCAATTATTTTTTTATTTTTTGTTTAAAATTAAAAAAATATCCAAAAAAAATATGGATTGGTTAAAAGAATTATCCGGTTATATTGGTAAAGTAGACTGATTAGTTATGCTAGTTCATTTTTTTGCTAGCTCAATTATTATTTGAATAATTTGGAAATTTCTCCTTCTTCCGGTGAGAAGGAATATTTTAAGACGAAAGAATTATATTCGTAATGAAATAAAAAAATCTACCGATATCTCAGAAATTTTGGTAAAAAAAAAGGATGATTTCGACTTGTTTATCAAAAATAAAGAAAAAGAGATGGTAGAAAAAAGAAAAGAGATTGAGTATGAATTTCTTATTATTAGAGAAAAAATAATAAAAAAGGCTTTTGGTGATGCGAAGAAAATTTACGAAGAGGCTGAAAAAGAAAGAAAAAAGAGAGAATTTGAATTTAAAAAAGATCAAAGAAAGATGTTGGCTACTCTCTCTTTTTTCTTAATTCAAAAAACCGAAGAGGCTGAAAAAGAAAGAAAAAAGAGAGAATTTGAATTTAAAAAAGATCAAAGAAAGATGTTGGCTACTCTCTCTTTTTTCTTAATTCAAAAAACGTAAGGTCCGAATCAAAAGAGATAATTGTTGAAATAACAACAATTAAAGTTAAGGATGAAAGGGTAGAGAATAAAAAAAAAAGTTGACTCTTGTTCGAGATGAGTTTATTAAATATTATTAAATGTTTTTTTTCTTGAATAAAGTTTTTTAAACCTAAGAAAGATATTATTAAAGATGGTACTTTTACTCCTCCTCCTGTTGAAGACGGACAAACCCCTATAAACATAAGAATAGTTTGGATAACTAAAGAGAGAGGGTGAAAATTTTCTGAATAGATAATTGAAAAACCAGAAGTTCGTGTTGAAAGGGTTGAAAAAAAAATTTCCCAAAAACTGTTAAAGAATCCTATTTTTCGAAAAAAGTATTGATTAGTCTCTTTAAACGAATATCAATATTCAATAAATAAAATTGATAAAAATCCAATAAGGCTTATCACCAAGGTTCCTAAGATACAAATTTTAAAATAGGTTGAAAAAAAATGTTTTTGGGAGGAGATTTTTTTTTTAAAATAAAGAAACATTTCGTAAATAACCGGAAACCCCATCCCTCCTACTAAAGATCCTAAGAGTAAAAGAGAACAAAAAAGATAATGATGAGAATAATTTATTAAAGAATTTTTTCCTAAAATGTCAAATCCGGCATTATTTGTTGCTGCAACAGAATGGAAGATTGCTGCTCATACAGAAGGAAAGAAGTGGTGAAAGTATATTTTGTCTTTTAAGAAATTAAAATAAATTAAAGGGAAGATAAAAAAAGCTAGAATTATCTGAAAAACTATCAAGATTATTCCTGATATTTTAATTATTTGAATTATATTTTCTGAATCTTTCCCACCCCTCTCTTTAGATAGATATGTACGGTAAGATGACTCTAAATCTATAATCCGAAGTGTTTTTAGTAGAAAAATAGTAACAGTCATAAATCCTATTCCTTTTAAGAATATTAGGGTTAAGACTATCAGTTGACCGAAAAAAGTTAAATCTTCTTTTATATTAATTGTTAAAAGTTTAATATGCGAAAAAGCTCCAAAAGAAATGAAAAAAATTTTTTTAAAGTTGTAGAAATCTTTATTATTTGTTAAAGAAATAGGAAGAGAAAGAAGGATGGTGAACAACAATATTGTTAGTAGATAAAAAAGAATAGTTTTTTGATATATGTTTACCTTTTCTGTCAGAAGATTTATTAGATTACTGATTTTTGAGATTAGTTTTCTCACGTCTTATCGGTTTTTTTATTTTGAACTTCTTTAAATATCTTATTGTGCCCCTTTTACCTGATCGAAGAAATTTTTTAGATTACTCATGTTTATAATGGTTCCGTAACATACTATTAAATCCCCTTCTTTTAAAAGAAAAAGTTTATCGTTTTTTAAGCTGATTATTTTTTCTTTTCTGAAAATTGCTAATATTTTTACTTCAAAATCCTGCTCAATTTTATCTTTGAATAATTCAAAAACACCTTTTTTAAAAAAAGGTATACTTATCAAACTTAAACAATCTTTTTGGGAAATTAAGAAGAAGTTTGAAGGGAGATTCAGGGTTAGTTTTCAAGCTATTTTTTTCCCTTCTGTCTTCTCAAGTAGAATTAGTTTTTTTAATCCTAATTTTTTTAAAATATATTCTTGGAAATCATCAAAAACCTTCACTGTAATATATCTAATTCTTCAACTACTTAAAATTCCGCTGATCAGAACGGAGTCTTTGATATTTGATTCTAGAGCAATGAAAACATTCTCAAAATTTCTTATTCCAGTTTTTTCTAAATCAAAAGGTCTAGTTGCGTCAATAACAAAAGAGGAAAAAACTAAATGGGAAACACGTCGAATCCTTGATTCATTCTTATCAATTGCCATTACATTTTTATTTAAAGAAACTAGGTTTTTTACTACTTCTCTTCCCAGGTTTCCTATTCCTATAACGCAATAATCTTTACTCATTTTACTATTGTTCTCCTTATTATTTTAGGGGGTTTTAAAAAGATTTTTTTTCAATATTTATGATTATACTTTGGTGACAATTTTATCGAAAATTTTCTTAATTTTATCTTTTAACAAATCAACCTCTTCAGAGGAGAATTTTACCTTTTTAGAAAAAAAAAACTTTCAAGATATTAAGTTTATTAATCTAGGTCTTTTTTTTATATTGGTTTGATATTTTTCGATAATTTTTGGAAATTTATCTATAAAATCATTTAATTCTTCGGAGGAAGGGATTTTTTTTACTTTTTTCTTTCTAGTTTTAACAGTCTTAGTTCTTTCTTTTTCTTTTTTTGTTTTAAATAATTTTAGGTAATTTTTAAGATATTTTTTTTCCGATAAAAAAATGAAAAACTCCTTCTTTGAGTCTTTGTTTAATTTTTTTTTAGATATTACCTCAAACATCTCTGTTAACAGAATTTGTTTTTCTTTTTCTATAAGTGCTAGAACAACGGATATTTTTAAAGAAAAAAGAGAAGAATATTCTAAAGCTCTTTTGATTATTTGAGAAGAAGATTTTTTTCTAAAAATTTTAGGCAAAACAAACGGAGGTAAATTTTCTTCACGGATAAAAAAGTAATTGCTTCTCTTTTTTTTTATTCTTGTTTTGATTATTTGTTGTATTTTTGGAACAAAAGTTGCGGTGAAATATTCTTGATTTTTTTTTGTTTCAACTTTTTTTTTATGAGATTTTAATTCGATTTGAATTGCTTTTTTAGCGTATTTGAACGAGTTGAGATTTTTTATCTCTGTCATTATTAAAAAATCTTCTTCTCTTGAATTTGAAGGAGAAATAGAAATATTTAAATCAAATCTAAATTCTCCCTCTTCCATTCGGCCTAAAGAAATTGATTCCAACTTTACTATTAAATGTAAAATTTTTAAAAAATTTATAAAAGTTTCAATATCTCTTTCTTCTTTGATTAAAAAAGGATAAGAAACAATTTCAACCAAAGATTCTCCACACCGGTTAAAATCAATCATCCATTTATAATTTTTATCCTTTACTCGTTTTCCACTATCTTCTTCGAGTTGGATTTGTTTAATTAAAGGAGAAGTATTATTTGCCTGATGGTTAGTATTTTTCTCTTCAACCTTTTGTTTTCCTAAAGGATTGAAAAATTGAGTAATCTGGAACCCTTTTGGTAAATCAGGAAAATAATAGTGTTTTCTATCAAAAGAAATAAAATCAGCCGGCTTCAACCCAAGGATATTTATTAATTTGCTAGCTTTTTTAACTGCTGTCTTGTTTACCCTGGACGGTAGAACCCCTACTAATCCAAGATCTATCGGGTTTATATTTTTATTTGGCTCCCTTTTAGTTGAAGGAGAGGGGGAGAATAATTTGCTCTTTGTTTTTAGTTTACAGTGAATTTCGGCACCAATCTTTATTTCAAAGTTTTTCATAAGCATGATTTTTAAAATTACTTGTTTTTTCTACCATTTTTCCGATTTTAAAAATGTTATTTTCCTGAAAAAAAAACCCATTTATACAAAGGGAGAAAGGGGTATTTTTTTGGTAAGCGAAAGGGATTGTTAAAGAGGGAATTCCGGTAATATTTGCAATTTTTAATAGTGTTTTTATTTCTGTTTTATCCTTATTCAAAAAAGAGAGAGCTTTTTCTTTAAAAAAATTTTTATCACCATTAACCTTTAGAGGGGGGTTGCTTGTTGGAAAGACAAAGGCTGTTATTTTTTTTTTAAGAAAAAGTTCGTTGAATCATCTTTTTATTTTTTCGAGAAGGTAAGAGTTTTTTATTTGAAATTTTTCTTCTTCTTCTTGCTGGATTAAAAAAGCGCCTATTAGATACCTTTTTCTTGTTTTTTTTGTGAGGTATTTTTTTCTATTCATTCTTATGGTATGATCAATTTTTTTTAGTTTTTCGGTTTTTCCAAAATGAAGTCCAGTGAGATTTGCTTGATTACTTAAGGTTTCGGGATACACTTTAGTTAAGTAAGCAATTTCAATTAATCTTAAAATTTTATTTGGAATTTTTATTTTTTCAATTTCTATTTTTTCTTTGTTAGCTTTAAAAAAATCTTTTTCCATAAAGGTATTAAAATTTTTTTTTATTCTTTTATCTACTTTTAAATTGGATAAGGATACTAGCGCGATTTTAAATTTTGATTTTCTTGTCTTTATTTTCAGTTTTTTCTTAATTTGATGATTTAATATTGTTAGGTTATCTTTTAAATCCTTTTTATTCAATACTTTGAAGACTTTTTTTAAACAATCTATTTGGTTGGTAAAAATTCCTATTGAATCAAGTAAAGGGGATAAAGGAAGAAGACCAAATCTTGATATTGAACCTAAAGTTGGTTTAAAACCAATGACTCCGCAATTGCTAGCCGGAAGCCTTACGGAATCCCCTGTGTCGCTTCCAAGAGAAAAATGGGCTAATCCTGTCGAGACGACAACTGCTGATCCGCTAGAAGATCCTCCTGGCTCTCAACTTGGATTTATAGGATTTTTTACTCTTTTAAAATAAGAATTAGTTCCCTTTTCTCCCAACCCGAACTCGTCCAAGTTACACTTTCCAAGAATTATCCCCCCGGCTTTTTTGATTAGTTTACAGCAAGTAGAGTCGAAAGGGGAATAATAATCAATAAGCAGTTTGGACCCTGCGGTTGTGGGCAAATCGTCGGAAACAATGTTGTCTTTGACAAAAGTCAAGCTCCCCCAGAGGGGTTTATTTTTTTTATCCCACTTCTTTTCCTTGTTTAAAGATTTACTTAGAATCTCTTGGGCAAATTCTAAAGGGTGATAATTAATAAGAAAGTTATTCTTTTGATTACTTTTCTCGAGATTTGAATAATATTTTTGGAGAAAAAGATCTAAATTTATTTTTCTTAACTCGAGGTGTTTTTGAAAATTACTTAAAATATTCTCTTGAGAGGAACGTTTTTTATAAATATCACAAGTTTTATCTTTCATTTTAATTACCAAAAAACTTTTCTTTTTGAATCCTATAGATAAACTCAGCTTGATCCATACCGTTTACCCTTTTGCCTCCTATTTTTTTAAATGTTATAGTTGAGTTTTTCTCTTCTTTTTTTCCTATTGTTATTATGTAGCTAGAATTAAGTTTGATTCTAACATCTAGAATGCTTCTGAATTGGTTGTCGACTAGCCTTTGATAAATTTTTGTAGTGTAATCACTGCTACTTTTGGTTACGGACAACACGTAAGTTTGAATCGGAGAGAGTCAAAAAGGAATATTTCCCTGTTGTTGTTCTAGTATTGTGGCGATTAATCTCTCTAGGGTTCCGCAAACACTGTGGTGAATAATAATAATTTTTTTTTTTTTATCTTTCGTCACCAAAGAATATAACTTTGGATCTATCTGAATGGTAGCTAGAGTAGTGAGGACCGAGTGGCTATTTAGAATTTCAAAGTCTATTTTCGGTCCGTAAAAAGCTGCTTCTCCTTCTCTTTTTTTAAAGGGTATTTTATTAATAATAAGTAATTCATTTAATATTTTTTCTAATTCATTCCACTCTTGATCTTTTAAAATTGAAAACTTTTTCCCTTTTCCTTTTACAGAAAGAGTTATTTGGTGGATTTTAATCGAGAATTTTTCAAGAGTTTTGATAGTGAAATTAAGAACATTGTTTAATTCTTTCATTAGTAGCGTTTTGTCTTGTTCTAAATTTATGAAAATGTGGGAATCAACCAAATTCATTATTCTCACTCTTTCTAAACCGCTCAGTGATCCTGATGGCTCGTTTCGTCCGAGTAATGCTATTTCTCCGAATTTAGCCGGAGTTCCCTTTGGGAGAATTTTTTGTTTAAAAAGTTGTTGATGAAGAAGAATATGTTGAGGGCAACTCATTGGACGAAATTGAAGATTTTCTTTTTTTAATTTCATTTCGGTAAACATCATGTTTTGGTAGAACTCTCGATGCTTCGTTGTTTTTAAAAGTTCTGCGTCTACTAAAATTGGAGTATTTACTAAAAAATAACCGTTTTTTTTTAGTTGTTCTTCAAGATAGTTTTTAAGAGCATTTTTTAAAATTAAACCCTTTTCTAACCAAACTATCATTCCTGGCCGGTTCACTTTAAGAGTATTTAGAAAAAGCTCCGTTCTTCTATTTACTTCTCTGTGATCGATGGGTATTTTGTTATTTTTTTCAAACTTATCCCTCTTTTCGTTATAAGTCATTGCTTTCTTTTTTTTGCCGGAAAAAGAAAATAAATATAATCGTTATTAATGTTAACATTTTTAATAAAAAAAAGATTCAAATGTCAATTGATAAAAATAAGTTATTTCGAGCAAGCAGCTTTCCAATTGTCAAATTTATTAATCCTCTTGAAACACCTAAATCTAACCCTCAACTAATTAAAAACGAAGTAAACAAGGTGCTATTTATTAGTCCTTTTATTTTGTATCCTGAATAAGAGCTTATGGCTGCCATAATTCTTACTAGAGTTTTTGTCTTTTCTGCTTTTAGTTTCAATAAAAAGATACAGAAGGGGACAAAGGAAAAAAAACTGAACATAATTACAGGGAGTAGAGTGAGAAAAATTTTGAATATACCTATGTCGCTCCAAAAATTTTTTTTGGATTGAATTTTGTTCGTGATTAAAGAGTGGATGGACGAGGGGATATATCTCTTTTCAGCTTCGAAGGTTATGTTGTCTAAAATTGTATTAGTGTTTTCAGGATGAGATCCTAGATTTCATTTAGCATTTATTCTCCCGGAGATAATTTTTTTAAAATTTGGACTACACCTTTTAACAATTATGCTCGGTGTATTAAATCTAAAATCTTCAAAAGATTCAATTTTAAAAAAGAGGTTTTCGGGTCTTTTGTGCGACATTGTTTTTTTGAGAACAAGCTCACCTTTGTCTATCATTTTTTCAAAGAGTGATTTTCTATTTTTATTTGCGACGATATCACTAATTAAATCTTCCTTCTGATAATCATAATTAGGTATTAAAAATATTCCTTCTTGATCTTTTAAACTTTTGTTATTTCTGTTTCCAGGGATATTTAGTATCAGATTTGATAATTTTGGTACTAATTTATTTTCAGAAGTTAGAGGAGGAAATCTTATTTCTGAAAATGAATCAAATTCATCCGGTAGCCTAAATGTTTGGTAATGTGTGACTAATTGGTTGTTTTGGATAGTTTCTAAAGATTCTTTTCAGGTTCCTATGATTTTATTTTTTTTTCTATCAATAAGTTGTCAGGAGTCTTTTGGGATTTTTTCTTTGCCGTTTCTGTAAAATAGTTCTTTTGAAAATAATTTAACTTCTGGAATTTTAAAAACTTTTCCCTTCTTTGATCAGGGGAATAAACGTTCAAATTCTTTGTTAGCTATTATCTCGTTTACTCTTGTTTTATTCACAGGGGTGTTTTCGGGAACTAGCACGAGTGTTTTATAGTTTTCTCCTTGTCCCCCTGTTTTTGAAAAGTCGTTTTCTATTGGTTGAATATTTTTAGTGAACATTCCAAATCCCACCTCTTCTTTTTTGTCAACAGTAATTGTGTAGAAGGAGGTAGAGATCATTTTTGGATTGGTAAATTCGCTAAGGATCTCGCCCGAGGAGCCTCTAGGGAAGATGGAAGATAAAATATTCTGAGGATTGCAGATTATATTTTTTTTGCTTAGAGATTCTATTAATTCACACGTTATTCTTAATAAACGTTGATTGCGTGGATCTTTCTTTAAAAAAGATTCGAAAAATTTTCCCCAAAAAATTCTATTTTTAAGCCATTCTATTTCTTTTAGAATAGTTTTCAGATTCATTCATTTGTCTGATTTGAATTTTTTAATAATCAAGTTGATTATATTTTCTACTTCTTTACTTTTTTTGAATATAGGATCTAAATTTTGTTCTAGGTTTTTTTTTAAATTTTCAAAGGAGTGCATATTTATTGATTGGAAAGTGCTTATTTTTTTTCAATTTTCATCCACCTTTTCTTTTATCTCTACTCCTTTTTTGGAAGAAATTATTGAATTATTTATAAATGGGAAGAACGTATCCCGTTCTTCTTCAGAATAAGGAGAGTTATGTATTTCCCGGCTTATTCCTAACTGATCTGAAAGATTGTTTGTTGAACCTAGTGAAAAGATCAGATAACTCCCATTATTATTGGAATAAATAGCCTCGGTTATAGAAATATTTATAGTAATGATGATGAAAAAAATTGACATAAGAAAAAAAAGAGGGGTGTTCACTAAAAAAAGCGAAATGAAATCTCCTCAGAAAATTTTTGTTCATAAGTATGCAAATTTTAGACTTTTTTTTTTCATTTTGTATGTAATGATTCAAAAAAACGTTTGCTTTTTTTTTTATTTCTGATATTCATTTGTGGTTATTAATCTCAAAAAATTTTTAAAATAAAGACGATTGTTTTATTTTTTGGATA
>WNGA01038093.1_pt1 | contig 10100 bp, 6 predicted proteins | sample 5400061 | NCBI WGS metagenome assembly WNGA01 (sample SAMN13153366, study PRJNA577476) | soil metagenome | isolation source: 100 cm soil or saprolite under grassland replicate 2 | place: USA:California | collected 2016-06-15
AGGCAGGTCGCGATGTTTCTCTGCCGTCGGCTGACCGGCCTCTCGTATCCGGAGATCGGAAGACTGTTCAACGACAAACATCACTCGAAGGTCATGCACTCGGTCGAGAAGATCGAGAAGTTGGTCGAGGACGATCCCGATTTCCGCAAGGTAATCGAGGGGTTCCAGCAGCCGTACCGCTAGGCGGCTTGCCTCGTTGCGCGGTTCTTCCTCGTTTCGCTTTTCCGCACCCTTTCGAACCGCGTCGGCAACGCTCTCCGGGAGTTCCGTTTCCGCCTCGTCGCGCAACCACGTGAAGACGGGCGACGAGCATTTCAGGCCCGTTTTTCCTGCCTTTTTTTGATGTCGCGCCGTTCCTCCACAGTCCTATTAAGACAATTACATGTGATAGACTTTTTCTTCAATTCGGAGGTGGATTCCCCTAATGGAATTGACGCTCAAGCGGGGCGATTTCTTGAACGAGCTTGCGCTCATGCAGGGCGTCGTCGAGAGGTCGCGGCCGGGTGCGGTGACGGTGCCCGCGCGCAAGCTCTTCGATCTGATTCGCAACTTGCCCGAGGCCGACGTCCGCTTGAAGCTGATGGAGAACCACTACCTGGGCGTGACCTGCGAGCGGTCGAATTTCCGGCTCGTCGCGCAGCCGGCGGAGGACTATCCGACCGTACCCAAAGTCGAGGGAAAGGGTGGGATGACGTTCCCGCTCGATGCATGGAAACGACTGACTCGCAAGGTTTTGTACGCCGTTTCCTCCGAGGAGACACGTTTCCAGCTGATGGGAGCGCTGCTCAAGGAAAAAGGGAAGGAGTTCGAGCTCGTCGCGACCGATGGTCACCGCCTGGCGCTCGTCGATTTCGCGCGCGAAAACGGAAAGGGAGCACTGCCGAACGTCCTCATTCCGAAGAAGGCGCTGACGGAGATCTTGAAAATGGACGCGGGGCAGGCGGACGGCGACCTCGAGATTCGCCATTCGGAAAACCATCTCCTTTTCCGCGTCGGCAGCCGACAGCTGATTGCTCGGCTCCTGGACGTCAATTTTCCGGACTACGAAAAGATCCTCGGAAAAGGGAACGACAAGGTCGTGATCGTTCCGCGACTCGTCTGCCAATCCGCGATTCGACGCGTCGCCCTGTTCTCGCCGGAGCGGGCGCGCGGGGTACGGCTCTCCTTCGAGAAAGACCTCCTGACGATCGCGTCCGCGAGCCAGGAGCTCGGAGAAGGAAGTGAAACGCTGGACGTACGGTACGACGGAGAGCCGCTTTCGATCGGTCTGAATGCGCAATACCTCCTCGACTTCTTCGACGAGGCGGAGACCGAAAACGTGCGGCTGGAGCTGAAGGACGAGAACACACAGTGCCTCTGCTACCCCGACGGCGGGATCGAGGGCGCGTCGCGCTACCTGTACGTCGTCATGCCGATGCGGCTGTGAGTCATCTTCTGGAACGGTCTTGCGCCTTCTCGATCTAGCTTCTCGCGGCTTCCGCAACCTCTCGTCCGACGTCGTCTCCTTTGGCCCCGGCTGGAACCTCGTCGTCGGGGAGAACGGCCAGGGCAAGACCAATCTCCTCGAGGCGGTCGCGCTCGTGTGCGGGCAGCGGTCGTTTCGGCGCGCGAGCCCGGCTGACATGTCGGCCGACGGCGAGAGCTTCGCGGTCGAAGGCTCGGTCCGGCGCGGGTTCGCGATCGAGCAGCTCTCCGTCGAGTGGACGTGCGGTGCGGGTCGGAAGTTCCGCCGGAGCGGAAAGGAGGTTTCCTTCCGCGAGGCTTCCGCGCTCGCGCCGGCGGTCTTCCTCGCCCCGGAGCACCGCGCGGTCGTCGCCGGGCCGCCGGAAGCGCGGCGGCGCTTTCTCGACCGGCTGGTTCTTGGATCCCGGCCGGCGGCGGGCGCCGATCTCGCCGGCTACGACCGAGCGCTCAGGGAGAGAAACGCCCTCCTGTCCGCGATCCGGGAGGGACGGTCCGGGCGCGGTTCTCGTCCGGAGCTCGAGGCCTGGACGGAGGAGCTCGCCCGTGCGGGGGAGGCCGTTCGCCGCCATCGGCGAGAGGCGCTCGGGGCGTTTTCGACGGTCTTTTCCGAGCTCGCCGATGGGGCGGGAAAGGAATATGCCGAAGTCTCGATAAGTTATTTAACTGGAGAAAGTTCGGATCTTCTGGAGACCCTGGAGAAGATGCTTCCGATCGAGCGTTTGAGGGGCCGATCCTTAGCCGGCCCGCATCGAGACGACCTGCTCTGGAGCCGGCGGGACCGCCCTTTGGAAGGGCGGGCGTCGGCGGGCGAAGTCCACCGGCTGGTCACCCTGGCGAAACTCGCCGAATGGCGGGTCGTCAAGGACGCCGCCGGCGAAACGCCGCTCTTCGGCGTGGACGACTTCGACGCGGGGCTTTCCTCGAAATCGCTCGATCGCTTCTTCGCCGGCCTGCCGGAAGGGACGACGGTCGTGCTGACCACGGCCTCGGACGTCTCCCGCTTCCGCGCGATTCCGGCGACGGTTCTTCGGATGTGCGGAGGCCGGGCGATGGCGGACGACGCGCGCGAAACTTTCACCGGATCGGATCGGATCTGACCACGATGAGCACCGCTTACACCACCGACTCGATCAAGCTCCTGAAAGGGCTCGAAGCCGTTCGCAAACGGCCGGGGATGTACATCGGCGACACCGATGATCTCTCCGGGCTGCACCACATGGTCTTCGAGCTCGTCGACAACTCGATCGACGAGGCGCAGGTCGGGCACGCCGACCGCGTGTCGGTCACGATCCACGCGGACAACTCCGTGACGGTCGAGGACAACGGCCGGGGCATTCCGGTCGGGATGCACAAGGAGCACAAGCGCGAGACGCTCGAGATCATCATGACCGACCTCCATTCGGGGGGGAAGTTCGACGACAACTCCTACAAGGTCTCGGGCGGTCTCCACGGCGTCGGCGTCTCGGTCGTCAATGCCCTCTCGAAGCGGCTCGACGTAGAGGTGCGCCGCGACGGGAAAGTCTGGGTTCAGTCGTACGAGCGCGGAGTCCCGCTCGCCCCGGTCCGGACGACCGGGACATCGCGAAAGACCGCCACCCGGATCACGTTCTGGCCGGACCCCGAGATCTTCTCGGTCACCGAATTTCACTTCGACAGCCTCTCGCAGAGGCTGCGCGAGCTCTCGTTCCTGAACCCGGGCGTGGCGATCTCGATCCAGGACGAGCGGACCGACAAGAAACACGACTTCGCCTATGAGGGAGGGATCCGTTCGTTCGTCGAGCTCTTGAACAAGACGAAGCAGCCGATTCACGACAAGGTCATCTACTTCCAGGACGTCAAAGGCGGAACCGGAGACCCCAATCGCGACGCCGACAAGGAGAGAGTCGAGGTCGCTCTCCAGTGGAACGAGGGTTACACCGAGACGATCTTCACTTTCACGAACACGATCAACAACCGGGACGGCGGGACCCACCTGGAGGGCTTCAAGACCGCGTTGACACGCGCCCTCCAGCGGTACGCCGAGCAGAACGCGCTGACGAAGTCGCTGAAGGAGACGAACCTCTCGGGCGACGATTGCCGGGAAGGATTGACGGCAGTCGTCTCGGTGAAGGTCCGGGACCCGAAGTTCTCCTCACAGACCAAGGACAAGCTCGTGTCGTCCGAGGTCAAGACCTGGGTCCAGCAGGTCGTCTACGAGAAGCTCGGCTCCCACCTCGAGGAGAACCCTCGGGTCGCGCGGCGCATCGTCGAGAAGATCGTGGAGTCGGCACGGGCGCGGGAAGCGGCGCGCAAGGCCCGCGAGCTCGTGCGGAGGAAAGGCGCTCTCGACTCCGGATCCCTTCCCGGCAAGCTCGCCGACTGCCAGGAAAAGAACCCGGCGTTTTCCGAGCTGTTCATCGTCGAGGGAGACAGCGCCGGCGGCTCGGCGAAACAGGGGCGCGACCGCCGCTCTCAGGCGATCCTGCCGCTGCGCGGAAAGATCCTGAACGTCGAGAAGGCGCGACTGGACAAGATGCTCGCCAACGCCGAGATCCGCACGCTGATCACGGCTCTCGGTACGGGCATCGCGCAGGACTTCGACGTGACCAAGATCCGGTATCACAAGGTCTGTCTGATGACGGACGCGGACGTCGACGGATCGCACATCCGCACGCTGCTTCTCACCTTCTTCTTCCGGCACATGCCGGCCATGATCGACAAGGGTTTCCTCTACATCGCGCAGCCGCCGCTCTTCAAAGTCGCGGAGGGGAAGAAGGAGACCTACCTGAAGGACGAGAAGGAGATGTCGAAGTTCCTTCTCGCGCGCATCGGCGAGGATCGCGCGCTCGCTTCCGAGATGTCCGGCGCGACCGCGTCGGGAGTGAAGCTGGTCGGACTCCTCGAGAAGATGGAGGAGTACCGTGGCCACATCGGACGGCTGGCGGGGCGCGGCGTCCCGGAAGGCGTGGTCCGCGCCCTCCTCGATCGGGGAATGCTCTCGAAGAGCGACTTCGCCGACAAGAAGAAGGTCGAGGACCTCGCGAGAGCGGTGCGGGCGTTCGACGTCGAAAGAGCGGAGGTCGTCGCCGACGAGGAACATTCGGGCTGGGCGCTCGAGATCGTGCGCCGGATCTCCGGTGTGCCACGGAGCGCCTCGATCGACGCGGAGTTCATCTCCGCGTACGAAATGAAGCGCGTACGCGAGCTCGCGAAGTCGATCGGCGGCTTTCTGGACGGACCCTACGTCGTCACGCGCAACGGTGACAGCGAACGTCACTCGACGCTTCCGGCGGTCGTCGATGCGATCTACGAGTCGGCGAAGAAGGGTCTGGTCGTCAGCCGCTACAAGGGTCTCGGCGAGATGAACGCCGAGACGCTTTGGGAGACGACGATGAATCCCGGCAAGCGCCGGCTCCTGCAGGTGTCGGTCGAGGACGCCGTCGAGGCCGACCAGATCTTTTCGATTCTGATGGGCGATGCGGTCGAGCCGCGCCGGGAGTTCATCGATCGGAATGCGTTGAACGTGAGGAACCTGGATATTTGAGCCGAAGGGTCATCCCGAGCGCAGCGAGGGATCTCTTACGCCGAGGAGATTCCTCGTCGCTTCGCTCCTCGGAATGACGGCGGGGTCTGTGAATAAATGAGTAGCAATCTCTTAACCCCCGAAGAGAAGTTTCCCGTCACGATCGAGGAGGAGGTCCGGCGCTCCTACCTCGACTACGCGATGTCGGTCATCATCGGCCGCGCGCTTCCGGACGTGCGCGACGGGTTGAAGCCCGTCCATCGCCGCTCCCTGTTCGACCTCCACAACAAACCGTACAAGAAGTCCGCGCGCATCGTCGGCGACGTCCTCGGCAAATACCATCCCCACAACCCCGACGCCGTCTACGACACGATCGTCCGCATGGCGCAGGACTTCTCCATGCGCTATCCGCTCGTCGACGGACAGGGGAACTTCGGCTCGATCGATGGCGACAACCCGGCGGCCATGCGGTACACCGAGGTGCGCCTGACGCGGCTCGCCGCGGAGCTGATCGGCGACGACATCGATAAGGAGACCGTCGACTGGGTCCCGAACTACGACGCGTCGCTCAAGGAGCCGACCGTCCTCCCCTGCGAGTTCCCGAATCTTCTCGTCAACGGGTCGTCCGGAATCGCCGTCGGCATGGCGACGAACATTCCACCGCACAACTTGGGCGAGGTGGTCGACGCCACAATCGAGCTCATTCGCCGTCCCGACGCGACGCTCGCCCAGCTGATGCGAAAGCTCCCGGGCCCCGACTTCCCCACCGCGGCGTTCATCCACGGAGCCGAAGGAATCCGCGAGGCGTACAAGACCGGCCGCGGGATCGTGCAGGTTCGCGCCCGCGCGGTTATCGAGAAGGCCGCGCGGGGAGAGAAGGAGTCGATCGTCCTCACGGAGATCCCATACCAGGTCAACAAGGCGAAGCTGGTCGAGCGGATCGCGGAGCTCGTCAACGAAAAGAAGATCGAGGGGATCGCCGACCTGCGTGACGAGACGAGCCGCGAGGGTATCCGAGTCGTCGTGGAGCTGAAGCGCGGCGAGAACGCGCAGGTCGTTCTGAACCAGCTCTACGCGTTGACCCCGATGCAGTCGACTTTCGGGATCATCTTCCTGGCGATCGTCGAAAACCAGCCGAAGATCCTCCCGCTCGTCGATCTCCTGCGGCACTTCATCGACCACCGCAAGTCGGTCGTCATCCGGCGCACCCAGTTCGACCTCAAGAAAGCGGAGGAGCGCGCGCACCTTCTCCGCGGCCTGGCGCTGGCTCTGGCGAACATCGACCTCGTGATCAAGATCATTCGCGCCTCGAAGGATCCGAGAGAAGCAAAGGAGCGGCTCGTCTCCGAGGTCTCGATCGACCGCGGGGCTCTCGAGAAGTTCACCGGCATGAAGCTTCCCGAGCCGCCGGCGAAGGGAAAGAGGGAAGAGATCGTCCGGCTGGACGAGATCCAGGCCCAGGCCATCCTCGAGATGCGCCTGCAGCGGCTGACCGGGCTCGAGCGCGAGAAGATCGTCGCCGAGTTCAAGGAGGTCCTCGCGCTCATCGCGAAGCTGAGGGAGATCCTGGGCTCGGACAAGCTCGTCCTCGACATCATCGTCGAGGAGCTCACCGATGTGAAAAAGCAGTTCGGAGACGATCGCCGGACCGAAATCGTGGCGGAGGCGTCCGACATCGGGATCGAAGATCTGATCGTCGAAGAGGACATGGTGATCACGGTCTCCCGCGGCGGTTACATCAAGCGTTCTCCCCTGTCGCTGTACCGCGCGCAACGCCGCGGCGGTAAAGGACGCATCGGCGCGACGACGAAGGAGGAGGACGTCGTCGAGCACCTCTTCGTCGCTTCGACGCACGCCTACGTCCTCGCGTTCACCTCTCGCGGCCGGATGCACTGGATCAAGGTGTACGAGGTCCCGCAGCTCGGTCCGGCTACGCGCGGCAAGGCGATCGTCAATCTTCTGAACCTCGACCCGAACGAGCGCGTCGTGGCACTCGCCTCCACGAAGGACTTTCCGGAGGATCAGTACCTGGTGTTCGCGACCAAACAGGGGCTCGTCAAGAAGACCGCCCTCTCCGCGTACTCGAACGTCCGCTCCGGAGGAATCATCGCGATCAACATCGAGGCGGGAGACGAGCTCCTCTCCGTTCGCGTCACCGACGGGAAGCGCCAGATCTTCATCGGCACGCATCTGGGACAGGGGATCCGGTTCGCCGAGACCGACGTCCGTCCCACCGGACGCGACACGACCGGAGTCTGGGGAATCGACCTGAAGAAGGAGGGCGACTACGTCGTCGAGATGGACGTCGTCGAGGAGCACGGCCATCTCCTGACGGTCACCGAGAAGGGATACGGCAAGCGATCCGAGGCGTCCGAGTACCGCTTCCAGTCTCGCGGCGGCTCCGGCGTCATCAACATCAAGGTCACGGAAAAGAACGGTCCGGTCGCCGGCATCAAGTCGGTGACCGACGCCGACCAGCTCCTCCTCATCACGCAGAGCGGGATGCTGATCCGGATCAAGGTCAAGGACATTCGCGAGACGGGACGCGCCGCCCAGGGCGTGCGGCTGATCAATCTCGACGAGGGGGACCGCGTCGTCGCCGTCGCGAAGCTCGCCGAGCCGGACGAGAACGACGAAGAGCCGCAGGCGCCGTTGCCGGTGTCCGACGCGTCGGAGACCGAGAACCAAAGAGCAAAGTCCAGAGGCACCGGCGAAACCACTCCGTTCCTCGACGACGACCTCGCTTGAGTGGTCATTCCGACGACCGAGGGTCCGAGGAAGGATCCTCGCTTCGCTCGGGATGACATTGGTGAGGGATAGAATCCCCCGCCACCCATGCGGTTTTTCCTCGAGAGCGCCCTCGCCGATGAGGCGAAAAAGGTGCGGGAGTGGGGCCTTCTGGACGGCATCTGGCTTTCGGCGGCGGCGGCCGAGAAGGCCGGAGTCGACTATCGCCGCGCTGCTCGCGAGCTTTCTTCGCTGACCGACGGCCCGGTCTGCGTCGGACCGGTCTCGACAGACGCGAAAGGAATGTACAAGGAAGCGCGCGAACTCGCGAAGCTGGGTAAGGACATCGTCGTCCAGCTGCCCGCGCAGCCCGAGGCGATGAGGGTCGCGCGCCTGCTCGCGCAGGATCAGGTCGCGGTCTGCGCATCGGGCTGTTACTCGGCGGCGCAGGCCCTGATCGCGGCAAAATCGAACGTCAGCTACGTGGCGCCCGCGGTGGGGGCGCTCGACGACGTCGGATCGATCGGCATGGACTTGGTCGAGCAGATCATCCGCGTCTACGACAACTACGGCTTCCAGACGCAGATCGTGGTCTCGGAGCTGCGCAACCCGATCCACGTGCTCGACGCCGCGCTGATGGGCGCGGACGTCGCGGCGATCTCCACACCCGTCATCGAACAGCTCTTCCGCCATCCGCTGTCCGACGAGCTGCTTTCGGGAAGAGAACGGTGAAGCCTTCGCCCGACCGCGTTCTGTACCTCTCGCGCGTCATCGCGAAGAAGCTGAAGGACAACCTGAACCTGCGGCAGAAGGCGGACGACGAGACCGTCCGCCGGGCGATCGTGCGGGACCTGACGGAGGCTTACAAGGAACTGGACGCGATGGAGCTGAAGGTCCGCACCGCGCTCGGGAAGCGCAAGAACGTGTCTCCGCGGGACGAGGAGTTTCTGTTCAGCCGAAATCTCGATGACGAACTGAGAAAGCACGGAGCGTGAACGCAAATTACTGATGAAATAGTGGGTTATCCGCTTTCCACCATCCATTTCCTCCAGCCTGCCCAAAATACCTTTTCTCGTTCCCTATCAACAATTAGCGAGAAATTTCTTTTAATGGCCACAGGGTCTTCAATACAATTGGCGCGATGGCGGACCAATTGGATCACATCGCCTCAATTACCCTCGACCGGGCGTCGCGGGAAGCGCTCTCCGAGCAACTCTTCGCCGCGCTGGCCGCCTCGATCGAGACCGGGCTCTTCCCGCCGAGCACCCGGCTTCCCACGACCCGTGAAGTCGCCGCCCGCCTAGGAGTCAACCGCGGCAGCGTCCAGGCCGCATACCGGCGCCTCCAGGAAGAGGGCCTCGCGTCGACGCGCGTCGGCAGCGGCACCGTCGTTCGCGCGGACGCTCGCCGGCCGAGACACTTCGATGCGTCCGAACTCGTCTCGCGTCGCGCCTCCGCGATCCCGGACGCGGCTCCCCCGCCCGTCTCGACTCCCTTGATCGCCGACTTCTCGCGCCTCACCCCGGACGAGCGCTTCTTCCCGCTCGAGCGGTTCACGCAGACCCTGACCGAGGCATGGAGCCGGCGGCCGGAGCTGTGGCAGTACGCTCCCCCGCTCGGTCTCGACGAATTGAGGGTCGAGATCTCCCGCCGCTTGGAAGAGAGCGGCCTGACGCGCGCCCCGGAGGAGATCCTGGTGACGAGCGGCGCGCAGCAGGGGCTCGACCTCCTCTTCCGAACCTTCACCGACGCGCGCGATCCGGTGGCGATGGAGTCCCCGACTTACCCGGGCGCGCTCGCGCTCGCCCGTTTCGCCGGCGTCGAGATCGTGCCGATGCCGATGACGGAACAGGGGGCCGACGTCGCCGTCCTGCGCGGGCGCCGCGCGAAGCTCGTCTACGTCATGCCGGAGCGGCAGAATCCGACCGGCGTCACCGCGACCGACGAGAAGCGCCGGGAGATCCTCGAAGCGGCGGAGGACGCCGGCGCGCTCGTGATCGAGGACGGCTACGAGGAGCCGGAATCTGGATTGATGCCGCTCGCGGCGCGCAACCCGGAGCGGGTCGTCTGGCTCGGCACCCTGTCGAAGGATCTCGTTCCCGGCTTCCGGATCGGCTGGCTCGCGGCGCCGCGCGCCGTCGTCGAGCGCCTCGCGCTCGTCAAGCGGACCTCCGACTTCCAGACGCCGCTCCCGCTGCAGGCCGCGATCGCCTCGTTTCTCCGCGCGGGCGCGGATCGCGAGGCCCGCACCGCACGGGCGCACGAAGTCGAGGCGCGGCGGAAGGAGATGGCGGAAGCGCTCGGGAGGCATCTGCCCGAGCTGTCGTGGTGGGGCGGCGAGCCGGGCAGCGCGATCTTCTGGCTGATCCTCCCGGCGGGAGTGTCGGGCAGGAGGGTTGCGGAAGCC
>WNGA01037884.1_pt1 | contig 10099 bp, 8 predicted proteins | sample 5400061 | NCBI WGS metagenome assembly WNGA01 (sample SAMN13153366, study PRJNA577476) | soil metagenome | isolation source: 100 cm soil or saprolite under grassland replicate 2 | place: USA:California | collected 2016-06-15
ACCCTCGCCTGCAAGCCGGGCCAGGTGCCGGTGGGCCCATGAGACGGATCGCCCTCATAGCGACGCTTCTCGCGGCGGCCGCGGCCTGGGTCACCACCAGCGCCGGCGCGGACGACAGCCACACCTACCACGTCGAGATGTACAACGCCTTTGGGCTCGTGAAGGGGTCGGATGTGCGGATCGCGGGCGTCAACGCGGGGAGCGTCACGGACCTCGGGATCACCCCGGACAAGCGGGCGATGCTCACGATCGAGACGAGCGGCCCGCTGGGAACGCTCGGCGAGGACACGCAGTGCTCCTCCGAGCCCCAGTCGCTGATCGCCGAGTACTTCCTCACCTGTAACCCCAAGGGCTCACCGCTCGAGGACGGCGGCACGATCCCCGCGAGCCAGGTTCACCAGACGGTCCAGGCGGACCTTGTGCAGGACACCCTGCGGGAGCCGTTCAAGGACCGCCTGCAGCTGATCATCAACGAGTTCGGGACGGCGCTGGCGGGCAATCCCCACGAGCTGAACCAGGCGATCCAGCTCGGCGCGCCCGCCCTCGAGAAGCTCAAGAAGGCGCTCGACATCCTCGCATCGGAGAACACGACGATCCGCGACCTCAACGCGAACTCCGACACGATCATCACGCAGCTGGCGAACCGCAAGGAGGACGTCGTCAGGTTCATCCAGGAGGCGCGCGACACCGCGGCGATCTCGGCCGAGCGCCGCGCCGACCTCTCCACCAACTTCGATCGGCTCGACAACTTCTTCCACCAGCTTCAACCGACGCTGACCAAGCTGGGCGACCTCGCCGAGCAGCAGACCCCGCTACTCGCCGACCTGCGGGCCGCGGCGCCCGGCCTCAACACCCTGGCGGTCAAGCTGCCCGCGTTCAACCAGGCGAGCGAGCGTTCCCTGACCTCCCTCGGCCGCGCCGCGGTGCCCGGCAAGCAGGCGCTGACCCAGGGCAAGGACGAGATCCAGGCGCTGGCCGCCTCGGGCAAGAACGCCTTCCCGGCGGCGGACGCGCTGACCAAGTTCCTGAGCGACATCGATAGCCCCAAGCGCACCGTCGAGATCGACGATCGCGCCGCGAAGAGCTGCGACCACAAGACGGCGCCCTGTTACGCGACCGGACGGCCGGCTCCCACGGGCTACACGGGGATGGAGTCCATCCTCAACTGGGCCTACTACCAGGCCGGCGCGATCAACCAGTTCGACCAGTGGGGCCACATGCTGCATTTCAGCCTCTTCGACGTCGGCGCCAGCCCGTGCGGGAGCTACGCCACCGGCGGCGAGCCCGGCCCGGACTTCGGCGTCCCGAACAAGTTGGGCACCGGCACCACGACCAATGCCAACCAGGCAAACCAGTGCGTCGCCTGGTTGGGGAAGAACCAGCCCGGGATCAACACCGATCCTGGCGCTCCGCCCTATGAGAAGCCGTACAACCCCGCGGTCTGCTCGGCGCCGTTTGCCACCAGCTCCGAGGACACGAGCCTGTGCAACCCCTCCAAGTCGAAGCAGTCCTCCGCCTCGAATGGCGGCAATGGCGGATCGCCGAAGACGACGAGCGGCGGCACCGCCAGGGCGACCCCGAGCCCGACCGGCTCGAACCCACAGCAGGTGCCACAACTGCCGCAGGACCTGCCGGCGAACCCCAATGACCTGCCGCAGCGCCTCCAGGACCTGCTCGGCATCGGCGGCAACGGCTCCCTGCCCGACGTCGGAGGCGCCCTCCATGGCGCCATCAAGCACCACGGTGGCGGCGGTGGTGGCGCTGGCGTTAACCAGGCCGCAAACGACCTACTCGACTTCCTATTCGCGCCATGAGGAGATCCAGCCCCCTACAGTCGATCGCCGCGTCGCCGACCATGGTGGGTGCGGTCACGACCCTGATCGTGATCGTCGCCGTCTTCCTGGCCTACAACGCAAACAACGGGCTGCCCTTCGTACCCGTCTACCGCGTCTCGGTCGAGGTCCCGAACGGAGCCCGGCTCATCCAGAACAACGAGGTGCGCATCGGCGGCCACCGGGTGGGGGTCGTCGAGTCGATCGAGCCGGTTCAGGTCAGCCCCGACCAGGTCTCGAAGGCCGGCGGGGCGTCCACCGGCGCGGCGACCCAGACGTCAAACGGCTCGTCGTCGAACCAGACCTGCTGCGTGGTGGCAAAGGTCAACCTCAAGTTGGACCAGAGCGCGGGCCCGCTGCCCGAGGACTCGATCTTCAGGGTCCGGTACCGCTCTTCCTTCGGGCTCAAGTACCTCGACATCACGCGCGGTACGGCCGCCGCCGCCCCCGAGGGCTACGTGTTCGACGGCCTGGACGACGGCGGCAACTGCCCGCTGCCGACCGATGTTGCGACGTTCGCGAGCTCGGAGCCGCAAACGTCGAAGAACGGTTGCTTCCAGAAGCAAACGGAGTTCGACGCGATCAACGACACCTTCAACACGAAGACGCGCACGAACTCCCGGCTCAACCTGATCGGCTTCGGCAACGCGTTCGCGGGGCGCGGCGGGTCGTTGAATGAGGCGATCGGCAAGCTCAAGCCGCTGTTTACGAATCTCAAGCCCGTTTCCGAGGTGCTCGCCGACCCGAGCACCCAGCTGCGCCGCTTCTTCGAGGCGCTTGGCAGGACCTCCGAGATCGTGGCCCCGGTGGCGGTCCAGCAGGCCGACTTCTTCACGCAAGCCGGCATAGCCTTCGACGCGATCTCCTCGGATCCCGAGGCACTGCGGGGCACGATCTCCGAGGGCGCGCAGCTCCTGACGCAGGGCCCCGCACTTCTGCGGCGCCAGCGTCCGTTCCTGACCGAGTTCACCGAGCTGTCGCGGCGCCTGCGGCCGGGGGTCCACCAGCTGGCGGTGGCCATCCCCACGCTGAACGATGCGATCGAGGTCGGCACGCCCGTCCTCAACCGCTCGGTGTCCATGAACGACAAGCTGCGCGGCGTGCTGGTCTCGCTCAAGCGGCTCGTCCAGCAGCCCTCGACGAAGACCAGCCTCGAGCGGCTCAAGGAGACCTTCGACCAGGCCGCCCCGCTCGCCCAGTGGGTGGCCCCGGCGCAGACCGTCTGCAACTACTGGAACTACGACTGGACCCTCTTTGCCAACCATCTCTCGGAGCGCGACCAGATCGGCTTCAACCAGCGCGTCGCGCTCGTCAACGTGCCGAATGACGCGTTCATCCAGGCACCGTTGGACGGGTACTCCGGTCGCCAGTCGAACGGGATCCCGGGTCCGCTCGGGGCTCCCGAGCAGGGGGTCCCGCCGGGTGAGTTCGCGCCGCATTCGCTGCCGATCCTGCACGGCAACGCCTACGGCCCAACGGGGCAGCCGAATGACGCCGTCCGCGACTACGCCTCCAAGCTGGGCCTCCCCGGCTATCCGAGCAACTACAGCGAGTACCCGGACTGCCAGCCAGGGCAGAGTGGCTACATGCTCGGGGGCTACCGCGAGCCTGGCCAGGCGAAGTGGAGCCCGGCGTTGACCACGTCGAACCTGCCGGGATCCCGGGGCATCACCAACGCCTTCTGGGGCCAAAGCCAACAGCGCACCTTCAAGACCACCGTCATCCCATCCCACCTCCCGTAGCGATGAGACCCGGACATCACAAGCGACTCCCCAACCACGTGATCGGCCTGTTGCTGGTCGCGCTCATCGCCGTGGGCTCGCTCCTCGCGTACACGAAGAAGCTGCCGTGGTCGCACGGCTACCAGGTGGAGGCGGTCTTCACCACGGCGCAGAACGTCCGCGTCAAGAGCCCCGTGAGGATCGCGGGCGTGAACGTGGGCGAGGTGACCGGTGTGGAGCACTGCACGGTCGACGATCCGGCATGCAGCGGGACCCCCGGCGGCTCCTCCATCCAGGCGGCCGCCGGCGACTCCTCCCAGCCGTCGGACACTGGCGGCTCAACGGGGACGCAGGCGGCGATCGTGACCATGGAGATCAACGACGAGGGCCGGCCGATCAAGGAGGACGCGACCTTCAAGCTGCGCCCCCGTCTGTTCCTCGAGGGCAACATGTTCATCGACCTGCATCCGGGAACGCCCGAGGCGCCCGAGGCGCCCGACGGCCACGTCTTCCCCGTCAACCAGACATCCGCCTCCGTGCAGCTCGACCAGGTTCTGACCACCCTCCAGTCGAACGTGCGGCACAACCTCCAGATCTTCCTGAAGGAGTTCGGCGACGCGCTGATCAAGTACCACGGAGCCGAGGGTTTCCGGGAGCTGTACGCGACCTCTCCCGGCGCCTACAAGTACACGGCCCAGGTCAACCAGGCCTTCCTGGGGACCGAGCCCCACGACCTCTCGAACTTGGTGAAGAACCTCGATCGCACCGTCCAGGCGCTCGACGCGGACCAGTCGGGTCTCCAGAACCTGGTCACCAATCTCCGCATCGTGACGGGCTCGTTCGCCGCGCAGAGCCAGGCGCTGGAGACCGCAATCGGCGAGCTCCCTGACGTGCTCGCTGCCGGCCGTCCTGCCCTCCTGCACCTCGATCAGGCGTTCCCGCCGCTGCGCGCCTTCGCCAAGGAGGCCCTGCCGGGGGTGCGCTCGACCCCCGAGACGCTCGATGCTGCGACTCCGTTCCTGAATCAGGTCCGCGGCCTTGTCTCCAAGCCGGAGCTCAACGAGTCGATCATCCCGTGGTCGAACTCGAGCATCCCGGATCCGGACATCCCGCCACCCACGGTCACGGACGCGGCCGGGACACACCCCGCGACGGTCGCGGAGGAGACCGGCTACGGCCTCGCCGGGATCGCGGGCGAGAGTCGCTCGGGGGACGGGAACGGCCAGTACATCCGCGTCGAGGCGGGCGGCGGCGTGAACACGCCGATCTTCCCCGGCCCGATCAACGGCACGGTCGGGCAGATCATCAGCGGCGATCAGCCCGCCAGCCAGACGGTGCCCTTCGCCGGCTTCGCAGAGAGCGAGATCCTCGGCTCGAGGCCGAGCCTGGCCCTCGGCGGCTCGGACTCCCTGAAGACCCCCTTCCGGCCCGGCGCGCCCTGCGAGCGTCAGGAGCCGCCGAACCTCCAGTCGAGCATGGGCCCGGCGCCCACCCAGACACCGGTGAGCGAGGCGACTGTGCATCCGTCGGCTGTGCCCGCCGCGCTGAACGGGCTCGGGCAGGCATCGCTCACCTACATGAAGAACTACTTCCAGGCCCAGCAGTTGAGCGCCCAGGGCAAGACGGATCAGGCTGACGCGTTGGTCAAGCAGGCCGGCCGCGCCTGGCTCAAGTTCGAGCACACCGCGAAGCCGGCAATCGAGGCACAGCTCAACTCCACTGGAGGCGGCCAGTGACCACCGCGATCCGCAAGCACCTGCGCGACTTCATCGCGATCGCCGTGCTGGTGGTCGTGGCCCTGGTCGCGAGCTACGTCATCGTGCAGCAGCAGCGGCTGCGGATCCCGATCCTGGAGTCGAAGCCGTTCGAGCTGAAGGCCGAGTTCCAGACCGCGCAGGCCGTGGTCCCCGGGCAGGGGCAGACGATCCGCGTCGCCGGCGTCCGCGTGGGCGATGTGGAGAACGTCGAGCTCGAGCACGGCGTCGGCGTCGTCACGTTCGCGATCGACCGTCAGTACCTGCCGGTCTACAAGAACGCGACGATCCTCATGCGCCCGGCCACCGGCCTGAAGGACATGTTCTTCGAGCTCGACCCGGGCACGAAGTCGGCGGGAGAGGTCGAAGACGGCGGCACCATCGGGGTCGCGAACACGGCGCCCGACGTGAACCTCGACGAGATCCTCTCGGCGCTCGACGGCGATACACAGGCATACCTGCGTCTGCTCCTGATCGGCGGTGGGCAGGGCCTCAAGGGACAGGGCCAGAACCTGGGCAAGGTCCTGGGCAGCCTCGGGCCGCTGAACCGCGATCTCGACAAGCTGAACTCCCGTGTGGCGCAGCGCAAGCACCAGCTCGCCGACCTGATCCACAACTTCAACGTGCTCACCGCGGAGCTCGGCAAGCACAAGGGCGACATCACCTCGTTCGTCTCCGCGTCCAACGACGCCCTGAGCGCGATCGCGGCGCAGGATCCCGACGTCCAGCGCGCCACCGCGGACCTGCCCGGCACGCTCAGCACCGCCGAGCGCACGTTCCACCAGGTCGACGCCTTCGCCCAGCAGCTCGGGCCGGCGTTCGGTGCCCTGCGGCCGTTCGCGCGCCACCTCGACGCGATGAACACGTCCGTGCGCAACCTGGCCGACAGCGCGACGCCGGTGCTCAAGAACCAGATCCGGCCCTTCGTGCGCAGCGCCCGTCCGGCGATCCCGCCGCTCAACAAGGCGGCCAAGCGCTACTCGAAGGCGTCCCCGAAGCTGACCGCGTTCGCCGGCGAGTTCAATCGCCTGGCCAACATGGCGGCGTACAACCCGCACGGCGCCCAGAGCTGTCCGGGCGGCAACTGCAACCCGCAGCCTTCGGGCCAGCCGGCCCGCGACGAGGGATACCTCTACTGGCTCGCCTGGCTCGGCCACAACGGCAACACCGTGTTCCAGCACAGCGACGCCAACGGCCTCTACCGCCGCATTTACTTCACGGCGAGCTGCGGCAACATCCTGAACATCCTCACCGAAACGCCGCTGGCCGCGATCGCGACGCCATTCGGCGCGGTCCTGGAGACCGCCTGTCCATGATCCCGGCTCGCACGACAGAGGTGGACGCGTAATGCAGAAGCAGGCGCCATCGATTGGCAGGATCTTGGTCGCAATCGGCTTCGCCCTCTCGTGCTTCGGGCTGATGCTCTTCCTGTGGATCGCCTTCGGCGGACCCATTCCACTGAAGCCGGAGAGCTATCGGATCACCGCGTACTTCCCCGAGGCGACCCAGTTGTCGGTGGAGTCGGACGTGCGGATCGGCGGCGTATCGGTTGGCAAGGTCAAGGAGATCCAGCTCGCTCCGGCGGACGAGCGCGTGGGCGGAGAGGACACGACGCAGGCGACGATCGAGATCCAGCCCCAGTTCGCGCCGATCTCCACCGACGCGAGGGCGATCCTGCGCCAGAAGACGCTCCTGGGCGAGACCTACGTGGAGCTGACCTCCGGCAATGAGCCCGGCGGTCAGGCGGCCCCTGTGGCTCTCGGCGCCGAGTCTGGCGTCTCCGATTCGGACGCCCAGAGCGTCCAGTCGGTCCCCGAGGGGGGAACGCTGGGCGTTGGGCAGACCAAGAATGCGACGCAGATCGACGAGATCTTCAATGCCCTGGACAAGCGCACCCGCACGGCGTTCCGCCGCTGGCAGGCGAATGCCGCCGTGGCGATCAACGGCCGTGGGGTCGACCTGAACGACTCCTTCGGCAACCTCGGCCCATTCGTAAGCGACGCCTCGAACGTCCTCTCGGTGCTGCGACACCAGAAGGTCGCGCTGAAGGGCCTGATCCGCGACACCGGCACGGTCTTCAACGCGCTCAGCGAGCGAAACCAGGAGCTCGCCGGAGCCATCAACGGATCCGACCAGACATTTGGCGCCCTGGCCCGCGAGAACCAGGCGCTCGCCGATACGTTCCACATCTTCCCGGTCTTCGAGCACGAGTCCCGCCTCACGCTCAACCGGCTGGATCAATTCCAGGCCAACACCCGCCCGTTCGTCCAAAAGCTACTGCCCGTGGCGAACGACATCTCGCCGACCCTGCGTTCCATCCGCGAGCTCTCCCCGCACCTGAAGTCGTTGTTCATCGATCTGAAGCCGCTGATCAAGGTTTCCCGCAAGGGCCTGCCCGCCACCAGCAAGTTCCTGACCGGCCTGCGCCCGGTGCTGGACGCGCTGGACCCGTTCCTCGCCAACCTCAACCCCGTAATCCGCTACCTCGCATACGACCGCACCGAGATCACGAACTTCCTCACCGGCCCGCCCGCCGCGCTCGGCGACAGCCTCCAGCTGGGTACCACCAGGCCCGATCAGCCGGCACCGCTGCATGCCCTGCGCCAGCTCGGCTACTTCAGCGCCGAGACCCTCTCCGTCTATCCCGAGCGTGCCGCGACGAACCGCGGCAACGGCTACCCGCAGCCGAACGCCTTCAACAACTACAAGTCGGCGACCCGGGGGATCTTCCCCAACTTCGACTGCAAGCCGAGCGGCGGCCAGGTGAACGAGCAGCCTCCTCCAGTGGACACCGCGAACTGCTTCGTCGCGCCGAAGTTCTCGAACGAGTTCGGCGGCGGCCAGGCGCCGGACCTCTTCCAGGACCCGTAGGAACGACTCCCGCGCCCTAACGCCCGCCCGAGCCCGCGTAGGATTGCCTCACCCCGCCGGGGACGACGCACGCAGAGAGAGGAGAGGACGTGGCGTACTTCAAGGACGCGCAGGAGGTCTACGACACGATCGGCAAGCTGTTTCAGGACCTCGCCGACGACGAGGAGCTGGCGCCGAAGTTCCGCAAGGCGAACACGATCGTCCGCTACGAGTACCGGGATCCCGAATCCACCGTCACGGTGCGCCTCCAGGAGGACCAGCCGGGAGACGTCGACTTCGGAGAGTCCAGCATGGAGCCGGAGGTGACGATGTCGATGGAGGCCGACACGGCGCATCGCTTCTGGCTGGGAAAGGTGAATGTCACGGTGGCGCTCGCCCGCGGACAGATCAAGGCCAAGGGCCCCGTCGCGAAGATTCTCAAGCTCGTGCCGCTGACGAAGCCGGTGTTTCCCCGCTACAAGGCGCAGCTGGAGGCCCAGGGCCGCACAGACCTGATCGATGTCTGAGGACACCGGGCCGCAGTTTTCCGGCTTCAAGCCCTTCTACCAGTTCGCTTGCCCAACCCGGGTGATCGCGGGCCGGGAGCTGATCGAGAGCACGGGGTTCGAATTCGCAAAGGAGGGTGCGGCACGCCCGCTGATCGTCACCGACGAGGTGATCCGCGGCACGGGGCTGATCGAGAGGGTGGAGGCCGGGGTCGCCGACGGAGGCCTCGAGGCCGCCGGGGTCTTCGACTCGGTGCCCCAGGACTCCGACACTGAGGTCGTGGCGAGCTGCGCCGCCGCGGCGAAGGAAGCCGGCGCCGACAGCTTCCTCGCGGTCGGAGGTGGGTCGGTGATGGACACGGCGAAGGCGTCCAACGTGCTCTTCACGCACGGCGGCACCGTGCGCGAGTGGGAGGGCTTCCTGACGCTGCCGCGCGAGGGCGACGGGCTCGGCAAGCCCCTGCCGCTGGCCCCGCTGGCGGCCATCCCGACGACCGCGGGCACCGGCTCGGAGGCCAGCTTCGCGGCGGTGGTCAAGGACCGCTCCGAGAACCTGAAGGTGGAGATCGGGGACATCGCCCTGTTTCCGGAGCTGGCGATCCTGGATCCCGCGGCCACGGAGACGCTGCCCGCGAGCGTGGCTGCGGCCACCGGCATGGACGCGCTCACCCACGCGATCGAGGGCTACGTGTCGAGCGAGTGGAATCCGCACGGCGACGCCTGCGCGGTGCAGGCGATCAGGATGATCGGGGACAACCTCGAGCGCGCCGTCAACGACACGTCCGACACTGAGGCGCGCGGCAACATGCTGATCGCGGCGAACCTGGCGATCCAGCCGAGCGGCTCGATCCCTGCGGCGGGCACTACGGAGTGCCGCATGGGGTGGCCAACGCGATCAACCTGCCGTGGATCATCGAGTACAACGCCGCAGGCGGCGAGGGGATCGCCGACCGCTACCGGGCGATCTGCGAGGTGATGCAGGTGGACGCGGGCGGCGACGGGCCGGCGGTCGGCAGGGCGCTTGCCGATCGCGTGCGGTCCCTGAGCCAGAGCCTTGGCCTTCCGCAGCGGCTCTCCGAGGTCGGCGTTCCCGAGGAGGGGATCCCGAAGCTGGTGGAGGGAGCGATGGGGGATGGCTGCACGCTGGTGAATCCGCGCGAGCCCAGCGAAGAGGACTTCGCGGAGCTCTACCGCAAGGCGCTTTAGGTGCCTAGGTGAGCGCGAAGGACGAGGCCCAGGCGTGGACGGAGGCGGTGCAGGCGCTCGCGAAGGAGCGCGGGCTCCGCTATGACGCGGTCGGCGGCCTGAATCCCGTGGGCGGGCCGGCGGCGTTGTGTCCGGGTGGCACGAACCGGATAACCGGGCAGCTCGCCGAGGGCTTCTGGGGCGCCTCCTGCGACGCGGACGAGCACGAGGAGGGAGGCATGTTCTCGAAG
>WNGA01014161.1_pt1 | contig 10098 bp, 9 predicted proteins | sample 5400061 | NCBI WGS metagenome assembly WNGA01 (sample SAMN13153366, study PRJNA577476) | soil metagenome | isolation source: 100 cm soil or saprolite under grassland replicate 2 | place: USA:California | collected 2016-06-15
CCGGTGAACCTCAAGTTCTTCGTCGAGGGCGAGGAGGAGGCGGGCTCGCCCAATATCGAGGCGTTCCTGGCCGAGCACGCCGACCGGCTGGCCTGCGACCTGATCTTCGTGTCGGACACCGGCATGTACGCCGCGGACGTGCCCTCGCTGGTCACGACAATGCGCGGGATGGCCTACTTCCAGGTCGACCTGCGCACCGCAGAGAGTGACCTGCACTCCGGCGAGTTCGGCGGCACCGTGCCGAACGCCGCCGCCGCCCTGGTGCAGCTGCTCGCCGGGATCAAGGACGATCGTGGGCGCATCGCCGTCCCCGGCTGGTACGACGACGTGCTCGACCTGAACGACGAGGAGCGGTCCCAGTTCGCCGCGCTGCCCTTCGATCCCGAGGCGTTCAAGCGCAGCGCCGGGGTGCGGGCGCTGCCGGGGGAGCAGGGTTGGACCCCGCTCGAGCGCATCGGCGGCCGGCCGGCCGCCGACGTCTGCGGCATCTGGAGCGGGTACACCGGGACGGGGTCCAAGACGGTGATCCCCGCCGAGGCCCATGCCAAGGTGTCGTTCCGGCTGGTTGCCGACCAGGACCCCGCCAAGCTGCGGCCGCTGTTCGAGCGCTGGGTGGCCGACAACGCCCCGGAGGGCGCAGAGGTCTCGGTCCAGTGGCTGCACGGCGTCAAGCCCTGCCTTACGCCGCTGGACCACCCGGCCAACCAGGCGGCGCGCCGGGCGGTCGCCCGCGCCTGGGGCATCGACCCGCTGTTCACCCGTGACGGCGGCTCAGGGCCGGAGCGGGCGCTGAGCGACGCGCTCGCCGCGTCCTGCGTCTATCTGGGGGTCATGCTGCCGGAGGACCGCATCCACGCTCCCGACGAGCGGCTCCACCTGACCAACTACTTCAACGGCGTGCGCGCCGCCGCCTACGCCTACGAGGAGTTCATCCACCCTGAGGTGGCCAGGGCGCTGCTCGCCAGGCGGTCGCGCTAGGGCCGGGCACGCCACCCCATCCCCCTGGGCCGAGGCTCGTGCCGATGTGGGCGAGGCGGTGCGCATCGCCGGCCGCCGTGAGGAGGCGGCCACGCGGCTCCACCGCGCGCCGCGGCTGCGCCGCTGAGCTCCAGCCGCGGACCTGACGCCCGCCCCACGGCACGTGATGCACAGATGACGTGATGCACAGATGATCCGGGCGGCAGTTGGTCTATAGTGCCGACCTGCCCTCATCGACGAGCCGCTTGAGCGGCATGAGCCGCAATGGAGAAATAGTCCACATGCCGGATAGGGGCTGGATGCCCGATAACAACAGCACATATCCCCCTGATCTGGCAGGCCGCCGGGCCGTGGTCACCGGCGCTGGCAAGGGCATCGGTCTGGCCATCGCCTTGGGGCTGATCGCGGCCGGAGCCGAGGTCACCGCCGTGGATTGTGACCGCGAGCGCGTCATGGACGCATTTGAGGGGCTCAAGTGCACGGTGATCGCCGAGGACATCCGCCAAGGGGGCCAGCTTGCTGACCGGGTGTTGGCGAACGGGCCAATTGATCTCATCGTGAATAACGTTGGAATAAGCCTCAGGGGTCGCTTTCATGAACTCACCACGGGCGACTACGACGAAGTGTTCGACACCAATGTCCGCGGGCCACTCTTCTTCACGCAGCGGTTGGCGGAAGCGTTCAGGCGGGCTCGGCAAGGCGAGATCGAGCGTGGGGAGCGGCCGAGAAGCGGAGCGATCGTCTTCGTGTCCTCATTGCACAGCGGCATCGTCTCGTACGACCCGCTCTACCGCATGTCCAAGGCGGCGATCGACGCGCTCGCGTACGAGCTGACGGCCGAGTACCCGCGCTACGGGATGCGCGTCAACCTGCTCTCCCCAGGGTGGATCCGGACGTCGCTGACCCCGGACAGCGAGCGACAGCGAGCCAAGCTTCAGCACATGCGGACAGCGATCCCCATGAGCGTCCCCGGATATCCGGCCGATGCGGCGCCCATCGCCCTGCTGCTGCTCAGCGATGTCCAAGGCGGCTACATCAACGGCGCGAACGTCCGTCTCGATGGTGGCTTGGCCCAGTACACCTTCCTACCGCACCCGGATGATCAAGCGTGATCCTCGCGAGTGGCGTGCCACCCACCCGGCGCTTGGCCTGAGCCCGCGGTTGGAAGCAGTCGCGCGCACGCAGGCGATCCTGGCGAACAGCACGACAAGGGTGACCACGACCACCAGAAGGTTGGACATGAGCATGGCAGCGGCCTCTCGCGGATGTGCCGGTCACACACTGAGACCATGCCCACGAAACGCCGAATTAATCTGTCTGCCCGGCGACGAGAAGCCTGTCGGGTAGGCGACAGTGCCGTCAGCGGCGGCGTCAGGAGAGCTCGGCCACGAACCGCTGCACCCGGCCCGCCGAGACCAGATTGCCCTTGGCCTCGTACAGGGCCAGTGCCTGCTCGGCGCTGGCGCGGGCGTCGGCGTGCTCGCCACTGTGCTGCAGCACGGTCGCGAGGTCGAAGTAGGCCTCAGCCTGGGAGTCGGGCTGCTCGGACTCCCGCGCCAGCCGCACCGCCTGGCGCGCGAGCTGCTTCGCCTCCTCCAGCCTGCCTCCATGCGCCAGCAGAATCCCCCGGAGCTGCCGCCACTTGATCTGGGGGTCGCGCTGGCCCTCGGCCGCCTCCTGCTGGCAACGGTCGATGAGCCATTCCGCCTCGTTATGGCGCTCAGGCGGCTGGCTGAGCAGCACACGGGCCAGCAGCGCGGCGACGCTGAGCTGTCCCCGCTCGCCACCACGCCGCACCAGCTCGTCCCAGCCCTGCCGCAGGATCCGCTCCGCGGCGTCCAGCTCACCGGCGTACCACTCCACCAGACCCTCGGAGATCGCGCTGGAACCAAGCGTCAGCAGCTCGCTGAGGTCGGTACGGAGCTCGTGGGCCTGCGCGTTGCGCTCGCGCGCCTCCTCGAAGCGGCCCTGCATCGTCAGCGCGCGGGCGGCGATGTTGAGCGCTCCAGCCGCCAGACTGTACATGCCGTACGTCTGCGCCCAGCCGATGGACTCCTCCGCCTGGTCGAGGACCTCCTGCACCGGCGCCGGCCCCCAGAACACCACCACGCACTGCATCCGGCGGATCGTCGCCTCCAGGCGGATGTCACCCACGCGGACGGCTTCCTGGCGGGCGCGCTCGAACTCCACCGCCGCCGCTTGCAGGCGGCTTGCCATGAAGTCCAGGTAGGCGGACATGTATCGCGCCTTGGCAAGCGACGGGTTGTCGGTGCTCTCGTAGATCTCCAGGGCGCGCCGCACGACCCTGGGCCCCTCCCTGAGCGCCCGGTCCGGGTCGTTGAAGGCGACCATCTCCAGCTCCCACAAGTTGGCCGCCGCCTCCGCCAGCCGGTTGCCGGTCTGTCGCGCCGTGCTGACGACCTCCTCGTAGATCCCTGCCGCCGTGCTCAGGTCCGCATCGCCCTGCAGCGTGCGGGCCAGGTCCAGCTGGGCGGTGAGTCGCTGCTCGTGGCCGGAAGGAAGCAGCTCGATCGACCGCCGTAGCACGCCCTGCACCGTCGGGGTCAGCCCACCGCGGATCACGCCCTGATGGCCGGCGGCCGCGAGCTCATGGCCGGCGCGCAGCGCGAGGGGCCCCAGCAGCGAATTGAACTTTCCGCTGCGGCGGTAGGCCGTGTAGGCCTCGTCGAGGTGGTTGCCAACCAGCAGCTGGATCGGCGCGGAGCGCTTGGGGAAGCGCTGCTCGAAGATGTTGGCGTAGCGCTCGTGCAGCCGCCCGCGGTCCTCGTTGGACAGGCGCTGGTAGGCGGCCTCCCGCACCAGCGGATGGGCAAAGCTGTAGAACTCGTCGTCGCCGATGGCGCTGGGGATGGCGCTGGCCTGCGCGTCACGGCCATCCCCGGCTGGCTGGTAGAGGCCGGCCCACGGATCCTCACCGTCGAGCCCCTGGATCGGCCGACCCGGCTGCAGCAGGTTCTTTCGCACCAGTCGCTCGATGGTGGCCGCGTCGCTGCCCTCCACCAGGTCGTACAGGTCAGATTGCAGGAACGAGGTGCCGATGACCGCGGCACCCTCCAGCGCGGCCTGCTCGGCGGCCGACAGCCGGTCCAGCCGCGCGCGCACCACGTCGATCGTGCGCTCGAGGTCGCCGACATCGGCGAGGTTGCGCAGCACCCGCCAGCGGCCGCCCTGCAGCGCGATGAACTTGTCCTCTTCCAGGACCGCGATCAGCAGCTGGATCGACAGCGGCGAGCGGTCCGGCGCCGCCAGCATGGACTCCAGCAGCTCAGGATCGGGCTCCCCCTCGTGCAGCAGGTGCCGGACCAGCTCCTCGACCTCGCTGGAGTCCAGCGGCTCCATCTGGAAGGTGACGGCGTTGCTGCGCGTCCACATGGGCCGTTCGTCCAGGAACTCGGGACGGGCCGCGCAGACCACCAGGACGGGCTCGTTCTGCAGCGACACGCTGAGGTCGTTGATGAAGACCAGCAGCGTCTCCCGCGCCCACTGCAGGTCCTCCAGCACCAGCACCAGCGGTCGCTGCCTGGCAAGCAGCCGCATGCCCTCGCGCAGCGCGCGCAGCATGGCCTCTGGCTCCGCTGCGCTGTCTTTGACCCACAGCAGGCTCGCCAGCTGCGCGGCACGGTGGCGGTCATCGCCCGCCAGCGGGCGCAGGCGCGCGCGGATGGCGTCCGGCGACAGCCCCGCTGGGATGTCGGCCGCCTGCTGCAGCATCTGCGTGATAGGCCCGTAGGCCCCCGCCTCGCCGTGCTGCTGGCACTGGCCCTGCAGCACCCTGGCCTGGTCGCCGAGGCCCCGGACGAACTCCTGCAGCAGCCTGGTCTTGCCGACGCCGGCCTCGCCGATGACGGTCACAAGGTGCAAGCGCCCACTGCGGCGGGTCCGTTGGAAGCTGAGGTTCAGCTGGGTGAGCTCGTCGGTGCGTCCGACCATCGGCACGCTGGCCAGGCGCAGTCGCGGCTGTGAGTACACGGTGAACAGCGCCCAGGCGAGAACCGGCCCGCCCACGCCCTTCAGCTCGAGCGGGCGCGCCCGGTCGACGGTCACCCACGCGCGCACCCGCTGGTAGGTCCCCTGACCGATGAGGATCTGACCCTGCGCCGCGCTGGTCTGGAGCCGCGACGCCACGATCACGACCTTACCCTGCACATCCATGTCGTCGTCTCTTCGCAGATCCTCGGAAGAGTTGGACAGCGGTGCGGAGCTTGGAGCCGCGACCGGTGCTTCGTCGGTGTGGACACCGATGCGGATGCCGATCTTGACGCCGAAGTTGCGGTGCAGCTCGTCGTTGAGCGCGGGCAGCACCTGGCCGCGCAGCCGAACCGCCACGTTGACCGCCTGCAGCGCGTCGTCGCCCCTGACCGGGACGCCGAAGATCCCGATGACCGCATCGCCCAAGGCCCTGGCGAAGCCGCCGTACTCGCGGATGATCCGCCGCCCCTCCCGCTGGAACCGCTCGATCACGTCCTTGTACGCGTCCGGGCCGAGCTCCTCGCTGAGCGGGGCAGAACCGACGATATCGGCGTAGACGATCGTCACCGGCCAGGTTTTTGCCTCCTGCCGCGCCTTGGGCCGCGGCCGGTCCGGACTCTGCGTCGCGCGGTCGCGCGGCTCGCTGTACTGAGAGGGTTGGGCCATGGGCGCTCAGGAGAAGTAGGAACCCTAATAGGGCCGCTATGGTAGCAAGCAGGTTGGGTGTTGCGAACCAGGCTAAGGGCAATAGGATGCGACCGGGTAGACAGGATCGTCCGTTCCGCTCATACTACTTCATCGGAGAAGATCTGGATGTCTCGCTGGGACTCATGCATCGCTTCAGCCGACGCTGTGCCGACGGCCCATCACGCAGTCACAGAGCCGTCAGCTAGTGCCAATTATCGCGCTTACCGTCGCCCTGCGAACGAGCTTCTTCGTCTTCATGACCCTGCTCCTGGCGCACTCGCTGCTGCAGCGCTGGTACGCCGCGCGGAACGCACAGCGACAGCGGGAGCAAGCCGAGAGGGACCGGCCCGGCGCCGCGCCGAGTGTGGACATCGTGATCCCATGCCTGGACGAGGAGCCTGAGCTCCTCGAGGATTGCTGTGCTTCCGTGCTGAAGTGCCAACAGGACTATCCGGGCTCCGCGAAGGTCTTCGTGGTCGACGACGGCTCTCGTCAGCGCGAGCGGCTCCAGCCCGTCTACAGCCGCTACGAGGCCCTTCCGGGCTGGCAGGTGATTCGCAAGGCGCACGCCGGCAAGCGCCGCGCCCAGGACGTGGCGGTCCGGGGCGGCGACGGCGAGATCGTCGTGACGGTCGACTCCGACACGGTGCTGGAGCCGGGCGCATTGCAGGCGATCACGGTCCCGTTCCGCAACCGGAGAGTCGGCGCCGTGACCGGCAGCATCGGCGTCAGCAACCACTCGGAGAACCTGCTCACCCGGATCATCGAACGCCAGTACGATTTCCTCTTCGGTCATGAGCGCGCGGCGCAGAGCGCCTGCGACACCGTGCTGTGCTGCGCCGGTCCGTTCGCGGCCTACCGGCGGGCGGCGCTGTCACTGGTGTGGAACCGCTACCTGAACCAGAAGTTCCTGGGGCTGACGTGTGCCGCCGGGGACGACATCCACCTGACCAATCTTGTCATCGGCGAGGATTTCCGCAGCGTCTACAAACCGCATGCAGCCGCCCGAACCCAGGTGCCGACCGCCGTCAGGCAGTACCTGCGGCAGCAGCTGCGCTGGTATCGCAGCTTCTACCGGGAGCTGCTGTGGATCATGCCGCTGCTACCGGGACGCCACCCCTATCTGGCCGTCGACATCATGGCCCGCGCGCTGGTGCCACTGCTGCTGAGTCTCGCCTGCCTGCTCTCGGCGCTCGAATTGGCCGGTGGTCACCTGGGGCTGTTCCTGCACGATCTGGTTCCGCTTGGCGCCATGGTCCTCACCGCCGCTGTCTTCGTCATGGTGCGGGCCCGTGATATCCGGCTCGCGCCGATCGCCCTGCTCCACGCCATCCTGCTGCTGGTAGCCAGGCTGCACGCCCTCGGGGAGCTGTGGCTGCACAAGGAGCACTGGGGCACTCGGGGTCCGGGCCTCGAGCTCGGCGAGGCCGAGCTGACCGACCTCTCCGACGGCAGCGTCATCGACGAGGCCTGATCCCTCCGTCACGCCAGCGCGCAAGGTGTCGGCCGGCCGATACCGCGACTGTCGCCATGGTGACGGATGGCTCGCGGGGAGCCTGCCAACCTCGTGGTGCGTTTGCAGGACTCAACCGCCGCGGAGGCACCGATGCGCACTCGCCGTTCCGTCAAGGTGACTCCCCGAGGCTGGCTCGCTCGTCGACTTCTGGTCACGCTCGCCCTGGCGATGGTGCTGACGATCGCCGGCGCCGGCGCCGCGCTCGCGGCGACCGGACACCCCTCCAACCAGCGGCGGGTGCCCGCCGCCGAGACCAGGACGCCCGCCGCCAACGAGACCGCCAAGGAAAGCTCCTCGTCGGTTGTCCCGCTGGTATTCGCCGGGATCGTGATCCTCGCGGTCGCCTTCCCAACGCTGCCCCGCTACCCCCGCTCCGGCTACTACTCCCGCGGGGAGCGCTAGGAAGCGGGGAGCGCTGGGAAGCGGGGAGCGCTGGGAAGCGGGGAGCGCTGGGAAGCGACAATGGTCTGTCCCCCGGCGAGCGACCGGTCGCCCGATCCTCACGGTGGCGCGGGGTCGGGCGGCCGGTCTGTCTGTGTGCTCAGGTCTGACGCGCCTGATCGCGCCTGATCCGGTTACCAGCCGGCTGATCCGGTTACCAGCCGGCTCGGCGCCGTAGCTCGTCCGGGTCGAGGAGCTCGATCGTCAGACCGCCCAGGCGGATGCAGCCACGCTCCTCGAGCGTGCGCAGCGCCAGGTTCACGCTCTGCCGCGAGCCACCGACCATGTTGGCCAGCTCGGTCTGGGTCAGCCGGCGGGTGCGCAGGTTGCGGCGCTCGCCCACCGGGGCCTCTGCCAGCTCCAGCAGCCTGCGGGCCACCCGGCCAGGCAGGTCGAGGAAGACCATGTCGGTCACGAGCCGGTCGGCGTGCCGCACCATTGCCCCGAGCGATTTGAGCATGGCGTCCGCGACCTGGACGTCGGAGCGCAGCAGCCCGATCAGGTCGTCCCTGGTCACCACGACCAGGGTGCTGCGCTCGACCGCCTCGGCCGAGGCCGAGCGCGGGCCACCGTCGAGCAGGGCGACCTCGCCGAAGGCGGCGGGCGGCCAGTGCCTGGCCAGCTCCACCACCTCGCCCTGCGCGGACCGCACCACCAGCTTGACGGCGCCTTCGGCGAGCACGAACATCCGGTCCCCAGGCTCGTCCTGGACGAAGATGGTCTGGCCCCTGTCGGCCGTACGGACCCGTGTGCGGCCGGCGACCTGCTCGAGGATTGTCTGGTCGAGCGCGCCGAACAGGTCGGTCTTCGCCAGCAGCGCCGCGATCTGCCGCGGTGTCACCTGCCTTCTCGCCTCATGGCCAACCTCCCTCCAGCCGGCTGTGGCGGCCTGATGAAGCGGACGACGAGCGCTACGAGATGATCGAAAGGTATAAACTCAGCCTAGTCTATCGTCCCGCCCACCGCAGCACGTGCGGCACCTCGTTACTGTCCACCAGACCCGGCGAGCAGGCGCCGGTTGCGGCGTTCCGCCTGGCGGACCAGGCGAAGCTGGCGCAGGCCGAGCAGCAGGATCACGCTGAACAGCAGCGTACCGATGGCGAGCCCGGCGAGCAGAGCGCCGGCGTGCAGGCCGCTGGCGAGCGTGGCCGGAAGCGCGACCAGGACGAGCCACACCACGGTGGCGCCGCCGCTCACGGCGAGCGCGGTCGGCAGCATCCTTGAGCGCAGGCGGCGCTGGGCGGAGCGCGCCAAGGCGACCGCGGCGGCCGCCTCACCGGCGTCGGCCACCGCCTGTCCTGCTGCGACAGCCCGGGCGATCCGGCGTCTGGCCTCCGGGTCGAGCTGGCGTCCCGCCTCCAGGTCGGGGTCGGAATGGCTCACTCTGGCATCATGCCGCCACTTGCCTGACCTGGCCAGCCCAGGCGCTGGTGCGATGCCTTCAGCTGAGCCGGCTGGCGGCCACGAAGGTCGTGAAGTTGAACTTCAGGTCCTGGATGCGCCGCTCCAGCACGCGCAGGCCGAACAGCTCCGAGCAGCGCTCCGCGGCGATCACCGCGGTGGTCCTGGGCAGCTCCCCAGCGGCGAGCAGGCGGGCCGCCTCCGCGGTATCCGGCTCCTCGGTGACCAGGGTGGTGGGAAAGTTGTGGCGCAGCCACATGCGGCACTGGCGGATGGCCTGTTGATGGGAGGCGATGCGGTCGATCTGCTGGCGGCCCGACAGGGACGGGTGGACCAGCAGGGTGTGGTTCACGTCGATCTCGAACAGGTCCACAACGCGGAAGCGGTGCGCGGCCATCGCGTAGACACTCTCGTAGACGACCCCGCCGTTGGAGTTCTCCAGCGCGAAGATGCCGTAGTCGATCTCGGCGCGCTCCACCGCCGACAGCACCCCCTCAGTGCTGAGCAGCTCGATGATCTCGACCTCGCCGAGGCTGTTGTCGCGGGCGTACTCGAGCGCGGCCTCCTCCGAGAACGATCCCCGGATGCCCATCACCCCGATCTTGCACCGGTCACCCACGGTTGCGCGCCTCCTCGGCGAAGCGTACGAGCTCCGCGGCGAGCTCGAGCGGTCGTTGCAGGGGGATGTCGTGCATGGCGTCCTCGAACCAGGTCACGCGGGCGTCGGGCAGCAGCCTGGAGGCCCGTTCGACCGCCTCCCGCTTGCCGTCGGCCATCTGGCCGCCGGCCGGGCACAGCAGCACCGGGCAGCTCACTCCGCGGTACAGCTCCGACGGCCGCTGCTCGTACAGGGCGTCGATCACCTGCAGGTGGTGGCCGAAGTGGAAGCGGGCGCGGGCCACGCCTTCGCCGTCGACCTCGACGCCGGCGCGCAGGAACTCGCGCACCCAGGGCTGGGCCGGGTCCACCCCCGGCGGCAGCCAGCGGTCGGACCGGCCGAGCCAGTCCTCGAGCGGCACGGCGAAGCGCGGTGGGGCGAGCCGCAGCCGGACCTGCTCCCTGCTCATCCCCGACCACTCCGAGAT
>WNGA01026868.1_pt1 | contig 10098 bp, 10 predicted proteins | sample 5400061 | NCBI WGS metagenome assembly WNGA01 (sample SAMN13153366, study PRJNA577476) | soil metagenome | isolation source: 100 cm soil or saprolite under grassland replicate 2 | place: USA:California | collected 2016-06-15
AGCCGCTCGAGCCGAGCAGCCACACCGCGGGTGGATTGCCGCGCGCGGGCACGGCGTTGATGCGGCCGTAGGGATGCTCGTCGGGGAAGGTTCCGTAGAAGTAGGCGATCAGCTCGCCGAGGTCCTGCGGAAAGTCGTCGGCTGACAGGTCGGCGCTTCGTCTGAGCGCTGAGGCGGTCAGTTGATCGGTGCCGGGCGCACGGCCGATGCCGAGGTCGATACGGCCGGGGTGGAGCGCTTCGAGCATGCCGAATTGTTCGGCCACGACCAGTGGAGAGTGGTTGGGCAGCATGACGCCGCCCGAGCCGACCCTGAGGGTGGTGGTGGCTTGCGCGAGATGGGCGATGAGCACCGCCGGGGCGGATGAGGCGATGCCCGGCATGTTGTGGTGCTCGGCGACCCAGTAGCGGTGGTAGCCGAGCTGCTCCGTCTTTTGTGCCAGATCGATGCTGTTCCTGAGCGCTTCGCCGGCGGTCTTGCCGCTCGGCACAGGCGCCAGGTCGAGCACCGAGAGCGGCACAGCGCGCGACAGCATCGCTGTACGCTACCTCAGCGCTCGTTGAACACGAATCCCGAAGTCGACGCCTGGTTCGCAGCGCTGGATCACCCGCTCAAAGACGTGATGCAGCGCGCCCGCGCTGTGTTGTTGTCCGATGCGCTGCTAGCGGAGAAGGTCCAGTACGGCACAGTCACGTTCCAGTACGTGAGCGACCTGTGCAGCTTCGTCCAGGTCAAGGACAAAAAGCAGGTGTCGCTGATGTTCAATGCCGCCGGCCGCCTGGTCGGCGACTTCCCCAGCCTGGAAGGCAAGTCTGTCAAGTACCTGCGCTTTCGCTCGCTCGCCGATGTAGACGCCCGCGCCGAGGAGCTAGCCCGCATCACGGCCGCCTGGCGCGCCTACAAGTCCCGCTGAGGCGCAGCCACCCCTATTCAGCAGCGGAGTACGCTTGCGCCAATCGACGGCGGGAGGAAGTACTCGCGTGCAGCAGACGTACCTCAACAAACTCGCTGCCCTTCAGCGAGAACGCGCAACCCTGGAGTCGAAACGCGCCCAGACACTGGCCCAGGCAGCCACCGTGCGCGCCGCGGACGTCTGGGGTAGGGGCTAGCCGCCGCTGAAGACGTCTTTGACTTTGTCGAAGAAGCTTTTGTTTTCGGAGGGGAGGTTGTCGTTGCTGCCGAAGGTGGTGCTGAGTTGGCGGAACAGCTTCTTTTGATCTTCTGAAAGCTCGGTTGGGATGCGCACTTTGATGTGCACTTGCAGGTCGCCGCGGCCGTGCTCGCGCAGGTAGGGGACGCCTTCGCCTCGCAGGCGGACAATGCGGCCGGACTGAGTTCCTGGCGGGATCTTGATCGTGACTTCCTTCGAGTCCAGGGTGGGGACACGGAACTCGTCGCCTAGCGCTGCCTGGGCAACGTTCACTGGCACTTCTAGCAACAAATCATTGCCCTGGCGTTTGAAGAACCGATGCGGCTGGACGTGCAGCACGACGTAGAGATGGCCGGGGACGCCGCCGCGCGGGGCTGGCTCGCCCTGGTTGTTCAGGCGAATCTGCAGGCCCTCGTCGGAGCCGGGCGGGATCTCCACCGCGATCGTGGCCTTGGCACGCACCACCCCGCGGCCCTGGCACTCGTGGCACGGATCGGAGACGATCTGGCCCTCACCTGAGCAGCGATCGCACAGCGTCACGTTCACGAACTGGCCGAAGATCGACTGCTGCACGCGGCGAATCTCGCCGCTGCCCTCGCACCGCGGGCACTTGACCGGCTGGCTGCCTGGCTCCATGCCATTGCCCGTGCATCGCGTACACGTGACGTGCTTCTGCAGGCTGACCTCTCTGCTTGTGCCGAAGACCGCCTCTTCCAGCGTCAGGTGGATGTCATAGCGCAGGTCCTGGCCGCGCTGGACCCGCTGGCGGGCGCCGCGCGCACCAGGCGCGCCGAAGAATGACTCGAACAGGTCTTCAATCGACAGACCGACAAAGTTCGTGAAGTCGACCGTCGCGCCCTGCCCGCGATCGAACGCCGAGTGCCCATAGCGGTCGTACATGCTCCGCTTCTCGGTGTCCGAGAGCACCTGGTAGGCCTCGGTGGCCTCTTTGAAACGCTCGGTGGCCTCAGGCGCCTTGTTGCGGTCGGGATGGAACTGCAGCGCGAGCTTGCGGTACGCCTTCTTGATCTCGTCGTCAGTGGCGGCGCGGGCTACACCGAGGACCTCGTAGTAGTCGCGTTTCGTCGAGGAACGAGCCATTTTCGAACAGCAACCTTAGCGCATCAGCGGCCCATGCCGACGACTTCCATGAGCTCGGCCATGAACCGCACCATCGGCAGTGCCCGCCAGTACGCCAGGCGCGTCGGACCCAGCACTCCGAGCACACCCCACAGGTCTTCATCGGAGCCGTAGCGGGTCAGCACCAGCGATGCCTCGCGCATCTGTTCGAGCCGATTCTCGGCGCCGATGATCACCTGCACACCAGGTGTCGCCAGCGACTCGGCCAGGAAGCGCGCCAGCATTGGCTGGTGCTCGAGCACCTCGAGGATCGGCCTGAGCTTTTCGCTCTGCGCGAACTCGGGCTGGCCCAGTAACTGGGCGAGGCCTTCCAGCGACACCGCCGCGAACGCTTGCTCCTGCGCTTGCTGGAGCAGCCGCATGGCCGCGCTCGCGAACACCCGAGCCGGCTCGGACAGGCCCTTAACCGCACGACGAATTTGACCTGCGGTCTTGTCGGCGAATTTGTCGCTCAGCTCGTTGCTCAGGCGGGTCAGGTCCTCGCGGGGCAGTGGCTGATCGAGGCGCTGGACCACCTGGCGGACCGCCCCAGATTGCAGCAGAAGGGTGACCAGCACCAGGTCGTCTTCCAGCGGCACCAGCTCCAGGCGGCGCAGCCGAGCGGTGGTGGAGGAGGGCGGCGTGGCAACGGCGACGCTGTGCAGCGAGCGCGCCAGCAACGACGAGGCGAGGTGGGTGGAGTCGCTGCCCGCGTGGACCGAGTGGTGGAACTGCTGGCGCAGCGTGCGCCGCTCCGCGGGCGCCAGCTCACGCTGCTCCTGGAGCAAGAGCTCGACGAAGTAGCGGTAGCCACGATCGGTCGGCACCCGGCCCGCCGACGTGTGCGGATGGGTGATCAGGCCAGCCTCTTCGAGCGCGGCCATCTCGTTTCTCACGGTCGCTGGCGAGAGCTCGCCCTCGTATTTGCGCGCGATCAGGTCGCTCGGGACTGGTTGGGCGAGGGCGACGTACTCCTGGACGATGTGTCGCAGGATCTGTTCGCGGCGGTTGGTGAGCTCTGTCACTTTTCTGAAGGCTTGGCTTTTAGCACTCGGCGTACCGGAGTGCTAACGCGTGCGGGCAATGATACACATGAGGGGTATACTGCCGCGAGATGATGGGGCGTCGCGTTGTCGTCACGGGTATGGGCGCGATCACACCCGTGGGCAAAGACGTCGACTCGACGTGGCATGCGCTGGTACGCGGCCAATCGGGCGTGGCGTGCGCGTTGCTGGTCGACATCAGCGACCTCGACGTGAAAATCGCCGGCGAGGTCAAGGATTTCGACCCCACCGACTACCTCGACAAGAAGGAAGCGCGGCGGATGGATCGCTTCCTCCAGCTGGGCATGGTCGCGGCCAAGGAGGCGGTGCGTGACGCGCGGCTGACCCTCAAAAGCGACGATGCCGAGTCGATCGGTGTCCTGGTCGGCAGCGGCATCGGTGGGATCAACACCATCGTCGATGGGGACCGAACTTCGCCGTGGCCAGCGCATGCGCGACGGCGGGACATGCGATTGGTGAGGCGGCGGAGATCATCAAACGCGGCGACGCCGAGGTCATGATCTGCGGTGGATCGGAAGCGCCGATAACGCGCATCGGTCTGGCGGCGTTTGACTCGATGCGGGCGTTGTCGCGGCGGAATGCTGAGCCGAAGCGGGCCAGTCGGCCTTTCGATCGTGAGCGCGATGGGTTCGTTCTCGCGGAAGCGGCAGGGGTATTGATCCTGGAGAGCCTCGAGCACGCCCGCGCGCGCGGAGCGCACATCTACGCCGAGGTCGTAGGCTATGGCGCGACCGCCGACGCCTACCACATCACGGCGCCGAGTGAAGGTGGCGAGGGCGCCGCGCGGGCGATGCGGATCGCGCTTCGGCAGGCGGGGCTGCAGCCCACCGACATCAGCTACATCAACGCCCACGGCACGTCGACGCCACACAACGATCGGACCGAGACGCAGGCCATCCGGACCGTGTTCGGCGAGCATCCGCCGCCGGTGTCTTCCACGAAGAGCATGACTGGCCATCTGATCGGCGCCAGCGGCGCCGTCGAAGCCATCGTGTGCATCAAGACCATCCTGGAGGGCTGTTTACCGCCCACCATCAACTACGAGCATCCCGATCCCGAGTGCGATCTCGATTACGTACCCAATATCGCACGGCCGGCACGCGTCGACGCGGCACTGTCGAATTCGCTCGGCTTTGGCGGGCACAATACGGCGGTGATCGTGCAGCGCTTCGAGGGGTGACCGAGCGAACCGTCTGGTTGGAGGCGGTGCGGCGAGTCGTCGCCGCGGCGCGCGCCAGCGACGTCACTGAACTGGAGATTGCCAATGGCACGTTCCAGGTGCGCGTGCGGCGCGAGCCCAGGGCAGCTGTCGTCGCGACCGAGAGTGCTGACCACCCACCAGAAGAAGGGGCCGGGCTGCATCGGGTGACGGCGCCATTCACGGGCGTCTTTTTCCGGTCGCCGACGCCGTCCGCGCGAGCGTACGTCAATGTCGGGGATTGGGTGGATGCCGAGGCGGTGATCGGACTGGTCGAGACGATGAAGATCTTCAACGAGGTCACTGCCGACTGTTCCGGGCGTATCGTGCGCTTCGCGGCTGACAATGGTGCACTGGTGCATGCGGGTGATGGACTGGTGCTGATCGAGCCTGGCGAGCGCACGACGGCGGAGTCGGAGCCGCACCCGTGACTGCCCTCACCCCAGCCCTCTCCCAGAGGGAGAGGGAGAAGTACGTTCGGATCGCAGGCTGGGGGAAATATCTGCCCGAGCGGGTGATGCCCAACAGTGAGCTCGAAGAGCTGGTCGATACCTCGGATGAATGGATCCGCGCGCGGACGGGGATTGGTGAGCGGCGGATCGCCGCGCCCGAGGAGACGACGTGCTCGCTGGCGGTGCAAGCGGCGCGACGGGCCATGGCTTGTGCGCAGGTCGACCCGACCGAGCTGGACCTCATCATCGTTGCGACGTGCACGCCCGACTACTCGAACATGCCTGCCACTGCCTCGCTGGTGCAGCACGCGCTGGGCGCAACTCGGGCTGGGGCGTTCGATCTGAACGCCGTATGCAGTGGCTTTCTGTACGGTCTGGCGACGGGCAGTCAGTTCATCCTGACGGGTGTGCACAAGGCGGTGCTGGTGATCGGCGCCGAGGTGTTTACCCGCATCCTCGACTGGCAGGACCGCTCGACGTGTGTGCTGTTCGGAGACGCGGCGGGCGCCGTCGTGCTGCGGCCCACCTCGGAGCCAGGTGGGTTGCTGTCGTTCGTGCTCGGCAGCGACGGGTCCGGAGCGTGCTCGCTGTACGTGCCCGCTGGGGGGAGCCGACAGCCGGCGTCAGCCGAGACCGTGGCGAATCGCGAGCATTACGTGAAGATGCAGGGGCGCGACGTGTTCCGGTTCGCGACGCGGATAATGCCCGAGTCGGTGCTGCAGGCGCTGGATCAGGCGGGCCTGTCGACCGAGGATATCGATCTGTTGATTCCGCATCAGGCCAACGTGCGGATCATCGACGCCGCTTCGAAGCGGCTGAAGCTCGCTGACTCCGCGGTGTTTGCCAATGTCGAGCGGTACGGCAATACCTCCGCTGCGTCTATCCCGGTTGCGCTGTGTGAGGCGCTGGAGGCGGGCCGCGTGCACGCGGGCGACACGCTGGTGATGAGCGGCTTCGGCGCCGGGCTGTCGTGGGGCACGGCGGTCTGGCAGTGGCACGGCTAGCGGCCCAGTCGCGGCAGGAATAGCAGCGCCGCGATAGCCACGGCGGCGAGCGCGGCGATGAGGACGGCGGCGGCGCTGATGTCTTTGGCGCGCTTGACCAGGGGGTGGTACTCGGGCGAGGCGACGTCGGCGAGGGCTTCCAGCGCGGTGTTGAACGCTTCGACCAGGAGGACGAGGGCGATCACCAGGACGACAACTGCGATCTCTCCAGTCGGCAGGCGAAGTATCACGCACAAAGCGAGCGCAGCAACGGCGGCTACGAGGTGTAGCCAGAAGTTGGGCGTGGTGCGCAGGATCGCCAGCAAGCCCTCGAAGGCGTAGCCAAACGAACGCGGGATGCGCCTAACGGGTGAAACCAAGCGGTTCGAGCGCTTCCTCCTCGCGCTGGCGCATGCGCCGGCGGTCGGCATCGGCTTCGTGGTCATACCCCAGCACATGCAACACCCCGTGGGCCACCAGGTAGCCCAGTTCTCGCTCAACCGAGTGGCCGAAGTCGTGCGCCTGGGCGATCACGCGCGGGTACGAAACGACCACATCGCCCAGATTCACGGGCTCACCAGGTGGAAGGACGAAGCGCATCCCGTTCGGATCATGGAGCGGGAACGACAGGACGTCTGTGTGGATGTCGGTACCGCGGTGCTCGTGGTTCAGCGCGCGGATGGTCTCGTCCGAAACGAGATGAAGCGACAGGGTGTAGTCGGCGCGCCGCAGCTCGGTCTCAACGATGGAAGCCACGAGCACTCGGATGCGGTCGGAGTTCCAGGTCCCTGCAAGGCCCGGCTCGACGACGAACTCGAGCACCGCTAGGCAGAGACAGAAGCTTCGATGGCGGGACGGGTCTCGGCGCCGCTCGGCGGGTACGGGATGCGCGGGTGGTAGATGCCCGACAGCAACGTCACGAACGACTGTTTGATCCGCGTGAGGTCCCGCAATGTGAGATTGCATTCGTCGAACTGGCCCTCTTCGAGCCGCTGGCGCACGATGCGTTCGACCAGGTGCTCGATGGCCTCGCGCGAGTGATCGCGTGACGCCCGGGCAGCGGCCTCGGTGCTGTCGGAGAGCATCAGGATGGCAGCCTCGCGGGTCTGTGGCTTCGGCCCCGGATAGGTGAACAGAGCCGCGTCGACCATCTCTGTCGTGCGCTCCGAGGCTTGCTGGTAGAAGAAGCTGATCGTCCGCGTGCCGTGGTGCTGCGGGATCATCTCGCGGATGCGCGGCGGCAGGCGGTAGCGTTCGGCCAGCCTGGCGCCGTCGACCACGTGCGCAGCGATCACCTGCGCCGACGCGACAGGATCGAGCGTGTCGTGTACATTGGCGTTCGAATCGGCCTGGTTTTCGATGAACGCCCACGGCCGTTCGAGCTTGCCAATGTCGTGGTAGTAGGCCGCGACCCGCACCAGCAGGGAGTCGGCGCCGATAACCTCCGCGGCCCGCTCGGCCAGATTGCCAACCATGATGCTGTGGTGGTAGGTGCCGGGCGCCTCCATCAACAGTCGACGGAGGAGCGGCTGGGTAGGATTGGCCAGCTCCAGGAGCTGCATCGTGGTCAGGATGCCGAACAGACGCCCGAGCAGCGCAAAGCTGCCCATCGCCAGCAGCGACGACAGGACGCCATTGACCACCAGCTCGAACGTGATCACCGAGAGCGACGTCCAATCGTCGGAGCGGCTGCTCAGGAAGAAGGCCAGGTAGGCCGCGATCATGGCCACCGCGACTTCGGCGCCGGCGATGAAGTAGGCGATCATGCGGTCTTTGCGCCAGACCGCGAGGGCGCCGACCATCGTGCCGACCAGCCCGACCACGCCAATCTCGAGCGAGCCGCCCGCGATCCAGGCCAGCACTACGGACAGCACGATGCTCACCGACATCGCCAGTCGAGCATCGAGCAAGATGGCCAGCAGCATGCTGACCGCGGGCAGCGGGAAGACGTACGCCCACAGCGGTCGACCGGGCACGATCATCTTGGCCGCGACCGCCGCGACTAGCAGCAGACCGGCCAGCAGCACCATGCGGCGGTCGCGGTACAGCAGCGGTCGATCGAAGTGCCAGATGAACGTGGACAGGACGCCGATCAGCGTGAACGCCAGCAGCGCCGCCGCGCCGACCGAGCGCCAGTCGCGCTCGGGGTTGCGCAGACCAAGTGCTTCGAGCGCTTCGAGCTCCAGCGGACCGATCACCTGGCCATCGCGCACCACCGTCTGGCCGCGCTGATAGGTTTGCGCGACGGGAATGACCGCCTCGCGCGCTTCTTGTTGTCCGCGCGCGGTAGCTTCACGGTTCAACACAAGGTTGGCGCGGACAAATCGCTGCGTGAGCTCGGTGATGACGCCGCGATCGGCCGGCGCCAGCAGCGGGTTGACCCGCAGCGCGACGTCCTGGCGGACCTCGGAGACGCGGTCTTCGGCGATGCGGTCCTTGAGGATGTCGGGCAGGAGTTTCTGCGATTCGCTGGCGACGGTGCCCCAGCGGTACTCGTCGATCTCGGCCAGTTGCCGCGCGGTCGTGTCACTGAGTGGCGGCACGGTGAGGTTGGCTATGGTTGGCGCCAGCTGGGCAGGAGTGGGACGACGGGCAGGGTCGCCGCGCGCAGAGGTGATCGCCTGGATCAGATCGGCCAGACCGCGAGTCTGCTGCGCGATGAGGTCGCGATCGAGATCGTAGATCGGCTGGACCTGGGCCGCGGCGGCGTCGCGCGCCGCGCGCGTACGCACCTGACTGATGTATTCGATCGGCCCGGGCGCCTTGATCGGCAGGCTGGCGACATCGCCCTCGTGCACCTCGTACACGCGCGGCAGCAGGTCAACGCTGAGGACGATGGTCAGCAGTGCCGCGGTGAGCACTGCCACCGCCAGCCCGAGCGCCACCCTCGCGCGCGGCGCAACCCGCGTCGCGGCGGGCGTAGCACTCTTGTGAACTAGATGCGGCACGGCTTGGGGGTCAGGAGCCAGGGGTCAGGGGTCGGGAGTCGGAAGACCTTGTCGCAAGTAAAGCACGTACGTGATGCGGCTGCACGTCAGCAGGTAACCCGCTCGGAGCCAGGGGTGGATGGGAACCGGAGCGCGGGTTGTAGACTTGAGCACACTTGGGGAACGCGATCCCGACCCCCGACCCCCGACCCCTGGGAGCGAAGCGACCGAAAATGGCGCGTTGTGAAGAATGTAATCGCAAAGTCGAGCAGCCCTCTCGACATCTCGTGAACGGGCGCATCCTGTGCGGAATCCACGATCCGCGGCCGCCGCACGAGCGCCAGACGCAGGAACTGCCGCGCGATCGCGCCGCGGCGCGGCGACCGCCAGGCCCGGCGCCCGAGACGCCTGCGTAGAATAGCCCGCGGGTGGCACAGGCTGTCGTTTTCCTGGCGCTGCTCTTTTCGATCTTGATCGCGGTCTTCGCGGTCCAGAACCCGACGCCTGTTTCGGTCAGCTTTCTGATCTGGGGACCCGCCACGATGGCGGCATCGGTCCTGGTGCTGATCTCGGCGGCCCTGGGCGCGGCGGCTATGCTGCTGTTCGGCGTCGCGCGTGAAGCGCGGATGCGCTGGCGGCAGCGGTCAGTGGCCTCGCAATTGCGGACTGCGCAGAAGCGGGTGGCGGAGCTGGAGGCTTCGCCGAGCACTGCGCCTGTGAGCGTGGGCGAACCGGTGGTAGCGACCTCGCCCTCACCCGCTCCTACAGAGTCGCGACCTCTCCCAGAGGGCGAGGTTTAACCAAACCCGCGATACGGAGTCGCGATCTCTCCCAGAGGGCGAGGTTTAAGGCTCCCTCTTATTCGGTTCCTTCGTATTGCTGCTTGATCGCCGCCAGCACGGCGGGGTCGGCCAGTGTGGTCGTATCGCCGAGCACCTTGCCTTCGGCGATATCGCGCAGCAACCGCCGCATGATCTTGGCGCTGCGGGTCTTGGGCAGCTCGGCGGTGAAGAAGACCTTGTCGGGCTTGGCGATCGCGCCGATCTTCTCGCCGACGTGGTTGCGCAACTCGTCGACCATCTTGTCGCCGCCCTCGAAACCCGTCCGCAGCGTGGCGAACGCGGCGATGCCCTGACCCTTGATCTCGTGGCTGATGCCGATCACCGCGGCTTCGGCGACCGCTGGATGGCTGACCAGCGCCGACT
>WNGA01014163.1_pt1 | contig 10097 bp, 10 predicted proteins | sample 5400061 | NCBI WGS metagenome assembly WNGA01 (sample SAMN13153366, study PRJNA577476) | soil metagenome | isolation source: 100 cm soil or saprolite under grassland replicate 2 | place: USA:California | collected 2016-06-15
GCACGGTGAAACTTTTAGTTGTACACGAAGCGCATTCGAACTGCGGGATAGGCGCGGAGATCATCACCCGTGTCAATGAACAAGCGCCGGATACATTAATAACACCTGCGCGCCGGCTTGGCGCAAAGCACGTGCCCATCCCGGTGGCGGAGCCTTTGGAGGACGCAGTTTTGCCACAGGTGGCTGATATAGTCAAGGCAGTGGAAGAGATGGTGTAAAGGAGAGCACGCATGATTCGAGGTTTCTGGCATGTTTCATTTACCGTCCGTGATATTGACGCCTCAGTCAAATGGTATACCGAGGTTTTAGGTCTCGAGTATGTGCGCTCTCAGGAGCAGGCGAACGAATATACTGATAAGCTGGTGGCTTATAAAAATGCGCATCTCAAGGTGGCGCAGTTATGTGTGCCCGGCGATACCATTCCTCTCTCGCGCCATCACATTGAGCTGGTGGAATATGTCAATCCGCGCGGAGAGGATATCCCCTTGGATACCAACCGTACAGGCGTGGGTCATTGGGCCTTCATAGTGGACGACATCCATCAAGAATTTGAGCGAATGAAGGCTTTGGGAGTGAAGTTCAAGGCAGAAAAACCCATTGCCATCGAAGCTGGCGTGAATAAAGGTGGTTTCACAGTTTATTTTACTGATCCAGATGGAATCACACTGGAGTTGGTCCAGCCACCATCTCCATGAATTGCTTGTTGTTGGAGGTACTAAAAATGAGCGAATTAACTTTTGTGACCAGGCCACCCATGCCTGAAAAACCACGCCCAATCGTAATGATCGGCGCTGGCGGCATTGTGAATGATGCCCACCTGCCCGCTTACCGCAAGGCAGGCTTCAATGTGGTAGGTATTTTTGATGTCGACCTTGACCGGTCGCAGCGTACGGCAAGCGCATTCGAAATCTCAAAAGTTTACAATTCTCTCGATGAAGCCATTAATTCAGCACCCGATGGAGCCGTGTATGATATTGCCGTGCCGGCTTCTGCAATTATGAATATTTTGCCGCAGCTGCCGGATGGCGCTGGTGCGCTGATCCAGAAACCAATGGGTGAAAACCAACAAAGCGCGCGGGTCATTCTCGATATGTGCCATGCCAAAAACTTAAAGGCAGGTATCAACTTTCAACTGCGTTACGCGCCTTTTGTGCTGGCAGCCCGCAGTATTATTGAACAGGGAGCGATTGGTGAATTGCATGATATGGAAGTACGAGTGACTGCTTACACTCCCTGGCACTTGTGGACTTTCCTGGAGACAGTCCCGTTTGCCGAAGTCATTTATCACAGTATTCATTATATTGATCTGATGCGGTCGTTCCTCGGAGACCCCAAAGGAGTATACGCCAAATCGGTGAAGCACCCTAAGGCCTCACGCATTGATGGTACCAGCAGCGATTACGCGCTGGATTATGGTGATTTTGTGCGCTCAGTAATAACCACCAACCACCATCACGAGTACGGGCCGAAACACCAAGAAAGTTATATCAAATGGGAGGGCTCGCAAGGCGCCATTTTTGGCCTGATGGGCGTGATGCTAAATTACCCGAAAGGCGTTCCGGACCAGATGGAATATTGTCTGTTGCGAGAGGACAAGCAGCCCGAATGGATTTCTGTGTATCTCCCAGGCAATTGGTTCCCGGATGCATTCATGGGCACCATGGCCGCTTTACAGCGCTATGTGGAAGGCAGCAGTGAGAGTATGGACACTTCCGTGGACGATGCTTACCGCACCATGTCGCTGGTGGAAGCTGCTTGCCAGTCGAGCCAATCAGGTGGCGTGCCTTTTTCGCCGCACGCCGATTAATGGACAGTAGAGAAATCCACCTCTGTTATCAAATAACGGTTGTAAGCATTTCAGTAAATGAGAGGGCAATCGATGACTGAATGCTGAATCAGACAATTACTTGTATATCTAAGCGGAACCGGTGACGGACGAGTTTGAGAAAATCCGAATCGTGTAACGTTTAAAAAAGAAGTTGGGGGCGAAAAAGAAAAGTCAATATTGACGTATGTCATGACATTTTGGTGACATATTAGTGTTTTGTATTTTAGCGTCACTAATTGACAATAAACTCCAGAAATTGTATTATGTTTTTATTTCAATTTGACAAAATAGAACAAAAACTACCAAAGAATGTAAGCACCTTTGACCACTTACGAGCGCAGACAGTCTCTCATTCAGTTGTTGCAAAGGCAACCCGGATTGCGCGTTCCAGAGTTGGCACAGTCACTTGGGGTATCACGAGGCACCATTCGGAATGATTTGGATGCCCTCGAAGAAGATGGAATACTCAGCCGTGTACATGGGGGGGCTGTTCTTAGCAAGCAGCCTTCCCTTTTTGATTCGTCCTTTGGTCTTCGTTTCAAAGAACAGGTCGAGGCTAAGTTGGTAATCGCTCGCGAAGCGGCCAAATTAGTTACAGATGGCGAATCCATCTTCTTAGATGCCAGCACCACGGTATATTACTTAGCGCAACAGTTATCCCAGTATCATCGCCTGCGCGTGCTTACCAATGGAATTGAAGTTGCCAGGCTGATGGCGGGGGATCCTACGAACACAGTTGTTTTGATGGGAGGGATTATCAACCCAGAAGGATCTTCGGTTTCGGGGAATTTGGGTGAACAAGTGATCCGCGACTTGCACGTACAAAAAGCTTTTGTCTCGTGTAGCGGATTTAGCCTGGAGCGTGGGATGACAGATGTTCATTTAGCGGAGGCCCCGCTGAAAAACCGGGCTATTGCCTCTGCACGCGAAGTTTTTGCATTAGTCGATTCATCCAAAATGGGTAAGGAAGATTTAACTCCCTTTGCAACTATTGACCAGATTACCCACCTTTATACCGATTTTGGCATAAGCGAAACCTGGGTAATGCAGCTGAAAAATGTCAGCGTTCCCTTTACGGTTTGTCATGTACGACAGGAACTTGTCTCAAATGATCCGTGAAAACGGAAGTATTTGCTATCAAAAGGAGAATGTCTCATGAAAAGGTATGGACAGATCATTGGGGTCAAACCCGAAACTTTCGATGAATATGTCAAGTATCACGCTGCCGTATGGCCCGAAGTTCTGCAGATGATATCTGAATGCAATATTCGCAATTACTCCATCTTTCATAAAGATGGCCTGCTGTTTGCGTATTTCGAATATATTGGCGATGATTTTGACGCCGACATGAAGAAAATGGCTGACGATCCCAAAACGCAGGAATGGTGGGACATCATGATGCCCATGCAGGAACCCCTCAAGACGCGTGCCGAGGGCGAATGGTGGTCTACAATGCAAGAGGTTTTCCACACAGATTAGAGAGGACACCACCTATGGAAAGAACCGAAAACTGTCTTAAGAAATTGGATCGCATGAACAAGGCCCTCAAGCATGAGGAGCCTGATCGTATTCCAGTCAGTGATTTCTTCTGGGGGAGTTTCCTTGAGCGCTGGCGCAGTGAAAAAGGCCTGCCCGCGGATACCGATGTTTACGAGTATTACGATCTTGACTGGCTCGTGACCATCCATAACATGGATCCTCATATCAAGGATTTCGAGATCCTGCATGAGAATGAAGAAGAAGTCTTGGTTCGTACTGGCTTTGAGGCTGTGCTGCGCAAGAAATTTGCCGACCCGATGCCTGAGTTCACGCATTTCGAGACCGATACCATCGAAAAGGCCGAGGCTTTTGAGTTCGATGATCCTGCCGACCCACGGCGCTTTTTGAGTGGTGGTGATAATCAGATCGGTGGTGTGGGCGATGGTTATGCTCGCAACCTGCCGCCCTGGATTGAGACGGTCCAGAAAAACCGCCCGTACATTCCTGTCTATGGAAGCCAATGTGAGGCCAATGAATATATGACCCGCATCGTGGGCGGGCAGAATTTGCTCCTGTGGGCCGGTCTTTATCCAGATCGTTTTGGACAGTTTGTCAAACGTACCAACGAATGGGCGCTCGAGATGCTCAAAGCCCAGATCAGGGCCGCCGATGGCTTGATCGATGGCATGGTAATCTGGGGAGATGTGGCTTACCGCAAGGATCTATTCTTCAATCCCAATTACTGGCGCAAATGGTATAAGCCAGGGCTAGCTGCTATGGTTGAGACCTGCCATGCAGCCGGGCTGCCGGTTATTTACCACGGCTGCGGCAATGTGCGGCGGATCTTTGAAGATTTCATTGAAGTTGGCATTGACGCTTATAACCCGCTGGAAGCCAAGGCCGGTATGGATGTTATTGAATTGCGCCGCATATACGGCCATCGCATTGCGTTCTGTGGCAACATGAACGTCATCGATTGGGCTGGCTGTACCAAGGAAGAATTGAAACCCATTGTCCTGCGCAAATTGAATGCGGCCAAGGGCGGTGGCATGATCTTCCAGTCTGACCATTCCGTCCCCAGCAATATTTCCGCCGAGAACTACGAGTATGTAGTTAACCTGGTGCGCGAATATGGTCAGTATCCCCTTCAACTCGGCGAATACGATATCCCTGACTTGAACTGATCGGTGTCATTTTTACGGAGAGACACAATGCGTCTACAGCACTTGCTGCCCAACCAATTCAAAAAAGCCATCAAAGAAGGCTGGCCTCTGCTGGTGCCTGCTGGCTGCATCGAATACCATGGCCCGCACATGGCCTTAGGCTTGGATACGCTGGTTGTTGAGGAACTCTTAGAAAGGATCTCGGCCCGTGTCAATAGCGTCGTTGCCCCACCTTTTTGGTACGGGCCGACTGGTTCTGCTGTTACTGGCCCAGATCTCGGAACCTTGGATGTTTCCACCGAGCGCTTTGGCCGTCACGCCAAGGACGTGCTGAATAGCTTCTGGAGCATGGGATTCAAATGGATCATTGTTTGCATTCACCATCAAGGGTTGGATGGGCCTGAATCGCTTGCCTTGCGCCAGGCCGCAGCCGAAGTCACCTTCGAAAGATCCCACCAGGAACGCGGTGATGCATGGTGGGGAAATGCTCCGCTGGCGCCGCAAGACAAAGTCTTCGAACGCATCCAGGTTTGGCCGTCGGTATTGCCAGATGCAGCCGCCAAAGGCGTGGTTATGGCGGATCATGCAGGGTATTACGAGACCTCGTTGTTAATGGCCGCGCACCCGGAGCTTGTTCAACTGGATCTTCTCGGGTCGGATGCACCTTGGTACTGCAGTGACGCTGGAAAGGCTAGCATCCAGTCGGGCGAGGATATGTGGCAGTCGATGGTCAATGCTTGGGTGAATGATCTCTCCCGGCTGACCCATCCCGCAAGACCCTCGCCAACTGATATGACAATACAAGGTCTTTTCTAACAGGAGGTGTCATAAGAGATATGCTTGATTGGATTTCCAATTTGCATTGTAGCCACAAAGATTTCTTCAAAACAGAACGTTCATTTCAAAGGAGACACGAATGACAGGCAAAAAACGTATTTCACGCCGAGATTTTCTCAAAGTTTCAGGTCTTGTCGCATTAGGCGGGGCCGCGGCTGCCTGCGCGCCGGCGCCGGCGGCGACTGAAGCCCCAACCCAAGCTCCGGTCGTCGTTGGCAAGCCATTCGATGGAAAAACTGTGCGTATGCACGCCATCAGCGGCGGCAACTATGACGAGCTCTACAAACTGATCCCAAAATGGGAGGAGAAGACTGGCGCCAAAGTGGAGTTTGTTTTCAAGGGCAACGGTTTTGAAACCGATAAGCGTCTGATCCAGGATTTTGCAGCCGGCACCGTCGATTATGATGTTTGCTGGGACCACAGCAGCTTCTTCTCCGCGTATGTCAAGGCCGATGGTCTCGAACCGCTGGACAGTTATTTCAGCGCCGATGACCTCAAGGACTTCATCCCCCGCCTTCTGCAGGCGACTACCCGCGATGGTAAACTCTGGGTCATTCCGCGCCTCTTTGACATTTCCTGCATGGTTTACCGCACCGACCTGGGGATTAAAGCCCCTGAAACCTGGGATGAGTTTAAAACCACAGCCTTGGATGTCACTACAAAGAACCCCGGCGTCTTTGGCACCCAGTTCGCCGGAAAAGAAGAAGCCCTGACCGGCCGGTTCTACGAAGTAATGACGGCCGAGGGCGGCAACCTCTTTGACGAGAAGTGGAACCCGACCTTTAACAGCGCCGCGGGTGTAAAAGCTGCCACAATGTTCCGCGATCTTTATGCCGCCAAAGCCATGCCGCCAGATATGACGAACTTCCTGTGGGAAGATGTTGCTAAGCAGTGGGTTGGCGGTTTGATCGGTTTATATTCCGAATGGTATGGCTGGTACTCCTACTTCCAGGATCCCAATTCGAGCAAGGTCGCCGGCAAGTTTGATGTCGCTCGCCAGCCCAAGGGCGATGGCAATATCCATAGCGGTTGGGCCGGTCACCATGGCTTCTCCATTACCAAAGCGGCCAAGGAAAAAGAAGCTGCCGCAGACCTGATTAAGTTCCTGACCAGTGTTGAAGGAAACCAGATAGAAGCCAAGCTCGGCAACCTGATCGCCCGCCAGAGTGTTTGGGACCAGTTGATCAAAGATGCTGCGACCTCCACCGACCCGCTCGCCAAGAAGCGCCTAGAACTGGGCCTCCTGCAAGCCAAGGAAGACTTCAAGACACCGCCACTGATCGCAGAGTGGATCCCGTTCTCCAACGTCTTCTATCCCATTATGCAACAGATCATTCTGGGTGATGTCGATCCCAAGAAGGGTCTCGACGATGCCGCCACCCAGACTCACGATCTAATGTCGAAGGCCGGCTACTACTAAATCGATCAATTTCTAAATGCTGAACTGATTGGGTGAGGGCAGCTCACCCAATCAGTTCCTACAATGACGAAAGATGTAAAGTACGTGACACGCTTTAATGATAGAACCCATCCAGCAGTTGAAAGAGGAACAGAATCATGGACGTAGTGAACCAGAATGTTCTTCCAAGGCGAAAGCTAAATTTTCAACTCAATGAAAAGCACTTGCCAATCGCCCTGCTCTTGCCCAGCATCATCATCATCGTGCTGGTAGTCGGGCTGCCGATGGCGTATTCACTGTATTTGAGCTTGACCAACTTTACGTTTACAACTGCCAAATCCTTCCACTTAGTTGGGTTGGATAACTATTACAACTTGTTATTTAAAGATAAGTTGTTCTGGCACGTTTTTGGCCGCACGATTTTGTTCACCACAATTGCTGTCAATGTTGAATTCATTCTGGGGCTGGCCATCGCCCAACTTATGGCGCGAGCAGTTCGCGGGCAAAGCCTGGCGCGCACCCTGATGATGATGCCGATGATGTTTGCTCCGATCCTGGTAGGGTTCCAGTTCAAATGGTTTTTCAATGCCCAGATCGGCTTGGTCAATAACATTCTCTATTCCATCACTGGCTCGGCACAAATGATCCCCTGGCTGATCGACAAAAACCTGGGGTTCTTGACACTGCTAGTGGCCGAGATATGGATGAGCACACCTTTTATGGCCATCATTCTGGAAGCTGGGTTGCTTTCCCTACCCCTCGAACCGTTCGAAGCCGCCGAGATAGATGGCGCGTCCGGCTGGCAAAAATTCCGCCTGATTTCGCTACCGCTGTTAATGCCGTTTGTCTATACTGCCATGGCAATCCGTTCACTGGATATCGCCCGGGCATATGATGTAGTTAATATCATGACCGGCGGTGGGCCTGCCAATCGAACCGAGTTGATGTGGACGTATGTCAACCGGCTGGCGTTTTCGGGTCAGCAGTTTGCCATGGGTACTGCCATGTCTTATATCACGGTCATATTCAGCTTTATCTTCACTTACATCTTATTTCAAAATGTCTTGAAAAGCCGTTGGGCAGGAGAGATGGACGAATGACAACCGAAATTAGCCGCACCAAAAAACGCCATCACCGCGACCGTTGGACGAATCTTGCATCGGATGTGACTTTATGGGTGATCATGTTCATTTTTTTCGTCCCAGCTCTCTGGATTATCTTAACGTCTATCCGTAATCGGAACGAGATTGATGCTTTCCCTCCGGTCTGGGTCCTCACTGGCTTCACACTAGATTCATATAAAATTTTATTCGGCATGCCAACTCCTGAGGGCGCATTCGGAATGGGTGGCGCCATCCCGGTAGTAAGCTATGCCACCAACTCGATCGTGATCGCCCCAGTCAGCACCCTGTTCGCCCTGATGTTTGGAACTATGGCCGGCTATGTCTTTTCACGTTTCAGGTTTAAAGGCAAGAACGGAGTTTACCTGGGCATGATGCTGGCGCGTGCCATTCCAGGGATCGCCCTCAGCCTGCCGCTTTTCATCGTCTTTGCCCGCGTAAAACTGACTGATACCATTCTGGGCATGATCATCACCTACGTGGCTTTGAACATCCCATTCACCACTTGGCTGATGGACGGTTTTTTCCGCGCCATTCCCAAGGAATTGGACGAAGCGGCGCGCATTGATGGTTGTTCCTTATGGCAGGCATTTATCTACATTTCTCTGCCACTGGCTCTGCCTGGCATGGCTGCAGCAGGCATTTTCGCTTTTCTTACTTCGTGGAATGAGTTTGCCCTGGCAAGCATCATCACGCGCACACCTGCGTCGCGCACTTTCCCCCCCGCGCTTTTTGAGTTCACCGGTCAATTCGTCTCTGACTGGCGCGGAATGACAGCCATGTCGGTGCTTATGCTCATCCCAGCGGTGATTTTTGTTGCTCTGGTTCAGCGGCAGTTGTTGCAAGGTCTGACCGCTGGCGCGACAAAGGGTTAGCCCCGCATGTTCCATTATGATGATACGAAACATGCGGGGTAGCCCCGCACGTTCCATTACAATGATACGAAACGTGCGGGTAGCTCCTCAAACCATATCCTGATCTGAAAAATTATCCTTTTCCACTATCACTTGTATCAAGGAGTAGCAAATGGACTATATCAGCGCAATTTACCAGGCCGTTTTGAAAGGCGACGCGTCTACCGCAAAAGAGGGTGTGAAAACCGCACTTCAATCCGGTCTACCCGTCAACAAGATTATGCAGGAAGGCCTGATTGCAGCTATGGGTGAAATTGGCTGCCAGTATGAAGAAGGTGAAATATTCGTCCCCGAAATGCTGATCGCGGCCCGTGCCATGCAGTCCGGGCTTGAACCGCTCAGACCCTTGTTAGCCCAAAGCGGCGTCAAATCCGCTGGTCGCATTGTCCTCGGCACCGTTAAGGGCGATCTGCACGATATTGGCAAAAACCTGGTCGGGATGATGCTCGAAGGCGCCGGTTTCGAAGTCATCGACCTTGGCAACGATGTCGGCCCTGAGAAGTTTGTCGATGCTGTGCGCCAGCTTCAGCCCCAACTGATTGCGATGTCGGCCTTGCTTACGACCACCATGCCATCCATGGGCAACATCATCCAGGCGCTCAAGGATGCTGGCGTGCGAGAGCAGGTCAAGGTCATCATCGGTGGCGCACCTGTAACACAGGAGTACGCTAACCAGATTGGCGCAGATGGTTTTTCGCCAGATGCCAGTGCCGCTGCCCGGCTTGCTAAGTCAATTGTCGAAGCGTAAACATTCGGGTGGGAATAAACCAATCTGGAGACGGATATGAGCGAAAAGCCCAAAATGACATCACGTGAACGCGTCCTGGCTGCAATTGAACACCGCGAGCCAGATGCCCTGCCCGTGGACATGGGTGCTACTCCCAGCTCTGGCATTTCAGCCATTGCATATTACAATCTCAAAAAACATCTGGGCATAAATGGGCCAACCCTGGTGTATGATATTGTTCAACAAGTTGCGCAACCCGAAGACGCTATTCTGGATCGCTTCGGCATTGATGTAGTGGATATTGGCCGCACCTTTAACGATCGTCCCGAGGACTGGTATGACTTCCCCCTGCCGCAGGGCATGACAGTGCAATTCCCTGCCTGGTTCCACCCGCGGCAGTTGGCCGATAACGGCTGGGATGTAGTCGATAAGGAGGGTACACGCATCGCATATATGCCCTACGGCGCCACTTTTTTTGACCAGACTTGCTTCCCTTATTTGGATAGCTACCCGGTCGATTTCAAAGAACTGCCATACTGGATGGGTAAAGTACACTGGTCCGGATTAGTCCATAGCCCCTGGGATCACGCATCCGAACCCGATTTCTGGCAGCACTTGCGGCAGCGCGC
>WNGA01023849.1_pt1 | contig 10097 bp, 9 predicted proteins | sample 5400061 | NCBI WGS metagenome assembly WNGA01 (sample SAMN13153366, study PRJNA577476) | soil metagenome | isolation source: 100 cm soil or saprolite under grassland replicate 2 | place: USA:California | collected 2016-06-15
GCCAGAATCGGCTGCGCGACCAACAGTCCGGCATGCAGCAGAAGGGTGATCCTCAGGGCCCAGAGCGATGCGCGTGGACGTCGTACCTTCTGCTCGACGGCGATCGTCATACCGTCACCTCTTCGAGGGTTTTGGTACGCGCGGACGGACTGTAGGTCCAGCAAGTGAAGGCGACGGCGGCCGCGACCAGCGCGATGCCGAGGGGGATGTGGAGGGAGAGTTGGCGGCTGTAGCCCATGGCGACCTGAATTCCCTCGCCCACGGTGATGAGCAGCGTTACCGTCGGCGCGAGCCGGCGGCCGCCCGCGCGCCAGTAGATGATTGCTATCAGCAACTGAACGAGCCCGGCGATGGTGACGCCTAGGCCGATCGGCTCGTGAATACGCAGCGCGGCACCGGAGCCGTTGAGGTAGATGCCGGCGAGAACAGGCTGCAGGCAGATCGCGATCGCGTGTGTCACGGCGACCAACCGCAGGGCGGCGAGGGACTTCATGGAGCCAGACACTAGTAGCCTGCCTACATGTAGCGCAATCAGGTATCGCCCTGAGGGTCTACGTGAGGTGGCCCAGGGGTGCGACGGTGATGCCGGCGCGTTCGCAGACCCAGTGCGGGTCGGGGCCGAGCTCCGGTTCGATCCGGAGTTCGTGGTCGTTCAGGTCGTCGCAGGCCGTACAGCGGGGCCAGCGGACGCCCGAGTCGACCAGCCGGTCCTGCACGTCCTGGGCGACCAGGCCAGCAATGTGCTCCGCGCCGTCCGGCCACTGGTCCAGCCACCACTGCCGGCCGGCCACCGCGTCCTCGAGTACCGACACCATCACCGCATCGTCGAATCCCCGCGCGGCCAGGTCGTGCAGCACCATGGCGCGGGCGGTCAGCAACACCCCGGGCTCAGTAGTCATCGCCCATCAGAGTGCCAGACCCCACCGACAAACCCCACGCCAGTCTGTGGCGTGGGGTTCGTCCAAGGCACCTTGAGCACCGATCAATCAGATTTCACCGCGGAACTTGGTTGGTGCGTGCTCAAGGTGGGGTTGGTCAGCCGGCGGGGGTGGGGCAGGTTGGGGCTGGGTCGATGCGGTTGGCGAGGCGGAGCTCGCGCTCGGCGGCGGTCCGCAGTACGGCGCTGAGACGGGCCCGGACCGCGACGGTGCGGCGCGGGGCCGGCTCGTCGTACGGCTGCTGGGGAGCGTTGGGAAGAGCCGACTGGGCCAGGGCGCGCGTGTTCTCGACCGCGGTGTTGCCGGGGATGAAGTACGTCATGGTTCTGCTCCCTTCCTGAGAGCGTGGTGGGTCAGCCGGCGGCCGGGCGGCCGTCGGAAGTCGTGGTTGATCACCCCAGGAACCTGATGTGGTCCTAGGTGGTTGTCATCTCCGTGGTGCGGGTCCGCTGCTGGAGCGGACGACGAGCTGGGTGGGCATCAGGAGCTGGCGTTCGGTGGTCGCCGGGTCCAGCAGGATCCGGCCGACCGCACGGCCCTTGTCCTTGATCGGCTGGCGGATCGTGGTCAGCCCGGCTGTCTCGGCCGCCGGGATGTCGTCGAATCCGGCCACGGTCAGGTCCCGGCCAGGCGTCAGTCCGCGGACCTTCATCGCCTCCATCGCGCCGAGTGCCTGTACGTCGCTCAGGCCGACGATCGCGGTCGGCCGGTCCTGGGCGTCGAGCGCGTACTCGGCTCCCTTGAGTCCGGAGCTGAAGGCGTTGTGGCCGCCGGAGACGAGCCGCAGCCGCGCGTTCGGCATCGCCTTCTGCAGACCTTGGATCCGCAGCTCGCAGTCGGTGTACCCGATCTCGTCCAGTGACAGCTCCACCGGATCGCCGCCGGCCGCCTCGGCATTGTCGACCAGTACGACGATGTCGCGGTGACCGAGCCGAGCCAGGTGCTCGCCCAGCTGTGCGGCGGCGGCCACCTCGTCGATAGCGACCCAGGACAGGTCCGGGTGGTCGCCGCGGTCGGTCGAGACGGCTGGGATGCCGCGTGCGGCCAGGATGTCCAGCGCCGGGTGGCCGTTCGGCACGCAGAAGATGGCCGCCGTGTCTATGGCCGCCTGCTGGACAGCGTTGCTGCCGCCGACGATGTCGGCCGAGCTGACCGGCATCAGCAGCAGGCTGGTGCTGAACTCCTCGGCAACCTCGGCCAGCCCGGCCAGGAAGCCGACCGCGTACGGGTCGGAGAATGCGTAGGAGAGCTTGTCGGTGAACAGCACGCCGACTGCACCGGCCTTGCCGCTGCGCAAGGCCCGCGCGGAGGCGTCCGGTCCGGCGTACCCGAGCTCCTGAGCCTTGGCCAGGATCCGCTCGCGCAGGGCGGCGGAGAGTTGGCCGGGCTTGTTGTAGGCGTTGGAGACGGTCGACGGGGACACCCCGACGGCCTGTGCCACGGTCTTCAGTGTGACTCCTGCCATCTCTCGTCTCCTTCCTCCGGGGCTGCCTGAGGGCAGTCTTCTGTATCGTTCTTCTAAATCGATCTAGAAAAACGATACAGAAGACCGTGGGAGAGCGCAACACCTATTTCCGGAGGTGCGGAGCCGCGATGCGGGATGATGGCGGGCATGGGTTCGTTGCTGGAGGTCATCGCTTTGCATCCGGCGGATGCGGAGGCGGCGCAAGAGGGTGGGGCGGACCGGCTGGAGTTGTGCGCGTCGATGGAGGCGGACGGGCTGTCGCCGTCGGTGTCGACGGTCAGCGCGATCCGGCGCGCGACCGATCTGCCGCTTCGGGTGATGCTGCGGCTGTCGGACACCTTCACCACCAACGGCGCCGAGCTGAACCGGCTGACCGCGATGGCGCAGTCGTACCTCTCGGCCGGCGCGGAGGGCTTCGTGTTCGGGTTCCTGACGCCGGACAACGAGGTGGATGTGGAGTCGGCCGCCGCGTTGGCGAGCACGTTCGCCGGTACGCCGTGGACGTTCCACCGGGCGATCGACGCCGTACTCGAGCAAAGGCCGGCGTGGCGGGCGTTGCGGGCGCTGCCGGGGATGGATTGCGTGCTGACGGCCGGGTCGTCGCTCGGGGTCGGGCATGGGCTGGACGACCTGTGCAAGCTGGCCAAGGACGATCCGGGGGCGGCGAGCGTGATGATGGCGGGTGGTGGGTTGCAGCCGGAGCACGTGCCGTGGCTCTACCAGAGCGGCGTACGGCGTTTCCACGTCGGCTCGTCCGTGCGACAGGACGGCTCGTGGACCAAGGCGTATGTGAACTCGCGCTTCGTCCGCGCCTGGCGCAACCTGCTCGACGCGCAGGACACCCGCGGATGATCCTGATCGACCCGCCGGCCTGGCCCGCGTGGAACCGCGTCTGGTCGCACCTGGTCAGCGACGAGTCGTACGACGAACTCCACGCCTTCGCCCGAGCCGCCGGCATCCCCGCCCGAGGCTTCGACCGCGACCACTACGACGTACCCGGCGAGAGGTACGACGACCTGATCGCCGCCGGTGCGGTCCCGGTGTCCAGCCGCGAACTCGTCCGCCGCATCACCGCCGCCGGGTTGAGACAACGCAAGCGGTGGAGCGCCTAGACGCGAAACAGCCCTTGGTTGCCTCAAGCAACCAAGGGCTGTTCTTTCAGTCGAGCAGCTCGGTCACGGTGCCGGCCGCGACGGTGTGGCCGCCCTCGCGAACAGCGAAGCCGAGGCCGACGTTCATGGCGATCGGCTTCTCGAGTTCCACCCCGAGCTCGATCGTGTCGCCGGGCATGACCAGGGCGGTGTCACCGAGGTCGATGCCGCCGGACACGTCCGTCGTACGGAAGTAGAACTGCGGCCGGTAGTCCGCTGCGAACGGGGTGTGCCGACCACCCTCAGCAGTGGACAACGCGTGCAGGGTAGCCCGGAACTTCCGGTGCGGCTGCACGCTGCCGGGCAACGCCACCACCTGGCCGCGACGGACCTCGTCGCGCTTGACGCCACGCAGCAGCACCGCCGCGTTGTCGCCCGCCTCCGCGGACTCCAGCGACTTGCCGAACGTCTCCAGACCGATCGCCGTACTGGTGACCGTCGGGCCGAGACCGACGACCTCGACCGGCTCCCCGAGCTTCAGCGAACCGCGCTCGACCGCGCCGGTGACGACGGTGCCGCGGCCGCTGATGCTGAGCACGTTCTCGATCGGCATCAGGAACGGCTCTCCCAGCTCGCGGTCCGGCGTCGGTACGTAGGAGTCGACCGCGTCCAGCAGTTCGCCGATCGCGGCGGTCCACTGCGGGTCGCCCTCGAGCGCACGCAGCCCGGAGACGCGTACGACGGGGACCTCGTCACCCGGGAAGCCGTACTCCGACAGGAGTTCGCGGACCTCCAGCTCGACCAGGTCGAGCAGCTCGGGGTCGTCGACGGTGTCCGCCTTGTTCAGCGCGACGACCAGGTACGGTACGCCGACCCGGCGCGCGAGCAGGACGTGCTCACGCGTCTGCGGCATGGCGCCGTCCTGCGCGGAGACGACCAGGATCGCGGCGTCCACCTGGGCGGCGCCGGTGATCATGTTCTTCACGTAGTCGGCGTGCCCGGGCATGTCGACGTGCGCGTAGTGCCGGGTGGCGGTCTCGTACTCGACGTGCGAGATGTTGATGGTGATCCCGCGCGCGACCTCCTCCGGCGCCCGGTCGATACCGTCGAACGCGACGAACCGGTTGACGGACGGGTCGCGCTCGGCGAGCACCTTGGTGATGGCGGCGGTCAGGGTCGTCTTGCCGTGGTCGACGTGACCCATCGTGCCGATGTTGAGGTGCGGCTTGGTCCGCACGAACTGGCTCTTGGCCATGGATTTTCCTTTGCTGTCAGAAGATTCTCGAGCCAGGACCCCCGGCTCGCCTTCCGCAGCGCTGTCACCGCACGGGAGGGGGCCGGTGAGCGGTCCACCCTCCTCCGCGGGTCCTGGTCAACAGGAGGAGGGTCGCCTTCGGTCATCGGCAACGCAGTGCGCGCCGGTGAAGAATGCTGAATCGACTGACGCATCCCACGCGGGAGCGCCCGGCAGGCAGGTGCCTGACAGGTTGTGCTCGGAAACCACGCGGAACATGTGCATCACGGTAGAGACGAACGCTGCCCTGGGCAACGGAATTCCCGAGGAGTACGACGCTCCGCTGGGCAGCGGTAGCGGTCAGTTGAGGGCGAAGAGGCGGGTGCCGTCGGAGAAGATGGGCCGGGCGCCGGCGACTGTGGCGGCCGGCTTGTTGCAGGTGACCTCTTCGGACTGGGCCACCGTTGCGGCTGTCGGCCCGGGCAGGATCGGCCTGGCCTGGATGCCGGTGGTGCCGATCATCACCGGTGAGCAGCTTCCGTTCGGCTGCGGCATCAGTGTGACCACTCGTCCGTCCGGCAGCAGGCCGAACCCGTCCCGCGGGTATTCCGGCTGCTGCAGCTTCGGCGGCACCTCCAACAGGTGGTGCCACTGCGGTGTGCCGTCCGCCGGGCTCGCCGCAGAGACGTCGTACGTCTGGGGCTGGCCGGGGTCGGTGGCGTTCCGGCAGGTGATGAGCACCAGGGATGCGTGGGTTGCCGCGAGCTGAGCGTCGCAGGACGAAGAGCCGAGTCGTGGGCGTGGTGTGCCGGGCACTGGGGTCGTCCAGATGATGCGGCCCTCGCCGACGTCGATGGACCACTGATTTAGCGTTCCACCCGCAGCTCCGGTCCAGATGAGGCCGGAGACCTCACGAGTGTCCGGCACGGCGACGAGGTCGCCGACCCAGGTGGCCGGGTCCAGCTCGGAACTGAGGTCGAACCGCAAGCCCAGGTCGACCTCCCAGCGCTGGTCGCCGTCCTTCATATCCAGACCGCGTACGACGGCGCTCTTGCCACTGCAAGCGTCGACCACGACTGCCTGGTCACCGATCAGCTCGCCTTGGGTCACGTTGCACTGCAGTCGCGTGCGCCAGTGCGTCGGGCTGCTCACGCCGTGCGCGACGACGTAGTTGTCCTCCGCCACCAGCAGTTGGTTTTCGTCGACAGCCAGCGCGGTGCCGTCGGTGTGGACTTCGGTGAGGACCTTGCCGCTGACCGCATCGAGTACGGCGTACGTCGGGAGTTCGATGCCACTCGGTGCGCGGCTTCCGGCGTAGGGGAGATGTGTTGCGATGGTTCGGCCGTCGCTGGAGACCAGGAGGCCCTTCGAACCGCTGGAGGCCGCGTCGTCGACGTCGGCCCGGGAGTACCGCCACCGGATCTGGCCGGTGTTCGCGTCGGACATGACCACGCCGTCCGACCTCAGTTCGGCGACACCACCCGCCGTACCGGCGATGGCACCGGTGGCAGGGACTTCACGGCTCCACGCGAGGGTGCCGTCGAGTTGCACAGGCTGCTGGTCCGGCCTGGTGGTTGTCGTGGTGCTGACTGTGTTGGCGGTCTCCAACCGGGCCTGTACGAACGGCTCACCGGCGGACACCACGATCCACGCGAGCAATGACCCGCACGCCAGGGTCACGCCGAGGCTCATCCACCTCGGTGGGGCTTGCGCGTACGCCGGAGCCAACCTCAGGCGTCTAGCCAGAGCCAGCAGCGCACCGGCGAGCACCAACGCCACAGAGGCGAGTAAGAGATATGGCCACCGCTCGGACATCGCTGCACCGGGTTGTGCCGCTGGCCAACGCCACCAGCAGAGGCCGATCGCTACAAGCCCGAGCACGGCGAAGACCATGGCTGGGATGGTCACCAGCCGCGGCTGTGCCCGGCGAAACCATGCGCAGGCCAGTCCGGCGGCTACCGCCGTACCTGCGATCGGAGTCCAGACTGGGAAGCCGCTGACCTCGTCAGGGTCGGCAGGCCACTTCGGGGCCGCGCCCAGGCCGCGGCCGAACAGGACCGAGGCTGCGACGACCACACCGAGGGCAGAGCCGAAGTACACGATCGGGACCAGCCCGCCGGTCGGCCGGGCCGCCTTAGGGCCCAGCGCTTCGACCTCCCGGGCGATGTTGTCGCGGGCGGCCTGCTCCCACTCGTCATGGCCTTTCCCGGTCGCGTACAACCGGGTCTCGGCCAGGCCCCGCATGAACGTCATCCGGCCGCGGGCGAAGTCCCGGTCGGCGATGTGCTCGTACTCCTGCCGGATGCCGGCGGTGAGCCGGACCAGCCGGCCGATCTCCGCGACCCGGTCTTCGTCGACGCCGTACGCGGCCAGTTCGAGCTCGGCCAGTTGGGCCGAGACCTCCTCGTTCTCGCCGGGGTCCGCCTGCGGGTCGTAGATCGCGTCGTGGAACCAGGCGGCCAGCCGGACCGTGTCCGCGTCGTCGGCCTGGTCGGCCAGTTCGTCGATGGTCTCCAGCACCTCGGTCAGATGCCGCTGGTTGTGATAGTGGCGGTGTTGCTCTGCGTAACGACCAAGCAGGTCATCGCCCAACGGCTGCGCGTGCGGCAGCAGGCGATTCCACTGGTCGCACAGGTCCATGCTGGGGAGTCTCGCACCCTGCAGGAGCCTGGGCCGACGGATCCGGCGTTCCCGGATAGTCTCGTGGCCAAAGCGATATCGGGTCGTCACCTGTCCGGCGCGATGGGATCTGGATCACACCTTGCCCGCAGGCGGATCCTGCGCTGAGAGGGCGGACCGGAACAACGGAGGCAGCATGCGATTCGGCCTGGTCGGCACCGGTCCGTGGGCCCGCTCGACGCACGGACCCGGGCTGCGCGCCGCGGCCGGCGCGGAACTGGTGGGCGTGTGGGGCCGGCATTCGGCGAAAACCGCCGTGATCGCCGGTGAGCTGGAGGTCCCGGCGTACGACGACTACGCGGAGTTATTGGAATCGGTGGACGCGGTCGCCTTCGCGGTGGCACCGAAGGTGCAGGCGTCGATGGCGTTGGAGGCTGCTGCGATCGGCAAGCATCTGCTGCTCGAGAAGCCGGTCGCCGACTCCCTCGACGACGCCCGCGCGCTCGCTGACGAGGCCGCGGACGAGGGGATTGCGTCGGTGGTGTTCTTCACCCACCGATTCGAACAGCCGAGCCGGCAGTTCTTCGCCGAGGTGCAGGCCCAGGGTGGCTGGAAGGGTGGCTGGACCCGAATGCTGGCCGCGCTCGACGCCCCGGACAACCCGTTCACGGACTCGCCCTGGCGCCGCGAGCAGCGAGGCGCCCTCTGGGACGTCGGGCCGCACGCGCTGTCCAACCTGACCGCGCTGCTCGGACCGATCGCCCGGCTGACGGCGGTAGGCGGCGAGGCCGGCCTCGTGCACCTTGTCGTCACGCACCAATCGGGAGCCACGAGCACAGCCAGCCTGTCCCTGTCCGCGCCACCGGCCGGCAGCAACTTCGAAACCGGCGTCTGGGGAGAATCCGGTACGGCGCTCCTACCGCAGGCCCAGACGACATCAGCGGTCGACGCCTACCAGTTGGCCGTGCAGGAGTTGATCGAGTCGGCCGAGTCCGGAGAACCACACCCGCTCGACGTAGCCTTCGGCACTCGCGTCGTCGAGCTTCTCGCTTCAGCCGAGGAGCAGCTCAACGCAGCGCGATGACGGTGTCGGTGCCTGAGGTCAGGACGAGGTTGCCGATGGCGCGCGGGTCGCGGCTGCAGGAGACGCCGGTGGGCAGGCGGACCTGACGGAAGCCGGTCTTGTTGATCACGTTGGCCCAGCAAGCGTTCAAGCCGCGGCTGAGTGAGATCACCCGGCCATCTGTCGTGACGGTGACTTTGGTTCGTGGGCTGATGGGTGCCGTGGTCTGCCAGGTCGTCTGACCAGTGCCGGCGTCGATGGCCGTGACCAGCGTCTTGCGGCTCTCCAGCGCGCTCGGCCCGGGGCAGTCCACCACGATCAGGTATCTGCCGGCCGCATTGAGCAGTGTGCGGCAGGCCCACGTCCGCGGCACCGGCCAGCGCCACTTCGTGTCGCCAGAGCGTGGCTCGATCGCGGTCAGGGCGACCGGTGTGTCGGAGTCGCCGCCGGCCTCGGCCACGACCACCAGACCGGCTACGACGATCGGTCGCCGGTAGGTGTCGGTGGATGGCTTGGTCCACAGCTTCTTGCCGGACTTCAGGTCCAGTCCGGTCATCTCGTCGGGCTCTTCGCCACAGCTGTGACTGAGGAAACTGATGACGGTGTCGCTCGTCGCGACAGCGCCTATGCCCGTGCACTGGCCGGGCTCGAACGTCCACCGCTCACGCCCGTCCGGGTCGACACCGCGCAGCTTGTCAGAGCCCCGGGCGACCCGCTCACCCGTCAGCAGCGGGTCTGCCTGCTGGATGAGGTGGTCTCTGGTACTGCCCGGCCACGCGGCTTTGCGCCGGCCGGTGTCGGCGTCGAGCAGCAGGTAGCCGACGTCGGCGAATTCCGCGAGTACGTACTCGCCGTTGCCGGTCGCCACGATGCTCGGCTTCTCGTCGGAGTCGGACCGGCTGTAGCGCCAGCGCAGTTCGCCTGTGGCGGCGTCCAGCATCTCCACCACACCGCTCGCGCGGGGGATGGCGATGCCGTACCTTGTGCCGATTGCTTCCTCCGCGTCGGATCCGAGCAGCGACTTGCTGACCCACGCGACGTTGCCGTCGAGGGTGGAGGGTGAGGCGGTACCGGCTGGTTCGTGTGTGCCTTCCACTCGCTCGTTGGAGTTCAACACGTAGTTGCGTGCCAGCGGTTGGACGATCAGCAGGAGTGCGAGCGCTACTACGCCAGGCACTGCGAGCCAGGCGAGTTGCTGGCCGAGGTTCCGGGCGGGCAGGAAACGGGCGGTTCTCGTGCGGAGCAGTGAGGCGACGAGCGCTGCTATGCCGGCCAGGAGCAGTAGGAGCAGTGCGGACATCAGCAGAGGTACTCGGAGGCCTACACCAACGGCTGGGTTGGTCCTGGGTACCTGAGCCCACGCGACGAGCAGTCCGGTTACGGCGACGGCGACCACTGCCCCTGCGATGAGCCGTGCGCGTTGGCTGGCGCTGCGAGCGCAGCGGAACAGCAGGAGCGCGCTGAAGAAGGCGCCGCCAGCCAGTACGACGGTAGGCCAGCCAACCTCGTCATCTACGGCTGGGACTTGCCAAGAGGCACCGGATGCGGCGATAGCGACTACAGCGGAGGCGATGGCGCTGAAGGTGGCCGTGGCGGTCAGCGCGGCCTGTTGCCAGCCACGCCAAGGCGCGGGGAGTTCGCTGTCCAGTCCGGCGAGCTCGTTCTCGAGGTTGGCGCGTGTGGCGGG